>JAANMX010000140.1_pt1 | contig 89245 bp, 86 predicted proteins | sample 7279681 | NCBI WGS metagenome assembly JAANMX01 (sample SAMN14094542, study PRJNA606508) | bioreactor metagenome | isolation source: A lab-scale SPAN reactor treating ammonium-rich wastewater day 351 | place: Ireland: Galway | collected 2018-01-01
TTTCACGGTCCATTTTCATGCCGTCGTCATTCGATTTATGGTGTTCTTTATCCCTGGCGATCAAATTTTTTTGAACGAAATGCTTGCTGGATGCGAACCTAAAGGATAGAGTGTGCGTCGCATAAGCATCTACCGTTGTGCCAACGTCGGCGGAGTCAATCCTCGGAGGTTGCCTTTGCTGGACGTTGTATTCGACCATTCAACGTCAAGTTGGAAGGTCCCTTGATGCTTGATGGTATGGATTCGTTCGGAAGTTTTGTTGTCGGCTGATCGAGGGATCAGCCCCTATCTCAACGTCGGAGGTCTGTCATGTTCACGGTTCAAAGCTCGATGCTCGTCGCGCGTTCCCCCAAGATGGGTCGCCGTTCGGGTATGGCCCGGACCGTCGATCGCAGCGCATGCCAGACGCCGACACACCTGTCATACGCCACGTTGGCGGGACAGCGCGGACGCCTGGAGCGCCTGCCATTCCAAGGCTGGTCGTATCCGTTCCTCATGCTGGAACAAGATACGAGTTTTCGACAGGGTAATAAAACCCGTCGAAATCAGGCCGGTCGGCCTGCGGACCTTGGAAGCGCTGCTTCCGTCAGAGGGCATCGATCCCCATGGCCATGCTCTGCTGAGCCTCTGGTCGAGACGATGGACCCTCGCGTCTGACGCGGCGGCGGAACGATGCCCGTTCCGCGGCTTGACCCGAGCCCGATCCTTGCGGGGAGCACGGCGACCGGTCGAAACAACGTGGCCCTTGATCCCAAGATATTCGAGGCGATGCCGACCTGGCATCCTCCCACGCGGCGCAAGCCCCATGCGATGAAACGGTGTGCCGTTCATCCTTGACTTGTCCGCGAATCGGCGGCGTGGAGCGCGGCTTCGGCTCCTCCCTTCCGCCAGGGAACCAGGCCATCCGCCCGTGATGACAGGTGGAATGATCATGATTCACAAGAACACGGTGGAATTGGTGCGTTTGGCCCAGGCGGGAAACCACGCCGCCTACGGCGAGCTGGTCCAGCGGCATGAAGCGGCCGTTTATGCGGCCGCCCTGGAGAAGATGCGCGACGTCGGCGAGGCGCAGGAATTGGCCCATGAAGCCTTCGTCCGCGCCTTCACGAAGCTGCACCAGTTGCGCGAGCCGGCCGCCTTCGTGGGCTGGGTCCGCCGCATCGCCGTCCGCTTGGCCTTGAATCGGCTGACGCGGCGCCGGTTGAATCAGGCCGAGGACGTGGCCTTGGAGACCCAAGTCACGGCCGAGCCGAATCCGCTGGACGCCGTCTTGCGGCAGGAAGTCCGCTTGACGGTTCATCAGGGTTTGGAGCGGTTGAACCGGCTTGACCGCGACACGCTGGTGGCCTTCTACGTCCGCGGCCAGACGATCCGGGAGATGGCGGCCGAGTTCGCCACCCCGGAAGGCACGATCAAGCGGCGCTTGCACGTGGCCCGTCGTCGGCTCAAGGAGAAGTTGGAAACGCCGGCGGCTCCCCGGCGCGGCCGCATGCCGCGTCGGCGCGTCGCCCTGACGGTCGCTTGAGCGGTTAAACGATCTGGCCAAGCAGCCATCTCCCTCCGAACGCCAGGGTGGGGGAAACGAACGAATCTACGCCGCTCCGTTTCGGGGCGGTGTTTTTTTTTCGTCTGGCGGTTCAGACCCGGCCAAAAAAGGTCCGTCCAGTTGACATATCCATGACCTTTGGAAGACAGCATTGATTCAACAATATACATGCAATCATTAGTATTCTCTGTTTCGGACCATGGAGCCCATGGTTGGCAACCTCAAGCGCTTCTTGATGAGTCGGCATCAAACTTGCTTTCTGTTCATGCTGTTGAGTTCGAGTCGTCATCATGTAGTTTTCAGAAACTCGATTGCAGTCAAAATGGCTAGCGAGAGGGGAGAAGATCATGCCCAACGAATATTGGAGCGGCACGCGCGAAGCCCATTTGGATCGGGAGCACATAACCGCCCGATGGGCGCAGGGTGATTACAGCTCTCGCCGCATCGACTTCGCCAATCAGATTTTTCACTTTTGGTGGCTGGCCCGGCAAGGCATCGCCGCTTGTACTGACTTGACCGAACGCGAAGCCATGACCCGGGAACTGGAAGATGCGGGTCGAACGGGTTGGGGAGTGGGCATCGACGATCTGGAAGAAGCTTTTAATCATTTGCACGCCGCGGGCGGCATCTGGACCAACGAGACGCAGGTAGGCCACTATGCTGGAGGGACCAATAAATTCTGCACCGTGGACGTTCGCAACATGCCGATCCCTTTTGTCGCCTTTGCCAACGCAGTGGACAGCAAAATGACCATTGTTCGCAATGCGCTGAGCCATTATCACAACGCGGCCAGCCTCATCGACACACAATTGCACACCGGCCACCCAGACTGGAATCAAATCTATCACGCGCTTTGTGAAATCAAGGACTTTGCCGTTGGGGTGGGGCCGTTCCTGTGGGCGCGGCCGCGCCCGCCTGGCGGAGCCTACGCTCCTCCCCATCTGGCCTCGGAAAGAAGTGCCACCGTGAGTTTTGCCGGCGCCTTGACGCGCATCGTCTCCGGGGTGATGAGTTATCGCACGGCGCGAGACAGCCATTTCCCAGCCGGACAGGCAGCAGCCATTGGTTTCCTGCGCACCGCGGTGGCCTTTGTCCCCGTGATGGGGGGATATTACGGGGCCATGGTCGAGTTGATCCCGACCCTCAGGACGGCATTCACCAACATGACCGATGAGTACATCCGTCGGATTGACCGTGCGGCTTTTGGCTGGCATTGATGGCAGGTTCTGTCCGCTTGGTCATGGCAGCTCGCGGTCAGCGCACGCCTGCCGCCGCGGCCGGGCTACCCTTCCGCCCGGCGGGCGCTTAGAATAGAGAAGCATCGCTTTTCCCATTTCCTTCGCTGGAGTCCGCCATGAATCCCGACCTTCGCCGCCGCGTGGAAACGGTGACGTCTCGCTTGACGCAGCTGCGGGACAGTCTTTGACCTGGCGCGGCTGGAAAGCGAGCGCGCTCGGCTGGAAGGCGAGATGGGCGCCCCCGGCTTTTGGGATCATCCCGAAAAGGCTCAACTGATCATCAAGCAGGTCAAAGTCATCAATGCCACGCTCAAGCCTTATCAGGAGCTGCGCGGCCGCATCGATGATTTGAACGCCCTGGCCGAACTGTGCGATGAGGATGAGAGTCTCGAGGCGGAGTTGGAAAAGGAATTGGCTCAAACCGAATCCACCCTGCACGACTTCGAAATGCAAGCCGTCCTCAACGGCCCCCAGGATGACGCCAACGCTTTTCTGCGCATCCAGGCGGGAACGGGCGGGACCGATGCCTGCGATTGGGCCGAGATGCTCATGCGCATGTATTCGCGCTGGGCGGAGCAGCATGGCTATGGCGTGGAAGTCGTGGACCTGCTGCCCAACGACTCGGCCGGCATCCGCAACGCCACGCTGCGCATCCAGGGCGACTACGCCTTTGGCCGCCTCTCGGGAGAAACCGGCGTCCATCGCCTCGTCCGCATCAGTCCCTTCGATGCCAACGCCAAAAGGCAGACCTCCTTCGCCGCCGTCGACGTCATGCCCGAAATCGATGACACGATCCAAATCGACGTCAAGCGCGAAGACGTCGAACGGCAAACCTTCCGTTCCGGCGGCCCCGGCGGCCAGCATCAAAACAAGACCGAAAGCGGCGTCCGGCTGATCCACAAACCCTCCGGCGTCGTCGCGGAATCCCGCTCCGAACGCAGCCAGCACAAGAACGAGGAAAACTGCTGGCGCATGTTGAAGGCCAAACTCTTTCGCCTGGAGGAGCAGAAACGCCGGGCGGAAGTCGAGAAAAAGTACGACGAAAAGGGCGAAGTTTCCTGGGGCCATCAGATTCGCAATTACGTCCTCCAGCCGTACACCCAGGCCAAGGACACCCGCACCGGCATCGAGACGCCCCAGGTGCACAAGGTGCTGGACGGCGAAATCGATCCCTTCATCGAAGCCTTTTTGCAGCAGCGCGTTGAGCAAGCGGCCAAGCGTCAAGTCTCTTCCTAGCCGGTGCGCGGCGCGTTCATCGAATCTCCAAGATTCCATGCTGGCATTCCAGGAACGCGCGATTACAATACGCGTTCGCTGGTTTTGGACACATCGCTGGATTCGCCCCAGGAGAAACCCCATGAACCGCTACGTTCCGCGCTTGGAGTGTCTCGAGGATCGGGAATTGCTGGCCAGTTCCATCAGCGTCATTGGCTCCGTTCTGACCATCACCGGAACCAACGGCCACGACTGGGCCATCCTTTACGACGATGGCACAGGCGGTCCCGGCAACCTCACGGGTTGGGTCAACGGTTGGAACCTCTCCAACTGGACCGCCAACGCCGCCATCGATCAGGTGTACCTCAACATGCTCGCCGGCAACGATTACATCAATTACGTCCTCACGGATGACACGTTCAGCTCGATGAAACTTCGCGGCGACCTTGGCCGAGGCGATGATTACTTTGCCGCCTATCTGGTGCGCGGCAGTTTGCTGAGCGGCGCCCACTATGACTTTGCCCTCGATGGCGGCGCGGGCAACGACCGCATGGGCATGTACGCCAATTCGGGCAGCCTCAACGTCGGCCTGGGAGCGACCCTGAGCTTCACCCTCTTTGGCAATAGCGGCAACGACCATCTCTGGATGGGTTATGCGGGCATTCTCGACGGCACCGTCAACTTCTATGCCGACGGCGGCCACGGCAACGACGCTATCGGCGCCGTCTTCACCCTTAATGACGATCCCATCGACGCCATCTTTCCCGGCCAAGTGAACATCACGATGGTCGATCATAACGGCAGCAATTTCTTCAACCTGCAAACCCGCAGGCAAGACCCTGCTGACGGCGACGTCATCAACGCCTTAATCGATTCCGGCAATCAGCGGGCCACCATCTGGGCGACGGTCAATGTGGCCTTGGTCAACCTGCACCATCGGTCGAACCTGTTCTGGTTCTGGTCGTGATGCCGGCCCGACCAGCCGTTCGATCCGCGTGAATCCACCCCTTTCCACCACGGCCTCCCCCGGCCGTGGTTTTTTCGTTCCTGAGCGACTGCTTCCTTGTAGACCCGCGGCCAAAGGCTAAAATAACCTGCGACGGGCAGCGCGGGCTCTTCCCTTTCCTCTCTCGGCGAGCATCCATGGCGGAATTGCAACATGAGTGCGGCGTGGCGGCCGTCTATTACCTCGATGGCCAGGGGCCCTCCCAGCTTTTCCCCGAAACCGACCGCTTCGCCATCACGCGCATCCTGCCCCGGATGCTCCTCGATTTGCAAAATCGCGGCCAACTCGCCGCCGGCATGACCACCTTTCATCCCGACCGCGAAAAACTCCTCGACACCCACAAGGAAATCGGCACCGTCATCGAGGCGTTTCGCATGAGCCATCGCGGCAAATTCGAAAACATCCTCAAGGCGTTCCGCGGGCAGGCGGCCATCGGCCACGTTCGCTACGCCACCTGCGGCACCGACGCCCGCAACTATGCCCAGCCCTTTAACCGCTATCATGGCAATCGCTGGAAGTGGTTCAGCTTCGCCTTCAACGGCCAACTGGCCAACTACCAGGAACTCAAACAGGAACTGCTCTCGGCGCGCGATTACCACCTCACCCGCGACACGGACACCGAGGTGATCATGCATTACCTGAGCCATGAGCTGCGCGGCGATGGCCGACCGACCCTGGCGGAGGTGTTTCGCCATCTGTGCAAGAGTTTCGACGGCGCTTACAACATCGTCTATCTCAACGCCCGGGGCGACATGGTCATCAGCCGCGATCCGCGCGGCATCCGCCCGCTCTGCTACGCCCAGGACGGCCCGGTCTTCGCCGCTGCCAGCGAAAGCGTGCCGCTGCAAAATTTGGGATTCACCAACATCCGCGACCTGGAGCCTGGCGAGATGATCATCATCGAGGATCAGCGGCTGCGGATCGAGCGGATGGCGCCGCCGATGGCTCCGAAGCATTGCTTCTTCGAATGGATTTATTTCGCCAACGTAGCCAGCACGCTGGATGGCCGGAGCGTTTACGTATCCCGCAGCCGCCTGGGACAGGAGTTGGCGGATCAGGAAAAGCGGCTGGGGCATGCCCCGATCGACGATTCCTGCATCGTCGTGCCCGTGCCGGATACGGCCAAGGCGGCGGCCGACGCCATGGCGTTCACTTTGGGGCTGCCTTCCGTCGAAGGTTTGATGCGCAATCGCTACGTGGGCCGGACGTTCATTCAGGGCGAGCAGCGGCTCGACCGGGCCAGAATGAAATACACGCCGCTGCCGGAAGTGCTCCAAGGGAAGCGCGTCTTCCTGGTCGAGGACACCATCGTCCGCAGCACGACGATGCAAACGCTGCTGCACCTGATCCGCTCCGTGGGCAAGGCCAAGGAAATCCACGTCCGCGTGGCCTGCCCGCCCATCATCGCCCCCTGCTTCTACGGCATCGACATGTCCACCATCGCGGAGCTGTTCGCGCCGAAATACATGGCCGGTCCGCGGATCACCGTCGAGGAACAACAGCGCATGGCCCGGGACCTAGGCGCGGACAGTCTGCTTTACCTGCCCCTCGAGGCCGTGGCCCGCTGCATCGACTTGCCCCGGGAGCATCTCTGCCAAGCGTGCATCAGCGGTGAATATCCCACGCCTCAAGGGACCAAGCTCTATCAACTCGCCTTGAAAGCACGCCGCGAAAACAACAACGGCAAACGAACCTATGAAGGCTAAGCCAGGGAGACCCACGTGCGCTACTTCACCCTCTTGCTGTTTCTTGCCGGGATGACCTCCATGTCGATGGCCTCGACCGCGTCGACGCATGAGGCACAAGCCGACGCAGCGCTGCAGACTTTTTTCGACGCCTTCCTCGACGTTGATCATCAGCTCTCTCCCCTGTCGGCCAGTCGGCTCGGCGACCGCCGCTTCGATGATCGCTTGGAAGAGGTCTCTCCCGAATGGCGGGCCAAGGTCAAGGCCCTGTTCGAGCGCACGCTGAGCGAGCTGCCGCACAAGGTGAAATACGACGACCTTTCCCGCAATGCCCAGATCGACTTCGAAATCTTCAAGCATCACCTCGAACGGTCGCTGTGGCTGATGGCCAACACCAAGCCGTTCGCAAACGACCCCCGCTCCTACCTGGGCTACGTGACGGAAGGAACCTATGTCTTGCTCTCGCAGTCGAGCGCCGCGCGCGAGACCAACGTGCGGCATTGCATCAGCCGCATGGCCCGCATGCCGGGCATTCTGGCCGAGGGGAAAAAGGCCCTGGGCGTCTGCCCGAAGGTGTACGTCGAAACGGCCATAAAGCAGACGCAGGGCGCCATCCATTACTATCAGGAAGGGATTTATCAGCTTTCGGGGGAAACGCCCGGAGTGAGCGAGTTGAGCCGAGCCGCGGGGCCGGTGGTCGCCGCCCTCAAGGATTACCTCGAGTTTTTGAAGCAGGAGTTGCTGCCGAAAGCCAGGGAGGAAGACTGGCGGATTGGATCGGAGAAGTTCGCGCGCAAGCTGGAGTTGGAGTTGGAAGCGGGCGTGACCGCCGAGCAGGTGCTCCGCGACGCCGAAGCCGAAGCCCAGCGGGTCGAGCAGGAAATGTACGTCATCGCCCGGCAGCTTTGGCACATCCATGCCAAAGGCCAGCCGCTGCCTCCGGACGACGAGGTGGGCCGCAGCCGCACCATCCGCGTCGTGATGCGGCAGCTTTCGCAGGAGCATGGCCAGGCCGAAAACCTGGTCCGCGACATCCAGGCCACCGTCGAGGAACTCAAGCAATTCATCCGGGATAAGGACATCCTGCGCCTCCCCGAACCGGATCAGTGCCAGATCATCGAGATGCCCGAGTTTCAAAGGGGTTATTCCGTCGCCTATCTCAACAACGCACCGCCCCTAGATGCCAAGGTCTCGAGTTATTACGCCATCAGCCCGCCGCCGCGCGAGTGGGATGAGCAGCGCAAGCAAAGCTATCTCGAGGAATATAATCGCCACATGCTGAAGATCCTCAGCATCCATGAAGCCTATCCCGGCCATTACGTGCAGCTTGAATATTCCAATCGCTGTCCCTCCAAGATTCGCCGGGTGCTCTTCTCCGGCGTCTTTGCCGAGGGGTGGGCGGTCTATACCGAACAGGTCATGCTTGATCAGGGGTATGGCCAAGGGGACCTCGCCCTGCGGCTGCATCAGCTCAAGTTCTACCTGCGCGCCGTTGTCAACGCCCTGCTCGACTACAAAATGCACTGTGACCACATGACCGACGAACAGGCCATGGATTTGCTCATGAATCGGGCGTTTCAGTCCGAAGGCGAGGCCGCGGGCAAAGTCATTCGGGCCAAGCTGCAATCGTGCCAGCTTTCGACCTATTTCGTCGGTCGGATGGCCTTTTATCGTCTGCGGCAGGAGATTCAACGCGAACGGTGGGATTCGTTCAACCTGGGCCGGTATCATGAAGCGGTCCTGGCGCACGGCACGCTGCCCGTGAAATATCTGCCGGAGTTGGTGCGGACCAGCCTGGCTCCCCGTTAGGCGTTGGGCCAGTGACGAAAGGAACCACGAGAGATGGTCTATCTGTCGCGCATCTACACCAAGACCGGCGACGACGGCACAACCGCACTTGGCGATCAGAGCCGCGTCCCCAAGGACGCCCAGCGAGTCGCGGCCTATGGTTCGGTCGATGAGCTGAATGCCGTCTTGGGCTTATTGGCCGCCACCGCCCTGGAGCCGGACCTGCTCGCGCTGGTGCGCCTCATCCAAAACGACTTGTTCGACGTCGGGGCGGACTTGTGCATGCCGACCTCGACGGCGGAGAAACCCAAGGAAAAGCTGCGCGTGGCCGAGTCGCAGGTGCAGCGTCTGGAACAGCACATCGACCGCATCAACGATGGTTTGCAACCGCTGACGAGTTTCGTCCTGCCCGGCGGGCAGCCCGCCGCGGCTTGGTGCCACCTGGCTCGAACCGTTTGCCGCCGGGCCGAACGCGAGGTCGTGACCCTGATGCGGCAGGAAACGGTCAACGCGAATGTGCTGATCTATCTGAATCGCTTGTCGGACCTGTTGTTCGTCCTGGGGCGATACCTCAATGGACATGGCACACAGGATGTTTTGTGGCAACCCGGTCACAATCAATAAAGGAATGATCTAAAGGAACAGAGACGTGTCGCCTGGAAGCGAACGCCGCGCGGCCACACGCTCAGCTTACTCGTTGACAAAGGTAGTCCGCATGAGTCGACAAGGTTTCTTCTTCATGATCGCGATTGCCCTCGGGTTGATTTCGGCCTTTGCCACCCGCTCGATCATGACGCGTGATTCCCTCGAAATCCTGGTGCCGGTCAAGGACTTGCCGGCCAAACATCATTTGAAAGAGCCCAGGGAGTTCGAAGTGAAATTCATCCCGAAGAACCGGATCACCAAGGGCCAACCGGTGCTGCGGTTCGATCAAATCCAGGGGCGCACTCTGGGAGCGCAGCCCTTGAAGGCGGGCGAACCAGTTTACTTCGAGGACTTGGCGAGCGCTGCGCATGCCAGCTCGCCGCCTCGAACGGCGCCGCCCTTGCCTTTTTCCTTGCCGCCGGGCAAGGTCGTCCTGTCGCTCGCGCATCATCCGCAGATGCCCCCCGTGCAGCCAGGAGACCGCATTCAGATTCAGGAGCCGCCGACGGATCTGGAACCGCGCATCCTGGCCAGCCAGGTTGAGGTGCTCTATTTGTTGCCGCGCCGGCCTGGCGACTTGCCAGAGCAGACGCCGCCCCAGGCCTTGCTTTTATCCGTGAAACCCGCCGAAGCGAAAGCTATACTGGATTTGTTGGAAGCAGGGAAAACACCTTTTGTCGTCATTCTGAAATAAGGCGGCGGAATCCGGCGCATGGTGCATCGCAAGCGCAAATTCGTCCTGCAGTTGAGCCTGCGGCAAGCCCTTGTCTTGGGAGTGGGCATGGGCCTCGTGCTGGCCTTGGGGCTGAGCACCTGGCTGTCGCTGGATTGGATCAAGGACGCCCGGCGGCAGAATCCATCGGAAACGCCGACCAGTCCCCTGCCTCCGACACCCACCTCGCTGGTTGCCTCGCAGCCTCAGCTTCCCTCCCCTAGATTGACCGTTCTCGTGCCGCGGTTCAATCTGCCCGCCGAGACGCTGATCGAGCGGGCCGATTGGTTTGAGTCGCGCACGCTCAGTGCTGCGGAGGTCAACCCCGCGGACAACGGCATGGACCTGATCACCGAGTTTAAGCAAATCCAAGCTCGGCGGACGACCGTGCCTTTGACCGCGGGGAAGCCGATACGCTCAAGCGATACCGAACCCGCTGGCAGCGTGCCCAAACTTGGCGTCGGCGACGTGCAGTTGCGGCTCAACATCGAAACGCAGGAAGCCGCTGCCGCTTGGCATGTGGGGCAACGGGTCGACCTGGTTTATGAATGGCAAACGGCAGCGAACGGCTCCGTCAGTCAGGGACGCATTCCCCGCTTGGCCATCATGGCCGTCGAGCCTGGGAATTCCAACGTCGTCACGCTGCGGATCCGCCATCGCGACGCGGAGATGTTTCAGGGGCTTCGCCAGAGGCCCGGGTTTCGTTATTTCTTGCAACTGTCTCCGCCCGAAGACGTGGGGCCATGATCGGATGAACCTGCCGCCGCGAACCCGATGGCTCATGATTCTGACTTTTTCCCTGGCCTTGATCTGGGGATGGACGGTGTGGCATCGCCAATCCCGGCCGGCCGCCTCGCTCATCATCGAAACCGAGGTGCCGCGCACGAACAGCGGCTTGATGGAGGAGCCTGGCGCAGCCGCGGTCCGCAAGCCCTTCCAGGAAATCGCCCCCCATTGAGCGTTCTCCGGACAAACCTCACTCCATCAGCAAGCCTCAATCCGGAAGCTGCCCGTTGCGGTGGGCCGGTGCGAAAAGGATCAATCCCAACCCCGCCAGATAAACCAGGCTGACGGTCGAACAGGCCAAGGGATAATCCTGGCCAAACCATTGGAGCAACTGGCCTGTCTGCAGCGTGGCGATGGCGGCAATGATGCGGCCAAAGTTGTAGGCGAAGCCTTGAGCCAGGGCGCGCACCGCCGTGGGATACAATTCAGGCAGATACAACGACAGCCATCCGTAAAAGCCGCCGACGAAGAATCCTGCCAGGGTGTTCATGAAGAGGAACCAGCCGTCGAAGCGGGTGGCGGTGTTGAGAAACAGGAGCAACGACCCCAGGGCGCCGAGGCACAGGAAAGCGTAGATCGTCCTGCGCCCCAGGCGGTTGACCCAGGGAGTGACCAGCAAGGTGCTGATTACCGCCCCCAGTGCGGACCACAGCATCGTCTGACTGCGGGCCGTCGCCACCCTGCCCTCCGCCAACACGTCCGCCCACAGGGGCAGCCATTGCGTTACCGCCCAGGTGCCGATCAGCGGGACGCAACTCAACGCACACCCCAGGGCCGCCCGCGGCAGCAAGGACGGTCGCGGCGCTAAAGCGCCGGCGATGGCTGAGGTTGGCCCAGCGTCGCGCTGCTGATGCCAATAGTGCCGCAGAGGCCAGAGATACCCCCATCCCGCGGCAACCAGGCCAAGGATCGTCCCACACCAGCGCCATGTCCAACCAAGTTCCATCGCCCAGAGCAAGATCACCCCCACGGCCGATGCGGTCCCGAATAGCATACCTGCCACTTGGGCCAGTTGCGTCGACCAGGCTCGCCCCGTCAGCCGATGCTTTAGCCAGCGATCCGATTCGGGCACCCATCGGCGAATAAAAAAGACCAACCCCGCCGGGAACACGCTCAGGATGAGGAACAAGCGCCAGCCGGCATGGGCGGTCAGCCATTGCACCCATGATTCAGACAAGCCGGATGCGTGCAGGGCATGAGTGATCGCGGCCAGGCATGGTTGGAACAAAAGGCTCAGACAGGCCACGAGGACGAAGCCCAGATTGACCGCGGAGCCGATCAGACCGGCCAGCCAGGCGCGGGATCGGTTGGGCCAAAGCTCCATGACCAAGGCCACGCCAAGAGCCCATTCGCCGCCCATGCCCAGGGCCGCCAGGCTGCGCAGCAGGGCCAGTTGCCAAGGCGCCTGGGCGAAGCCGCCCGCGGCAGTGAGCAGGGCATAGACGAGGATGCTCAAGATCATCGCCCGCACCCGGCCCAGCCAGTCGCCGAGCCAGCCGAAGAAAACGCCCCCCGTCGCCGCACCGACGAGAAACCCCGCCTGGGCCAGGCTGTACCAGCGTTCGATTTCGCCAGGCGGGGGTTGTCCCAACAGATCGCCAAGCGCCGGCCGCGCCACCAGGGCGAAGATGCCCATCTCATAGCCGTCAAACATCCAGCCGAGATAGGCCGCCGCCAGAGCCAGCCAGGCGCCGGGCGTCACCGGGCGATCGGGAGTTGCCATCATGTCTCCCCCCGGGGGGGGTTGATTCCCGGCCAATCCTGCCATCGGGGCGTGCCGCTGCCCCGTGGAACGGGCGGACTCCGCCGTTCCTGGTCGCACAGTTCGTTGAAATGCCGGCGGATGCAGGTGGTGTGATGCTCCATTTCGGACCAAAAGGCTTCCGCCGCCGATTGATCGAGGCTCGCCTCGTGCCCCAACCGCCGGGCGAGCTTTTCCATTTCCTGCGGGTCGCGGGGCAGATCGTCTTGGGCGAGCAGATTGACGATGCGCAGCTTGCTCTCCACCCGGCGCAGGAATTCGTAATGAAACGCCAGCTCCCGAGCCAGCAGCGCCGGCATCAACCTCTCCTCCGCCAGCCGCTCCAGAGCGTCCCAAAGATTCGATTGCCGGATCGCGGGATGGGACTTGCCGTATTTCAATTGGAAGAGCTGGACGATGAATTCGATGTCCACGATGCCGCCGAAGCCGCGCTTGAAATCCCGTTCCCCCCGGCTGGCCTCGAGCCGCTTCCGCATGGCCACGATTTCATCCACATCGCAAGGCCGCCAGTCGGGCGTCTGCACCGCTTGATGAACGGCTTGCAGGACCGCCTTGGCGAACTCCGGCTCGCCATGCACGACCCGAGCGCGCGTCAGGGCGAGCCGCTCCCACAATTGCCCCGAGCCGCTTTGGTAATAACGCATGAACTCGGCCAAGGGAATGACCAGGCTGCCTGACTTACCCGTGGGGCGGAGCCGCATGTCGACGCTGTAGAGTCGGCCATGGGGGCCGTGTTGACTGAGCCGTTTGATGATCTGCCGGGCCAATTCGGAGAAGAAATGATAATTGTCCGTGGTTTCCTGGCCGCCATGGGTTTGGCCGTCTTCCTCGTAGACGAGGATCAAGTCCAGGTCGCTGCTGTAGCTCATTTCCCGCCCGCCGAGCTTGCCCAGCCCCAGGAGAACGTAGCGGCACGGCCAGGTAAGCGTGTCAAGCCCTTCGAGCGGCGAGAGCAGATGGCTTGAAGGTTCCCCCCAGCGGTCCGCCAGGCGGCGAAACTCGTGATCCGCCACCCAGACAAGCAGCGTCTCCGCCAAGTCGGTCAGCGCTTGCAGGGTCACGCGCAGCGGCTCTTTGCCCAGCAGGTCGAACGTGCCGATGCGCAGCAGTTCCACGTCCCGGAAGCTGTGCAGAATGCGGTCCGGATCATCGGCATTGTGACACAGGTCGGTCAATTCCTCGGCCATCTCAGCGCGCGTTCGGGGCCGATTGAGGACCAGGCTGTCGAGCAGCTCATCGATCATCCCCGGATTGTTCATCAACAGTTGCACAAAAAAGGGGCTGCCCGAACAGAGGTCGACGTAGAGTTTGAGGCTCGGCGGATTGAAGCTGAACAGTTCCCACAGGATGCCCTTGGCCCCCAGCGAGGCGGTGACTTTTTCCAGGTGGGTGAGGGCCAGGTCGGGATCGGGGGTTTCGGCCAGCGCCTTGAGCAACCGGGAGGCGATGTTGGCGAGGAACTGCCGGCAGCGGCGGTTGTGCAGAAACGGCACCGACTCCTTCGCCAATTGCATGAGATTCTGATAGGCCAGATCGACGTTGCGAAAGCCATAGGGCTGGAGGATCGCGGCGATCGTCGCCGGCTCCAAATCGGGAATCAGAATCAAGTCCGCTTCCGGCTCGCTTTGGCCCGCATCGCTGGTGAAGGTGTCATGCAGCAGGTGGTCCAGAATGCGGCGGTTGAGCGTCGTCTTTTCCTGATAATCGGCGTTGAACCGTTCCAGGGCCAGCGTCGGGTCCATGCCATAGCCCATCCGCTGGGCCAGCTTGGTCCGCTCGCCGGGAGAGGAGGGCAAGCGATGGGTCTGCAGGTCGAACATCAATTGCAAACGATGCTCCAGCTTGCGGAGAAAGCGATAGCCATCCTCCAGGATGCGGCTTTCCTGATCGGTGAGACAGCCCGCCTGGGCCAGGGCTTCGATGGCGGCCAGGGTGCTTCGCTGCTGAACGGTTTCGAGGCTGCCGTTGAGAAGCTGGAGAAACTGCAGCGTGAACTCCACGTCGCGGATGCCGCCTAATCCTTTTTTCACCTCGACGTCGGACACGCCTTCCCGGCTCGCTTGCTGCTCGATCCGCCGCTTGAGCGCCTTGATCTCGTTGATCTCGGCAAAACCCAGGTATTTGCGGTAGACCCAAGGCTGCATCTCGGCGAGAAATTGCCATCCCAGCGTCAAGTCCCCGGCGATGGGCCGCAGTTTGATCAGGGCTTGCCGTTCCCAGGTGCGGCCCAGGGTTTCGTAATACGAGCGGGTGCTGGCGAAGGTCCGGGCCAGGGGGCCTTGTTTGCCTTCGGGCCGGAGCCGCAGGTCCACTCGATAGGCTGGGGGATAAGCCGTGAGCAGCCGGACCATCTCGTGGATCACGCGGCTGTAAAATTCGACCAGGCTGAGCGTGGGCCGGCCCGAGGTGTTGCCTTCCTCGTCGTAGATGACCATGAGATCGATGTCGCTGCTGTAGTTCAGCTCCTGGCCGCCGAGCTTGCCAAAGGCGAGGACGACGCATCGAGCCGGGCTGCCGTCGTCATGGCGGGGTTCGCCGAAGCGGCGCGCGACCGTCTGCAGGGCTTGCTGCAAGGCCGCTTCGACCGCCACCTCCGCCAGCAGCGAGATGTCCCGGGTGACTTCCTCGAGAGGGCGATTGCGGACGACGTCATTGGTGCCGATGCGCAGCAAATGCCGCTGGCGAAAGGAACGCAGCGCCCGCAGGGTGGCGGCGTCTTCCGTGCCTTGCGCCAGGGCGGCAGACAGCTCCGCGAGGAGTTCGGCGCGAGTCGGGCTTTGCCGCAAGGGCACGAGCAGCATCGGCACCAAACCCGGATCGGTGATAAGCAGGTCGCTGAGATATTGGCTTGTGCTGAAAAGCTGGATGAGCACGTCGAGCAGGCCAAGGTGCGGGTCGAGCAGTTGGGGGCGGTGCGGTTCAATGCCGGCGGCGGCAAGGAAGCGTTCGAGGTTGTTGAGGGCCATGTCGGCGTCGGCGCAGCCGGGGAGATAGGCGTTCAGGGCTTCGATGAGGGCGGGGAGCCAATCCGTCCCGACCCGTTCGCTAAGCTGCCGCCAGTTGTGCCAACCGCGAACGCGATCCTGCACCCGCCAATGCTCGAGCAAGGCAAACTGCGCCGGATCGGCCTCGGCGTCGCGGGAAAAAGGGGAAGTGGCCATCCCCGACAGCCTAGCGGATTCTCGTCGGAAAGCCAAGAACGAGCCAAACAGGAACGCTTGCGGCAGGACATGGTGCGAGAGCGCAAGGACGCCTGAAGGGGTTCAGGAGGGCCTCACCCGATCAACGGCAGGCTGTGGCGCGGGGCGATGGGCGGCGCGTTGGCCGGTTCGTTATCGTCGTCGTCGTTCAGAAGGCGGTCATACTCCAGCTCGCTCAGATCGCCATAAAGCGTGAAGGAGGTGGCGTCGTCGATCTCGATCCGCACCGTTTGCCCGGCCAGGCGGCGCGGCCCCTCGAACACAACGATGTGGTCGGTCATGGTGCGGCCGGTCATTTGCACTATCGGGCCGGTCTGCTCGTGCTTGAGCGCCGTCTTGCTTGGCCCCTCGACGAGCACGTCCACCGTGCGGCCAATCCAGCGGCGATGGTCGGACAGACTGACCTGATTTTGGATCGCGAGCAGGTCGTTGTTCCGTCGTTTCTTGACCTCTTCGGGCACGTCGTCGGGGTAAAGTTCATCGGCCTTGGTGCCGGGACGGGGGCTGTATTTGAAGATGAAGCTGTTCTTGAAGCCAGCCGTGCGGACCAGGTCGCAGGTGCGCTGGAAGGCTTCCTCTGTTTCGCCGCAGAAGCCGACGATGAAATCGCTGCTGACGGCCGCGCCCGGGATGGTTTCGCGGCAGCGGGCCAGCATGTCGAGATAAAACTCGATGGTGTAAAGCCGCTTCATCCGCTTGAGGACCTCGTTGTCCCCATGCTGGGCGGGCACGTGCAGGTATTTCCCCACCTTGGGCAGGTCGCGCACGGCTTGGAGCAGGTCGTTGGTCATGTCCTTGGGGAAGTTGGTGACGAACTTGAGGCGCTCGATGCCGGCGACGTCGTGGAGCATGGCGAGCAGGTCGGCCAGGCGGGTGATCCGACCGTCGCCGTGATCGAAGCGGTAGCTGTTGACCGTCTGCCCGACGAGGGTGGCTTCCTTGCAGCCTTGCTCGGCCAACTGGCGGACCTCAGCGAGGATTTCCTGGGGATGCCGGCCCTGCTCCGGGCCGCGAACGCTGGGCACGATGCAATAGGTGCAAAACTTGTCGCAGCCGAACTGCGTGCGGACGAAGGCTTGAAATGCATTGGGCCGCATGCTTGGCTCGCGGAGCGGATCGTAGCTTTCGAAGCTGCCGGTGACTTCGGGCCGGCTCGCCTCGGCCCGGCCCAGGCTGATGGCGATCCGGGGCTGCTGGGTCTGCCGCACCTCGGCAATCAGGGAAGGAATCTGTGCCAACTGCCCGGGGCCGCAGATCAAATCGACGTGCGGCGCCCGGCGGCGGATCAAATCCTGATCCTTTTGGGCCATGCAGCCGAGCACGCCGATGACGGTCTCCGGTTGGCGTTTTTTGTGATGCCGCAGCTTGCCCAGGGCGGAATAAATCTTGTCCTCGGCGTGTTGCCGGACGCTGCAGGTGTTGAACAGGATGACGTCGGCTTGCTTGGGATCGGTGGTCAGTTCGTACCCCTGGCGGCGCAGGCTGCCCACGACCAGCTCGCTGTCGAGCACGTTCATTTGGCAGCCAACGGTGTCGATGAACAACTTTTGCTTCATCGGGGTTTCGCGGTTCGTCTTGCGGGAAAGCGTCAAACGGAACGTCGTGCCGAGTAGTTTATGATTACATGTTATGGGTGATTTGTCGATGGGGCTTCGGGTCCGAAGCGGTCGCCGGGGGCGATGCGGTGGCCGCGGACAAACTCGCTAGCCGACATGACCCGCTTGCCTGCCGGCTGCAGCCGCTCCACGGCCAGCCAGGTGCCCTGCCCGCAGGCGATGGCCAGCGGCGTTTCGGGGCGGTCGATCACGGCGCCCGGAGGTTGATCCACGGGACCGGCCTGAGGTTCGCCTTGGAGAAGGATGAGCCGCACGGGAACCGCGCCGGTGTGATGCCAATAGGTGAACGCCGTGGGCCAAGGCTGCAAGGCGCGGAGCGTGCGTTCGATCACGTGCGCCGGCTTTTGCCAATCGAGGTTGCCCGATTCCTTGGTCATTTTGGGCGCCTTGGTGACCAGGCGTGGATCTTGCGGCAGCGGTTTCGTCGTGCCCTGCTCGATTTGCTCCAGCACCTGCATCGCCAGGTCGGCGCCGAGTTGGGCGAGCCGGGCTTCCAGTTCTCCCTCGGTCTCCTTCGCGCCGATGGGCGTGGCGGCCTGGGCGAGGATGTCTCCCGCGTCGAGGCGGGGATTGAGGCGAATGATGGTGACGCCGGTCTCGGTCTCCCCGGACAGGATGGCCCAGGCGATGGGGGCCGCCCCGCGATACTTGGGCAAGAGCGAGGCATGGACGTTGATCGCGCCCCAACTCGGCACGGTTAACAGCTCGGCCGACAGTATCTGGCCATAGGCGGCCACGACGAACAGGTCCGGCTGCAGCGCGCGGAGGGCGGCCACGCTCTCAGGCGCGTTGACGGACAGCGGCTGATGGACGGGGCAGCCATGCTGTTTAGCCAAACGCTTGATGGATCGCTCCCGCTCCAGCTTCTTGCCTTTCCCAGCGATGCGATCCGGGTTGGTGGCCAGGCCGATGACGGGGTGCTTCGTCTGCTGGAGCAGCCGTTCGAAGGTCGGTTCGGCAAAGGTGCCGGTGCCCATCATCAAGAGACGCATGGCGCAAGCGGTCTCCCAGGGAAGAGATCAAAGAAGGGGGACGGCCGATGGCGCGGGCTGGCTCGCCACCGTCTGGGATTGTGCGGTCCGCTGGGCGAGTTCCTCCTCCATGGCCCGAAGCTGCCGCAGGATTTCCTTGTTGGAAGGGAGCAGTTTCTTCTCCTGGTCCCGGCGGTAGTCGCGCTCGAAGGCGGCCAGGGCCGTTTTGCTGGCGATCCGGCCCACGGGATTGAAGTAGTCGATGAAGAGCCGGCCATGGAGATGGTCGGTCTCATGCTGGACGATGCGGGCCAGGAGATCGCTCAGCTCGCGGTCAAAGGATTTGCCTTGCGGGTCGAAGCCTTGCACGCGGATTTTTTGCGCCCGGCGGACTTTCTGATACAATCCGGGGAAGCTCAGGCACCCTTCCTCGCCTTCGACCGAGCCGCTCTTGTTGCTGATCACAGGATTAATCATGACCCACTCGGCCTCCTTGTTCTGCGGGTCGGCTTCCGGGTTCATGACGAAAATCTGATAGGGAACGCCGATCTGCGGCGCCGCCAGCCCGACGCCGCGGTGCTCGTACATCAACTCGGTCAAGCGGCCGATGATGTGCTGAATTTGCTTATCGACGATCGTCACCGGCTTGGCGGGATGCCTTAGGGCCGGGTGCGGATAGTGGACCAATTTCATGCGCTATTCCCCGGAATGGATCAGAGCTGTTTTATTATACCTGAAGTGTCCGCTCCTGGCCTGTCGGGAAAAGGCGGGTTGGCCAATCGCTCCTTGCATCCCGGGCCACTTGCGGCCAGCTTGCCTGGCGGATAATCTGATGAGGAAGCCAGCGGTCGTTTCATTCCCCACGGGACAGCATTCATGAGGCATTTGTCGAGCTTCAGCAACGCCACTCATCGGCAGCGGCTGGCCGACTACCTGCTCGCCCAAGGCATCCCCAACCGAATCCTGGACGATGAGCTTTGGGTGGTCGAGGAAGATCAACTGCCCCGGGCCAAGGAAATCCTGGCGGCGTTTCAAAAAGCACCGGACGACCCCGCCTTCGCCAGCGCCCGTCAAACGGCGGCGCAAATTCGCAAAGAAGAAGCCGAGGCCGAGGCGCGCTTTCGGAATAACTTTTTCCGCTCGGGCGACCTATGGGGCCGCCACACCTTGCGGCAGATTCCCGTCACCGTCGGGATCATGGTCGTCAGCGTCCTCGTGACGCTTATCGGCGGCTTCGGCGGCAACCGCGCCGTGACCCAATACCTCTACTTCGCCGAGCAATTGGTCATCGATCCGATCGATCACCGCCATGAGGACCGCCATCCAATGGATGAGGATTGGCCCCAGGATCGCGCCCGAAGCTTGCCGCCCGTGCAGCTTCGCTACGATGCCAAGGGGCTCAAGGAAGGCCAACTTTGGCGGTTGCTCACGCCCATCTTTCTGCACTTCAGCCTCATCCACCTGGGGTTCAACATGATGTGCTTCTACAGCCTGGCGGGGCTGTTGGAGTTTCGCCGGGGGGCCTGGTGGTTGATTGGCTTCGTTCTGTTCACGGGGATCGCCAGCAACGTGGCGCAATTCGCTTTCCCTTACGTTTTCAATTTCGATCTGGTCGATGGGCAGCGGTTCCCCGGCGTCTTCGCGGGGATGTCCGGGGTGTGTTATGCCCTGTTCGGCTACCTGGCCTTCAAGATGCGGATCGATCCCGAAGCGGCCCTGGCCATCCCGCCGTCCATGATCTACGTCATGCTCATCTGGCTCGTGGCCTGTATGACGGGCTGGCTGGGCTCGATCGCCAACACGGCCCACGTGGCCGGATTGCTGGCCGGCCTGGTCGTGGCCTTGTGCGGCTGGGGTTGGAAACAATGGCGGCGGCGGCGCTTGGGCCTTGTCGAACCTGCCCGAAGCGGCGGGCAGGGATAGAATGAGATTTCCCCATGGCCGGACCGCGGGGCCGAACCGCGGCGGTCGAGCATCCACGGTTGATCGAGAACACCATGCGCTTCACCAAAATGCACGGCATCGGCAATGATTACGTCTACGTCGATTGCTTTGTCGAACCGATGCCCGGCGATCCGGCCGCCTTGAGCCGCGCCGTCAGCGACCGGCACAAGGGCATCGGCTCGGATGGCCTGATCCTGATCACGCCCTCCGCGGTGGCGGATGCGCGGATGCGGATGTTCAACGCGGATGGTTCAGAGGCCGAGATGTGCGGCAACGGCATCCGCTGCGTGGCCAAGTACGTCTATGAGCATGGCATCGCCGTCAAGCCGCAGCTGGCCATCGAAACGGGCCGCGGGGTGCTGCACCTGGGTTTGGAGACCAATAACGGCCAGGTCACGCGGGTGACGGTGGACATGGGCGAACCAATCCTCGAAGCGGCCCAGATTCCCACCAAGCTGCCGGGGCCGAGGGTGATCGACCACCCCTTGGGAACTGATCCGAATCATCCCGCTCATGCCTGGTACCAGCGGTGCGGGTTGGAGCCGAAGGTGACCTGCGTTTCGATGGGCAATCCCCATGCGGTGCTCTATTGTCGGGACGCGGCCAAGGTGCCGCTGGAAAAAGTGGGACCGGTGTTTGAGAAATGGGACCGCTTTCCCCAGCGAACCAACGTGCATTTTGTGCAGGTCGTCTCCCCGCGCGAGGTAATCATGCGGACCTGGGAGCGCGGCAGCGGCGTCACCCTGGCTTGCGGCACGGGTGCTTGCGCGGTCTGCGTGGCCGGGGTGCTCACCGGCCGCACCGAGCGAAAACTCCTTGCTCATCTTCCCGGAGGCGACCTGGACTTGGAATGGCGCGAAGGCAATAATCACGTCTACAAAACCGGTCCCGCCACGGAAGTGTTCAGCGGCGTGTGGACGGGTTGATCCACTAGCTTGGAAACGCCCAGCGGATGAACATGTTCGTGGCTAACATCCAATCGATTCAATGGATGGTGTATGCGCCGCTGATCAGCATCGGCCTGTTCATCGGCATTCTGGTTTTACTCAACTTAGGTCGCTCTTGGGGAAAGCGGCGACTCAAGAAATATTCGGAGAAGGCCAGTGCCGGCCTGGGAGCCGTCGAGGGTTCCGTCTACGGGCTGCTGGGATTGCTCATCGCTTTCACGTTTTCAGGCGCTGCCAACCGTTACGACCAGCGCCGGCAGACGATCGTGAAGGAAATCAATAGCATCGGGACCGCTTATCTGCGGATCGATCTGTTGCCGGCGGCGGCGCAGCCGGCCTTGCGCGAACAGTTCAAAAAGTACATCGCCCTGCGCATCGAAACCTATCAAGTGCTTCCCGATCTCGACAAGGCTATGGCGTGTCTGGCCCAATCGGACCAGGTGCAAGGCGAGATTTGGCGGCTGGCGACCGCGGCGGTGCGCGATCATCCCGTCAGCCCCGCGGCCACGTCCCTCGTGATGGGATCTTTAAATGAAATGTTCGATATCCGAATCAGCCGAACCATGGCCACGCAAATGCATCCGCCCACCATAATCATGGTCATGCTGGTCACCCTTATGCTGATCTCGGCGCTGCTCACCGGCTACGCCATGTCGGAGGCGCCGCGCCTGAGCTGGCTGCATGCCCTCAGCCTGGCGGCGATCATGTCGCTGACGTTTCTGGTCATGATCGTGATGGAATATCCGCGTCTGGGCTTCATCAGCTTTGAAGCGTTTGATCAATCCATGGTCGAACTGATGCAAGAGATGAGCCGAACGAAGCCGTGACCGGCGGCGGGCTGAGCGGAGCGAACGTCCGTCCCGGCTACCAGGCGAAAGCCACCACGGCATAGGCGATCGTGTTGGCCAGGGCGTGGCTGATCCATCCCGGGACGATCGATCCATTGCCCAGCTTTTCCTTTAGATAACCCAGCAGCCAACCGATCAGCGTCGGCGGCGCCAGCAGGAGCAGGCCCATGGTCCAGGTCATCGATTCCAGGAGCGCGAAAAACAGTCCCAGGTGGATCGCGCCAAAAATGAGGGCTTGCAGGAGGTTCCCCACGGTAAAGCCAAGCCAGTCCATCAAACGCTTGGCCAGGAAGCCGCGAAACAGAATTTCCTCGGAGAGCGAGGTTTGCATCCAGGCAAAGAGCAGCAGGATCGCGACGGCTTGGCCCATCGAATCGACTTGCCGGATTTTCCCCGCTACGCTGTGGGGGGAGGTGGCCACCTCGCGCAGCCCGCCCATCCAGAAGGCACTCAATAGCAGGGGCGTGGCGATCAGTGCGAGCAAAACCGCCCAGCCAAGCGTTTTGCCCTCGGGACGGTACAGGCCGATATATTTGAAAAAGCCCGTGACGCGCTGATGGCTGAGAACGTAAATCAGCCAAGGGATCAGGAAACAAACGAAAACCTGCAACAGAGCCGATCGCGCGGCATTCAACATCGCGGCAACCACCCCAGGGTTCGATGGATCAAAGCGATTGTAACTCGTTGCAGGGTCAATGGATACCGCAAATGTTTTCGGCAGGGATTAGGCCCAATTTCGGCTCGACTCAACTTGACCGATGGCCGATGAATCGCTAAGGTGCGGCGCGTGGTTGGGGCCGGAACCTTCTTTCGAGATTGTGGTCGATGCTGCGTAAATCGCTCTGGATCAGCCTGTTTCTCCTTCTCCTCCTCATCGGCGGCCTGGGCGCCAGCGGCTGGTGGTCCCTTAAGCATGAACCTGCCTTTTACCTGCAAGCCGACACGGCGACCCATCCTCAGAGAAGGAAGGAATCCCGCGGCTTCGAGCAAGCGTTCAATCGCTTCGTGGCCGATGTCCGCTTCGAACGCCAATGGCAAACCCAATGGACCGATGAGCAGATCAACTGTTGGCTGGTCGAGGATTTCGTCAGCTCCAATCTGCACCACTGGCTGCCCGAAGGCGTCCGCGAGCCTCGGGTGCAATTCCGCGAGGATGAAATTTGCCTCGGCTTTCGCTATGGAGCGGAACCCTGGAGCGCGGTCGTCAGTTTAACCCTCAAAGTGTGGCTCGCCCCCCGGGAGCCGAACGTCATCCTGGTCGAGGTGCGGCAATTTCGCATCGGATCGATGCCGCTGACGATCAAGCTGTTGCAGGAAGAGATCACGCAGAAGATCAAGGATCAAAGCATCAAGGTGCATTGGTATCGGCACGAGGGCAAACCTGTGGCCGTGGTGCGATTGCAGGCGGACAAGCGGGAGCCAACGTATCATCTAGAAAGTTTGCAATTGGCCCAAGGGATCATGCACATTCAAGGGCGGTCCCTCGACCCCGAACTGCGCGGCCCGCCCGCCAACCCTGGAACCAAAGCCGCCGCTCGGAAATAGCGAACAGGACAACGCCGGGGTCGGTACCGCCTGGCGGCACGCCGATTCATCCACCGTGCCGATCGATGGCGGTCCTGATCGCTCTCATCGCTATTATTTTCGGGTCAGGACGAAGCCATCGTTAATGGCTTGGCCAAGGGACTCATTCGAAGACCCCCGGGCACCGCTCGGCAATCGCCGCCGCACGACGCCCATTCAGACGTGCTGATCGATCCGGATCGAATGGCCATTAGGGTCCATGGCCATGAAACTGGCAGGCTCGGGCGTGGATCCGCATGGGTCAGTGCTTATCGTCGTTGACGCGCTCGAAGATGAAGACAACGTGGTTTGTGTCCTTCGTGTCGAAACTCGTGGGCCGATCGCTCTCCTTGGCCCCGGGAGCGGTCATGCAGACGATCCACTGATTGCCTTTCATTTTGTAGATGCCGAACTGCTTCTTGCCCTGGTGGGCGCCCGTCTCATGGGCGTTGTCAATGGTCTTGGGATCTTTCTTGACGTCGTTGGTCACTTTGGACTGATACTCCACCTTGCCCATTTGGCCGGTCGATTGGCCATCGGCGCCGACGATGAAGAGGAAATCAGGCACGGACGCTTTGGGGAGTGGTTTGCCGCCGGCTTCGAGGCCGACGGCCCGCCACTTGCCTTCGAGGGTTTTAAGCTCCTTGTGCACATCGTCGCTGCCAAGGGCAAGCAGCATGGGCACGGTCAGTATGACCAGAACACTAGGAAAGCGAAGCATGGCGTCTCCTGGGCGGAACAGATCGAAGGCTGAAGGCAAGCGTTTACCAAACCCCTGCCCTCGGCAAGAACAGTGGACCATGAATCGTCGCAGTGGCGGAGACGGTCTAGGTGCATTGACAGGTCAATCGCAAACTTCAACCAGTGCTTGATCCCGAAACACCTCCGACGCATGTTTTATTGCCGCGGAAAACAACTTTTGAAGAATGGCCATTCGCTCTGTCGAGGCAATCTGGGCGCGCGTTTTTTGTTCTGAAACCGACAATCTACGGGCGTTTTTATGGGGATTCATCAGCGAGAGGCGTTTGTCGAGCGGTAACCGTTGCTGAAGCAGCAGGTTGGCTTGCCGTTCCATCTCGTTTATGACGTCGATCTTGCTTCTCCGGTTGAAATCTTCCACGTTATTCTCGTCGAACGAAACATAGAAATATTCAAAATCGAAGTCATGTGCAGGTGCACCCAACTTGTTCCGCACCTGCGAATGAATAACGTTGAAAGAGAATGGTTGCCAGCACGTGAAACCACGGGGTTGCAGCCATCGCGATTGTCGCCGGTTTTCCCTCCATAAAGCTTGATGTCAGGAAAAGCGAGCCTTTTGGCGACGACGACATAGATTGCAAAATCGCGTCGGGTGGCATGTCCAGGGATGGAAAAACGGTAAACCGACACTACTCCGATCTCCTGTATCGCCTAACTCTAGCGTTCACCAACCGCTGACTGCCGTCTGCACAGTATACCTCGAAAAGGTGAATTGCCAGAGCGGTCGTCACCGCCGAGCCTGTTCCCGTGCCGCGATGACGATCCGCGCGCACGCTTCCGCATCCGACCCCGGGTCATGGTGGCGCAGCGGCACTCCCAAATAGGAGCACACGTTCGACAGTTTGGCCGACTTCAAACGCCACATGCGACGGGCCAGCATGAGCGTGCATTCAAACGGCAGCGTTGGCATCTCCAGACCGGCGGCGCTACAGCAAGACTGCAGCACCCGGTGGTCGAAATGGGCGTTATGGGCCGCCAGGAACTTCGCCCCTTTGAGCAGGTCAAGCAGCGCCGGCCAGACCTCCGCGAACGGCGGTTCATCGGCCACATCTTCCCAGGTGATGCCATGAAGGTAGCTAAAGTAGAACTCGCGCCGCGGCGGCCGGATCAGGCGAACCCGCCGTTCGACAACCTGCAGCCCTTCAACCCGCACCAGCGCGACGGCACATGCACTGTCCGGCTGGTAGTCGGCCGTCTCGAAGTCAATGGCGACGAAGGGCGGATGTCGGGCCAAGGTGTTCATGGGACAGTTTCCGCACGGACCAGATTCGTGGCCGCTGCCACGGCAGGTTCGCCGTGGTCGCTTCACCCGAAGGTGGGCTATGGGGCTGCGGCGCCTTTCGAAAGCCTTACCAGGTGGGGCAGCCAAATCAGGTTCGCTTCACAGTTGACGTAGCCGTTGCGGGTGCCGGTGACCAGTTTGTCCCTGGCGGCGGCATTGACCAGGACGAAATGCAGCGGCCACAGTTCCTTGCAGTTTTTCACCGGCACTTGATAGATGTGACGCCTGCCCCCGGCCGAGCCGGGGAAATTCTTGGAGGTCACGCCGTCGCAGATGGCTCCCCAGACTTGCGTGGTCTCGCGTTTGAGTTGGTCGGCGTCGGGGGAAAAGCCATCGAGCGCCACCAGCGCAACGACCTTCCGCGGGGTTTGACGGCGCTTGTCCACGGCATTGGCAATCGCGCAGCCGCTCGAATGGCCGACGATGTAAATCAGCTCCGCTCGGGAGGTTTCGATGTCTTTGACCGCCGTCTTGATGAGCTGCTCGGCCCCTTTGACGACGCGGTCGGCAGGGGCGCTCACCACGCCCTTTGGCCAGCCGTAGCCGGTGATATCGACGTTGGGCTCTTGCAGTTTGGCGCTCGCCACCCATTTAAGGATGTCGTCCCAACTGGCGTTGTAACCACCGAAGTAAAAAACCGCCATTTTCATGAGAGGTGATCCTTTATCAGACCGCTGGATTCTACGTCAACGTCGATCGGCATGCAAGGATCTTGGGCTTAACGTGGCGAGCCGGGTTGCACCAGTGACTGGAGGACTCGTTAAAGTGAACCGCTTCGATGCGTCTTGAACAGTTCATCACGAGACGCCGAGTCATCGGCAATGGTCATGATCAAGCGGACCTGGCTAGGCCGCGAGCCGGCGCAGCTCCTTTATTCATACCTCTCATTCCACCTACACCAGACAATCGCAGCCCATCTCCCACAGCCGCCCATCGGCGCCAAAAACGGGCTGATGTGCGTGGGGCGCCGGTGCTTCGTTTTGATATCCGCCATACCTGCCGACCGGCGACCAATTCGGACTCACCGGCGGCAGCTCTGGCGCGAGCGCGGCGTATTCGCCGGTGCCATAAACAATCTTGCCGTCGCACACGGTGAGCACCGACTCGATGCGGCGAATCTCCTCGGCGGCGCAGGAGAAGTAGTCGGCGCTCAGGACCGCGAAGTCGGCCAATTGTCCCGCCGCGAGCTGGCCCTTGCGACCCGCCTCGCCGCTGAACCAGGCGCTTCCCTGCGTATAGAGACGAAGCGCCTGCTCGCGGTCGAGGCGGTTTTCTGCCGCGGCGACTTCCGTGCCGCCCACCGTCTTGCCCGTGGTCAGCCAATAGAGGCAGGTCCACGGATGGTAGCTCGCGACGCGCGTCCCATCGGTGCCGGCGCCAACAGGAATGCCAGCGGCGAGCAGCGCCCCGACGGGCGGGCATTGCCGCGCAGCCTGCCGACCATAACGCCGGATGAAATACTCGCCCTGATAGGCCATGCGGTGCTGAATGGCGATTCCGCCGCCGAGCGCCCGGGTTCTCTCGATGTTTCGCGGCGAGATCGTCTCCGCGTGATCGAAGAACCAGCGCAGCCCATCGAAAGGAATGTCGCGGTGCACACGCTCAAAAACGGCAAGAAAGCGCTCGATGGTCTCGTCGTAGGTCGCGTGAATGCGAAACGGCCAACGCGACGCGACCAGCGCACGCACGACGGCTTCGAGTTCGCTTTCCATCACCGGCCGCAGGTCTGGGCGCGGCTGTAGGAAATTCTCGAAGTCCGCTGCGCTCCAGACGAGGTTTTCGCCAGCGCCGGCCATGCGAAGCATGTCGTCGCCTTCCCCGGGTTGGGTCATGCTGATCCAGCGCGCGTAGTCCTGCAACTCGGTGCCCGCCTGCTGAGCGAAGAGGCTGTAGGCGATGCGAAGCGTGAGTTGCTTTTGCTCGGCAAGGTGTCGAATCACGGCATAATCTTCGGGGTAGTTCTGCCAGCCGCCGCCGGCGTCGCTGACGCTGGTGACGCCGAACCGATTCATTTCGCGCATGAAATGGCGCGACGAGTTGACTTGATCGTGAAAGTCGAGCTTTGGAGCGCGTCCAATGGTGGAATAAAGAATGAACGCATTGGGTTCAGCAAGCAAAAGCCCTGTTGGCTCGCCCTTGTGGTCGCGTGCAATCAACCCTCCCGGAGGATTGGGCGTCGAGGCGTCGAAGCCTAGGGACCGCAGGGCCGCGCGGTTCAGCAAGGCGCAGTCGTAGAGATGGAGAACCAGCACGGGGGTGTCCGGCGCGGCGCGGTTCAGTTCTTCCAAAGTCGGCATGCGCCGTTCCGCAAACTGCCACTCGTTCCAGCCGCCGATCACTCGTACCCAATGCGGCGATGGCGTGCGCTCCGCCTGCTCCTTGAGTGCGCGCAGCGCATCGGCTAGCGACGGCATGCCGTCCCAGCGCAGCTCCAAGTTGTAGTAGAGCCCCGCACGGATGACATGGAGGTGGGAATCATTGAGTCCAGGCACGACGCGGCGTCCTTGGAGATCGATCACCGTGGTGTTCGGGCCGCGTGCTGCCGTCGCGGCATCATCAATGCCGATGATGCGACCACCGCGCACTGCCAGGCTTTGGACTTCGGGTCGCGATGGGTCGAGCGTCGTTATGCGGCCGTTCACAACCACGAGGTCGGCTAAGTCGTTTGCGGTCATCACTCATTCCTCTTAAGTCTCCGAATGAAGCCATCCGCGCAGCATACGAGTCACGGTTGGCATCACGACCCACGTGAGCAGCACGACCATCACCGCCGAGAACACAAGACTTTGAGCAAGCAGCGGCCACGTGCGCACGAACTCGCTGAGCGTCAGCGACAGCGCGATGCTCGTCGGATAAACACCGCACAGCGTGGCGATGGCCATCTTCCAGCGCGGCGGCAGGCTTCGACCCGTGCGAAACCATGCTTCCAGGCCGCTGAGCTCGCGATACGCCGGCTCGCTTTCGCTGAGCGGGGCGACGCGCGCCTGCCAGTCTGCGAAGAGCGGCGACTGGTAAAAAGCTTCGCGCTCGGCCTCGCTCTCGAACGTGCGCAGGATGCCATACTCGCGCACCGCCGCGTTTGGGGGCGGCGCGAGTATGTGAACGCCGAGCACCCCTGCATCCGCGAGCGAAGAACGCAGAAACTCGCGCAGCGCGTCCTTGAACTGTTCCTCGCAGCCCGGTCGCACGCGCCTCGTGATGGCTATGTGGATAGGCATGATGTCCGCCTGAACGTATTGGCCACTCCGGTGGCGCGTGCTTTAGTGCTTGGCCTTGCTCGCGACCTTCTGTGGAAACTGAGCCGACTGCTGCGCCTTGTGAACCATCGTGTAAGCGTACTCGATGCCGCTTCCGTAAGCGCCGGGATGCTGTTTCAAAATGGTCATGAGCGCGTCATAATGTTCACGGTTCGACCAATCGCGTTGGAATTCCATCAGGGCAGCGATCGTGGTGAGGCGAATGGCTCCCGCTTGGACCGTCCGAGAAAGCGCAGCGTCGTGGGCGGCGGCCGATGTGGCCCCGCAGCCATCCTCGACGACATAGATGTGTACCCGGCGCCCAGCATCTCGATCGTCGGCCACGTCACGCAGACTTCCGTCCATAGCCCGGTCACCAGGAGATTCTTGCGCCCCGTGGCCTCGATGGCGTTGCGGAAACCGGTGTCATCCCACGAGTTCATGGAGGTGCGCTCAATGACTTCCTGTCCGGAAAATACGTCTAATAACTGCGGCCACACATAGCCCGAGAAACCCTCGGTCTCGACGGCCGTCAACACGGCGGGCACTCGGAATTCCTTGGCTGCCTTGGCCAGCAACACAACGTTGTTCATTTAGGCGGCCCGGTCAATATTGCTGACCCCAAACAGCATTTGCGGTTGGTGGTCGATGAACACGATCGCGGCATCACTCGGAGTGTAAAGGTTCCGAGTGAGACATCGATCGACTCTCCTTCCAGGTTTGGTCGGTGATTATGCCAACGAACACATCGAGGCACCGATCGGGCGTTTACTTTTCTAAGGAAGTCGCTCCCCCGGGCCGGGTGTGCAACCCAGCCCGGCCTGTCAACGGCTCAGACGGTCGTCACTTCGCGCCCTTCAAGTATTGATCGAGGAACGCTCGATAGGCCTCCGCCGCCTTGATGCTGTTTTCCTTCCGGCGGAAGCCATGGCCTTCGTCGGGGAAGACGATGTACTCGCAGGGCACCTTGTTGTCGCGCACCGCTTTCACGATCTCGTCGCTTTCGATTTGGAGAACGCGCGGGTCGTTGGCCCCTTGGATGACCAGCAGCGGCTTCTTGATGTTCTTGGCGTGGAACAGCGGCGAGATGCGGTGCAGCCGTTCGCGGTCGGTCTTGGGGTCGCCCAGTTCAGCGTAGAGCGAGTCGCGGAAGCTGGCCCACCAGGGCGGGATGCTCTCCAGGGTGCGCAGCCAATTGGTGACGCCGAAGATGTTGATGCCGACGTCGAAGACGTCCGGGGCGAAGGCGAGGGCGGCGCAGACCATGTAGCCGCCGTAGCTGCCGCCGATAATGCCGATGCGCTTGGCATCCACCCAGTCGAGCGTTTCGAGATAGCGCCGGCCGGCGACGACGTCCATCAGGTCGGCCTCGCCGTGTTTCTTATCGTCCATGTGAAAGAACTTCTTGCCGTAGCCGGTGCTGCCGCGGTTGTTGACGGCGAGGACGGCGTAGCCATGGTTGACGAGGTATTGAATAACGGGGTTGTAGCCGACGCGGCTTTGTCCGCCGGGGCCGCCGTGGACCCAGACGAGGGCCGGCGCCTTGGCCTCTGGCGAAGCGCCTTGAGGACGGTAAAGCAGGGCGGGAATTTGCACGCCATCAGGCGCGGCATAGCGGACGTTGGTCGAATCGACCAGGTGTTCGCGTTTGACCTTGGGGCTGAGACTGGTGGTCAGCCGGCGATGGGCGCCGGACTCCGGCTCGAAAACGTAGAGTTCGGAGGGAGCGGTGTCGCCGTTGACGTAGAAGGCGGCCAGGTTTTCGCCGCGGGCGAAGGTGATGCCGACGATCTCGCCGCCGGGAAAACGCGGCAGCGGCACGGGCTTGCCGGTCTGCGTATCCAGGACCGTGTTCTGCGTGCGGGCGTCCGCGTTCACGCTGACCGTGCGGTAGCGCCCCTTCCACGAGTGGTCATACCCGATCACGTCCCAACGCTCCTCGGCGACGATGCGGCGCTCGCCGGTCTTCAGATCGTAACTCCAAACGCGATTGAACTCGCTGTCCTGGTTGCTGCCGTAGTAGAGCGTCGTGGAATCGGGAGAGAAGGACTCGATAACGTGGGCCACGTCGCCCTCGTGCGGCGTGATCTTGACGGGTTCCGCATCGGGTTGGGTCGCGTCCCACAGGTACAGATCATTATCCGCGTTGGTGCGGGTTTTGAAGAGGACGATGTGCCGGCCGTCGCGGCTGACCATGGCCTGGCCGAAGCCGCCGGTGTTCTTGAAGAGGAGTTGGCGTTCGTAGCTGCCGGCGTCGTAGCGGTAGATGTCGAAGAACTTCGGATCGCGTTCGTTGGACTGGACGTAGAAGTGCTTCAGGTCGTCCGACCAGCCGGCGAACATCGCCTTGAGGTTCTTGCCCGGCGTCAGGTCGCGGACCTGGCCATTGACTTCGCGGACGAAGAGATGGTTCAGCTCGTTGCCGCCTTCATCCTGGGTGAAGAGGATGCGTTCATCGTTTGGAAAGTAATCGACGGCCATGATGGCGTTGGTCTTGGAGTCCGTGAGCTGCGTGGGCGCACCGCCGTCGACGGGGACGCTGTAAACGTTGAAGACGCCGGTGGCGTCGGAGGTGATGAGCAACCGTTTGGCATCGGGCGAGAAGGAGGAGCCGAAGTAGGTCGTGGTTTCATAGAAGGTTCGCGCATCGTACTTGGGCGGCGCCTGGCCATTGGGCTGCTGAGCGCTGGTCAGCGTGAGGCCGCAGAGTGCACAGGGAATGGCGAGTGACAGAAAACGGTGCATGGTTGCTCCTCACGATGCGGTTGATAGCTGCGGTCCAAGTTACGCGAGTTACATTGTATGCGTTGGCGTCTCCCGCACCAGGAGATTACGAATCGGGTGCGCAGGCGGCCTGTGTTCATCGCGGCCGGAAGGATGTTTCGCTTCCCCCGCCACGATCGCGTTCACTTTAATTGGGGATGTCGGCCGGGGCAAACAGATTCGCATTGCAAGTGTCCCCACGACCTTCAGGTGCCTCTCAGGGCGTGCCACCCATCACTGTTGGGGGGGCAAAGACACCGCTCACTTCCGCTCGCGGCTTGTTATCCAACCCTTTACCCCAAGATGCGCCGCCAGCGTTCCAGGTTGTAGCGCACCTTTTCCGCCTGGGTCATTTGGCTGAAGTCCGGCTCCGAAGCGACCTTGCGCGGTCGGGCGGCGCCGGGGGCGGGGGCGTCGGCAGGAGCGCTGCGTCGGCTTGGGGGAAAGCTGAAGACCGTGCCCGAACCGCCGTAGGCCATGACGTTCGTTTGCAGTTGCATGTCTTCTGACAGCGAACGCCAGGGTTTGATGCCGAGCCGCTGCAGGACGCCATGGTAAGCCTTGACGGCTTCCTCGGGGCTGATGACGCCGTCGGCGAGGTAGCGAAGGAATTGGACGAAGGCGAGCTGATTTTCCGCTTGATTGATCTTGCGACCGAACAGGGCCGCCCGGGCGCCGTGCTTTCTGGCCTCGGCCAAGAGCTTGAACGCATCGTAGGTCGTACCCGCGGAGCCGCCTAGGACGCCGACGATCAGATGCGGATCATAGTGGACCAATTCCTCGAGGGCTTGCGGTCCATGGTAGACAATCTTGAGGAAGATGGGCCGCCCCGCGCTGGTGACGCCGGCCAGGGTGCGCACGATGGCGTCGTTGACGAACCCGGGCAGATGCTCTGCGGGCACGGCTCCGGGGACGTTCGGGTCAAAGACTTCGAGAAAGTGGCGAAAACCCTTGCGTTCGGCTTCGAGCCGAAAGGACTTGTAGGCTTCGAGGGTCTCCCGGTCGAGCCGAGCGTCGTTGTTGAAGGTGACGCTGTAAAGTCCCAGATCGACGCCGAGGGGCGGCGCGTTGCCCGCCTCCGCAAGCTGCCCCCGCTGGAGATGATCGAGGGTGGCGGTGCGAAACGGCAGCGAGGGTTGCTGGGCCAAGGAACCGCCGCGGTGGATGTGGATGTCCGTTGTGTCGTTGCAGCGCGCGGCGGGGGTGATGGGGCTGTCGTCAAACCGCCGTTCCCGGAGGACGAGCTGCTCGGCCGTGCTGGCGGACATGAGCAGGATGTCGACCAGTCCCTGCTCGATGATGAGCCGCATCTGCTCGCGATACTCGGCCAGGCTGCGAGAGCGCGGCCGCTCGGCGGAGCGGTCCGAAGCCGGCCCCGTGGCGGCGATCCCCAGGGCCATGTCGGCATCCTTGGCATCCGCCAGGATGAAATCCTTCGCTCCGAAGGGATCGGCGTGGATGCGAGCCAACTTGTGGTCGAGCGCCTTGCCTTTCATGTTCCACTCTTGCCGACGCGCTGGAGCACGCGATCCAGCGTTTGTTGAAGCAGGCGGGCCGATTGCTGCAGGGCCAGCTTTTCCTTGGGCGTCAAAGGAACCTCGACGTGCCGCACCACGCCGCGGCAGCCGAGCAGCGTGGGCACGGACAGGCACAGATCGCGCAGGCCATAGCAGCCTTGCTGCAGCGTCGACACCGGCAGCACCCGGCGCTGATTGAGCAAGACCGCTTCCACCACCTCGCGGATCGCCAGGCCGACGGCGAACCCGGAGCCGCCCTTTTGCTTGATGAGCGCAGCCCCTGCGGTTTTCGTCGCCTCGAAAACGGAACGCTGCATCGGCAAGGTCCAGCCTGGCCAATGCTCCAGAGGCAAACCCTGGATCGTGGCACTCGACCAGATGGGCACCATGCTGTCGCCATGCTCGCCCAGAATGACGGCCTGGACCTGGCTGGCGGAGACCTCCAAGGCCTGGGATATATGGCCGCGGAGCCGGGCCGAGTCGAGCTGCGTGCCCAGGCCGATGACGCGATGGGCTTCCAGCCCGGAGCGCTGCACGGCCAGATGCGTGAGAATGTCGACGGGATTGCTCACAACCAGGAGCGTGGCGTTTTTCTTCCACCCGACGGCGCGGCATTGCGCCAGCAGTTGGAGAAACAGGTCCACATTGCGGTCGATCAGGTCGAGCCGGCTTTCATCGGGCTTGCGCCGCAAACCCGCGGTGATGACGACGAGGTCGCTGCTGGCGACGTCTGCCATCGCCGAAGCGGTGACGCGGAGATCACCCGCGAGGGCGGCCCCATGGAGCAGATCGGCTGCCTGGCCCTGCGCCAGTTCGTGGTTGGCATCGATGAGGCAGAGCCGGCTGGCGACGTTGCCGCATTGCAAGGCAAAGGCCGCCATGCTGCCGACCAGTCCGCCGCCGCCGATGATGCTCACTTGCATGATGGGCCTCTTTCCGAATCAAAACCGCCGCGCCGCCGCCCGGGCTACGATGCGCGCGACCGCTGCGCCAAGACCGCCATGACCTGATCGGTGATGGTCTGCACCATCTGTTCGAGGTTGGCCCCCGCGTCGGCTCGGCACGCCAGGGGCACTGTGTCCGGCGCCTCCTCGGGCACGGGGAACGCGGCCGGCTCGGGCACGAACTCCGAATACCCTTCCCGGAAGGAGCTGTTGCCGCACAGGTCGCAGTCCCGATCGCGGAAGCGGACGTCGTCGTAGCCGAGGCGTTTCTTCAAATCCAGCAGTTCCTGGGTTTGCTGTTCGGTGAAGTAGTTGACCCGGCCAAGCTGCTTGGCCAAGATCAGGATGCGGCAGTAGGCGTCGATGATTTCGGTATTGAAGTAGGCGTTTTCCAAATCCTTGCCGAAGGTCACCGTGCCATGGTTGGCGAGCAGGATCGTGTTGCAATCCTTGACGTATGGCAGGATGGTCTCGGCGAACTTGTTGGTGCCCGGCGTCTCGTAAGCGGAGATGGGGACCTCGCCCAGAAAGACCTCCACTTCGGGCAGAATGCACTTGGGGATCGGCTCATGGGCCACGGCAAAGGCCGTCGCATGGGGCGGATGGCAATGCACGACGCCGTTGACGTCGGGCCGAGCCTTGTAAATCGCCAGGTGGATCAAGATTTCGCTGGTGCGTTTCTTCTTGCCGCGAAGCTGCTTGCCGTCGTAATCCACGACGCAGAGATCATCGGGCTTCATGAAGCCCTTCGAGACCATCGTGGGCGTGCAGAGGACTTCGCGGTCGTTGAGGCGAATGCTGATGTTGCCGTCATTGGCCGCGGCAAAACCCTTGTTGTAAACCCGGCGGCCGATCTCGCAGATCAGCTCGCGCAACTTCCATTCGTTGACCATAACCGTCATTTTCCTTTCCCATGAGGTTCATCATGTCTGGCACGCGGCATGAATTGGCCTATGCCCAGACATGGATTCATTAGCTTGGCCGTGTATGAATCTGGTTTATTTGGCTGGCCATTCCCCCGGCGCCAATTCCAATCGATCCAGCAAACAGGAACAGTAGGCATCCAGCGGTTTTTTCTCCGGCAGAAAGGGCGCGCTGGCTTCCGGTCCCTCGCAGAAGCCGATCAGGCTGCCGAGGCTGGCCCCGAGTTCATCGAGGACGACGACTTCCTCGGCGTCGGCGGTCAGGCGGCCGCCTTCATCAAAACGGCAGGGGCGCGCGAGCAGCCATCGGCTCCCCGTCAGGCTGGGATGCCCTTTCGACAACGTCACGTGACCGATCACCAGCCCCATCCGCATGGCGTTTTTCCTACCCTTTGGGTGAATCGCACAGGCCGACGATGCAGCAGCGCACCGGGGCATGCTCATCGCCCAACATCTGCCGCGTGGCCCGTCCTTCCAGGCACACGATGACTTCTTGCGTCGGCGCCGCCCCCAACGCGTCGATGGCGATCAAGGGATCGCCGTCGGCTTGGCGGCTGCCATTCATCGGCTGCACCACGAGCAACCGCGCGCCCCGGAGGGCGGGGTGTTTGGTGGTGGCGATGGCCTGGCCGAGCACCTTGGCTAATTGCATGATGACGTCCTTCCCCTTCCCTTGCAGGTCGCTTACACCATTCCGAAGCCGCCGACGAGATTGATCCGCCGCTGCCGCATGAAGGTCAGGGGATTCGTGACCCCTTCGCCGGTGGGCGTGGCGATGCTGTAGCTCAAATACCCTTCTCCGCCGACGCCCAGCGACGCTGTGCAGGGTCCATTGACGACAAATAGGGTCGTCTGCATCGCCTGGCTCATGCGGCTCATTCGTTCCAGGTTGCGCGAATGCAGGATCGCCGTATGGCGGAAGCCATGTTCGTATTGGATCGCCCACTCCAAGGCTTGATCAAAATGCTTGGCCCGGACGATGGGGACAAAGGGCATCATCTGCTCGTGGTCGACGAACGGGTGATCCGGCGCGGTTTCGCCAAAGAGCAACTCCGTACCCTTGGGCACGGTTAGCCCCGCCTTTTGCCCCAAGACGAACGGGTCCTGCCCGATGCAGTCCTTGTTGACGATGACTCGTCCAGGCTTGCTTTCATGAGCGACGAAGGCCGCGGCCGTCAGCTTGGCGATCTGGCGCTCATCGAGCGGCATGGCGCCCGCGCGCTGCAGGGCCGACATGAACGCCGGGAAGACGCTCTCGACGACAAAGACTTCCTTCTCGGCGATGCAGAGCAGATTGTTGTCGTAGGCGGCGCCGCGCAGGATCGAGCGCGCCGCCAGATCGAGGTCCGCGGTCTCGTCCACGACCACGGGCGGATTGCCCGGCCCGGCCACGATCGCTTTTTTGGAGCTGCGCAAGGCGGCACGGGCCACCGCCGGCCCGCCGGTCACGCACAGGAGGTCCACGTCGCGGTGATCGAACATCGCCTGGGCCGTGGCGAGGGTCGGCTCGGCCATGATCCCGATCAAGGGGCTGATGCCGATGGCTTTTTCGATCTCGCGGTTGAATCGGGCCACTCCCGCGCAGGCAATCTTGGCCCCGGCGGGATGGGGATTACACAGGATGGCGTTGCCGCCGGCCAGCATGTTGATGGCGTTGCCCGCCAGCGTCGGCAGGGAATGGGTCACGGGCGTGATGCAAACGATGACGCCAAAGGGAGCATATTCCGTCAGGGACAGGCCGTCGCCGCCTGTTTTGGCGTGGGTTTGCAAAAACTCCACGCCGGGGACATGATCCGCGGCCACCTTCAACTTTTCAATTTTGTGATCGAGCCGGCCAATGCGCGTTTCCTCGAATTCCATCCGCCCCCATTCCTCGGCCTGTTCGCGGCACAGGCGGCGGATGATCTCCACGGCGGCGGCCCGGTCGCGGAGGGGGCGAGCGGCGAAGGCTTGCTGAGCCTTTTTGACCGCCGCCACGGCCTCGGCCACGTCCGTGAAGACGCCGGGCCGTTGGGTCGACGGGCAGCGGGGCGCCGCCGCGGGGGACGCATGGGTCAACTCGCGGACCACGTCGCGGACAATGCGTTCAATCAGAGCGGCATCCATCGTCGTCAACTCCCATTGGGCCGAAAGTTGATCTGATCCACTTGCAACTGGTCGACAATGCCCACGATGGCGGCGTCCACGGGCAGCGTCTCGGTTTCCTTGGTGTACCTGGCGCTCGACCCTTGCACGATGAGCACCCATTGCCCCGGCCCCGCGCCGACGGTATCGACCGCCACCACCGTCCGCTCCGTGGACATCAGCGAGGCTTTGTGCTTAGGCTCCACACGGTGGGGTTCGACCAGGAGCAATTTTTGGCCGATGAGCGTTTTATTTTTCTCGGTGGCCACCACGTGACCCACGACCTTGGCCAAGAGCATCGCATCACCTCCGAAGATTGCCTCACGCTAGCTTGTCGGATTCGCTTGGGGACGTTTTTCCCCGCAGACAATCCCAGGCTTGCCGAGCCACGATCCATTCTTCGTTCGTGGGCAGCGTCCACACCTGCACAGTGCTTCTGGGTGCATGGATCGCCATTTCGCCGCGGGCCTGACCATTTTTCACGGCGTCCAACTTGATCCCGCACCAATCGGCACCCGCGCAGACGGCTTCCCTGATCCGCGGTGCGTTTTCGCCGATGCCGCCGGTGAAGACGATCCCATCCGCGCCGCCCAGGCAATACAGGTATGCCCCCAGATAATGGCGAATGGCTTCGACATAAACCGCCGCGGCTTGTTGGGCGGAGGGCTCCCCCTGTTCGGCACGCTGCAGAATGGTTTCCAGGTCATTGCTGCCGGACAGCCCGAGCAAGCCGCCCTCCGTCGCCAGGTCGGAGAGGCATTGTTCTAGCGACCTCCCGGTCTTCCGCATGACCACCGGCAAGGCGAAGGGATCGAAATCCCCGACGCGGTTGTTTTGCGGCAAGCCTGACTGGGGGCTGAACCCCATGCTGGCGGCCGCCGACGCTCCCCGCTCCATGGCGCATAGTGAACTGCTGCCGCCCAGGTGGCAGGAAATGATGCGGAGATCTGATCGGCCCAGCAACTCGGCCATGCGCTCCCCAATATAGCGATGGCTGGCGCCGTGAAAGCCCCAGCGTTGGATGCCCAGATGCGACCAGGCCGAGGGTACGGCATAGGCACGGCGGGCGGCGGGAATGGTAGCGTGAAAGCCGGTTTCAAACGCCGCCACCAGGGGCAGATCGGGCCGCGCCCTCGCCATTTGCTGCATCGCCGCCACGTAAGGCGGATTGTGGGCCGGGCACACGTCCTCATAAGCGGCCATCGCCGCGAGCACCTGCGGCGTCACGCGGTGGACGCCGGTCAAGCCGTCGGCATGAACCGCCTTGAAGCCCACGCCTTGCAGATCGCCCTCATCCCGCAGGATATTCAGGGCCGGATCGGTGAGTTGTTGCAAACAAACCGCCAACGCCTCGGCATGATCGGCGACGTTTGCGATTTGATCCTGACGCTGATCGGCCGCCTCGACAAAGACGCGCGCGAGACCCGAACCGATCTTGTCGACGCCGCCCCGCGCCAATGGCTGGGGCGAGGGCATGTCGAACAAGCGATACTTGAAACTCGTGCTGCCGAGATTGGCGACCAGGATCTTCATGCGGCTTCAACGCTCCGCCATGATCCAGCCACGGAGGCTAAGGCGGTCCGTGGCAGGGTGGTTTACTTGCCCAGGAACACGCCGATCACCGCTTCTTCGGGGCGGGGAATGACGTGGGCGCTGACCAGCTCGCCCACCTGGGCGATGGCCTGCGCCGCCGCGTCCACCGCCGCCCGCACTGAGCCGACGTCGCCGCGAACCAGCGTCGTCACATAGGCGCCGCCGATCTGGACTTGCCCGGCCAGGCTGACGTTTGCCGCTTTGAGCATCGCATCGGTCCCGGCAAGGGTGGCAATCAGCCCCTTGGTTTCAATCAATCCCAACGCTTGATGTGCATTCGAACCACTTGCGGACATGCTTCCATCCTCTTTTGCTGAAAAGGGTTGACCTTCGAGATAAAGGAATGCGGACCACGTTAACCCGCCGACAAGGGAATGCGGACTACGTTAACCTGCCGACGCGGTGGTGGAGGCGCCGCGCGGCAACACCTTGCCCAATTCGTCATGGGGCCGCGGAATGACCTGGGTGCTGACGACTTCGCCGACCCGCTGGGCCGACGAAGCCCCGGCATCGACCGCCGCCTTCACGGCCGCGACGTCGCCCACGACCATGGCCGTGACCAGGCCGCTGCCGATTTTCTGCCAGCCCACCAGTTTCACGTTGGCGGCCTTGAGCATCGCATCGCAGCCTTCCACCAGCGCCACCAGCCCCTTGGTTTCAATCATCCCCAGGGCTTCGAGTTTTTCACCAGCCATGCGTTTTTCCTTTCTTGAAGCGTTTCACTTGCACTGCTCCCCGCGCGTCCGCCCCCAAGGCCGACGCGGCGGTCCTATCACTTAAACAGTTCCACCAGGGTCGCCTTGGGCAGATCGCAGGCGTTGCCCTCATCTGTGTCGATATGCACTTCCAGCTTGAACTTCGCATCGACGCGGCACAGCAAATTCTCCAAAACCATCGAGCACGCCGCATTGACGACCCGCAGATGCATGCGGCCGCCCGGCTGGACGCCGTAATAGGCCGCGTCGCGCGGATGCATGTGGACGTGCCGCTCCGCTCGGATCACTCCTTGGCGCAGCTCGATCAAGCCGGCTGGTCCCATGAGCCAACAGCCCGGCGTGTCGTGATGATCGCCGCTGCGCCGCACGGGCAAGTCAATCCCCAAGGAGATGCCGTCGGTGAAGGCTAGCTCGACCTGCGTATGCTCCCGGCACGGGCCAAGGATGCGGACGCCATGGATCATCCGCTGGCGCGGCCCAATGACGGTCAACGTTTCCTCGGCGGCAAACTCGCCGTCTTGATAGAGCGGTTTCAACGGTCGCAGCTGGTGCCCCGGTCCAAAGAGGCGTTCGAGGTCCGACTCCGACACGTGCACGTGCCGTGCGGAGATGTTGGCGACCAGCCTGGGCCGGTAAGGCTGTTCCACGCTCTTGCTCTCTCGCCCCGACGGATGCGCGAGCAACGCTTGGCGGACCAAGGCCTCGATCTGCGACCGCGTCGGCAATGCGTTGGCGATAGCGCTGCTCACGCTGCTCCTCCCTCTTGGCCTTGAAGCGGCGGCGTCTTCACTAGCCTCACGCCCGCCTTGGCGAGCCAGGCTTCCTGTTCGGGGGACAACTGCGGGTCCACGATCAACGTGCTGATGTCGCTCAACGGGCACAGGTGGGCCAAGGCCGTGCGATCCAGTTTGCCGTGGTCGGCCAAAACGATGACCTCATCGGCCGAACGCATCATTGCCCGCTCCGTTTCGACCAGCAGGAGATTGCTGTTAAACAAACCCTTGGGCGTGATCCCGCTGACGCCGATGAAGGCTTGCCGGACGTGGATGCGTTCAAGCTGCGCGATGGTCAGGGGGCCAAGGGCCACGCCCGTCTTGGGATAGATGTAGCCGCCCAGCAAGATCAGATCGATCTCGCGGCGGGACGACAAGCCATTCGCGATCGGCAAACTATTGGTCACAACTTGCAAGGATCGCCCCGTCAATAAACGGGCTAACTCAAAGGTGGTCGTGCCGCCATCCAGCAGAATGACCGAGCCATCGCTGATGAGGTCAAGGGCGGCCCGGGCGATCAGCCGCTTCTCTTCCAGGGCCTCGGTCACACGCTCCTCAAAAGCGGGCATGACGAGCTGTTCGCCAGTAAACATCGCCCCGCCATGAGTTCGTTTGATATGGCCAAGTTGATCCCAATATTCCAAGTCGCGCCGCAAGGTGGACTCGGAACAGGAAAGATGCAGGCTCAGCTCTCCGAGGGAGACAAAGCCTTTTTCCTTGATGATTTCCAGGACTTTTTGCCGGCGTTCCTCAGTGAGCACTGACCACCATTTGCATGTAAAAATGGGTAGGCAGTGCCATTATCTGATATTATTCATTCACATTCAATCAAAATCTTTCATATTACTTCGATCTTTTGACTGATTATGCTTCAATTATGTCAGTTAATCGCAAAGCATTTCACTGAATATTAGACTTAAGTATTTGGTCAGCAATTATTTATGTCTTGCAATTTGGTCCCGGCATTCATCGAGGATGGCTTTGCTGACCGTGGCACCGATGCGTGTGACGCCGAGGTTGCGGAACTCAAGCAAGCGAGCCAGGTTTCTCACGCCCCCTGCCGCCTTGACCTGGACGTGAGGCGGGCTGCAGCGGCGCATAAGCTGCAAATCTTCGGGAAGCGCCCCGCTGTCGCCATAGCCTGTGGACGTCTTCACAAAGTCCGCGCCCACGTCTCCGCAGATTTTGCAGAGGGTTTCTTTATGTTCGTTTTGCAGGAAGCAATTTTCGAAGATCACTTTCACGATCGCCCTGCGTTGATGGGCGGCCTCCACGACGGCGGCGATATCTTTGCGAACATAGTCCCAATCCTTGGACAACACCTTGCCGATGTTCACCACCATGTCGAGTTCCACTGCTCCATCATTCATGGCTTGTTCCGACTCAAAGACTTTCACCGAAGTCAGGTGGCTTCCATGCGGAAAGCCGATCACGGTTCCAACCGCCACCCCGGAGCCTTCGAGCATCGAAGCCGCGGCTTTCACGCCATAGGGCTTGATGCAAACCGAGGCAACCTGGTAAGCCTTGGCAATTGCGCAGCCCTGCTCCATCTCCGCATCCGTCAGCGTGGGTTGCAGCAGCGAATGATCGATCATCTTGGCGACTTGTTCATAGGTGAAATCGGTCATGGCGTGACCCTCCCAAAAGTTCGCTTGCAAAGCTAGGCAACACTGTTATAAGCAGCCCTGCCCCGAATAGCGAAAGCTTTTTGAGGGGGGATAAGGGGTCGCGGCATGAATAAAGGATCGTGGTTGATGGTCTTCTGGCTAGCACTTCTGCCGGGTTTCGCCATGGCGGAATCTCGGGAAGGCACCGTCCGTTCGCCGCGCGTGGAAGTGAGGGCGGGACCGAGCACGACCTATTACGCCACAAGCACCTTGGGACAAGGCGAGCGCATCGAGATCATCGGCCAGCGTTACGACTATTATGAAATCACGCCGCCGCCCGGATCGTTCAGCCTGGTCCCCGCCCAAAGCGTCACGCAGACCTCGGCCGCGTCGGGCATGGTCCAGTCGGACACGGAAACCATCATCGGCAGCACCAACCATGAGGCCATTTTGATCTGCCGAGGCGTGAAACTGCCTCGCGGTTACCTCGTGCAGATTCTGGATCGAACGTACGTGCACAGCCAAGGCCGTTCCGAGGCCATGTTCAAAATCCTGCCGCCCAAGGGCGAGTCGCGGTTCATTCCCATCGCAGCCGTGGAGGGGTCGTTCGGACCGGCTATCGCGCCAGTCGGTTACGTGATTCCGCGGGAAATCATGCAGGATTTGCCGCCCGATCTGTCCCAGGCGCTGCAGCAGGCCGAGGAAGCCTACAAGCACGGCCAGCAGACCGGGCATTGGCATGATGCCTTGGACAAATACACGAACCTTTCAAAGTCGCTCCATCACTCGGTGAAAATGCTGGCTCTGAACCGGCTCGAATTCATCAAACAGCAGCAAACGCAGCCGCCGCGACCGTTGACCGGGGCCGGGAGTTCCATGCCCCGAAGGGAATTCGCCGTTTCGGGGGCGGGTCTGCCTCCGGGGAGTTGGCAGCCCCAAGGCACGCTGCCGCGCAGTTCCCTGCCGCCGGTAGCCAGCGCCGCTCCCAGCGGCCGTTCGGGCACGACCAGCAGCTTGACTTCCATGCCGCCATCTCCGACGGACACGACGACTCCCAGCACGACCTCGACGCAGGATCGACCTTCGGCCACGGCCCCCTCGGGCGCGCCGCCGGCTGCAGGCTCGGTGCCGGTGGTCAACCGCCGCGGCGTGGCGGGCTATTTGCGTCCTGGTTACCGCAGCGACGCGGGCCAGCCGCTTTATTATCTCACCAATAGTTCCGGCATGCTCATCACATATGTGACTCCGCAGATAGGGGTCGACTTGAAGCCCTATCTCGGTCGGACCGTCGAAGTGGAGGGCACGCCGATGATTCATCGTGCCGATCTGAATGGCAAGCACATGTCCGTTCGCAGCATCAAGCCCCTGGCCCAATAAACCAGATCGCCATGAGCCATCAAGCCGTCGTGAGGTGCATGATCTGCTCCGACCAGGCGGGGAATTGGGCGGTCAGTTCATCGCGGCGGCCATGTTCATAATCGGCAAAGTCAAAACCGGGCGCCACGGTGCAACCTAAGAGCGCCCATCGCCCTCCGGGCCGCAAACGCGAACCCTGCCAAACGCCGCGCGGCACCAGCCATTGGGGTTTTTGCCCCGCCAAAACGTCCGACCCAAGCACGGTCTGTTCGCCATGGCCGTCCGGGTGAAGCTGGAGCATGACGACCGGGTCGCCGGCGTAGAAATGGAAGATCTCGTCGCTGCGCAGGCGATGGAGCGCGGAGAAGGTGTCTGCCGTGAGCAGATAATAGATGCACGTGCTGACGGCGCGGCCGCCGCTGTACCGCGCGGGCATGGCCGAGGCGGGAAGCGACTCCGCCGACCGATAGGTTTCGACAAAATAGCCCCCCTCCGCGGGATGGGGCTTTAGTCCCAAATGGCGGATCAACTCCCCAGGGTCGATGTCAGGCACGCGGCATCATCCTTGGCTCAAGGACTATTGATCTTTCTTGAGTTCGCGAATGCGGATCGAGCGGTAATAAACCGGGTCGCCATGGTCCTGCAAACAAAGATGACCCTTTTGCGGCTTGGCGAAATGGGGCATGGAGGCGAATTTACTCGCCTTGACTTTCGCTTGCCATTCCTCGGAGTTGCGGTCATATTCGGCGACCTTTTCCCCATTGAGCCAATGCTCGACCTTGCCGTCGCGGCTGATGATCTTCGTGTCGTTCCATTCCCCCACGGGGCGGGTGACGTCCCGGCTGGGCGGATACAGGGCGTAGACCGAGGCGGCGCTCGTGATTTTGCGGCGGCCGTCGGGGTGCTTGGCGTTGTCGAGAATCTGATATTCCGGCCCGGTCATGTAGGGGGCGTCTTGCTCCTCGGTGACGAAGTACATGATGCCGCTGTTGCTGCCGGGCGCCACTTTCCATTGCAGCCGCAATTCGAAATGGTCGAACTGATCGACGGTGATGATGTCGCCGCCGGCGCTCACGCGGGCCAAGGCCCCGTCCACGACTTGCCAGCCCGCGGGGCATTCCTTCTTGCGATAACCCCGCCACCCCTCGGTGGTCTTGCCGTCAAAGAGCAGTCGGAAGCCCTGCTCTTTCTCTTCTCCCGTAAGCTGATTCGGCGCATCCTCCCGGCTGGCTGCCACCAAGGAAGCGGCGCAGAAACCGGTTAGCGTTAAGACGAGGCCCAAGGTTTTCATGGTCGTTGCTCCATCGAGTGGCTGAACAGGCTTCGGACGATTGGGCATGACGGTTGACGTTTCTCTTTTGCCCATGGCCAGGTGTAATCGTCGGACATTGTAACAGCCCCGCTCCGCGGCGCAAACAGTCAAATCCGACCTGTCGCCGCGAACGCCGCGATTCTCCAGGAGCCATTACGGTTAAAAAAAGGGAGACCGGCCGCGCTTGGCAGGCCGATCTATGTGTATGATGAAAGTGACAACCACAAGAGGAATTCAAGGCGTGACGACCCAGGCAAGCCCACCATCGGCATCTCCACGGCAACGGGCGCTGTTGCTCTTTGACGGGCAATGTCCCTTTTGTCTGAAGAGCGTCGGCGTGCTGCGGCGTTTGGATTGGCTTGGCAAGGTCCAATTCCAAAATGCGCGCGAACAGGAGCGCGTCCCTCGGCTGACGCCCCCCTTGTCACCCGAACGCTTGCTCGAAGAAATGCACCTGGTGACCGCGGATCAGAAGCAGGTCTATCATGGGTTTGGGGCGTTCCGCTGGTTGGCCTGGCGGTTGCCGCTGCTCTGGCTGATCGCCCCCGTGCTCTACGTGCCTGGCATCCCGTGGCTGGGTCAGCGCATCTATCTATGGATCGCCCGGCACCGCTTTCAATTGGTCCCCTGCAAGCATGGCGTGTGCCGCTTGCCGCCCAAGTCGATGAAGTGAGTTCAACCCCCTAGCGATTCTAAAGGTCATGCCAATCCGCGTCTCCAACATTCGCCTTGGCATCGAAGAGAGTGAAGCTGCCCTGCCCCAACGGCTGGCGGGCTTGCTTTCCGTCAAACCCGGGGACGTGCTCTCCTGGCGCATCCTGCGGAAGTCCCTCGATGCCCGCGACCCGCTTGACCTCGCGTTTGTTTATTCGGTGGAAGCCCGGCTCGTGGAACGGGAAGCGGAAGCCATTGAGCGCATCAACCGCCGCCAGCGCCCGCAGCGTGCGGATTGGTACGAGGAAGTCCCCTTTCGTCTGCCCGAACCTGGCCAGGAGTCTTTAACGCATCAGCCGGTCATCGTGGGTTCGGGTCCGGGGGGATTGGCGGCGGCCTATTTCCTGGCGGAAGCGGGGTATCAACCGCTTCTCCTGGAACGCGGCGCCCCCGTATCGCAGCGCATCCGCGACGTGGCGGCCTTTGACGCCGGGGGACCGCATCAACCCGAAAGCAATTATCTCTTCGGCGAGGGCGGCGCGGGGACGTTCAGCGACGGCAAACTGACCTATCGCGGTTCCGGCCCCGAGGTGCGGCGCATTCTGGAAATGTACGCCGAGTGCAAGGGCAAACCATCCATCGTGTATGAACATCGTCCGCATTTGGGCAGCAACCGCTTGCCCGCGGTGGTCAAGGCCCAAAGGCAGCGCATCGAAGCCATGGGCGGCACAATGCGTTTTCATTGCCGCGTCGAGGACCTGGATCTGGCCGATGGCCGGGTGCGCGGACTGGCCACCAGTTCGGGCTATATCCCTGCCGAGGTGGTCATTCTCGCCATTGGCCACAGTGCCCGCGACACCTATCGGATGTTGCTCCAGCGCGGCGTGCCGCTGGCGCCCAAGGCGTTTCAATTGGGTTTGCGCATCGAGCAGCCCCAGGAAAGCATCAATCGCCATTGCTATGGCGCGCAGCGGCTCGAAGATCGGCTCGGCGCGGCTCAATATGCCATCGTCGCCAAGGGAGGCGGGATGGATGTCTTTAGCTTTTGCATGTGCGCGGGGGGATACATCATGCCGAGCGTGTCCACGCCGGAGGCATTTTGCACCAACGGCATGAGTTTGTCGAAACACGATTCCCCGTTCGCCAACAGCGGCCTGGTGGCCACGCTGGAATCCGCACGCTTCGGCTCCGACCATCCCCTCGCCGGCATGATGCTGCAAGAGAAATTGGAACGGCGGGCGTTCGCGTTGGGGCGGCGCAACTATCTTTGTCCCATTCAATGGGCCAAGGATTTTCTGGCGGAGCGGCTGAGCCAGGGCGTCTTGCCGAGCAGCTATCCGCGCGGCGTCGTGCCGGCGGACCTCCGCGAGGTGCTGCCCAGTGAAGTCGCGCGGGCCATGCACCTGGCGCTGCCCATCATGGACCGGAAATGGCGGGGGCGCTTTCTCGAACAGGCCACGCTGGTCGGCCCGGAAACGCGCGGCAGCGCGCCCGTGCGCATCCTCCGGCGCGACGAGACGCGAACCAGTCCAGATTGGGAGGGCCTGTATCCCGTTGGGGAAGGCGCGGGCTATGCGGGGGGGATTGTCAGCGCCGCCGTGGACGGCCTGCGTTCGGCGCTGGCGATCATCCAGCGCTATGCACCGCTGCGAAAAACTTGAGAACGCAAGCCTGAAAGCTTCTGCCATCACTCGGACAGATTCGGTTCTTCTTGCACGAATTGCTCAAAGGCCTTGAGCGCGACTTGCAGGTCGTTTTCCCTTGGAATGAGCAGCGCGCGCAGACGGCCGCGCAGGATCACCCCTTTCTCCAAATCGTGGCCAAAAAGCTGCTGCCGCAAGAGGCCATGGCTGAATTCCAGACCCGCGGCATCATGCGGATGGAGCATCTCGATATAGGTCCAGGGACTTTGCTCGAAGCGCCCCATGGCCAGGGGAAAGGAGGAGGTGTCCACGACCTCGATTTGGCCGAACGGCAGTTGCGTCAAGGTCTGCAGATACAACCCATGCCACAGACCCGGCGTCAGAGCGGAGATTTCCAGGTCGATCTGGCGAGCGGACCGCACTTGCCAATGGGCATGGCATTCGACGGGCCGGTTCGGCGTGGGGAGATATTTCACGAGCAAGGTGTCCTGGCGGCACACGACCTCGGGAACGAAGCCGGGTTCGGCCAATGGTTTCTTGCCCAGATCATTGGCATCGACGATTTCCAAGCCCAGCACCGGGCCAAAGGCGATGCCCAATTCCTCTTCCCTGATCATCAGCCCCGTCATGGGATCGCAATCGACGTGCAGGCCGTTCAACGCTCCCGTGAAATGTCCCTGGCTCGGCTGCCACTGAAATGCGGACATGGCTTTCCCCTTGATCGCGGCTCTCAGGTGATCGACGGCCAGACGGCGAGCGGGTTGTGATTCATCGGCTCAACTCTCTATTCATCGCTGCCGCCGGCCTCGACGGCGTCTTTCATCTTGAACTCTCGGCTCCGGATCGGCCAGCTTAAAATCGAGTTGCCGGCGCTGGATGTCCACGCGCGCCACTTTGACCTTGACCCTGTCGCCCAGGCGAAAGCGCCGCTGCTGGCGGCGTCCCACAAGGCTGAAGCTGCGCTCATCGTAGTAATAATCATCATCGGTGAGGGAGTTGACGTGGACGAGTCCCTCCACGGGCAGCGCGGCCGCCTGCCCGAAGAAACCATATTCCTCCACGCCCGTGAGCAAGATTTCCATCTCCATGCCGAGGCGGCTGCTCAAATAGGTGAGGAGCTTGAGCTTAACCAACTCCATTTCGGCCCGGTCGGCCCGGCGCTCGGTGAAGCTGCAATGCTCGCCCAGCGCGACCAATTCCCCTTCATCGTTGCCGGCCCGCTTGTTGCGCCGGAGCCGATGCACCAGCCGATGGATCAACAAGTCCGGATAGCGGCGAATCGGCGAAGTGAAGTGGCAGTAATGCTTGCTGGCCAGGGCGTAATGGCCGTCTTCCTCGGGCGTGTATTCCGCTTGCTTGAGGCTGCGCAGCAAGGCATAGTGCACGGCGTGCCGCTGCGGCTGGTTCGCCGACTCCTCGAGCAAGCGCTGCAGTTGAAAGCGGTCCGTGGGGCGATCGATGTTGACCTTGTATCCCAGGCCCTTGACGAAATGGATGAATTGTTCGAGCTTGAGGGGGTCCGGAGCGGCATGGACGCGGCGCAGAAACGGCACCTGATGCTGCTGTAAAAACTCGGCCACGGCTTCGTTGGTGGCCAGCATGAATTCTTCGATGATCTGATTGGAGATGCCGCGTTCGACGAAGTGAGCGCCGGCCATCTGGCCGTGATCGTCGTACTCCAATTCGACTTCGGGCATGTTCAATTCCAGGGCGCCGCGCTTCTTGCGGCGTTCGTGCAGGATCAGGGCAAAGTCCTTCATCTGCTTGAGCATGTCGAGCACCGCGGGGGGGCATGGCGCCGACTTGGGAGGCGCATCCGATCCGGCCTCCTGGCTGCGCCAGGGCAATTTCCCCAGGTGCTTGCGGGGGTGGCCGTCGAGCAAGGCCGTGGCTTCCGCATAGGCAAAGCGATGCTGGACGCTCACCACGCCAGGGACGATCTCGGCATGGACGCGCTCCCCCTTGGCCGTGAACTCCATGCGCACGCTATGGGTATAGCGGAGGCGCTTCTCTTGCAGGCTGGCCACGCCGTTGGAAATCAATTCCGGTATCATCGGCAACACCCGCCGCGGCAAGTAGACGCTCGTGCCGCGCTGCTTCGCTTCACGATCCATCAGGCTCCCCGGGGGGACGAAGTGGCTGACGTCGGCGACGTGCACCGTTAAATGCCAATGATGTTTGCGGGGGTCATAACTCAGGCTGACGGCGTCGTCGAAATCATGGGCGTCGGCGGGGTCGATGGTGATGACCAGTTGTTCGCGGAAATCGACGCGGCCCGCAAGGTCGTTTTCATCAAATGATGCCACGATCTGCCTGGCTTCCGAGAGCACGTCGGGAGGAAACACGTCCGGCAAAGCGAAAGCCCGAATGATGGACAACGTGTCTACGCCCGGTTGCCCTCGGGGTCCAATGACCTCGGTGATGACGCCCTCCCCCGCGGCTTGGGGCGAGGGGAAGCGGATCATTTCGAAAACCACCTTGTCTTCGGGCTTGGCCCCCTTCGCGCCGGCGTCGCCGACCCAGATGGGTTCGTGAAACGTGGTGCCATCGACGGCCACGTAACCGCCGTCGGAGCGAATGAAGTAGGTGCCGACAAACTGCTGGGTTTGCCGCTCAACGACGCGCACGATTTCACCTTGCGGCGAGCGGTCGCGCTGTTTGGGTTTTTTCGTCAAGCGCACGAGCACTTCGTCACCAGTCGAGGCATCTGCGACCCCTTGCGCGGGGATGTACACCTCGCCGGCGTCGCGCTTGACCGCGCTGGGAGCATGGACGCGGACGATGCCCGCTCCCGAGGCAAGCTTGCGAAATACGCCCGTGACGGTGCCGTGCGGCTTGGCGGGCTGGATGGTCTGCCCCTTGCCCACTTCCAGCCGGCCTTCCTTGATCAAATGCTGAAGGAGATGGCGAAAGTTGGGGTAATCGACCTGGGGTACGCCCAACCGGCGGGCCAAGGCCTTGGCCTTTAAGGGCTGATACTGCGGCTTACCTACCAGAAGCATCAACTGGGTCATCAAGTCGGGCATGATGCCTGCCTATCGGTCAAGGTCGTTCCGTGGCTGAAAGCAGCTTAGACTGGAGCATTCCTTCGACGCTGCAATAGAGTGGAGACGTTCATCCACCGGGTCAAGGTTCGAAGAGGTTAATGGCGCACGCGCAGATTGCTCGTTTCTCGCAACACCTGGGCGATAAACCATTCGAGGAAGACCCAGCCCAAGAGAAACATGCCCAGGCCAATGCCTTCCAACGGCCAATCCAACCATAGGTCGATCCAATACAGCAGAACCAATCCCATGACCACCAAGGTAAACTTGAGCAGGCTGATGATGAAGCCGTTTTCGTAATAAATGCCCAGGTCGCAGTGCGGGCAGTGCAAATGATTGATGTAACTGCCCAGCGGAATGGCCCAGACGCCAATATCCTCATGGCACCGAGGACAGTTTTTACCTCCGTTCATGCCGTTTCTTCTCTCCCGTTCCTGAAAAAACGAATACCGACGATGGTGGAGTCAGGGTTCAAGCAAGCCGCGCAAGCGAGCGGTTCAATCCTCGAGCGGCGCGTCCTCCGCATTCGTCGAGACGCCTCCCTTGTAGAGCTTGCGTTGCAAAGCTTGATTGTAGGGCGTCCAGGCGGACGTGGAGCCGCGATCCTCGCGGATGTCGCGCAGCAGGCTGTGAAGTTTGGCGTCAAGGTTGTCGAGACAATGCACTGCCATGGCTTCGGGGGTCATGGGCAGCTTGGGGCTGCCGTATTCATGGGAGCCATGATGGGCGAGAATGACATGCTTGAGCCGCCAGGCAAGCTCATCGGGAAACTTTTCCCCCACCAATTGCTCGACTTCGCGCATTTTTTCGTTGAGCATTTCCACGCCGATGACCATGTGGCCGATCAATTGGCCTTCATCGGTGTAGCTGAAGGAACGATCGAACGTCAGCTCGCGCACCTTGCCGAGATCGTGCAAGAACAGTCCCACGAGCACGAGGTCCTTGTCCAGGCCGGGATACAGCGGCAAGACGCGATCCGCGATCTCCAACAGCTTGACAATGTGTTCGAGCAAGCCGCCGACATAGGCGTGATGATTGCGCACGCCGGCGGGCACCTTGGCGAGGGAGGCCATGAAGCGTTCGTCCATGAGGAAGACTTGCACGAGCGCTTTCAGGTTCGGTTGTTGCACCTTGTTGAGCGCCTGCTTGAGCTTTTCTTGGAGCTTGGACAAGTCCTGCTCGGTGTGCGGCAGGAAATCGGCCACGTCCATCTTCTCGCTGGGGACGACCGTCACCGAGGAAAGGATGACTTGCAGCGCCCCTTGAAACGATTGCACCTTGCCGCGCGCTTGGATGAAATCGCCCGAGTCGAATTGACGGGATAGATGTTCGGTGGCGTTCCACAGCCGCCCTGTGATCTGGCCCGAGCGATCGCGCAGCTCGATTTGCAGATAAGGATTGCCTTGCCGATTCGTGCGCAGTTGTTTGTCGCCGACCAGGAAAACATCATCCAAGCTGTCGCCATCCAAGAGTTGGCGAATATAGCGGCGTGCCATGGGCAAAACTTTCGCGGCTGGAGGACAAGGCGGTTTGGCTTGACTCTGATATAAGATATGATGCGACATCGGCAGGGTGAAGGCAATCGCCTGGTGCGCGCCTGGGCCGCGATCCGCGCTGGCCCAACCGAGCGCCGCGTCAATGCAAGCCGCGCTCGGCTCGGAAATCTTGCCGGAACGAAGCAGGAATTTCATTCACCTGGACGGTGATGCCGGGTTATCCTTAACGGTTCAGAAGTTTGGTTTCACAGCGTCTTGCACCATGAACGGCATGTCCTAGAGGAGCTAACGAAGATGAGCACGCCGATCCCCACGATTCGTTGTCGCGAGAACGGTCCCCTCGTCATCCAGGGACCGATCTGTGTTCTCGATCATCAAGGCAATCCGTTTCCCCTGCCGGCGGGCAAGGACGTCTTCGCCTTGTGCCGCTGCGGCTCCTCGGCCAATAAGCCCTTCTGCGACGGCGCGCATCGCCAGAGCGGGTTCGAAGGAAACAATCTGGCCCCCGCGCAGCCGGCGGTTTAACCCCGCTTTCATGGCTTGCGGTTCGCGGCCGGACAAATACAATGATCTCGTCAGCCGCTTATCCGACTTAACAGTGAGCGAGGATTTATGCGCGCCTGGTTTAGCGATGTTTACCGAGCGGTCGCCACCGTGGCCCAAGGCATGTACATCACGCTTTGGTATTTCTTCCAGACGTACAAACGCCAAACCTTTACCCAGCGCTTTGAGTTCCCGGAACTGCCGGTTCCGATCAAGCCCCGCTATCGCGGCTTTCATCGCTTCGATTTGACCACCTGCATCGGCTGCGACAAATGCGCTCGGGCTTGCCCAGTGGATTGCATTTACATCGACAAGATCAAAAATCCCGTGGGCAAGGGGTTCCGCGTCCAGGGGTTCAAGATCGACTACGCCAAGTGCATTTTCTGCGCGTTGTGCGTGGACCCCTGCCCTGTCGATTGCATCTTCATGGGGTCCAATTACGACATCAGTTGCTATAGCCGCGACAGCTTGGTCGTGGATTTTGCCAGGCTGCCGCTGGACATCGCCTGGGGCCAGGCCACGCTGAATCCCACGGCCATCGCCGCTTCGAAACTGCAAGCCGAGCCGGTGTGGGTCAAGCCGCCGGATCCGCCGCCGCCGCCCAAGCCGGCGGCCGCCGCTCCGCCACCCGAAGCCCCGGCTCCCGAGGCGAAGACGTGATGGGCGGCCGGACGGCGCGGGGCTGCGATGATGCATTGCTGAGTTGACTTTGTTCGGGACGCAACCATGCCCACTCTTCTTGGATACACCCTGCTGTTCACATTCGTTGGGGCGTTTTTCATCTTCTTCCACCTGGTCCTTGGCAAGTTCATCCGACCCGCCAAGCATGAAGAAGAAAAGGCGGCGATTTACGAATGCGGCGAACCCACCGTGGGCTCGTCCTGGATTCAGTTCGACCTGCGCTTTTACGTCGTCGCCCTGCTCTTTGTCATTTTCGATGTGGAAATGGTCTTTTTCTTTCCCTGGGCGGCCGTCTTCGGCAAGTTGAATGCCTTGGCCAATCCGGCCGTTTCACTGCTGCCCGATGATCAAAAAGGTCCGCTCATTCAGGCGCTGATTCCCGACGCCGCGGCGAATACTGTGATCCATCCGCAACAGGCCAACATCATGGCATGGTTTTCGTTCATCGACATCATGATCTTCTTCGGCGTCTTGATGGTGGGGTTTGCTTATCTTTGGAAACGGGGCGATTTGGACTGGGTCCGCAGCACTGCCGCGGAAAAGGAATCGATCTCGACGAGTTCGTCGGCAAGCAGCGCAGCATAAGCCGCCGGCGCGGCTCCCGGGGCGCCAGCGCATCCCGCTCATGCCTAAACCAGGCGCATAGACACGGCCACTCGATGAAGAGGTGAGGAAACATGGGTTGGGCTGAAGGTCGTTTTGAAGAGGGTGTGATTACAACGTCGCTGGAGCAAGCGATCAATTGGGCGCGCGAATCCAGCATGTGGCCCATGACGTTTGGCCTGGCGTGCTGCGCCATCGAAATGATGGCCACGGGCGCCAGCCGCTACGATATCGACCGCTTCGGAGCCGGGGCCTTTCGAGCGACGCCGCGCCAGGCGGATTTGATGATCGTCGCCGGCACGGTCAACTACAAAATGGCCAGCCGCGTCCGCCGGCTCTACAATCAGATGCCCGATCCCAAATTCGTCATCGCCATGGGCGCCTGCACGTGCGGCGGGGGGCCATATTACAAATATGGCTACAACGTGGTCAAGGGCGTGGATCTCGTCGTGCCGGTGGACGTTTACGTGGCGGGCTGCCCGCCGCGCCCCGAAGCCTTGCTCGAAGGCTTGATGCGGATTCAGGATAAAGTCCGCTCCATGAAGTACCTCACCAAGGGACAACCTTACGAAAACTTGATCCCCATGCGGACCGGCCAGGTCAAGCTGCCGCCCGAATTGGCTACGCCCGAGTTGGCCAACCAATTCGCCAAGAAAAACAAAGAGGCGGCGGCCCCGGCCAAGGCGTAATCCACCATCCCCTTTCCTTGAAGCGAAGCACCATGACGGGTCCAGAAATCATCCTGCTCCTCGACGAACAGTTCGGCCCCAAGATCAAGGAGAAGAAGCCGGAGGCCATCGATCCTTTCGTCGAGGTGGAACCGCAGCATCTCGTCGAAGTGTGCACGTTTCTGCGCGACGATCCTCGATTGCAGTTCGACATGCTCAACTGCATCACTGGAACCGATTATCTGGAGACGGAGAAAGCGAAGCTGGCCAAAGCGGGCTTCGAGCCGCACGTCGAAGTCGTTTATCACTTCTCCAGCTTTGTGAAGAAGCATCGGTTTGTCGTGAAAGTGTGCTTGCCGCGCTGGCGCGATCAGCAAGAAGGCCAATTGCCCCAGGTGCCGTCCCTCGTTGCCTTATGGCCGGCCGCGGATTGGCACGAACGCGAAACCTTCGACATGATGGGCATCGACTTCACAGGCCATCCCGACCTGCGCCGCATCCTATTGGCCGAGGATTGGGAAGGCTATCCGCTGCGCAAGGATTATGTGTTTCCATTGGAATACCATGGGATTCGAGGCCGTTGACGTGAGGGAGAGGGCCCTTTCTTGAAAGCCAGGGATTCCTGCTCTTCGCGCACTTAGCGCCCGTTTGACCCAACCGCATCCAACCAGCCCAAGGGGTTGTAGCATGTCCGCGACCGCCGTTCATGAAAAAGACGATCAGCGCCTGGTGGAGTTTGACGTCCGCACGGACGAGATGCTTGTCAGCATGGGGCCGCAGCACCCCAGCACCCACGGCGTGCTCCGGCTGGTCTTGAAGACCGACGGCGAGATCGTGTCCGAGGTCGCGCCGCACGTCGGCTATCTCCATCGCTGCGCGGAAAAGATCGGCGAAAACGTCACGACCATCCAATACATCCCCTACACCGATCGCATGGATTATCTGGCCGCGATGAACATGAATCTGGGCTACTCCCTGGCGGTGGAGAAGCTCTGCGGCATGAAGATTCCCGAGAAAGCCCAGGTCATTCGAGTGCTGATCGCGGAATTGAACCGCATCGCCAGCCACCTCGTGGCCATGGGCACGTATGGGTTGGACCTGGGCTCGTTCAGCCCGTTTCTTTACGCCTTTCGCGAACGGGAAATGATCCTCGATCTCTTCGAGGAAGTTTGCGGCGCTCGGCTGACCTACAGCTACATCACCATCGGCGGCGCGCACGACGATCTCCCCGAAGGCTGGCTGGGGCGGCTCAAGGAGTTCTTGGATTACTTTGAGCCGCGCATCCAGGAATACCATACCCTGCTCACGCACAACCACATCTTCATCAAGCGCACCGCCAACATCGGCGTCCTCTCCAAGGCCCAGGCCCTGGCCTTCGGCTGCACCGGGCCGATGCTTCGCGGCTCCCTCGATCGCCGCAACCAGGATCATGCGTGGGACCTGCGCAAGATCGAACCCTACTGCGGCTACGAAACGTATGATTTTGAAGTGCCCATTCCCCCCTTCGATCATGCTCCCCGCGAAGCGGTCATTGGCGACTGCTGGCATCGCTACTATGTGCGGATGCTCGAAGTCGTCAACTCCATGAAAATCATCCGCCAGGCCATCGACCGCTACGGTTCGGCCAGCGGCTCCCATCGCGTGGAACTGCCCAAGCATTTGCATCCAGGGGAAGCCTATCTGGAAACGGAATGCCCCCGCGGCCAAATGGGCTTTTACGTCGTCGGCCGCAATACGAAGGAACAAGTCCCCCTGCGCGTTCGGGCGCGCTCCTCCTGCATGGCCAACCTGAGCGTCTGCCATGAACTGTGCCGCAACTGTTTGATCGCCGACGTCCCGGCCATTGTCGGTTCGATCGACATCGTGATGGGTGAAATAGACAGATGATCGAGATTTCCACAAGTCGTTCTAAATAGATGGCTCATGGAAATCGAAAAGTCCCCGAAAGTGCCCAAAATAGGGTGCATTTCCTGGAATGCGGTGCATTGAGGGTGCATCGCCAACTCGATATCGTAGCACCAACTGACCGCCCTTTTGACGCTGAAGGCCGGTCAGTTTTTTGTTGGCGATCAACGCTCCTCAGCGAATGCAGCGGTCCCGATGTTTTCACTTTTATTGTTGTTTTCACTGTTCGGTGAAACAGCACGCTTGGGTGAAAATCGGGTTGCCAAGTTTCACTTTTTATGCTATTTTCACTTATCGGTGAAATCATGGAAAAAGTGAAAACTGCACAGGACCGAGCCTTTGTTCCCGCCGCCGAATGGGTCCGGCGACTGGCCGAGGAGACTACGGCCTTTGAGATCGTCAACGCTGTCGAAGAGAAGGCAAAGCGTGCCGACCAGCGGAAGGTGGAGTGGGATCAGGTCATCACGCTCTCGGTGAAGCCCGACCAGCGACGGGTTGATCTGCTCGTGCAGACACGGCAGCACCTTTTGCCGAACACGGCTCTAGGCATCTTCCAAAAGCTCAACGCAAATCGCCCGGAGGGTACGCCTCTGCTCTGCGCTCCGTACATCTCGCCACGAGTAGCGGAGATGTGTCGAGAGCAGAACGTCAGCTACCTCGATGGCGTGGGAAACTGTTGGATCGCCGCACCTGGGCTGTTCGTGCATATTGCCGGTCGCCCGAACCGTCCAACGGTGAACAAGGCCGTCGATCCCTTCTCCAAGAAGTCGAGCCGGGTCGTCCGCACGCTTCTCACGCATCCCCAAAAGGGATGGCAGGTGCAACAGTTGGCACAGCAGGCCGACGTGAGCCTGGGTTTAGTGTCGAAGGCAAAGACTGCACTCGTGGAGGATGCCTACTTGGAGGAGCGTGACCGCCTGCTGTTCGTGCGGGATGGGGTCAAGCTCCTTCAGGGATGGTCGGCGGAATATCGCCCGCATGTGAAGCGGGTCCAACTCTTCGCCATTCCTCGGTCCAACGAAATCGAAAAACGCCTCGCCGATTGGTGTCCGACGAACAAGGTCACTTACGCCCTGACGCAGCTTGCGGCGGCTTGGCGGTATTCGCCGATGGTCCGATACGACAAGAGCGTGGCCTACATCGACAGAAAACTGGAGACGGGCAACAAGCTGAAATCGCTGCTCGAACATCTCGACGCCAAGGAAGTCGAGACGGGGGCAAACTGCATTCTCTGGATCACGGACGACCCCGCTGTGTTCACGGACTCTAAAGAGTTCGACGGCGTAAAGGTTGTCTCCCCGCTTCAACTTTACCTGGACCTGATGGCACTGTCGGGGCGGGGAAAGGACGCAGCGGAAGAGGTCTTTGAGAGGGAACTGCGTCCACTGCTTACAGTCGGTGAATCGAAGTCAGGAGGCGGCGAATGAACGAAGTGGATGCGTGCCGAGCCGTCCTGATCGAAGTGCTGACCATCCTCGCCAAAGACCTCGACAAGCTGGCCGTCGTGGGCGGTTGGGTTCCCGAACTGGCATTCCCCAACAAGGGACATATCGGATCGCTTGATGTCGATCTTGCCCTCGACGCACGCAAACTCGAACCCAAAGCCTACGAGTCGATCCGAAAGAAGCTGGCGGACGCCGGGTATCAACAGTCCCCGGAGATGTCGAATCGGTTCTTTCGCAACATCCCCGGCACGTCGATTCAGGTGAAGGTCGATCTCATCACGGGAGAGTTTCCCGAAATCGCCGCCGATGGAACGCATTACCGCATTCAAGAACTGGCGGTGTGGAAGGCCCGTGGCGTGGATTTGGCATTCACCTTCCAGCAGGATGTCGCCGTCGAAGGGACTCTTCCGAACGGGGGACACAACAAGGTCTCGGCGAAGATGCCGATCATCGCCGCTTACCTGTGCATCAAGGCCATCACCCTCAGCGAGCGCAAGAAGGAGAAGGACGCCTACGACATATGCTTTTGCATCGAGAACTACCACGGCGGCTACAAGAAGTTGGCCGATGAGTTCCGGGACAAGATGGATGACAAACTCATCGCCGAAGGCATTGGCATCCTGCGGGAAAAGTTCGAGAGACTGGACAGTATCGGCCCGGTGTGGGCGGCACAGACAGCCGAGGAAGCCACTGCCGGAACCGACTTCGATTTGGAAATGGAACAGCGCCGAGCCTACGAAATCGTCAACGCACTGTTGCGAGAGATCGACAGCATGGCTGGGGAGTAGATCTCGAGCTTTTATTTGACGGCTATTTGATCCGAACGAAACTTTGGTATGGATTCGGATCAGCCCTTCGCTGCAAGTGCATGTCGAGCATGGCATTGCGAGATACAGCGATATTGGATGCTATTTTGACTGAGGGAGTTGACCCCAGAAGGTTGTTGAACTCATGCCCTGGATCGAATGGTACAACTCGCTGGCCAAACCCGCTTGGACGCCAGCCCCGGCGACCATCGGGATGATCTGGCAGATGCTCTACCCGATCATCCTCATCAGCTTTGGATTCGTGTTCGTGCAGGCGATCCGCAAGAAAGTGCCGTGGCTGGTGGCGATGCCCTTCGCCATCAACCTCGTGGCCAATCTGATCTTCACCCCGATTCAATTCGGGATGCGGAACCTGCCGTTGGCCTCGGTGGACATCCTGATCATCTGGGCGACGATCATCTGGATGATGGTCGCCGTCTGGCGGCACTACCGCTGGGTCGCCGTGGCCCAGGTGCCGTACTTCATCTGGGTGTCGATTGCGACGGTGCTGCAACTAAGCATCACGGCGATGAATTGGGGAGCGGCACCGTGATGCCGTTCAGGCATCCGGCGAAAAAGGGAAATGCCAGAGCGATGCAGATTCGATCAATGCTGTTTACAATGAGGGAGCGTAAATCCTGATCCACTTTCCCCTCGCATTCGCCACTCAACTCGGTGGCAAGTATAACAATTTTTGGTAAGGGAGGAGTACCGGGTCCGTTATCAATTCGGGGTCGCTTGCAACGGGGGTGCGCCAAAGTGGAAAAACTCTCGGATGACCATCGAAAATCCGATGCCGCCGAGCAAATGGGCGTCACACCCGGCCCGCTTCGCAATAGAGACAGCGCCGAGAAGATTGCAGCCGTTCGCTAACCAGTGAACGATGACCGGGTCTTCAAGTGGGAAAACATGGATGCCTTGCTCAAACAAGCGGTGGTGGCCAGAGTGTAAGCAACGAAGTGATGAAACAGTAGAAAAAAGATGAAAAAGAAGGGAGCGAAGCCGCCGACGGTGTACGTCATCGCCGGTCCCAATGGGGCGGGGAAAACGACGTTCGCTTCGGAATTTTTGCCACACTTCGTGCAGTGCCAGGAGTTTCTGAATGCGGACCTGATCGCTGCGGATTTGTCGCCGTTTGATCCAGAGTCGCAGAACGTTCGTGCTGGGCGATTACTGTTGGACAGGATTAGTGAACTAACGATCGAGCGAGCGACCTTTGGCTTCGAGACCACCTTATCGGGTCGAACCTACATTAAGCGGCTCGCCGATATGCGGGACTGCGGCTATCAGGTTGTTCTGTTCTACCTGTGGTTGCCGAGTGCGGCGATGGCAGTCGCTCGCGTGGCGAACCGGGTCAAGCAAGGTGGGCACAATGTCCCACCGAATGATATTCGACGGCGTTATGCAGGGGGCTTGCGCAATCTGTTTCGAATGTATCGTCCGATTCTCGATGGCTGGTGGCTCTACGATGCGTCTCGCTTGCCGCCCAAACTGGTTGCTTCGGAGGAAGGCAAACAACTGACAGTTAAACAGAAACGGCTGTTTGACCGAATCAAACGACAAGCGGAGGGATACCCATGAAGAGTAGAATTGACCAGCCGTTGGCGAAATTGGCCGATGCCGCCTTTGAGCAAGCGTCTCAGAAGGTGATTGAGCGCGCCCGTCAATTCGGCACCCCCATTATCGTGTGGGAAAATGAGGCCATAAAGGAAGTGCAGCCGCCGCAAGATCGATCGGCATTGGACCGGCAAAATTCTGGTCGTCTTCCTGGCCGTCCTGCACAGCCCGCGGCGGGGCCTAATGCGGAATAAGATCGGCCTCGACGTCTGCATGGTGAATACACGCCTGACGATTACGGCACTTGGTTTGGGCATCAAAAGTGGCCTGCTGCAACTAAGCATCACGGCGATGAACTGGGGTGCGGCCCCGTGATGCCGTTCAGGACCAGGGTAGGGTAGTAGAGTAGGGGAGGATGCCTCTGCCAGGGAAGCACTCCGTGTCGAATCCCAAGTCGTGGCTGGTTGATCACGGCGCGCCTGGCGCTGCACCATTCGAAATCGGCGGCCCGATCTTGGGCAAAAGTTCCGGGGCCTTGGGCAGCTTTTCCGTCGCATCCATCAGATGATCGACCGTTGCGGCTTGATCCGCGGGCACCGGCGGGACCATGATCTCATGAGGGGGTTCCGGTTCGAAAAAGGACCGGCCATCCGGATCCGCCAATTTCAGCGACCGGGCGCGTTCGCGCAAATGTTCGCTGGCGCGGTTGATGGCGCACATCGGCAGCGGGCCGCTCGCAATGCTCACGTTGTTGAATTCCATGATGGTGCCTTTTTGCCGCTCGAAATCGACCAGGGCCACGTTGTAATCCGCAATGGCGAAGTGCTCATCCCGCAATGCATCGGTGAAGTTTCGCTGAGCTTCGAGCAAATTGACGATCGTGGCATCGGTCAAACTCGCCTGGAAGCGTTTGAAAATGCTGTCCAGATTGACCGCGGCGGCCATGCGCCGGGAGCGCTGCACCATGATCAATTCATGAAATTGCACCAACTCCTGGTAGCTTCTCTGGAGATTGAAGCGCAGCTTTTCCTCTTGGTCGCGGAGGTAAGTGACGCGCTGGGCCAACTGCAATTGGGCGCGGGTGACTTGGGCATGGGCATCGCGATAGCCCAGCGGCACGCGCATGATCAGTCCCATGTTCCAGTTTTGAAACTGATTGCTGGTCAGGCTGCGAAAGGCGTTGATCTCTTCCGGTCCATCCAAGCGCGACCCCAAGCCGGTCACTTCATAGTTACCAAACGCGCGCAGATCGGGCAGAAGATTGTTCTGCAGCCGCAGCACTTGCAACTGGGCCGCTTGAATCTCCTGACGGGTGAGGACCAATTCGGGCCGCCGGGCCAAGGCCTCGGCAAACGCTGCGTTGAAATCGGGTCGAAACGGGGCCACGGTGGGCGAATCCATCGGAATCAGCCGGCTCCCGTCTTCCGGGGCCATGCCGAGCAGATAGCGCAGCCGGCGCTCCGCTTCCAGGACGCCCAGTCGGCTCGTGCCCGTGCCCAGGGCCGCGATGCGTTGGGCGCGGAAACTGTAAAACTGCTCTTCGATCTGAGCGAGTTCCTGCACGGCGACCTGTCCGGCGTCGAGTCGAGCCTTGTTGCGCATCCAGGCCGCGTGGCCTTGCCGCACGCCGATCTCGCGGCTGTATAAATCCCAGTAAGCGGCGTAGAGACCCCAATAGGCTTCCTCCACGGCGAACAGCAAATCCTGGACGCGCCGCTCGAACTCCATCTGCGCTTCATCCGCGAAAAGGCGGGTGAGCAGGATGCCCGGCACGCGGCCGCCCGTCGGCACGGGAAAGTTCAAGCGCGTGCTGCCGGGGTGGGCTTCCGTGAGTTGATTGATGCCGATGCCGAAGCCTTGCAACAGCGGCTGCTCGAAACCCAGTTGGACCGTTGGACGGTAAGCGGGATTCACGCGCGGATTGAGGTTCGAATATTCGTAATCCGTGGTGAACGTGATGTTCGCCATGCCGCCCGTGGGCAGCGGTTTGACCAATGCGGTCTGCACTTGGGAGATATCTTGATTGATCGCGGTGCGGCCAAAGCCGAAGAAGGAGTCGAGGGCCGTGCCGATGGGTCGATCCGTCTTGGACCACGTGGCGCTGGTTTGCCAGAAGGTGTCGAACTTGGCCAAGGACTGTTCGATGTCCACGGCCGCGATGGCGGGGTCATAGGCAAACACGCGAATGCTGTCCGTGGCATTGCTGACGGATAAACCGCGATTGGGGCCGACCAGGCTGGAGCGGCGCCCCCCCGAACGATCGAAGAATTCCCCGGTGCGCCCATTCTCCAGGGCTATCGCCAGGCACTCCGCCAGGCTGATGCGGCGCGGGTTGGCTTCAGGGTTGAGCACGGTCCGCAGGGGCGGCAGTTGATCCTTGATCGCCGTGCCATCCGGATGATCCTGCGTGTTCGCTTCGACGACCCCGCGCAGCGCTTGGCTCTTGTAATGCCGATAGTCCGCTTCAGTTTGAAAATGGTGTTGCTGGCAGCCGGCCGCGAGGACCCCGCACATGATGACGCTGGCGAACCATCCTTGAGGCATTCGCACCATGTTTCCCTTCCCTTGGTCCGTGGCTGGTGGGTGTGGCTGTGCACCAGACCCGCCAACAACGCAGAGGATAGCCTCCCAAAGGATCCCGACGGAATCCTGGGCGCTCCCATGCTCTATCGGCAACTCTGTAAACGGATCACGATAAAATTTGCCGATTATTCCTCTTGGAGGGATTGAAAGGGTTCAATCTTGTGAAGGACGTGAATTCAGATAAGATTCGCTGAATCGAGTGCAATGACAAGTTGGGAATCTTCCCGGCAAAGGGATGGGAGGCCTAAAGCGCCAACCGTTCATGGGTCGGATAATTCAAACAAACATCGTTGCTTGAACCGTGCTCCCCTGGATGGGGCCATCTGGGATAAAAAAACAGCCTGGAGAGGCCCAGGCTGTTGGCTTGATTGCTATCGACTGATCTTGGACTCAGATCACTTGGTCATGTCCCGAATGAGGCTGTAAATCGGCCCGGTCATCATGCTCGGTTGATTGTAGCTATACATGCTCTTCATCATTTCAAAGAGCAAGAAGCCAACGAACGGCATCAGCAGCACCGTCGGCAGGAGGGCCATGCTCCACCAGCCCCATTCGGCCGGTGCAGCCGCCATGGCCCCCGAGGGAACCACTTCGCTCTCATCTTCGACGGCTTCGTCCACGATCACATCGCCTTCATCGTCGAAGAGGGCCGCGGCGTCGCCCGTCGTCACGGCTTCGCCCACGTCTTCCTCGTCATCGATGACGATCACTTCGCTGTCCGTGTCGTCGATGACTTCGGAGCTGCTGTCGTCGTCCAGGGCCAATTCGAAATCGGAGGTCTCGGCTTCGATGGCCCCCGCGCCGACGCGCGCCGTTTTCGGCCCGGACTCGCCGGACAAATTCTCGTCTTCCAGCGTCAACTCGAAATCGCTGCTGGAGGTATCTCCCTCTGGCTCCAGGGAGAGATCAAATTCGCTGCTTTCCGATTTGCTGGAGGGAGACAGCTTGGCGGCGGGAGTGAATTCGCTCGAATCCATGCTCAGTTCAAACGTGCCGCTGGATTCATCGGCCAGCACTTCGGGGCTGACGCGCTCCTTCTTGCGCCGCATGGTGCCGCCTTCTTCCGGCTGCAAGACGCCGCCCAGGTCCAACGCATCGCCCGAATCGGATCCCGTGCCCGTGTCCAATTCCATGTCGCTGGTCAGTTCCAACTCCAAGCTGGGCATCGAGGGCGAACTCTCCAGTTCGAAGACGCTGTCGCCGGGCAAATTCGAGGTGGGCGTCAGCTCGAACTCGCTTGTGCCCGCCTTGGGCATTTTCTTGGAGGAAGGCGTCTTGGAGGTCGGCGGGGTGGGGCCAATGTCTTGCACCTCGGCGATTTGCGCTTCGATGTCGAATTGCTCAGTGGCCGCGGGAATTTTCCCCGATTTCGGCGGCGAAGGTGCATTCGGCGCCGGTGTTTTGGTGGATGAACCCGGCTTGGGAATGCGCCGCGACGAAGGCGGCGGAGGCGGCATCAACCCTGACAACTGCGGCGGCAAATCGAAATCAACCAAACGCACGCCGCTGTCCGGCAAGCGGCCGGAGAGGCCATCCAGGCGCACCTGGCTATCGCCGGTGCCGGGTGGTTCCTCTTGGCCGATGGGGACCACACTGTCATCGTCTTCGTCCTGGGTCCCGCCATGAATGGGCTTTTGCGAGGCGCTCGAGGCCGCCGTGGGGAAGACGAAGGAGGACGACGCCGGCCCCAGCTCTTCCGGGCTGGGCAACAGTTCTAGATCGCTCCCTTGCGGTACGAGAATAATATCGCTGTCGCTGTCCTTGGTGCTCTTGGAGGAGCCTTTTTTCGCCTCTTCGGATTCAAAGATGTCCAGCTTGCTGTCGCCTTTCTTGATTTGCGCGGAGGTTAAGGGCACCACGTCATCCCCGTGGACGGCGCTGCCGCCCGCCTCGGCGGGGGCCACCTCGGCTTCGATCACCGGCGTTTCCTCCGCGCTCGGATCGCCGCGGCGCCGCGACATCTCCTCTATGTCTTGCACGCGAAAGCGCCAACTGCCGCGATCCGCGAAGGCTCGAATCTCCCGACGCTGGGCCATTTGATTCAATTCTTGCGGCGATAATCCCAACATCTCCGCTGCTTGTTCTAGCGAGATAAAATCTTGAGCCATAGCATGTCTCCTTGATCCCCATGGACAGGGGGCTCGACTGTCCGAAGGGAGTTAAGGCGCGAGATCGGCAGTCTACTTCTACCGATTGTAAAACACAGCCAATCGAATGCAAGTCGATCAGGATAACGGAAGCTGAATCCCGCCGCGTGATGGGCAGGCCGCGCCGATTATGCTGATTCGCCGTTCTATTTCTTTGGCAAGGATCACGAATTCTACCCTGATTACCCCATCATAAATCTTTCCTGACACGTTTTGCAACATTTATTCGGCGGCGGCTTCGCAAACCAGGAGAATTCGACTCTTCCATTTTACCGCCAAGCTCGACGAAGATCGAACCGTTTCAAGGAACCGCTCGCTTCAGACTTTCTCGGCATTTTCTGGGGATTGCCCCGTCTCCAGGCCATCCGCTCTGGACTTGACCCCAAGTCATGACCTGCCTATAGTCCCGAGGCCATGAATAACCATTTACCTGTCTTGACATTAATCGGACTCTTGGGATTTTTCTTCCTGGACCATGCCAGAGCGGCCCAGGAAGATCGTGCCCCTGCGTCCCGCGAACCGCAAGTCCTGGTGCTTGCCAACGAGGCCACTCTCGTGGGGCAATTTAAACGCAGCGAGACGGGGGATTACATTCTGGACAGTCAACAAGGCAGTTCGGTCTTCAAAGCCAAGGACGTGCTGCGACTCTGCCCCACGCGCCGCGATGCCTACCACTATTTGAAAACCAGGGCGAACCTCCGCGATGCGGACGAACGGTTTCGCTTGGCGCGCTGGTGTTGGACGCAACAACTCATCGAAGAAACGATCGAGGAACTGGAGGCCACGCTGGGCTATCGTCCCCAACACCGCGAGGCCCAAGGTATGCTGCGTCTGGCCAAGCTGGCCTTGACTGAGAAAACCGCCAAAGCGACGGCCGCGGCGCCGCCGTCGCCGATGCCTCCGCCATCAGTGCCAATAAAGAACGAACTTCGAGCCAAGCCCGATCCATCGGCGGAAACGCCGACGACCGACCGCAAACCGCCAGCAACCCAAACGCCGGAACGGGCATGGTCCTTCGAGGATTGGCAAAAGGCATTCGCGGATGAAAACATCATGCATTTCACGCGGCACATCCAACCGATTGTCATCAACGGCTGCGGCACGGGGGCATGCCATGGCCGGGAGGAGGGCCAGCTCGCCTTTGCCTTGCGCCGACCCGCGGGCGGTTGGAACAGCTTCACGCCGGAGATCACGCGCCACAACCTCGGCCAAGTCTTGAAGCTCATCGATCCGCTGGACTTTCAGCAAAGTCCGTTGCTGAAGAAAGCACTGGAGCCGCATGGCGGGGGACAGCGGGCGCCCTTGGGGTCCGTGGACCACGTGGCGTTTCGAACGATTCATGGATGGACGCAGCGCGTGAGTCCCTCCTCGGGCATCGCGGCCCAGCGACCATCACAGACGGCCGAGCCGCCCGTGACTTCCTCCACCATCGACCAAGCCGGGGGGTTCGCCTCCACGCAGGCGGGTGCTTCGCCTCGGCCTCGGGTGGCGGATTCAGGATCGATGCCATGGCGCGACGGCGCGCCCATCACGGAGGAAGAGAAGAAGCAACAGATGCAGCAATTCCAGCCGCGCGGGCTCTTGGATCGGCTCACGGGGCGGCAGGAGACGTCGCCCGTTACCCCCAAGGGGCCCTCGGTGGCCGCGGGAACGCCTCCCATGTTGTTTCAAGGACAAGTGGTCAGCTCTTCGCCGACCCTCACGACGCCGTTGGCGGAAGAAGTGATCACCGTCGATGCCAAACCAACAAGGCACGATGCTAAACCCACAATGAACGATGCCAAGGAGGCGCCCTCCGCGAAGAACCCGAACGATCATGATCCCTATGACCCTGCTCCGTTCAACCGGCAATTTCATCCGCAGCGTTCCTGACGGGGTCGGCGGGGCAAGCGGCCAGCGCAGGGCGGGGCGATCCGCTCGCTGAGCCAACGAGGAAGGAAATCCATCCAAGAGGCCAAGTCAAGGAAAAGAGAACTTTCATGGCGTTGCTGGAAGTGACCAAACTGGTGAAAGCGTATGGCCGCCGCACGGTCGTCAAGGACGTCAGCTTTGAAGTGGACGAGGGGGAAGTGGTGGGCTTGCTCGGCCCCAACGGCGCGGGCAAGACGACCAGCTTTCGCATGACCACGGGCATGGTGACGCCGCGTTCGGGCCGCGTCGTCTTCAACGGCCAGGACATCACGCACTGGCCGATGTTCCGCCGCGCGCAACTGGGGATGGGCTATCTGTCCCAGGAATCGAGCATCTTCCGCAAATTGACCGTCGAGGAAAACGTGCTGGCGGTGCTGGAAATCATTCCCAAGCTGCGCTCGCTGGGGCATCGACCCTCGGCCTCGATGCGGCATGAATTGACGCATCAAGTGTTGGAGCGGTTCAAGCTGACCCATGTGCGGAAGAACGTGGCCGCCACGCTCTCCGGCGGAGAAAAACGCCGCCTGGAAATCGCGCGCTGCCTGGTCACGGAACCCCGGCTGATCCTGCTGGATGAGCCGTTCACGGGCATCGATCCCATCACGATCGAGGAGATTCAAAAAATCGTCCGCGACCTGCGCCACTCCGGCATCGGCATCCTGATCACGGACCACAATGTGCGCGAGACGCTGGAAATCACGGACCGCAGCTACGTCATCACCAGCGGGCAAGTCGAGGCCCACGGCACCCCCGAAGAGATCGTCCGCAACCCGGTGGTGATCGCCAAGTATCTGGGACAGAGTTTCGCCGCCGATCATCAGCGGCCGTTCGCCCGCGAGGCAGCGGCACGGCCATTGGCGTACCACCCCGCGCAGCCGGCCGGGGCCAGCGAACCGCGCCCCGCCGATGGGCCCCGAACGGAGCACCCGGCGGCGGCCTCGGAATCCCACGCCATGCAGCAAAGTTTGCTGCGCGAGCGCATCAGCCTGATGATCGACGCGCTCAAGACCGATCAGCGCGTCGAAGCCGAGAGGGACTTGCTGGTCATCGGCCCCTCGGCCATCCCGATGCTCATCGATGCGCTGGAGCGGCGCGATCTTGAAATTCGCCGCATGGCGTTTCACGTCTTGCAGCGCTTGGGAGAGGCCAGGGGCGAATTCGACCCATATGCTCCCGAGGCGCAGCGGCGGCATCAGATCGATCAGCTCCGCTCACAATTGCTGCGTCGTGCCGGGTGAGCCAACATCCTCAAGAAGACGGGGTCGTGGTCCCATGGCCGGGATGGTGCGAACGTGAAGCGACTCATGCGATGCTGCTGCCTCCTGTGGATGATCCTGGGACTATCCCTGGATGCATCGACGGTTCGCGCCGAAGCCATCCCCGATTGGCTGCCGCGGTATGATTTCGACATCCGGTTAGACCTGCCGCTGCGCCGAGTTGTGGCGCGGGAGCGCGTGACCTTTACCAATCGCCACGTCCGTCCCGCGAAGGAACTCGTCTTTTCGGCCTATGCGCGCTACAAGATTCCCGACGATGAAGTCGTCCTCCTGGCCAAGACGCTGGAGCTGCTCCGCGCTCATCCCAGCGACGCCATCGATTTCGTCGGCCATCGCCTGGAGATCGACCGCGTGACGCTGGCCGGCTCGGAAGAGCCGCTGCCGTTCCATTGGCGGCCCGATGTGCACACGGCCCTGGTGGTCGATCTGCCCCGGGAGGTTCGGCAAGGAGAGAGCGTGAGCGTGGAAATCCATTTTCAACTGTCGCTGCCCGACAAGCAGGGCCGCTGGGGGCACCGCCATGGCGTGACGACGCTGGCCAATTGGTATCCCATTCTCGCTTATTATGACGAACAAGGATGGCAGCCCACGCCGTTTGTCGCCTGGCATCAGCCTTTCTTCAACGAGGCGGGGGTTTACTCCGCTCGTTTCGTTTTGCCGGCCGATCAAAAAGTGGCCTGCACGGGCACGATCGTCAAGCGGCATGCGCTGGACGAGCATTGGCAATGCCTGGAGATCGTGGCCGCGGCCGCCCGAGATTTCACGCTCGTGGCCAGCCATCGCTTCGTGGAATGGACGCGGACCGTGGAGGAGTGCACGATCCACGTGCTGGCCTTTCCGGAGCATGAAGACATGGCCCGCAAGGCCCTGGAGTTCGCGGCGGAAGTGATCCCCATCTACAACCGCTGGTTTGGCCATTATCCCTTCACTGACTTCTACATTGTCGAATCCTACTTCCCCTGGAACGGCAACCAAAACGCCGGCATCGTCCTGATCGATCATCGCGTCTTTCAATTGCCGAAAATCCTAACCCGCTACTTGGATCATTTGATCAGCCACGAAACGCTCCACCAATGGTGGTGGAACGTCGTCGGCGTCAACGGCTATGCCGAGACCTTCATGGACGAGGCCGTCGCCTGCTTTTACACCGCCCGTCGGCTGCAGCACAAATATGGCTACAACGCGCCGATGCTCGAGCTGCCGTTTGGCCAGGGCATTTTGCCGAACGTGAACCATGAGGACTATCGCTTCTATGGCCTGTATGGCACGCTGGCGCGGCGCGAGGAAACCAAGACCGTTCAACCGCTGCCCGAGTTTGGCAATATCGTCACGATGTTCAGCATGTGCTACGACCGCGGGGCGAAAATTCTGGGCATGATCGAGGAGCGCATCGGCGAGACGGCCTTTTTCGACTTCATGAAGCTGCTCTATACCCGGTATCAATTCCGCATCTTGCGGGTGGCCGACTTCCAGCGCGAGTTGGAGGAATACACGGGCTATTCATGGCAGGAGTTCTTTGACCGCTGGCTCCACGGCGTGGGCGCCTCGGATTGGGCCATCCAAAAAGTGACCGTGGAGGAAGAGACGGACCGCGACAGTCAGCCGCCGGTGGCCCTGGGCTATCGGGTCGCCGTGCAGCTTCGGCAGCAAGCCGAGTTCACCGAGCCGACCTGGCTGGGCGTCAAGTTCCGCGAGGATCAGGATTATGTGATGCGGATTCCCATCCGTCCCGGCAACGAACCGCAAGTCTTTGAAGACCCTCCGTGCCGGATCGTTACCTCCGAGGACGGCCGCGAGGTCCGGGTGGTGATGAGCCTGCCGCGGAAGCCGCGCCAGATCAGCATCGATCCCGATCAAGTCCTGCTCGACAAGGAACCGGCCAACAACCACTGGAAGGCGGAGGTGGCCTATCGCTTGCCGCCGGTCTTCACCAATCTATCGGAGACGGGACTGACGACGGCCTACGACCGGTGGAATCTCATCGCGGGTCCATGGCTGGGCACGAATCAGCCGCAGTTCGGGCAGCGGGCCTATGCGGGGTTCCGCGCCGCCGCTTACCGCTTGGAGCAGTTTCAAGGCGGCATCTACACCGCCTACGATTTCGAGGACGCGGACTTCCGGGCTGGGGCGGACGCCTTGTTTCGGCATCTCGGTCATCCCAACGTGCAAGCCGGATTGCAATACGATCACAGTCTCTCGGACGATTGGGCGAATCTCAAACGGGATCGCGGACGGTTGTTCGCGCGGTATGTCTTCCTGGAAACCCCCAGCCTCTACCTCGATCCGATTCATTACGTGGAAACCTATGGCCGCATTCAGCGGCAATTCGAACGGGAGCAGGATCGGGGCCGCTACGTTCCCCCTGACGTGGAGAGCTATGACGATTCCGCCGGCGTAGGGCTGCGTTATTATCGCAACTACCAAACGCCCTATTGGGATCCCGAAGGCGGTTATAAATTGGACCTCAATTATGAACTGGGGCTGCCCATCGTGGGGACGTATGACGGCGTCTTTCATCGCCTCCAAGGCGAGGTGAGCCTGGTCAAGGCTCTGCCCGCGGATTGGGGCTATTGGGGACACTCGCGCTGGGCGGCCCGGCTCTATGGCGGCGCGGGCTGGCCCGACAACGGCTACCACTTTCAGCTCGGCGGTCCCAATCGCTTCCGCGGCTTCAACCGCGATGATCGGGAAGGGGACATGGTCTGGGTCGGCACCCTGGAATGGCGCTTCCCGCTCTGGCGCGAGGCCGGGCTCGACGTAGCCTATCGGCTCTTCCACCTCAATCATGTCTACGGGGTCGCCTTTTACGACGTCGGCGCGATTTACCTCGACGGCCGCCTGCAAGACTCCGTGGCCCACGCCGCGGGCTTCGGCTTGCGGTTGGACATGTCCCTGTTGAGCTTCATCGAACGCGCCACGCTGCGGTTCGACGTCGCCAAAACCTTGAACGATCCCCAGCCCGTGCAATTTTGGTTCGGCCTATCACAGGCGTTTTAGCAAGCCAGCTTTCACGCCGCGCTGCCTTTCTCTCTCCGCGATTCGCTGGCGATGGACCCTGGATTGGCTTATGATGATCGTCCATGACGGGCTCACCTGACATCGTCATCCTTGGCTCCACGAACGTGGACCTGATCTTCCGCGTGGAACATTTGCCCAAGCCAGGCGAGACGGTTCTGAGCCAAGCGTTCGAGCAACAGTTCGGCGGCAAGGGCGGCAATCAAGCGGTCGTGGCGGCCCGGCTCGGCGCGGAAACGGCCCTCATCTCGCGCGTCGGCGCGGATGATTACGGAGCGGCGGCCCTGCGCCATTATCTGGCGAACAAGGTGCCCACCCTGTACATCGGCCAGGATGAAACCGCCCCCACGGGACTGGCCTGCATCACCGTGGACGCCCGCGGCAATAACGCCATCGTCGTGGCGCCCGGCGCCAACCTGACCTTGCGGCCCGAACACGTCCTAGGGCAGGCTCACTTGATCGCCTCGGCGCGGCTGATCATCGCTCAGCTCGAGATTCCGATGGAAGCCATCATCGAAGCCTTCCGCCTGGCTCGAGGAGCGGGCGCGGCCACGATGCTGAACGCGGCGCCCGCCTTGGCCATGCCCGATGAATTGCTGGGCTTGACCGACGTCTGCATTGTGAACGAACCGGAGGTCGAACAGCTCACCGGGCAAGCCATCGTCGATCAGACGCAGGTCAAGGAGATCGCCCAGGCCTTAAGGCGCATGGGGCCGTCCATGGTCGTGGTGACGCTCGGTGCCAATGGCGCCTGGATCGAGGATGATTCCTTGTCCATGCGCGTCCCCGCGCTCAAGGTTAACGCCGTGGATACCACGGGGGCAGGGGACGCCTTCACCGCGGCTTTCGGCGTCGCCTTTTGCGAACGCAGGCCGCCCCTGGAAGCGGTGCGCTGGGCCAACCGCGTCGCCGCCCTCACAGTCGCGCGGCCGGGAACGCAATCCTCCTTCCCCAATCGCTGGGAGGTGGACGCCATGAGTGAACCAGGGTAAGCCGAGATGCCAGGTCAAGGGCAGCGCCGTTCCCGTCCCTCATCGACTTCCTGATTACTGAAACCCATCGAGATAGCCGATAAGGGAAGGCGAGATGTTGGATGCGTTGAAATAATCCGCCACGCGGCGGGCGCGATAGTCGAAGATCGCTTCGAGGTCGGAGCGGATGACCCGCTGGTGGAGCCAGCGTCCCAGGAAGCCGAGCGGCAGATCGTATTCGACCTCATCCCGCACCAGAGTGCCTCCCGCCTGGGAAAGGAAAGTATGCCGATGGTGCCACCGGCGATAGGGTCCCTTGATTTGCACGTCGACGAAGCCGTGCGGCGGGTTCCATTCCACGATCTCCGTCCGCCAGCGGATCGGCCACCAGCGCCAGCGAATCTTGTAGTCGATCAGCGTGCCTTGCTGCATGACGATGGGCAGCGGCGTCAGCAAGCGGAAGCGGAGCCAGGGGGGAGTGATCTGATTGAGGTTCTCTGCCTGGGCGAAAAACGGGAAGACTTCCTCGAGGGATTGAGGCAGGAATTGCTCGCGCTGGATTTGCCAACTCATTAGGCATGCCCTCGACTGGGGACGGCGATCGTCGCGGGGAACAGGCTGCCGCGCCGCGCAACAGGATCGAACCGCATGACATATTCCCTAACGATATAACCGTTCCATGAGGCGGATCGATTAACTCGCCCACATCCAGCGCAGCCAGACCACGAACAAGACGCCCTGCACAACGACGATGCCCCAATAGACGATCTGGAAGCGGCGCTTCATGGTTTTGTGATGGAAGAAGCGCATGCCCAGCCAGGCGCCCGGGGTGCCCCCCAAGAGCGCCAAGACGTGCAGCACGGCCTCGGGCACGCGGCGGCCTTGCCGCGCGGCCTGGCGTTTGTCATAGGCGAAATAGAGAAACGTGATCAGGTTGATGGCGACCAGCCAGAGCAGCAGCCAGGCCATCCATCGGCTCGGCCAACTGGGCAGCCAAGCCAACAACAAGGTGACCAGGATCGTCAACGTGACCGCGATCCAGAGATGCTTGCGGAAGGGATGCGGTACGGGCGCCTGGGTCATGCCAGCGTTCCCTGATGGGTCCGGACGGGGCGTTAGCGCTCCCGGTTAAAATTCAAAGTCGGCATCCTTCAAGCCCAGATTCGTTCGCAGGTCCAGATAGGTGAACCGCTCCGCCAGCCGGCTTTCCGTCTGGCCTGGTTCGGGCCAGTCATAGCCTTCCGAGCGGACCGGCAATCCCGTCGAACGATCAAAATAGACTTTCGCCTTGGCGTAGAGAAAATGCTCTTTCATGGCCGGGTCATGGGTCGTCGTCACCACGATGCAATGGTGCACAAAGTCCCGATTTTGAATGGAAACCTTCTCCTCGCGCTCCTCGAGGGTGACCTGGGTGCTGTTCATCCGCAGCTCTTTTTCCCACGAAGTTGCGTAGCGGTTGATCATGTTCTTCAAACCCGCCTGCAGGATCGTGTGCCGGCTCTCTTTCCGCCGCACGCTCTCTTGGGGATCGAGCTTCAGCGTGATCAACTGCTTGACCAGCATTTTGCCGTTGTTCTTGCCCTCGATGTAGGCCACCTTGCGATCCTTCTTGATCGGCGGCGCGATCCACTCCATCTGCACGCTGAACGGCACGTGCCGCACCTTCAGGTTCAGGATGTTCTTGTTCATTTCGCCATCAATCCATTCGTCGCGCAGGAACAAGCATTTATAATCTTGGACGTGTTCGAACCGCTGCTGGGCCGTGCGAATCAATTCCAGCGCCCGGGCCACGTCGCTGGTTTCGACTTCCTTGAGGATGCGCTCCGATTCCGTGGCCACCGTGGCTTCTTCCAGGTAGAAGCGGATGACGATGAACGTGGTCACGCAGCCGATGATGAAGAAGAGCAGGGCCGTGAAACCGAGCGCCAGCCAGCCGAAGCGTTTGCCGCGGCGGCCGGGTTCGGGGGAGGCGGCATTGGACACGGTTTCCGTTCCTCGGGGGGCGCTAACGCCCTCTGTCTGAATAAAATGCGCTTGGGTCTGCTGTAACATTCCTCTCCTCCCAGGAGTATCAAGGTGGCCACCGGTTTGCAAGTCGAGACCATTGAGTCGAGGCCCTTCGGCGAGAATTCCTACGTCGTCCATCGTCCGGGACGGAGCGACGCCCTGGTCATCGACCCCGGGCTCGAGCCAAACCTGATCCTCGACTATCTCCGACGCCATCGACTGCATCTGGACGCCATCCTCAACACGCATGGCCATGCGGATCACATCGCCGGGAATGCCGCCATGAAGGAGGCCTTTCCCGACGCGCCTCTGATCATCGGCCGGGGCGACGCCGACATGCTCACCGATCCCTTCCTCAACCTCTCCGCCATGTTCGGCCCCGCGATCACCAGCCCGCCCGCCGATCAGCTTCTCGACGAAGGCGATACCCTGGAGACGGCGGGCATCCGCTTCGCCATCCTGCTTATCCCAGGGCACTCTCCTGGTCATATTCTTTTTCATCATTTGGATCAACCCGAACTGATCTTCGGCGGGGACGTCCTCTTCGCCGGCAGTATCGGCCGAACCGATTTCCCCGGAGGGAGTTACGACCAGCTTCGGGATGGCATCCACCGCAAATTATTCACGCTGCCCGACGACACGGTCATCTACCCGGGCCACGGCCCCGCCACCACCCTTGGTCAGGAGAAGCAATCCAACCCCTACGTCGGCCTGCATGGGTATGGGAATGCCCCTTGAGCGAGCCACAAGGGCATTAAGATCGGGCAAGGGGGGGATGGTTGATAAATTGGATAAAATCCCGGCCGCTGGGCCTGCACCCGGCGCGAGGCTTCCGACCATCGCCGATTACGATTAAACCCTCTGGTACACATTGGCCCCCCGTGCATCATGGGCGCCAAAGATCACCCTCATGCCGGAACCCGTCAAACGATGTGAAGAAATGATGTTGAGCGGGTAGGGCCATGTGAATCTGATTGCGGCCCCCCATCGCCCAAATTAATGTGCATAGGTTGGTGCTAGCCCAACTCAGATCGATTACATGACCCATTAGCCAATGATTGGCACAGCAATCGCACCATAAAATTCGTTCGCTCCGTGCTTCTTCTCAATCGTGGACCGTTCAGCGCAGGAGGCATGCGCATGGCGTTGACGCCAGACACCGTCATTGATGCATTTTGGCAAGCGGTCAATGAGTTGCCGCCGCATGTTCTTCCGCCGCCCATCGCGCTTAGGTTGCTGGCGGGTTTGTGCGATCGGCTGGGACAGGTGGAGCCTTCCGAACAGTTCGCGGAGGAAGCCCGCCAGTGTCGCGAGACGTTGGAGGAATACGCTCCGCTGCTCTCCGGGGAAGGAGTGCGCCTCGCATACGCTTACAGCACGACGGGCGATGGGCAAGTACTGTTGGAGACGTTCAACGCCGAAGCAACCGCGGGTGGGGAGTCCGGGACGGTGGTCGGCACGCCCGGCGTGCGGCTGCGGTTCGACGCCGCTGAAGCCCGTCGGGCGATCCAGATCCTGGGGGCGCTGTTTCCCCCGGAATGAAAAGCGTGGCCATGACAAACCGGGTCCTGCACCGGACGGCGACCGGACGTACTTCGACGGGCTTCAAGTTCTTCTGTGTGGCTGGTGCAGGTGAGAGGGTTCATGCGGCGGCGGGCGGCAAAGGGGCGGCAGCGGAAAATGCATTTCATTTCAACTGCGGTCGGGACCAGTTCGCCTTGTGCGGGTTTCTTTGCATCCTTTTTCGGCCGGCTCCGTCTGTTGGTACAGAAACGGCTGATGTACAGCCGTAATGAACACCAATGATCAGGAGCAGAACCATGCAAACCTCATCTCCCGCTACTGGCCACCAGACGACATGTTGCATCCCGACCGCCTGCTGTGTGCCGACAGTCTGTTGCGCCCCGGCCGCCTGCTGTGTGCCGACGGTCTGTTGCGCCCCGTCGAACTGCTGCACCTCGGCCGGCTGCTGCGCCCCGACGAACTGTTGCGTTGTACCGCAGTCAAAGACTGAGTAAGGTACGGTGATGACAACTCAACCCACGACCGATGCGATCTGGATGCACCTGAGTTCGGACTTGCGGCGGTTCATTCGCCGCCGCGTGGCCGACGATCACGCGGCCGACGATCTTCTCCAGGAGACGTTCATGCGGGTCCACCGCAATATCGGAACGCTCAAGGAAGCGGATCGACTGGCGGCGTGGGTGTACCAGATCGCTCGGAACGTGGTCCACGATCACCATCGAAAGACAACGAACTCGGCCGCGGCACTCGCCGACGCCGAGAAGGTGAGCGCCGAGAGCGACTCGCACAAGGGCTGTCGGAACATCCCTTGGTTGCAGGAGATGATCCAGTCGCTGCCGGACGGCTATCGCAAGGCCGTGCAGATGGCCGAGATCGAGGAACTGTCCCAGCAGGACGTGGCCGACCGGCTTGGCCTCTCGCTCGCCGGTGCGAAATCGCGCATTCAACGCGGCCGGGGAATGCTGAAGGACGTCCTGGAGCGGTGCTGCTCGTTCGAGTTGGATGTCCGCGGCCGGGTGATGGGCTGCGACCCGAAGCCCAACCAGCAAACGTGCCGGGACTGCGAAGAGTGAAGCGGCTGACTGCAACTGTAAAGCGGAGCTGGCAAGGAAAAGGATGTGCTAAATGCAGGATTTCACGGAGCTGAAGCAGAAGCATCGAGCCACTTGGGCAGCGGGCGGATCCGCGCCGGCGAGCAGGTGCTCGACGTGGCCTGCGGAACCGGGAACACAGCGCTCATGGCGCGTGCGCGGGGCGCTGTGGTGACGGGCTTGGACCTCACGCCCGAGCTCCTCGCCATCGCGCAGCAGCGTGCCGAGGAGGAAGGATGGAGCGACATCGCCTGGAAGGTCGGTGATGCGGAAGCTCTGCCATTCCCGGACGGCGCCTTCGACGTCGTTGTCTCCTCATGCGGTCTGATGTTCGCTCCTGACCAACAAAAGGTAGCCAATGAAGTGGCACGCGTGACGAAGCCGGGCGGGAGCTGCCGCTTGTCTGGACATTGTGCTTGCGTTTCCGCTGGAGCCGTCTACAATGGCGAGACGTTTGCCTTTGTGAACAGCTCGATGTCCATGCGGAGTGCGATGATCATGAATTGTAGAAACGGCGTGTTGTGCTTGACGGCGATGTTATGGGCAGGTGCCGCTTGGGCCCAGGGTCCAGTCAGCCCCTACTTCCTCACCGCAGGCGATCAGCAGTCGATCCATCGCCTGACGGGGACCTCGCTGTTTTCCTGGACGGCGGGAGACGGCGGCGAGTATCCGATTGCAGTCTTCGCCGACACGGGGAGCCTCCGCACGTCGGGCTTCGGCGGCGGCGGCCAAGGGCGCGAGTATGACTTCGCCGGCAATGTGATCGGCGGGCCGTACACGCTCAGCGGCATCGGCAGCGCCTGGGACGCCACGACCGATGGCTCATTCCTTTACATGGTCGATTACACCAACGGCAACGTCGTTCGCACGAACCTGGACTACACCGGCGCGACGGTGCTGTTCGGCGGCCTGGGAAGCAGCGCGTTTCTCGGCTCCACCTACGACCCGACGAACAACTCCCTTTGGATCAGCGGCTGGATCAACAATCAGGTGCGCAACTACACGCTCGACGGCACACTGCTATCCAGCTTCAACGCAGGTGCTGCTGCCAACTCCCTGACGTCGCTGGCCCTCGACTACGCAACCGACACGCTGTGGATGGGCACGCAAAACGCGTTCGGCCAGTTCTTTGAGTACTCAAAGACCGGCACTCTCCTGCAGACCGTGAACATCGGCGGTTTGTCGGGCCAGAACACCCTCGGAGGCGAATTCGCCTTCACCGCCGTGCCCGAACCGACGACTCTGGTCCTGTGCGGCCTGGGGCTCTGCGGCGTCATCGGCGCCGACTGGAAGCGCCGCAAACAGAAGCGCAGCCGGGCGAAGATGGCCCGCGCGGTCGCCCTCCAGGGCTAAGCGCCTTCCCTTTGCCGCAGCCCGCGGCTAAGGGTGCCTAGCGCTGGCTCTTTGGGCTTGTAATGAATGCACACATTCGCTCAGCGTGGTCTCCTGGCCACGCTGTTTCATTTCATCCACCCGCCGCCTCGAGCTTTCGAAAGTCCTCTTTGCGAATCGTTTGCATGTCTCAATCGCTGATCATATGATGCATGCAAACGCATTGGACAGTGTTGGGTTCGGTCAATTATCGAACGCGACGGCGGAGGCAGCGCGGCTGGCGAGCCTCAGAGGCGCGATCCATCAGCCCAGGCTCAACCTTGGATTTTCTTGTCGCTTCCCGCAACCCCATGAAGGAGCACCCATGGCAACGACCCTCAAGGAAACGCTCGCGCAACTCAAGGCGCTCAGCGACCCGAAGGTGCGGGCGCAAAACGCCAAGGGCGGACCCTGGGGACCTGGCGTCAGCGGCCAGCAGTTCGGCGTCAAACATGGCGACATTCGCGGGCTGGCGAAGAAGATCAAAGCCGACCCGAAGCTGGCCAGGGCGCTGTGGGATACCGGGAACGTCGATGCCCAGTACCTGGCCATCCTGCTGCTCAAGCCCGCGGACCTTTCCGCCAAGGAACTGGATCAGCTCGTGCGGTCCATCTCCTATGCCTGGGTGGCGGAATGGCTCACCAATTACATCATCAAGAGACACCCGGACAAGGAGAAGCTCCGGCAGTCGTGGATGGCGGACGAGCATCCCTGGGCCGCCCGCGCGGGTTGGAGCCTGACCGCCGAGCGGGTCGCCAAGGAGGCGAAGGGGCTGGACCTGCCGGCGCTGCTGGAGCGCATCGAGTCGGAAATGGGAGCCGCCGATCCCATCGTGCAATGGGCCATGAACTACACCCTCGCGGAAATCGGCATCCACGCTCCCAAGCTGCGCAAGCGGGCCATCGCCATCGGTGAGAAACACGGCCTCTACCGCGACTACCCCGTCTCCAAGGGATGCACGTCGCCCTTCGCTCCGATCTGGATCAACGAAATGGTCCGCCGGCAGGGGTGAGAGCTGTCTGCAGCAGACGAAAGGGGATGCTCTTGCCCAGGGCATCGCGGCGCCGATCGGGGGTTTTATTTTCGCATCTGCAAACCTTCGCCCAGGGGGCATCGTCTAGGTAGGCACAGGCAACCGATCCCCTAAGGCTTGAAGGAGGTGCTTCATGTCCGCTTCGGCGATCCTCGCCATGCTTCTTGGCTCCCTCTGCTTCCATCCTTCCATGGCTTGTGCCATCGGCGGCGACCACACCAAGCAGGAATTGGCCAAGCATGGAGCGAATTGCGTCCATGGCTATTTCGTCAACGACACCGACGTCTTCTTCTTCGCCGGCGAAGCCGCCGAGTTCAACCAAGCCGCGGCCGCTCTCGCCAAGAAGAAGGGCGTAAAGCTGCGCATCATCGTCCATGCGGGAGCCAAGAAAGCCCGCTCCCCATGGGACAAGGCGGACCGCGACATCCCCGTGGACTGGTCGGTCACGACCTACGGACCGATCACACGGGAAGTCCTCAAACAAGAGGCAGAGACGATCAAGATCGATGTCTGGCTCGGGGGCAAGATCAAGAAGGATGAGGTCAAGTACCCGCCCGGGGCCGAGGTCATCTCCGGCACCGAAGTCGGGAAGATCAAGTCGTGACCGCGACGGCGTTTCTCATGAGCGGGGTTGCGTCAGCGCCTCGAGTCGACGAGCGCGGGGCGTAAGCCTCCTGTGTTACCCCGCGCTGGCGCTCGGGGCTTGTAATGCAGATTTCACGTGCTTGCGCTTGGGGGTTCGCGGCGCTGTTAGAAAACACACTTAAGTGCTTGCTGTGTAAGGGAATTGTGGTGAGCGTTTCACGTCAATCGGCACGGACTTCGTGCACGATTACGCTGTTGAAGCCGCCTTCGTCCCAAGAGGTGCCGATCAGGAAGACGATGCGATCGCCGACGTCGACCCAATCACGCTTGAGGGCCCATTGGCTGACCGATTCGAGATAGTCGACGGGTTGCTCCGGCTCGGGATAGCAGATGGGCACGACGCCCCAATAAAGGGCCAGTTTGCGAGCCATGCAAAGGTTGGCGCACAGGCCCAGGCTAGGGGTGCGGTTGCGGTGCTTGGCCAGCCCAAGGGCGGAACGGCCTGTTCGGGTCGCGACCACCATGAGGCTGGCTTGCGTCTGTTCGGCCAAGAGGCTCGCGGCGTTGACCGTGGCGAGCAGCACCTTCGGCAGCTTGACCTGATCCGCTTCGTTCATGACGTAGGACAAATAGGCGGGCAAGGTCTTCTCTGTTTCCTGGGCGATGCGGTTCATCATCGCCACCGCATCCACGGGATACTGTCCCGAAGCCGTCTCGGCCGAGAGCATGACCGCGTCGGTGCCGTCGAGGATGGCATTGGCCACGTCGGTGACCTCGGCCCGGGTGGGGCGATTGTTGGTCCGCATCGACTCCAACATTTGCGTGGCCGTGATGACCGGGACCCCCAGATTTTGGCACCGCTGAATGATGTGCTTTTGCATCAGCGGCACCCGGGCGATGTCGATCTCCACCCCCAGGTCGCCGCGAGCCACCATGATGGCGTCCGAGCGGCGGATGATATCGTCCAGAGCCAGCAGCGCCTCGGCCTTCTCGATCTTGGCGACGATTTCGGCCTGGCTGCCGCGTTTTTCCAGTTCCGTCCGCAGCATGTCGACGTCCTCGGGCCGGCGCACGAAGCTGAGGCCGACATAGTCGATCCGATGTTCCGCCGTGAAGTCCAGGTCCTGGAGGTCCTTGGGGGTGAGGGCGGACATCTTCAATTTGGCGTGGGGGACGGCGATGCCCTGCCTCGTGGCGATGGTCCCAGGCACGACGACTTCCAGTTCGACCCAGTCCGCCTGCTTGGCGACGACGCGCATGGCGACCGTGCCATCGGCCAGCAACAGTTGATTGCCCACGTCCAGGTCCTGGACAAGATCGGCATCGGGGCAGGTCAGTTCATCGGGCTGGCCCGTCGGCGTTCGGACCAGGCGAAAAGATTCGCCCGGCCCGCAGTGGACGCCGTCCTCGGGCAAGGGGCCAAGACGGAGTTTGGGGCCGGCCAGGTCCTGAAGAATGGCGAGGGGACGGTCAAGTTGCTGTTCGACCAAGCGAATATGGCGGACGACCTGAGCGTGGCTATCCCAGTCGCCATGAGCGAAGTTGAGGCGAAAGACGTCCGCTCCCGCCTCGGCCAGTTGCGTCAGCTTGTCCACGGACGAGGATGCGGGGCCCACGGTGGCGACGATTTTCGTGTTTACCCAGGAGTGCGGTGCTTTCATTGGCGTCCTCGCGGCCAGGGACCATGTTGCGGCATGGACATGAAACTGATGGGCATTCTAGCAGGGTCGTACCCTGGAGGCATGCGAAGAACCTGACCCCCTTTTCGCTTTTCTTTTTAACCCTATCCCTTACCTTGCATAGAATAAAAGATGAATGTCCAGCATCGGATCGGTTGTCGTCCGGTCCCAGATAAGGGCATGTCTACGAAAAATACCATGAGGCCAAGCTGATGGTCGAACCGGCCGGTCACGAACATCACCGCACTAACATCCTGGTCGTGGATGGCAGCCAGGACACGTTCCAGACCATACAAGCAACTTTGGCCGAAGAGCCACAGTGGAAGCTGCTCCACGTGTGCCAGGGGAAGGAAGCCCTGGAAGGCACGCTGACGCAAACCCCCAACCTCGTGCTGACCGATTTGCTGCTCCCTGACATGGATGGGTTGGACCTGGTCCGCGCCTTCCGCAAGAAGCATCCACTGATTCCCGTGGTCATCATGACCCATCAGGGCAGCGACGACATCGCCTTCAAGGCGCTCAAGTGCGGGGCGGCCAATTACGTCCCCAAGCGTTTGCTCGACACGGAACTGATCAACACCATCGACAGCGTCCTGGCCGCCGCCGAAATGGATCGCCGCCGCCAGCGCTTGATGTCGTGCCTGACCCAGAGTGAATTGGAATTCGCCATCAGCAATGATCCGACCTTGATTCCGAGCATTGTTGCTCTTCTCCAGGAAAACCTCGTCGGCATGAATTTGTGCGACGAGACGAGCACTATCCGCATCGGCATTGCCCTGGAGGAAGCCATCGTGAATGCCATGTATCACGGCAATCTCGAAGTCAGTTCCGAACTGCGCAAGGAAGGGGATTTGCCCTACCGCAACTTGATCGAACAGCGCCGGCACGAACCTCCCTACAGCACCCGCAAGGTGCACGTCCGCTCCAAGCTGACCCAAAGCGAAGCGACTTACATCATCCGCGATGAAGGGCCGGGCTTCGATCCGACGAGCTTGCCCGATCCGACCGACCCCGCCAACCTCGAAAGCACCTCGGGCCGGGGCTTGCTCTTGATCCGAACCTTCATGGATTCGGTCAGCCACAACGAAACCGGCAATCAGATCATGATGATCAAGCGCCGCGACAACTCCAAGAACAAATGTTCCTGACCGCGGCCGGCATGGGCCTTTGAGTTCGTGATTCGGCCATGAAGCCATGGACGTGGCCCATTCGGGCGTCGCTTCTATGAGGGATCGCGCCGGGGCTGGGGATCCGGGGTGGAGATCTCCTCTTCGGGATCGATGGCGCGGTTCCAATCGTCGTCCACTTCCTCGAGCAGCTTTTGGAAATCGGGTCGTTGGTGCAGTTCGGCGAAGTCGGGCCGCCAGGTCATGTCCTGGCGCAGCCAGGCGCCGCGGAAATAGCTCTTCGATCGCGACTCCCTGAGCAGGGCGACGGCCAGGTCCAGGCTGCGGACGCGGTCGGCAGCCGCTTGGTGGCGCGAGGCTCGGACCAGCAGCCGCGCGGCCAAGAGATACGTTTCCCCATCGGGCGGCGGCGGCTTCATGCAGGTTTCAACGAGGGTCGGATCGTGGGATTTGGGGTTTTCGAGCAGCCGGGCGTAGGCCGCGACCAGCAGGGCTTGTGTGCGGTCGGATGGCGTTCCCGAACCGGCCTGAACGATGCGTTGAAAATGGCGGTTCGCTGCTTCCAGCCAGCCCGGCACCTCGGCGAACTTTCGCTGCCCTTCGCACACTTCCGCCAGTTCGAGGTTCGCCAGGGCCGCCTCGCGGCTATAAATCGGCACGCTGGGGTAATCGTTCGCCAACTCCTCGCGGCAGTGCAAGCACTTGCGCAGCGCCGCTTGAGCTTCATCGAACTGTTGCCGAAAGAGCAGGGCGAACCCCAGCTCCCGATAGGCCTCGGCCAGGTTGCGGCGGTAGATCGGGGTGGGCCGAAGGTCGTTCATGAACTGCTCTTGCTGACCGATGTTGCGCTGCAGGCGCTCCTGGGCTTGGGCATATTTCCCGCGCTTGATCTCAAGAGCGGCCAGGTTGTGATTGACGCTGGATTGGAGCATACGAAACTCGACGTTGCGGGGATCCAACTCCACCAGCGCCTCGCGCGCCTGGACGGCTCTCTCAAAGATTGCCTCGGCGTCGGTGAAGGCATGACGCGCTACCAACCGATTCCCCAGATTATTCAGGCAGTCGCCGAGCAGGCGTAAAAAGGCGGGATTCCGAGGTTCCTTGTCATGCAAGGATTCGACCATGGCCAAGGCTCGACGATAGGCAGCTTCCGAGGGGCCATACTGTCCTTGCTGAGCGAAGTAGATGCCATGGCGTTTGTGGGCGTTGGCCAGGTCGTATTGAACCGCCAGGTCCATGGGCTGGTCCTCGACCAACTCCGTCATGAGCCGCAAGGATTCTTGAAAGCTGGTTCCCGCCGCGGTCATGCGGCCGAGGAGCAGTTCGATGTCGGCCACGCGCAGATAAGCCGCCGCCGCTTGCCGGCGGATGACCGGGTCGTCGCTGCGTTCAGCCAGGAAGCGTTGATAAAAGGTCAACGCCTCGAGCAGCACCTCTTCGCGGACCTTGGGGATGTCGGCAGAGTCATGCAACTGATCGCCGACGGTGAGCAGCAGTTTGTCCACGGCCTCCCGGGCCATTTGAAACTTGGCGTGCGCCTCGGCCAAATGGCGTTCCGCCCGCTGATACTGCATGCCCACGAGCCACACGCCGGCCAGCAGAGACAGCAACAAGGCGGCCGTCAACCCGGCGGGCACGGGATGCCGGCAGCACAACCGCCAGGCTTTTTCCCAGGTCGACTGCGGCCGGGCCAGGATGGAGCGGCCGTCGATAAAACGCTCCAGATCTTCCGCCAAGGCGCGGGCGGATGGATAACGCTGCTCCGGTTCCTTGCGGAGGCATTTGAGGCAGATCGTCTCCAGGTCCAGGGGAATGAGCGGCACGAACCGCCTGGGGGGGACCGGCTCGGATTCAATGACCAGCTTGAGCGTGTCGATCGGATGAATGCCCTGAAACGGCGGACGACCCGTCAACATTTCATACATGATCGAGCCAAGGGCATAAACGTCCGTGGCAGGGGAGACGCGCTGATGCTCGCCCCGGGCCTGCTCGGGGGCCATGTAATTGGGCGTGCCGATGGCTTCGTTGGGAAGCGTGGGACCCGGCATCGAGGCCACCTGCTTGGCCAGTCCAAAGTCGGTGATCTTCGGGATCAACTCCGCCCCCAAGGGCAGCAACGGGCCTGAAGCGTTGGTGACCGGCTTGGCCTCCGCGCCATCGGTGCGCCGTTCGACCAGAATGTTGCCCGGCTTCAAGTCGCGGTGGATAATGCCCTTGGCATGCGCGGCCTCCACACCCCGAGCGATGGCCAGCAGCATCTCCGCCACGCTCTTCGGAGGTTGGGGTTTCGATCGGAGATAACGATCGAGGCTCCCCCCTTCCACGTATTCCAACACCAAATAGGGAACTTCGTTGTGCCAACCCACATCGTGGATTTGCACAACGTTGGGGTGCCTGATCTGGGCGATGGCATGCGCCTCGGTCTCGAAACGCTGCCCCACCTCCTCGCGGAATAGATTGGAATTGGAAATCATCTTGACGGCGACAACGCGGTCCAGTTTCTGTTGCCTGGCTTTGAAGACGGCCCCCATCCCGCCATATCCCAAAACCGACAGCATCTCATAGCCAGGCAGTTCAGGCAGCCGCGGCGGCAAGGCTCGAGAGGCCGGGGCCTGATTCAACGTGGCTTCCGGCTCTTCGATCAAATGAAGGATCGAGGTGTTTGCCGGGGCCAGAGCGTCTTCCGATGCGGGCGAATTTTCCTCTGCAGCCAACCGCGCGGTGGGCTGCGAAGGATCGGGATCGAGGGGTTGGTCGGTTGGCGTCATCGCGGCTCCGCTGTTCAATCAGCCACATTATAAATTGACGGCTTGCTCCATGACAAACATTTGCTTTCTGAAAGCCCCTCTTCGCGCCGCTGCTCAGGCACATTTTCCTGAATCCGCGCGGAATCGTTCATGCCGTTGGGCCGTTTCGTGGTTATGATGAAAGGCGCGACTGAGACTCAGGCCGCTTTGGTTTGCCCTGGCATGGGTCAGGTTACGCGGGGAGGACACGACTCATGTACGTTTCCGATTTTTTTGCGGCTGTGAAGGTGGGGGATCGCGTTCGTGCCGAAGAAGCGCTGGCTGAGCAGCCGGATTGGATCAACGCGAAAAACGATTTAGGCCAAACCCCGATCGTCGTGGCCGCCTTTCACCATCACATCGACCTGGCTCGCTGGCTGGCCGATCGGCATCCGTCGCTGAACGTTCATGAAGCCATCATCACCGGCCACTTCGAACGGGTGAAAAGCCTGCTCGAAGAACAAGCGGATTTGGCCAACCAGCGAACGGAGGATGGGTTTACGCCGCTTACCCTGGCCGCATTTTTCAGTCAGCCCAAGATCCTGGAGTTGCTGCTGGAAGCGGGGGCCGATCCCAATCAGGCCACCGAAAACGCCATGAAGCTGCGCCCTTTGCACAGCGCCGCAGCCGTCTCCGAACCGGATGTCGCCATGACGCTAACCAGGCTGCTGCTCGAATTCGGCGCCGATCCCAACGTCCAGCAGCAAGGCGGTTGGACGCCGCTGCACGCCGCTGCGGCTCAGGGGCATCGCGAACTCGTGGAAATGCTCATGGCCCAGGGGGCCGACCCTTATGCCCGCAACAACGAGGGCTTAACGCCGATGGAGGCCGCCAAGAATCGCGGCCACGATGAACTCTCCAATTGGATGCGTCTCAAGGTTCGACAATGACCGCGATGGCCTGGGCCAAGAACTTGCTCCATGGCTTGGAGCAAGCCCGAAGCAGCTTTTTTCCTTGCTGTCGAGCAGTGCCCGTCTTAAGCTCAACAGAGAGAGCTTTCTATTTAATTCACGTGGCCCCCCTCAGCCACGAGGAGGTTGTGACATGATCAGTTTGTGTTGGCGCCGGTGGTTGGGTTTGATCCTGGCCTGGAGTTGTGTTGGCCTAGGCCCCATGCTCGCCCAGGATCAGCAGGGTCCGGAAAATCCCCCGACCGTGGCGAAGCCGTCCACGTTGGAAAACCGCGTCGACGATGTGGCCCGGGAATTGACGCAAGTGCAAAGGCAGAATGAGCAAATGAGTCAACTGCTCAAAAAGCTGAGCGATCAGGTAGACCGTTTGAGCACGGACTTGACCTTGCAGCTTCAGGTCAACACCAGCGAAGTGAAAATGCTGAAGAATCGGCTCGAACAAATCGAAAAGGACCTGGCCCGGCTGCAAATCGAACAGCAAAATCAACGCCGCGCCTTCGCCTTCAATCCCCCGGCCGCCCCCGCGCAGCCGCTGCCGATGGGTCAGATTCAGATTCTCAATGAATATCCGACGATGATGTACGTCTTCGTGGATGGAGTGAGTTATGCCATCCCGCCGTACACGAATCGGATGATCTCCCGGGCCGCCGGCACGTTCAGCTACGAAGTCTACGGCGTGCAAGGCAGCGTGCTGCGAACGCTCGCCGCCGGGGAAACGTTCACGATTCGCATTCGCTAACGCCGAGCGGGCGCGGGCGGCCAAAGGGGCTTGCCGCGCTCGGTGAAAACGTTCTGCAAAGCCACATGATCATCACGATCGACGGACCGGCGGGCGCGGGCAAAAGCACCGTCGCCCGCCGTTTGGCTGCCCGGCTGGGGATCGAGTTTCTCGATACCGGTGCGGGCTATCGCGCCGTGGCCTTGTTCTTGTTGCAGCGGCAGCACGACGCCGCGCTCCCGGACGAAGCGTTGGCGGCGCTGCTGCCCCACATACGCTTCGAATTCCGCGATCCGGCCTATTTCCTCAATGGTGAGGAGGTCACCTTGGCCTTAAGGCAGCCGGAAGTGTCGGAGATGGCGAGCCGGCTGGCCGAGCGGGGTTTGGTCCGCGAGTTTTGCTCAAATTGGCAGCGAACCCATGCCCGGGGCCGCCACCTGGTGACCGAGGGACGCGACCAGGGGACGGTCGTTTTTCCCCAAGCGGACTGCAAATTTTTCTTGACCGCCTCGGCCGAGACGCGGCTCGAACGCCGCCACAAGGAATTGGCCCAGCGCGGCCACCATCAGAGCAAGGAAGATCTGGCCCGCGTGCAGCGGGAGCGCGATCATCGCGATTCCCACAGGGCCTTGGCGCCCCTGCAGCCAGCCCCCGACGCCATCCACGTGGACAGCACGGGCTTGGACATCGAGCAAGTCGTCGATTTGATGGAAGCGCATGTCCGCGCTGGCCAATCCTCCTTTTCCCCTCCAAGCCATCCACGCTCATGACGCCGCAAGCGAATCGCCTGGTCTACAACATCGGCTCCCTGATCAGCATCATTGTGAGTTGGCTGCTCTTTTCGATCCGTTTTGCCGGGCAGCGCCACGTGCCCATGCAAGGAAGTCTCCTGGTCGTGGCCAACCATCAGAGCTTCCTTGATCCGGTGATCGTGGGGCTGGCCGTCAAGCGGCACCTTTGCTACCTGGCGCGCAAGAGCCTGTTCAAGCATCGCTGGCTGAGTTGGATCATGTATCGTCTCGGGGCGATTCCCCTCGATCAAGACGGCCCCGCCACCGAGGGGATCAAGGCGACGCTGCAACTTCTCCGCCGCGGCGAAGCGGTAGTCCTTTTCCCCGAGGGCAGCCGCACACCCGACGGCCAGGTTCATGAATTGAAGTCGGGCATCGCGCTGTTGCTTCGCAAGGCCAAAGTCCCCATTCTCCCGGTGGGCATCGCGGGCGCCTATGAAGCACTGCCCATCTGGAGAAAATACCCGCGCTTCGCGCCCCTGGGTTGGCCCGGGTTGGATGCGGGCATCGCCGCCGTCATCGGTCCAGTGATTCCCTGCGAGAAACTGCTTAGCCTGCCTACGGAGGAGATGCTCCGCCATCTGCAAGGCGTGCTCGCCGAGCTGAAGGAGCAAGCCGAGCGGATTCGCAAGAAAGCTTGAGCCAGGAGGGGAGGCATGGACGCCTCCCTCGCTTCAAAGCAATGACCGTTACTTGCGATGGAGTGCTGAATAGATGGCGGTTGAGAAGGCGCTGATATTGGCGTACGAGCAATTGCACATCACGACCACGCCGTGTTTTGCCTCCGGATAGAGGACCATGCGGGTGGTGGTTTCGTTTTGCTTGCCGTTGTGCGATACCTTAAGGCCGCCTTGGTTCTCGATGATGAAGCCCAAACCCCATTGGGTTGCCTTGCCATCGGCCGTTTTCTGATTCGTCCACATGAGTCGTTCCGTTTCTTGGGCGACCAATTCGCGCTGCAAGAGCGCCTGAGCCCAACGGGCAAAATCGGCCACGTTGGATTTATATCCTCCCGCTCCATGCTTCCAGTCGTTGGCTTGCTCGGGGGCCGGTTGGACCTCGTTCTGGCGATTTTTGATGTAGCCGGTGACCCAATGGGGTTGATCCTTCGTCTCCACGTCCCTTTGCAAGGAACGCAGGCCCAAGGGTTTGGCGATGCGAGCGTGAATTTGCTCATCAAACGGTTGTTGCCCCGCGCGCTGGACCATGGCACTGACCAAGATGTAAGCGTAGGACGAATAATCGGTCTTGGTCCCTGGTTCGAACAAGAGCGGCGAACGATTAAAACGGTCCAGCGCCAGGAGCGGATCGTCGAAGGGTTTGGGCTGTGAATAGGTCCGCAGCGTGGGAATCACCTTGCCATTGGTGTAATGGGGGATGCCGCTCTGATGGCAGAGCAAGTGGCGGGGAGTGATCGGAGAGCCCTTTTCGGGAAACTCCGGCACGTAGCGACGCACGTCGGCATCGAGTTCGAGCTGTTTGCGTTCGACCAACTGCATGGCTGCCACGGCCGCGAGGGGCTTGGAGTTGGACGCCCAATTGAATACCGACTCCGTGGTCACGGGAAGCTGTTTTTCCCGATCCGCCAACCCGTAGCCTTTCAAGTAGACAATCTTGCCCTGGCGCAGGATGCCGATGGCGACGCCGATGACGCCTTGTTTTTCCATCTCCGCTTGCACCGCCTCGTCGACGGCGGCGGCCGCACCGGCGGCAAGGGGCTTTTCGATCCGCGCTTGAGCATGCAGCGGTGGCAAGAAACAGGTCAGCAACAAGGCCAGACAGAGCGCCGGGTGCCGCATCAGGGGAACTGCCTTGATCAGGAGGAATGAGTACTAGGGGAAACGGCCCGTTCACCGGTCTATTGCAACCGATGAGTCGTCCTTGTGCAAGGGGCAAGCGCGGCAGTCGGATGAAGGGCTTTGAACAGATCGGTCACTTGTTCGCTAGGATGTGCATGATGTCGCCATCGTGGACGACGTAGGTCTTGCCTTCCAAACGATAGACGCCCTGATGTTTGGCTTCCTTCATCGAGCCGACCTTGCGGAAGTCCTCATAAGTGACTACCTCGGCCCGGACGAAACCCGCGGAGAGATCCGTGTGGATCGCCCCTGCGGCGGGCTGGGCGGCCATTCCCTTGGGAATGGGCCAGGCTCGGCACTCATCTTCGCCGACCGTGAGAAAAACGATTAGCCCCATGCCGCTGAAGATCGACCGGATGATCCGTTCCTTGGAAAACTCTTGCAGCCCCAGGTCTTGCATGAAAGCCGTCCGATCATCGGCGGGAAGCTCGGCCAAC
>JAANMX010000141.1_pt1 | contig 89219 bp, 77 predicted proteins | sample 7279681 | NCBI WGS metagenome assembly JAANMX01 (sample SAMN14094542, study PRJNA606508) | bioreactor metagenome | isolation source: A lab-scale SPAN reactor treating ammonium-rich wastewater day 351 | place: Ireland: Galway | collected 2018-01-01
GAGGCGCTGCCGGACGTTCTTTTGCTACAAGAGCGGGCGGTGGCACAACGCCCCGACCTCCAAGCGCTGGCCGATCGCATCGCCGCCGAGCAGGCGTCGCTGGGCCTGGCCTACAAGGAGTTCTACCCGGATTTCGATGTGATGGCGGCATACGACGCCTTCTGGCAATCGCCCGAGCGCGACCTGCGGCCGATGCTCGGAGTCAAATTGAACCTGCCCGTCCAGCGGAGCAAGCGACACGCGGCTGTCGCGGAGGTCCAGGCCCGGATCGCCCAGCGCCAGGCGGAACTGGCCCGGCTGACCGACCAAGTAAACTTCCAGGTGGAAGAATCCTACCAATTGGTTCGGGAAAGCGAGCGGGCCGTGCGGCTGTACGAGGAGACAATCTTGCCGGCCGCGCGTGAGAACGTAAAGGCCGCTATCGCGGCATATACCACAGGCAAGGTGCCCTTTCTGAGTCTTATTGAGGCCCAGCGAAACCTGATCAACCTCCGCGACCGCTATTACGAGACGACCGCCGATGTCTTCCGCTGGCGAGCGACCCTGGAGCGGGTGATCGGCGGGCCGCTGACACCCGCCTCGCATGGCCACCCGCAAACGTTGCCTTCGCCCCGGCTGCTTCCTCCGACCGATAGGTGACATCTCAAGCAGCCGGAGCGGAAGAGGATTGACGGCGCACCTTCCACTCCATGACCAGCGAGTACAGGCATGGTGCAAGCAGGAAAGTTATGATCTGCACCGCCATGCCGCCGACCATTGGAATGGCCATCGGCTGCATCACGTCCGAGCCACGGCCCTGAGTTAAGAAGATCGGCATCAGACCGATCACCGACGTTGCAGTCGTCATGAGTAGGGGGCGAACGCGGTTCAGGGCGGCTTCAGTCACCATCTCGCGAACCTCCTCTACGCTCTTCGGACTTTGTTCCTTGAACTTGTCTTCCAGGAAACCGAGCATGACAACGCTGACATCGTCGGCCACGCCAAATAGAGCGATGAAGCCCACCCAGACGGCGACACTCAGATTGGCACCCCACCAGATCAACAGGACGAATCCACCGGAAGCCGAGGCCAGGATGCCGAAGAAGACGATGAATGCGAGCCACCACTTGTTAAAGCCCAGGTAGATCATCACGGCCATAGCCAGCAACACTACGGGCACTAGCCAGGAAAGCCGCTCCATCGCGCGACGTTGGTTCTCGAACTGCCCCCCCCACTCCCAGTAATAACCGGGCGGCACAACCAGCGTCGCCTCCTCGTGTCGGCCAGCCGCGATCAGTTCATCGCTCTTGCGTTTTTCTTCTCGCAGGAGTCGCTCGGCGTCTTCAACGACACTGACCTCGTCGCGGTCGCGAGTGTTCAGCGTGACGTAACCGACGAGCAGGCCATTTTCGCTCTTGAGTTCCTGCGGCCCCACCGTGTAGCGGACCTTCGCCACCTGGGCGATGGGAATGTGTGCTCCGGTGGAGGTCGGCACCAGGATTCGCTCCAGGTCGTCGAAACGCTCGCGAAGTTCGCGTGGGTAGCGAACTCGCACGGGGTAGCGCTCGCGTCCCTCAACCGTGGTCGTCAAGTTTTCACCGCCAATGGCGACCTCAATCACATCCTGAATGTCACGTATGCTTACCCCGTAGCGGGCGGCCGCCACTCGGTCAATCTCGTACTGAACATAGGGTTTGCCGATGATACGGTCAGCGACCACGTCCGTCGCTCCGGGTACTTTTTTGAGGATTTTTTCCATCTGGAGGCCGACGCGCTCAATCTCCCTTGGGTCGGAGCCGTAGATCTTCACGCCCATCATAGCCCGGAAGCCGCTCTGGAGCATGACGATGCGGGTCTGGATCGGTTGAAGCCAGGTAGGCAGCACGCCGGGAATCGCCGTTTTTTCCTCCAGCTCCTTGAGAACCTCGGCCTTCGTCATGGGCCGCTCCTCCGGCCAGAAGTAATTTAATCCCGGCTTCGCCCAGCCAAGCCAGCCGACGTCCGAGTGCCAGCGCTCTTCACGGACACGCCGCCACTGCGACTCCGGCTTGAGCAGGACGATAGTCTCAATCATGCTGATTGGGGCCGGGTCCAGGGCGGACTCCGACCGCCCGAACTTTCCGACCACGCTGGCCACCTCGGGGACGGTGAGCATGGCCCGGTCCTGTTGGGCGATGACCTGCTGGACCTCCGTCAAGGAAGCGGATGGCAATAGAGAGGGCATGGCCAGCAGCGACCCCTCATCCAAGGGCGGCATGAATTCGCGGCCAATGCCCGGGAAAATTCTTTGCAATCGTTTCCAGGCGACCGACTTGGTCGGGTCGATACCGACCCCTTTGAGGCCTGCTTCCAGCGGGTAGGCAGCTCGATGAAACCCCAGCCACACCAGCATTCCCAAAAAAACCAGCGTCACTGGTATGGCTAGGAATGTTTTCTTGTGATTCAGACTCCAGCGCAGCAAAGGGCGGAATATGGCTAGGATTGCCCGCGACACGAGGTTTTGCTCCAGTGGCAGCATTTGTTCCCGGCCAATGCGGTAGACGGCCGCAGCTACCATGATCCCGACTGCGATGGCAGTGGGCCAGCCGCTCCAACGGGTGCTTTCCCCCAGGCCCCAGCGCACCAGGGAATGGGTGATGAAAACTGCCGGGACGCCGACTAGAAGCGCCAGCAACAGCGACCGGCGGCGCGACCAGCGGGCCGGCTTGAGCAGGTAGTAGCACAGGACCGGCACCAGGGTCAGTGCAAGAATCAGAGAGGCGGCAATGGCGAAGGTCTTGGTATAGGCCAGGGGCTTGAAGAGCTTGCCCTCTGCTTCTGTGAGGGCGAAGACGGGGATGAAAGAAATGATGGTGTTCGACACCGCCGTCACCATCGCGCCGCCGACCTCCGTGGCCGCCTCGTAGACCACTTCACCGTGGGGCCGATTCGGTTCCGCCGCCACGCGGCGATAGATGTTCTCCGTCATGATGATGCCCATGTCGGCCACGTCACCGATGGCAATGGCGATGCCCGCCAGAGACATGATGTTGCTGTCCACCCCCAGCCAGTACATGACGATGAAACTGATGGCCACCGACATCGGCAGCGTCGGCAGGATCGCCAGCGAACTGCGCAGGTGCAGAAGGAAGATCACCACGATGAGGCCGACCACCAACGTCTCTTCGGTCAGGGCCTGGCGGAGAGTGTCCATCGTCTCGTAAATGACGTCGGTGCGGTCGTAGAAGGAGACAACACGGGCAGGGACCTGCCGGCCATCCTCCAAAGTGACGCGCAGACCAGGCTCCATCTGCTTGATGCGTTCCTTGACGCGTTCGATGACCCGAAGTGGGTTCTCGCCGTAGCGCATCGTGACGATCCCACCTACCGCCTCTCGACCCGCCTTGTCCAGGCCGCCGCGGCGGAATTCGGGGCCGAGCTGGACCTTGGCTACATTTTTTACAAGGATCGGCGTCCCCCCCTCCTGGCGGATGACGATGTTCTCTATGTCTTCAATGGTGCGGATAAAGCCGACGCCGCGGATGAAGAACTCGAAGCCGGAGTTCTCGACCACCTTGGCCCCGACGTCGATGTTGCTCTTGCGGACGGCAGTGTAGACCTCGGGCAAGCTGACGCGGTGGGCGCGGAGCTTGTCGGGGTGGACGTCGATCTGGTACTGCTTGACGAAGCCGCCCACGGAGGCGACTTCGGAGACTCCCTCGACCGACTGGAGCTGGTAGCGGACGTACCAATCTTGCAGCGAGCGGAGTTGAGCCACGTCAGCACCGTCGGCCTCCAGGGTGTACCAGTAGACCTGCCCCAGCGCGGTTGCATCCGGGCCGAGGACGGGTATGACACCTTGCGGCAGCTTGCTCTGTGCGACGTTCATGCGTTCCAGAACGCGCGACCGCGCCCAGTAGTAGTCGGCATCGTCCTGAATGATCACGAAAATCATCGAGAAGCCGAAGCCTGAGAAGGAGCGGATCGATTTGACTTTGGGCGTGCCCTGGAGGCTGACGGTCAACGGGTAGGTGACCTGATCCTCGACATCCTGCGGTGAGCGGCCAGGCCAGTCGGCCAGCACGATGACTTGCTTTTCCCCGACGTCGGGGATGGCGTCGATTGGAGTGTTGACCAGCGCGTAGTATCCTGCGGCCAACGCCACCAGTGCGGTCAAGACGACCAGAAAGCGGTTGTTCAAGCACCAGCGAATTATGAAATTTACCATGACAGTATCTCCCCGGAAGCCGCCGTGCCTGCTAGTGTTTGTGCCCGTCTTTGTTCGCGGCGGGCGGTGGCGTCCCCTTGCCGTGTCCGGCGTGACCGGAGTGGAGGCCGGCCCCTGACTGGCCATCTGGGAACAGCAGGCTCGGCATGCCTTCGATCTGCCGCTGGCTGTCGAGCAGGAAGCCGCCGCGCACGACGACGAACTCCCCGGCTTTCAGGCCCGACAGCACCGGGTAGTAAACTCCCGGTCGCCCCGAGTCGTCCTTGCCCGTGGCCCGCGGTCCGAGGGTCAGCTCCACCAGCTCGTAGGCTCCGTCGTCGTTGAGGCGGTACGCCACCTGTCGCCGGCCCGTGTCCAGCACGGCGCTGGACCGGATCGCCAGCACTTTTCCCTTGGGAGGCGGTTCCGCCTTCTTGGCCGCGTCCTTCTTGCCCGGCGCGGCGTGGTCGTGCCCGGCGTGGACGTCCTCCTTGACTTTTACCGGCTTGAGGTCGGGCACCCGCTCCAGGGTCATTTCGCAGATATCACACTTACCCGGCTTCTCCCGCACGACCTCGGGGTGCATCGGGCAGACGTACTTGCCCTCGAACCCGGTGGGCTCGGGTGTGCCGTCCGGCCGCATGCGTACCTGGATCGACGCCGATGCGTACATTGCCGGCTTGAGCCTGCGGTCAGGGTTCTTGAGGTTCGCCCGCACTTTCACCGTGCGCGTCTTGTCATCGAGGAAGGGGTCGATGAAGACAACGGTGCCGCGGAACGTCTCACCGGGGTACGCCTCCACGGTTACGTCTACTGCCTGGCCGAAGCGGACCCAGCCCAGGTCGTACTCGTAGATGTCCAGGTACAGCCAGATCGGGTCGAGGTCGGCAATCCGGTACAGCACGTCACCCTCCTTGACGTACTGCCCTGCCCGGACGCTCTTCTCGATGACTGTACCGCCGATGGGAGCGTAGATGGTCAGGTGGGTGGTGCGCTTGCGCGACTTCTCGATCTCCTGGATCTGCTCGGGAAGGATGCCCAGCAGGCGGAGCTTGGTGCGTGCCGCCTCCAGTGTGGCCTCTCCGAAGCCCCCCTTGGCGTCCAGCGCGCGGATAAGCTCGTCCTGGGCGAGGACCAGGTCGGGGCTGTAGATGTCCACCAGGTGATCGTTCTTTTTCACCTGTATGCCGGTGAAATCGGCGTAGACGCGGTCCACCCGCCCGGCGATGCGGGCGGTGATGTAGGCCACCTGCCGCTCGTTGTAGTCGAGCCGGCCGACGGTCCGCACCTCTTTGGACAGCTCGAGGTACTTTACCGCCTCGGTCTGCACTCCGGCCCGCTCTTCGAGCTGGGCCTGGAGGGCTCCGAGCTGCGCGACGGGGACTAGGTCCATGCCGCACAGGGGGCACTTCTGCCCCATGGGCAGCCGGACCTGCGGGTGCATCGAGCAGGTGTAGTCAGAGGCCCCGCCGGCGACTTCAGTTGACGTGTCCGGCCATGACAGCAGCGCCACAACGAGACCTCCGAGCAGCAGGGGGACGATCAAAACCTTGAGCAATTTCAAGAACAAACGCATGGCTTACCTCCCGGGCCGGTCGTCGGCCCCAGCGCCGGCCGGCAGCCCGTTCCCACCCCGGGCGGGGGGCGGCGACGGACAGAGCCTTGCGCGGATTATCTTCGTTACCTCAATGACCGTAACGGGCATGAGGGCCAGCAGACCGATCAGCCCCCACTCCCAGGCGAAGTGGCTCGCCGTCTCGAACACAGGATGAGCCACCGGCAGCATCACAACGCTCAGCTGCAGCAGGCACGACACTGCAATCGCCCCGAGCAGAGGCGGATTCGTGAGGAAACCCAACTCGGGCATCGTTCGTCTTGGACTGCGGAAGCCGAGCGAGGAAAAGATAAACCCGTAAGACACCACGCAAAAGGCCATCGTGCGTGCCCTTGGCAGGTTCATCTCTTCTCCCTGATAGACTAAATAGAAACCGACGGCGGTGTTCCCAGCAACGAGCAATCCAGGGGTGAGCGTCAGGATGCCGGAGCGGGCGTTGAGGATCGGCTCGCCGGGCGGTCGTGGTTTGCGGCGCATGACGTCGGGCTCCGGCGGCTCCATCCCCAGTGCCAGAGCGGGAAGGCCATTGGTCACCAGATTCATCCACAGGATCTGGGTGGCGGTCAGCGGGAACGGCCATCCCAGAAGCGAGGAGAGGAAAACAAACATCACAAGGCCCGCGTTCCCCGCGAGCAGATAGAGCAAGAACTTCTGGATGTTGTCGTAGATGCCCCGACCTTCCTCGACGGCGCTGACAATGCTGGCGAAGTTGTCGTCGGTCAGCACCATCGCCGATGCCTCCTTGGTGACATCGGTGCCGGTGACGCCCATGGCGATGCCGATGTCCGCCGCTCTGAGCGCCGGGGCGTCGTTGACGCCGTCGCCTGTCATCGCCACGACTTGGCCACGACGCTTCCACGCCCGCACGACGCGCAACTTGTGTTCGGCAGTGACGCGGGCATAGACGGGGGCGGACTCCACCCGTGCGTCCAACTCGTCCTCGGATAATTTGTCCAAGTCGGCCCCCGTCACGACAGAGTCGTCGTCTCGTGCGAGTCCCAACTCGGTGGCGACGGCCAGAGCGGTGCCGGGATGGTCGCCAGTGATCATTACTGGACGGATGCCCGCCTCATGGCAGCGCCGTACGGCCTCGCGCGCCTCCTCCCGCGGCGGGTCCATCATGCCCACCAACCCGACGAGGGTTAGATCGGCCTCCTCGTAGATGGTTGTGCTGCCCGCAGTGTATTCGCGGTATGCCAACGCTAGCACCCGCAGCGCCCGCTTTGCCATCTCCCCGCCGACACGCATGACTGCAACTCTATCCGCCTCCGTGAGTGCCTGGGCCAGGCCCTCGTGTTGTTTCGATCGGCACTTTGCGAGAATCACTTCCGGCGCGCCTTTCGTGTACATCACGGGCGCTCCTTGCGGGGAGCCGATCACAACTGACATCGCCTTGCGCTCGGAGTCGAAAGGAATCTCGTACACAACCCGCCGGCTGTTACGGTCTGTTTGCACTCCGCCTTTGAGGGCGGCGACCAGCAGCGCGCCTTCGGTCGGGTCGCCGATCACTTGCCAGCCGATCCCGTCACCACGGGGAATCACCTTCGCGTTGTTGCAATATGCGCAAACCGTCAGGGCAAGCGCGAGGTCCGGGACACTTGCCGGATCGACCGGCTTGGTTGCTTCTGAATCCTCCGCATAGAAAATCTCGCCGCGCGGTTCGTACCCGCCGCCGGTGAGCCGGTAGCTCCGAACACCTGCCACAATCTCTTTCACGGTCATCTCGTTGCGGGTCAGGGTGCCGGTCTTGTCCGAGCAGATGACGGTGACCGAGCCGAGCGTTTCCACGCTGGGCAACTTGCGGACCAGAGCATTCCTCCGCGCCATCCGCTGCAATCCGCGGGTCAGGGCCACCGTGACCACGGCCGGCAGCCCTTCTGGTACCGCCGCCACGGCCAAGCTAACGGCAAGCAACAACACCTCCGAGAGCCGGGTGCCGCGCATCAGTTCGATTACGAACACGACGCCCGCGATGGCCAAGCATGCGATGGCCAGGACGCGTCCCAGTTCCGCCAGCCGGCGTTGCAACGGCGTCGGCTCCGGGGCGTGGTGTTGGAGCAGCCCCGCGATTCGTCCCAGTTCGGTCTGCATGCCGGTGGCGACAACCACCGCGCTGGCCTTTCCCGCGACGACCACCGTTCCCAGGTAGACCATGTTGCGACGGTCGCCCAGGGCGGTCGCAGGGTCCAGCGCGGCTCCGGGATCCTTGTCCGCAGGCTCCGACTCCCCGGTCAAGGACGCCTCTTGAACCCGAAACCCGACAGCGCTGAGGAGCCGGGCATCAGCCGGGACGTAGTCCCCCGCCTCCAGTTCCACGAGGTCCCCAGGCACCAACTCCCGCGCCGGGAGTGACCGCAGCCGCCCGCCGCGGATTGCCTTGGCAGAGGGCGCTGAGAGTTTGCGGAGGGCGGCGAGAGCATGTTCCGCTCGCCGTTCCTGAACCATGCCGAGGAGGGCGTTCAGTAGGACAATCGCCAGGATCGCCCCGGCGTCCGCCCACTCGCCGACCAGGCCCGAGAGGACCGCCGCGGCGAGCAGAATCCACACTACGACCTCGTTGAACTGGCCGAGGAATTGCCGCCACAGGGTCGGCCCGGGAGCCTCGGACAGCTCGTTGTACCCGTACCGACTCCGCAACTCTCCGACCCGTTCATCGGGAAGCCCTTGGGTTGTGTCGGAACCCAGACGTGCGACCACCGCCACCGCCAGCAGCGCGTGCGGCGGAACGTCGTTGCCTCGGGTGTCGTCGCTGTCAGGCACGGGGTTCGTCACGGGAATTCCTTTCGTCAAGGCAGGCTCGCAGTGCGGGGGAAGTTGACCGCCCCCCCCGGCCCACCAGTCACTTCGAGGGCGTCCCCGCCTTCTTCTCTTTGAGCTGCTGGACCTTGGCCAGCGTCCTTTCGGCGTGGGCTTTCGCCCTCGTCTCGCAGCCGTCGCAGCACAAGAACACGGGCTGGTCTTTGACCATCACCTTGTACGGCACGCCCATCGAGCCCAGCGGGTTCTTGGTCTCGACGGCGCAGAAGACCTGCTCCTCGGCGAGTTTGCGGTCCTCAAGGCTGAGCTTCGCCAAGTTGGAGCGGATGGAGGCTTCGTCGTTCGCCTGGCCGTCGTTCTTCGTCCCGGTATCGGCCTTCGGCTGATCCGTGCCGGAACAGCCGGACAGGACCAGGACAGTGAGCGGGAGCACTAGGCAGAGCCAAACAATCGTCTTCATGGTGAGTATGTCCTCTCTTGTGAAACTCGAATTGGGAATGGTGCCCGCCGAGCACGCCTTGGCCGGGCGGGGGTCAAGGCGAACGCGCGGACCGCGTCCTTTTCCCTGACCTATTCCAGACTGTGTGGTAAATGCCCGCATGGGAACAGGGTCGCGCACGGGGCCGCGCTTACCCCAGCAGACGCTGGACGGCGACAGGACCGCCCGGCATCGCGATCAGGAAGATGTGTGAACCCGGGTTTAGCAGCGCAAGATTTGGAGTGCGCGCAGAATGTCCCGGCAAGAGGAAAACGGGAAGGTGATCGGCTCCCCGTGCGCTCCACCCAGGTCGCAGCGGTCCACGGACCACGCGGCCAGGAGCTTTCCGGCCTCGAACGGGGAAAGGCCCGCAACCGCTTCGCCCGACTCGACGCCGAGGGAGCGTTGCTGCGTGACAGGGACCGAGAGGTCCCATTGCCCATCTTTGCATGGGCAAGGCCCGTGCGGGGCTGTCGGCGATGGACTCCCGGGAACCTGCTCGTCATCCGGGATGGGGTCACCCGAAGGCGTTGCGCCGTGTCCGCAGCAGGAATGAGGCACAGGAACAGTCGCTGACGGCTTTTCTGCGCCGAAGATGAGAGGGCAATGACCTACCGAGCAGCAGCAGAGCCACGGCCCGACTACTGTCGCTATCGTCAAATACAGGGTCAGCCCGATGCGGACCATAGAGTTCAAGCTTCCCAACTAAGCTTGTGAAGGATTCGGCTAACTGGACCACTCGTCGAACCGTCGTGAGTCATTGTAGCAATTCGCGTGCCTGCGTGGGTATTCCTCAGCCGTTGCGCCAAAATGCTGCTATATGTACTCTTAGATTATGGTCGCCGGAACTGTTCGACAACTGCGTTGTTGACGCGACTGGGCCTGTGCGAAACCGCCCACTTGCGACCTTGATCGCCCAGGCCGACAAGTTGCACTGCGGCCGGCTACCGAGCGCGCGTTGAACAGCAACCGCCTCTTTCCGCACCGAACAGGCCACTTCGATTTTCATGGCATACGGCTGCCCGGTCACAGGCTGCGGAGTTCGAGGAGTGTTTCACTCGTTCCTACCACCGAGAGAGATCCGAAATCGCTATCCTCATGTCTGCATGTAGGTTGCGTCATCGTGAGCTGAGAGTATTGTTACGATAAGTGTTCCTCTCGGGGAGCTTTCTGGACGGGTTATGCGAACCAAACCGTCCTCGGTTAACACGGCGGGGCCGTCGCCATTCGTGGCGGCGTCCCCGTTTCGCGTTTCCGGGCATGGTCTTCCGTCATCCGGTTTTAGTAAAAACTGGCTTGAAGAACCAGAGAGTACGACGAACCGGGAGGCGGTTCCCGCACGCGACGCCCGTGCTCGAGCCGCACCTGCAGAGTGCCCCGTCACCGTCTCCTCGACAAACTGCGACGGGCCTGCGACCTGCGTAGCGTCAGCTATGAACGGGAGATCGTGCCGACCGCTGAGGCGAACGTCTTAGCGCAGCCGCAAGAGCACTGGATGCTGTGGCTCGCTCGATGAGCCAATGAGACTAGGCGACTCACAAAAAATGAAAAATTCACTTGATGAACGGGAGGGATAAGGTGTTTTTTTAGCTTCAATGGCATGCTCGGCCTTGTCTTAGTGTGATCATTTCTGCGATGGCCGCGCGTGCCCGCTGGTGGAGACGATGCCATGAGCCAGCAGCTGCAGCACCCCCGTTTCACGTCTTGGGTTCGGAAATAGTTCATGCCAAGGCGGTCACGGCTGATTCGGCGGCGCGTCCTCGCAGCCGTTCAGCGAGTACAAGCGCAATATGAGTCGATACTCCACAAACTAATCTATCGCCGGCTCACGATAAGTTATCTGGCAATACGGCATTCTCTGCCGTAACCACCGAATACCTCTCTTTGTGATCCGCGTTCGAATCGCCTCCAATTCCTGAAGACTGGACATTTCAACAAAGCACTCAATAGATTGATCCGAAATTGCCGTATCCGAAAGGTGCAAATTCCTGAGTTTCTTCAGCTTTATCAAATTTGGTAATGCTTTATCTGTAATACGTGTTTCATTCAAAATCAATGTTTCAAGACGACCCAGTCTCGATATTTTCGCCACACCTTCATCATCGATCTTACTCCTGCTCAACGACAACCAAACCAATCGTGAAGACTCAGAGAGTCCCGAGAATCCATCTCCATTTATCCTTAGGTCGTTCGCCATAAGTGAACGTAGCCGAGTCAGTTTCCTAATTTCTCTCAACCCAACATCGCTAATATCTGTACGACTAATATTTACATGTTCAAGTGAGACTAGCTTTGATAAACAACCCATACCTTCATCATTAAGTTTTGTCCAAAACAAGTCTATCGCCTTCAGTCCCACGGCAACGCACAGCGAATCCAAGCCGCGTCCGGTGATCGGATTACGAATCAGCGAGATGTCTGTTAACCTTGGAAAGTTGCACAGATACTTTAGTGCGTCGTCAGATATTCCCGTTTCTTGAGCGTCAAGAACTTCCAATCGATTCAGACTACACAAATGCTTAAAACCAACATCTCCCATCGTATTTTTACCAATGTCAAGTCGTCGTAATGATCGAATTTGTCCGACAGCCTCTGTATTCCTTGAATTTACTCCAGAAAGGAATATGCGTAGGGATCGAAGTGAACGCGCTTTAGACAAGAGTGCCACATGATTAACATCGAAATGACCTTTAGAAAGGGAAATATTTAGAGATTGTAATTTGCGCAGTCTAGCGATCTCCAAAAAGTCCTCCTTCGTCAAAGTCAATTGAGACAAATCGAGCTCACGCGATTCTTCAACAGATGACAGGTAATGGCGAAGCCCCACACCTGACATAAGTTCGCTTGGGATTTTTAGTTCTTTCAATTTGCGTGGGCGATGAGCCAGAGGGGTCAGCCCGTTGCTGGTAATTCTTGTGCGAACCAGATCCAATTTCTCAAGGTTTGGAATGCGCGCGACATGTGGTAAAGCCACATTACTCACTCGGGTGAAACTAAGGTCCAACTCACGCAAATTCGGCAGACAGGAACAGAATTCAAGTCCTCGACCATCCAAGTGTGTTCCGTAAATTCTGAGGAATTGTAGTTGTGATAACCCAGCGAGATTCTCAAGTCCTTCATCTGTTATTTTGGTGTCAATTAGACATAAACGTCGAAGGTTCTTGCACCGCGATACAAACATTAAATCATCATTTGTAATTTGTGCACCTCCTAAGTATAGCTCTTGAAGACGCGGGAGTTCTTTGATTCCTAGATTGGCACATAATGTAGACGGCTTTTTTAAAGATAAAGATTGAAAGCGTTGCAAATTACCTAGTATTTTGTAAGCGTCGTCTGTAACCTGCGTGCCGGAAAAACTGATATGGATGAGTTTTTTTAGTGGGCGAAGGGCATGAATTCCCCGATCAGTGACTTTTGTGTAAGATAGGTCAAGGCTGTGCAGATGGGACAGTGTAGAAAGGTTCGACAGTGATGCATCTGAGATATGGGCTCCGAACAGTTTAAGCACGCGGAGTGTCTTTAAAGAGCCTAATGATGACAGGCCAGTGCCAGAAACCCTTGTATTAGACAAATTTAGATCGGAGAGATGTGCGAGATTGGCTAGGTGGTGAATTCCTTTATCGGTGACACGTGTAAAACCAAGGTTTAACCATTGAAGGTTTGGCAAATGCTCCAAATAAGCGAGATCCGAATCGAGGATGGCAGTGCCATACAGGTCTAGCCCCAATACCGAGGATTTATCGCGAATCCTCGAGAGGAGTTTGAATGACCAAGTGTTGAAACAGTAGGCGCGACAGGCATTGGGGAGCGGGTTCCTGGCGCTCGTAAAGACAGTATGGCCTGTATCGGTTTTAGTCATCCAGCTGCGGGTGATTGCCGGCGTAAGAGAGATTCTTGTCATCACCGCCGTCCTGACCTTTAGACATAATGCTCTGACGTCACTAGATTAACAAAGAGTATTCCACTTCGGGAGTGATTCAATTGCCGATTCGGCAACTCGCTTATGGGGTCTACAAGAAATCACACTCAAGGAAATAGGATTTACAGGGCAAGCCTCTCTCGGGGTACGAGCTGAGCAAGTTCAGTTTGTGGCTGAGGGGAAGACCTCCTAAGCCAGCGGCCGGGAGTTTGCTGGGCCTTGCTGGTGTGAATCAGCTTCGTGGCACTCGAACTTGACGAGAACACCTAAGCCCAGATTGCAGCCGCCGACTTCGCCGGCATCCTCTACACCGACGCGCCGGCCAGTGGGGAGGCTGACGCCGCCGAACCGTTCGAGCCGATCGAACTGGAGAAGCGGGCGCTGGTCACCATGCCCGGCGGCTGGAAGATGTCGCAGCTGCAAGCGGAGCAGCCGACCCGGACAAAGCCGACGTGTCTTCCACTCGGCCACATCCCGACCCCTCCGAGAAATCCGCCGACCGATGCGTCATCCGGCGCGCGAACTGGAAAGCTCTTCAGTAGAGGGACACACGCCAAGACAGCAGAGATCGCGAATTCCACCACCGACGTTCGCGCGGTTCCGGTAGCTAAACAAGGGAGGGGCCGCATCGCCGTTTGAGATCTTCCAGCGACGCGGACAACCTGTTCGCGGACGGCATAGGTAACGGTCGGACACTGCGCATGAGGGACAGCATGAACGAACCAACTCCAGACCGGGCCGGCACGGCGATGAGCGACACCGTCGCGGACGCCTGGGCCGCGTCGATCCAGGGCGTCATCCTCCCCGGCACCGGTGGACGCGAACCGGTCAAACGCGGCCGCGTCAGCTTTCGGGACTTGCAGAAGAAGTCCCGGACGTGATCAGGGCGAACGGATCCTCTCCAACCCACCGGCTTAGGACTTTTGCGGTGATTCACTCGCGAAACGACACGATTTATTGGTGTGTATCAAGTGAGGCTTGCAGATCGCTTCCAATCCATTAGTTGGCCGAGGTGATACGACTCGTGGGCTGCTAGTAGGTAGACAATGATTCGGCCAACATTTGGTGCGAAGCTGACGAAGGGTGCTGGTGGCACTTTGGCAAAGTAGTCCAGATGTTTGGCCCGGACAACGCGTTCCACAATCTCGTGTTGACGTGTCAATCGGCTAATGAGTTCTGCCTTAGTTGCGTATCTGCTGGGGTCCGCGATTGGAACGGAACCTGGGCCGTAAAGCTCCATGTCGTTATCGCCAACATCATCACATGGGCTCATCGAGTAGAGTCGTGATGAACGCTGCGGCATGGGCCAAATGGCTGAGCGTCCAAGCGGGGTGATTGACCAGCCCGGCGGGTTGCGCAGTCATTGCTGATTTCGGGATGCTAGCAACCGCTTCAACGAAATCGTTGAGCGAAGCCGAATATATGTCCAAGATCAGTTCCAAGTTGTTCATCATATTTCCAAAGAACGGACGACATACGCCGCGTAGCTATCAAGGATTGCCTGCCAGCCGGTGCGTTGCATCGCCACGGGATTGCTCTGCTCCGGGTCGAATACGGTCTGCACACGTGTGCCGATCCCTTCCGGGGTAAAGGTGGTGCGGACGCCACGGCCATCATCGAGACGCAACGTCACGGCGTGTGGGGCGTCCACCTCTTCGTAAGTGCCTTCGTACTCGAAGCCGAAGGAACCATCGCGGGCCTCCATGCGGGAGACATGCCGACCACCCACACGCAGATCGACCTGGGACCACGGGCAATGCCAGTCGGGGCTGGCCTGGTTCCACTGCGTGATGGCCTCAGGTGTATTGAACGCTTGCCACGCCTGCTCGGGCGGAACGGGAACGAATGCTTCGATGGTGATGGGTTGCGACATGGCCTGTCCTTGTGAGTTGGGAGGTTGGTGTCCTCGGCGTGCCGCATCAATGGCGGCAACGTCAATCTTGCGCATGGTCATCATGGCGGCGAAAGCCCGTTTGGCTTCGTCTCCACCGGCGGCCAATGCCTCGGTCAGCGTGCGCGGGATAATCTGCCAGTTGACACCCCAGCGGTCTTTGCACCACCCGCATTCGCTTTCCTGTCCGCCATTTCCCACAATCGCGTTCCAGTAGCGATCGGTTTCTTCCTGATCCTCCGTGGCGATCTGGAACGAAAACGCCTCCGTCTGCGGGAACATTGGCCCGCCGTTCAGCCCGATGCACCGGACGCCACACACGGTGAACTCGACGACGAGCACCTCGCCCGCCTTGTTGCCGGGGTTGTCCATTGGCGAGCGGTGGATCGCACCCACGTGGCTATCGGGAAAGACTGAGGCGTAGAACCGGGCGGCTTGCTCGGCTTCGCGGTCGTACCAGATGCAAATGGTGTTTTTGGCGATCATGAGTACTCCTGTCGGGATGGTTCTATTGTGCGATTGTTGACAACGGTGATGGTTTTCAGCGCGCTTGCTCATCGGGCTGAAAGATACCGAAGGTGTTGCCCGCGGGGTCAATGAAGTAGCCCTGCCAGCAGCGTCCGGGAACAGCAAACTTCGGCATGGCTTCGCGACCGCCTCCGCGGATAATTGACTCAGCGGTGGAGTCGAAGTCGTTGACTTGGATGGAACACACGAAGGCGTTCGTCCCACAGCCATCAGGCGGTGTTGAGGCGGGACGTTTCAGCAGGCCCCCGGCGATTCCCGTGGTCTCGATGCGCCAATACTCGACCGGCAAGCCATCCTGCCTGAGGAACCGCCAGCCGAACAGAGTGCCGTAGAACGTGGCCAACGCCTGCGGATCAGCGGCTTGAATCTCGAAGTAGCTGATATTGTTCATACTCATCTTCGGCTTCCTGATTTGAGAAGAGGGAATAGTTGCTCGACATAACGCTTCAAATGCCTAATCGCCTCATGCACGACCTGTGGATCGTTCAAGGCTTTTGCGAGCACGAAGGCCCCTTGCAGCACGACTTGCGTTTGCTGCGCCAAGCTCTCGGCAGTCCACTTGGCCTGCGGAGCATACTTGGCCTTGGCAGCTCGGATCGTCGGTATCAGTGTTTGTATGTGCCCGTGCATCCCGGCGCCGCACGCCGCCTGAAGTACCGGGTGGCTGGCAAACGTCTCCTGCACCAAAGTCCCGAGCAAACAAGTAAATTCGGGGAGTTCTCCCCGCACGAGTTCCCCTCGGAAGTCGAGGTACGCCAACAGTCGCGCCCGGGGATCCTCCACCTGCCAGTACGGTGCGTTGGCGAACAACGCTCCCGTGAAACTGTTCCAATACTCAATCGCTGCAAGCGCGACCGATTCCTTGCTTTCGAAGTGGTGAAAGAAGGCTCCTTTGGTGACACCAGCCGCACGGCACAAATCATCCACCGTTGTTGCGGCGTAGCCCTGACAACGAAAGACATTCAATGCAGTTCCAAGAATCCGCTGCCTGGTTTGTTCTCCACGAGTGTCTGACATGATATAAACATACCAACTGGTTGGTATGTGTTCAAGGCCATTTTGGGGATTTTTTGCGTCCCCTGAGTCGAGGAGCAGTGGATCGACTTCAAGAACTTCTTCATCGACACCTTCTACCTACCGGGCGGTCTGCGGCCTGGCCCGCTTCCTCAACAACGCCTGGGCCGGCATCCAGGTCGCCTGGGTCGAGACGGTCAGCTTCCTCGGCACCGCCTGGACGAACTTCATCGGCGTCTTGCAGAAGGCGTGGAACCGCTTCAGCGGCTTCTTCAAGAAGGTGTGGGCACGGGTCAAGAGCGTGTTCACCGGCAAGGACGCCGGCGAGGAGATCGCCCGCATCAACGACGAGATCGCCGCCGAGGACAACGCCATCAACGCCCGCCGCGACGTGGCCGTCAACGAACGGGAGGCGGAACGCCAGCGTCGCCGGGCGGCGATTGAGGGCGAGCGGGCCGGGGTCGAGGACGAACTGAACCGCATGCAGGAGGCCGAGCGGGCCGATCGCGAGAAGCACAAGCAGGAGGCGCTCGCCAGCTGCGGCGTCGGCCCGCCCGGCTTCCAGGGGGCCGTCGGCGTGGTCTGCCCGGACCTGTGCCGGGGCGAAAGCACGTCAGGCGAGGGGTGCGACTGCCCGTCGGCGGAATCGGTGCCGGCCGTCGTGCTCTTTGGAGTCATGGACTCACTAGCTCGAATAGGGCTTGACTCTGTAGTATGGTACAGGGTCGATAATGGAGAAAGACGAAGGAAGCCAGACCATGACCATCAAGCCATTGACCATCGGGCAGGTTGCCCGGCGTTCCGGCGTGGGCATCGAGACGGTGCGGTTCTACGAACGGGAAGGACTGCTTGCCAAGCCGGAACGCACCGTGTCTGGCTATCGGCAGTTCGATGAGGAAGTCATTGCCCGCTTGCTGTTCATTCAGCGTGCGAAGGAACTCGGTTTCACGCTTAACGAAATCAAGGAACTTCTTTCCTTGCGGATTGATCCCGACACGTCTTGCGACGATGTGAAGGCCAGAGCAGAAATCAAGATTGCCGACATTGAGGACAAAATCAGGACATTGCAGCGGATGAAGAAAGCACTGGTACGGCTGACCCAAGAGTGTTGCGAAAAAGGCGACGGTTCGGAGTGTCCCATCCTTGACGCACTGGATGGACACCCCCGCAGTTCAAGAAAGGAATAATGAGCATGACAACTACCACAGCGACGGCTACGGATTGCCCGAAGTGCGGCAAGAAGGGAAAGACCGTCAAGCCTGTGACCCTTCGGGCGTTGCTCAAGGATGAGTACGCTGCGGCGGTTGCCGTTGCAGACGAGTCGAATTGCGAATCCGGTTGTACCCCTTCCAAAGGAAATACCGGCTGGCGGTTTTGTGACTCGCCCGAATGCGACGTGGTGTACTTCGGGGAGCAGAGCGGCGTCACGTTCACCAAAGATCAACTCAAGGTTGCGGTCGGTGTGAAGGAAACGACGGGGGAACGCCCCCTTTGCTACTGCTTCGGCCACTCCATCGCCACGATCACCAGCGAACTCCGACTGAAAGGCCAGTCGGACGCCTTGGCGGACATTCGCACAAAGATGAAAGACCCCGGCTGTTCGTGCGAGGTCACGAATCCGTCCGGGTCATGCTGTCTTGGCACTGTCGCCAAAGGCATCGAAACTGCAAAGGCTGAACTCACCCCGATAGCCCCCGTCATTTCATCAGGAAACAAGGCCGAGACGATTACAAAAATTGGAACGGTCCTGTCGGCAATCATCGCCTCAAGCTGCTGCTGGTTGCCGTTGCTGCTGTTGGCCTTCGGCGTCTCAGGAGCGGGAATCGCCGGGGCGTTGGAAGCGTATAGACCGCTCTTCATCGTGCTGACCTTCGGCTTCTTGGCGGCGGCGTTCTACTTTACCTACCGCCCCCGAAAGTCACCCACCACGGAAAGCAACTGCTGTTCCACCGCCCATGACTGCTGTGCCGTTCCGCAAAAGGAAACTAAGCAGCGGTTCTCCATGATAACCATGAACAAGATCATGCTATGGGGCGTGACGCTGCTGGCGGCGCTGTTTCTATTTTTCCCGAAGTACGTCAGCTTCTTCATGGCGAGCCAAGAGGCTGAAAGCGAAACCACGGCCACAAGCCCGCTTGTCACAAAGACGACCATCGCCATCGAAGGGATGACCTGCGAAGGTTGCTCCGTCGCTCTGGAAAAATCAATCAGAGGCGTGCCGGGAGTGTTGAGTGCCAAAGTGGATTTCAAGAACAAGCAAGCCGTGGTGTCCACCGAAGCCTGTTGTCCATTCCCTCAAGATCAAATCCTCAAAGCTATCGAAGATGCCGGGTTCGCAGGATCGTTGGTAACGCCTCAGTGAACCGCGTGATTTCTCAAATCGTCGATCCTGTCGTCCAGTACCGCACCCAGAACATCGGCGACGACATCCAGTCGCTCGCCCTGGAACGCCTGCTGCCGTGCGTCGATCTGCGGATCGATCGTGACGACCTGGCCCCGGCCCGCGACTGGGGCGAGGACGTCCGCTGGGTCGTCAACGGCTGGTACGCCGGCGGGGCGCACAAGCACTGGCCACCACAGACGCGGGCCAGGACGCTGTTCGTCGGCCTGCACACCAACGACCCCGACGCCATTCCCCGCAAAGCCGCCGGCCTGATCGGCTGCCGCGACCCGTGGACGATCCACCTGTGCGCCCGCCACGGCATCGACGCCTGGTTGTCGTGGTGCACCACGCTGACCCTGGAGCCGGCCTACGGCCCGCGCACGGATGACGTGCTGCTGGTGGACGTGGCCCCGGCGGACCTCGACCGCCTGCCGCCCCGGATCGCCGCCAGCACCAAGCTGACCTACACGGTGCCGCGCGACTGCGACCGTGTGGCCGAAGCCACCCGGCGGCTGAACCTCTACGCCAAGGCCCGCTGGGTGGTGACCAACCGCCTGCACGTCCTGCTACCCTGTGCCGCGATGGGCACGCCGGTCGTGTTCGTCCGCCCGCCGAACTCTGAGAACCGCTTCACGGGCTACACCCACCTCGGCTGGCGGATCGCCGACGCCCCGTGGGACGAGCCGAGGCCGAAGCTCACGCCCGACCTGGTTCACGCAATGGCCTCCCCGCTCCGCGACGCCGTTCGGAGGTTCGTGGACTCATGAAGCTCGCCGCGCTCTGCTGCACGTTCCACCGGCCGCACCTGCTCGGCCAGCTGGTCGAGTCGTTCCTCCGCCAGGACTACCCGCGCCACCTGCGGGAGTTGGTCATCCTCGAAAACGCCGGCTACCGCGACCTGGGCAAGAAGGCCACCAAGGGCAGGCACAAGCTCCAGCCCGGCTGGCCCCGTGACTTCACCAAGCTGCCCGTGGTCAAGCGGTTCACTTGCGCCCCGCACGTCTCCCACCGCGACGGCTAGTTGCCGGTCGAGTTGATCGGCCCAGTCTACGCCCCCAGCCGCGACGGCCCGACCAACGGCATGTACGCCCTGCAAAAGGAACTTCGTTAGCTAACGCAGACACTCGCCGACCATCGACCCGCTGTCCTTCCGAAGAGGGTGCGGTTCGCCCGTGACCAACCGAACGGTTGGCCGCTCGGGAGCGATGCCGACAAGGCTATAACCCGAACGTGGGAACAGGGCCGAGACACCGAGAGTTTCCCCGATCCCTCCGGGCCAGTAGTCGTGGGTATGTCTCCACCCCAGCATGGGGAGAGACAACGGCAGAGCCTCGGGTGACGGGTAAACCCTTGCGGTGATGGGCGTAAAACGCGGAGGTGAGGCGATGAAAGTCTCCGACCCGGCGTGAACCGCCGGGTCGGGAAGTTGCTTGGAGCGTTGGGTCAGTACCCCCGGCAGGATTCGAACCTGCGACCCTCGGTTTAGGAAACCGATGCTCTATCCCCTGAGCTACGGGGGCGCGGTATCACCATTCTATGGGTTGACTTGCCGCCGCGACAGCATTCCTTGCTTGGCCATCGCGGGTTCCATTGAACGTTCCACGGCGTCGTGTGGTCGCTCATCTCATGGATAGACCGCCCACCATCATTTAACGTTCGGTGGATGGGGTTGCCAGGCAAACAGGGCCAGGGCTAAGAACGCGCACAGCAGCGTGACCATGTCGCAGATCAAGCTGTAGTTATGCAGCAGACTGAACGATGTCTCTGCCAGCTTGGCTTTTTCCACGTCCTGATCGTAACGCTGCAGCCGCACTTCATGGACCTTGGGCGCGAAGACGACCAGGTTCAGCGTCGCCAGCCCCAAGGCCAGGCCGAGCAGGCCAATCCGTGTCTTCTGTATGAAGCCCGGACTAGAGTAGAGCAGCAGGCCCGTCAGGGTGGCGACCACGCCGCAGGCCACTTGCCAGGGAAAATACCGGGCGAACACCACATCCAGAGCCTCCCCCGCCATGCGAACGCCCTGCTTCTCATCGGTAAATCCGGCCCAATTGCCCGCCGTGGAGGCTAATTCACGCATCCGAGCAATGATCGGCAAGGCCGTGAAGAATCCGAAAAAAGTGCTCGAACCAACCCACAAGCCCAACGACAACATGTGCAGCATTTTGATCCAATTCATGGGTTGGACTCCTTCTCGATGACGACTTCGAAAACGAAACCAATTTAGGATGCCGGTTGATGAACTTCGATATTGCTCGAATCGGTATTGGCGCGTTGGCCTATTTTCTGCTCCGTGCCTTGCCAAAGGCGGAGCATGTTGCCGCGGTGCCGCCACAGCACCAATCCCGCTCCCAGGATGCAGAATAGCGTCAGTGCACGCTGTTCGGGTTGCAGCGCGGCTGAACCGACCTCCATGAAGCGGGCGGCAAGGAGCACGATGGCCGCTACGATGGCTCCCAGGGAAACATAGCGAAAGCCCAGCAACAAAACGACGAAGGCGGCCACGGCGGCGAGGGTGGGAATGGGCAGCAGCAGAACAAAGACGCCTGCTCCAGTGGCCACGCCCTTGCCGCCGCGAAAACCAATGTAAATGGGCCACAAGTGTCCGAGCAGGGCCGCCAAGCCGACCAAGGCGGCGATTTCATCAAGGGGTATGCCCGACGGTCCAGGGTTGATCGGCACCCAGGCCCAGCGAATCGCGGCAACCGGCAATGCCCCTTTGAGGAAGTCCAACAGAAAGACGATGGGAAACCACTTCCAACCCAAGACGCGGCCGACGTTGGTCGCGCCGATATTGCCGCTGCCTTTGGAGCGAATATCGATGCCGCCGACGATCAGGGCCACCAGGTAGCCGAAGGGGATGGCGCCGATGAAATAGGCCGCCACAATCACCAAGACGATGAGCAAATCCATGACATTCTCGAGGCACGATGCCATCAAGCCGCTTGCTTGCGACGCGCCACTTCCGCGAATAATTCGAGCAAGGCTTGATAATGATCCTCAAACGTCCAGGCCATGGCCGCCTGCCGGGCCGATCGGGCCAATCCCTGGCGATAAGCGTCGTCGCAAAATTGTTGTATGTGCCAGGCCAGGTGATCGGCATCATGCGGATCGGAAATCACGTGGGATTGCATGGCGGGAGGGAGCAATTCCGCGGCCCCATTGTGCACCGTGGTGATCACGGGCAATCCACAGGCAAGGGCTTCCAGAGTGACCAGCGCGCAAGGATCATAGAAGGTTGGATGGACCAGGAAATCCGCGGCAAAATAGGGCTGCCTCACTTCCTCGACGAAGCCCAGAAAATGAACCTGATCGGCCACGCCCAAATCGCGGACCAGGCGTTCATAGGGTTTGACGTTTTGCCCGCCGCAGACGATCAATTGAGCAGACCCCTTAAGCCTGGCCCAAGCCCGCAGCAAAGGCCCGAGTCCCTTCAGCCGATAGTTATGGCCGCAGAACAACCCCACCACTTCTTCTGGATGTATCCCGAGCCGATCACGCAGTTCCGCGCGCAGCATGGGGCGGTCATAGGCTGTCATGCGGTCGGCATCGATGGCATTGGGAATGACGCGCACGCGGCTCGGATCGACGGGATACGACTGTTGCAAATGTCCCAGCACCATGCGACTCGGCACCACCACCCAGAGCGGTCGGTCCGCACGATATTGTTTTTGCTCCAGCCAGCGAAACGACCAATAACTCAAGCTGCAGCGCTGGACGCACCAGGCCAAGGAACGCATCCAAAAGGAAGCATGTTTGCGCAGGTTCTCCCGAGCGGAAACAACATGCACCCCCCCTTGGGGAATGAGCACGTCCTGGTGCCAGGTTTTGATCAGACCGACCACGACGTCATGCCGATGCAAGGGAATCGCTTGCTCGCAAGCCCTGGCGAAGTGCCATGGCCTAAGAAAACGAGGAGCTCGGCTGGGGGGAAGCGGATGATGTATCAATTCTTGAGGAAGCGACGCGGCGTCGTAGTCCACGGCGTAGAGATGCACTTCATGGCGATCGCGCACCAGGCGGTGCAGCAGATCAGCCAGGTAGGTCTCCGCTCCACCCCGCTGGGGAAACACCGCTTCATAGGCAAAGGCAAGATTCATGGGTTCATCGTCAAGTTAAGCGGCCGGTTTGGACTCGCGCTGATGCGTCTCATCATGCTCTGGGATCATCGGCAAGGTTGGCTTAAAGGTCTTCGCTTGATTATGGTTCAGGTAACGTTTTGCTTTGAGGGCCACCCACCGAGCGAGCCGTCGATCCGCATTCGAAAACTTGCGGACGTTCAAATAAGCACGGAAAAAAGCCCATCGATCCCGGTCGGTAATCTCTGGAAGAAACGACGAATAGAGCAGTTGCGCCAGGTCTTTGATCCGCCAATAAAAACCCGTGATCGGATGATGGCCGAGCCGATGAAAATCGATCATGCTGATCTGACCAGGTTGGATGCGGGGGGGGTCGTCCCGAGTCGGCAGCGGCGCGTAAAAATGGCACAGATACAGGTCCTGATGGTAATGATGCGCATCATGCATGATGCGGACCAGGCGAGCCAGTTCGCGGATGAGGGAACGCCACCATTGCGGCGCCTCGGAGCGAGGCCGGATCGCCACGGCATGAGGAAGCCACTCGTTGAGGCTAAGCTGACCGGTCAATTCACGCAGCGCCAGATAACTCTGGCATCGTCCGCGCGGCCCTCGCCATTGGCCGACGGCCAAAGCATCCGGTACCGGAATCCCATGCTCCCTGGCCCACTGTAAATGTTTCCATTCCAACCAGGCGGGGGACCAGGCGCTTTGCGGGGCGATCCAGGCTTGCAACCGTTCCAGCCATGTGAAATGAAAATGACGTTTCAGATAAACCACCAAAGTGCGGCCATCGCGGTGAAACACCAACCTCCCCGTGGATCGTCCTTGCTTGGCATGATACCGATCCGTGACCGGCATGTTCATGAGGGCGGCCGCCTCGACGTGGCCGAGGAAGTCGTGCCATTCCGGATGCGTCAGGAAGCGCCCCTGCCCCGTGCGGCCGCGGGTCCAAAGTTTCAGGAACATGGACCCTCTCCCGACGACTCATGGGGCTGAACCACCCGCAGTGAAGGCAGCCATGCCGTGGCATCCACGCTCACTCGCCAATAGGAGACGGCAGGCATGGCGTCGCCCTCCAGGGCCGGCGGGATCGTGGCCTGCCGCATCTTGCGGATTTTGTTGCGCTTCAATAATTGGGCTTCGCGTTGGCGAATGGCCCGCAGCGCGGCCCATTGTTCTTGTCGTTGGCGGCGGACCGCGGTGCTCCGCCAATAACGGGCATAAAAGGCCACCCGCTCCCTCGGTGTCACGGCGGCTTCGTGAAGGGATGCGGACAGGCTGGCCAAATCCCGCATGCGCTCGGCGAGCCGGGTGCCGCGCGGCGAATAGCGGGAGCGCTGAAAATCCACGAAGGCGACGTCGCTGGACTGCGTGCCGATGAAGACGTGCTTGGCGTAAAGGTCCGCATGCAGGAAGCCCGCATTGTGAAAGCGCGCCAGGGTATCGGCCAACTGCTCCAGCACTTTCCGCCGGGCCAAGCCGGGAGTCGCCGCGGCCAGGAAACGCGGCAAATCCACCGCCATGGGCAAGGCGCGCAGCATCAGGAACGCCTGCCCCTTGCGTTCCCCCATGGCCATCGGTTCGGGAGCAAAAAAGCCCAATTCACGCAAGCGAATCAATAACTGCCACTCGCGGCGCGCCTTGCTCACCCAACCAAAACCCGACCACCAATTGGTTAGCGCATCCTTCCAGGGCGACACGTACTCTTTCTTCAGGAAGACCTGGAGCTGATCCAACGTCAATTGCCTGACGTCCCGTTGCCGGTGCCCCCCCACGAGGATGCCGTCCTCGATGCCCATGAAATCATGGAACGATCGGAGCCCCCATTTCCACAGGAAGAGGGCATAGCGCGGATTGATCAACAGGGCCGCCATGTCACGCTCGCTTTCGTTGATCCTGTTGTGGCAAGGGCCAAGTCCATCGCGTCATCAGTTGGCGAACGGCATCGTAAACTTCCTCCGGCCCCAACTCAGTCATGCAGCGATGATCGAGCGGGCAGGTGCGCAGTTGGCACGGGCCACATGAAACCGGTTTTTGCAGGTGAATCGCCAAGGGGTGATACGTTTCCGTCCAGGCAATATGGGTCGGTCCAAACAACGTGACGACGGGTTTGTTGAACGCCGCCGCGAAGTGGCGCGGGCCGCTGTCGGTCGTGACGAGCAGGTCGCCGCGCCGCACACAGGCCTTGAGCAGGCCAATGGACAGCGTTTCCTCGGCCAGGCTGTGCACTGTGCGCCGTTGGGCCTGGTCGACAATCGACCGGGCCAGGGAGCGCTCCGAGGGGCCGCATAAAACCAAGACGTGAGCCTGGTCCTGATCCGCCAACCGTTGTGCCAGCCTGGCAAAGTGTTCGCTCGGCCAAAGCTTGGCTGAACCATAAGCCGCCCCCGGATTGAGCAGGACGACCTTGGCCGCTGCCTGCAAGCCAAACTGGGCCCAGACCTTGTCCGTCTGCTCTTCGTCTTGAGGCGACGTGAAGAGATGCATTTGATGGCCTGGCCACGGCGTTCCCAGGATCATCGCGATATGGTTATATGCATCCAAGACGGGACTGGGAACATACCGGCCGCGTTCGTTGACCAAGGGCGGCAAGCGATCCGTCAGCATCCAGGAACGGCGGTCGCGGGCATAGCCCACGATTCGGCGGCATCCCCCCAAATATGCGGTGAAGGCCGAACGAAAGGAATTGGGGAACAGGATGGCCACGTCGGCTTTCATTTTGCGCAAGCGGTATGCCGTGGAAGCGACGCTCTCCGCCCAGCCTTTCCCTTGGGTGCCCAGCCATTCATCGAACCACGGGCTGCCGGCGATGACGCCGTGAACGTATTTGCGCCCCACGGCCACGAGTCGAGCCTGGCGGAAATGGCTGCGCAGGGCCGCGATCGCGGGAGTCGCCATGACCACGTCGCCAATCCAATTGGGCAGAAAGACGGCCAGGTTCATGTTTCAAGCCACCTTGAGTGCGTTGCTGGGAGGCTCGCCTTGATCGCGAAGCTTGACCACCGCTGAAGTCGTGCTCAAGCCCGGCTTCATCGCCGCCAGATGAACCCGACCGCCGCGCGCTTCGACCCACTCCGCGCCGACGACTTGCTCCTTGCTGTAATCACCACCTTTCACCAGCACGTCGGGGCTGATGCGTTCGATCAACGACAAGGGCGTGGGATCATCGAACAGCACGACGTAATCCACCGCCGCCAGCCCCGCCAAAACCTCCGCCCGATCCGCTTCATGATGAATGGGCCTTTGCGGACCTTTCAGGCCGCGCACGCTGTGATCGCTGTTGAGGCCGACGATCAACACGTCGCCCTGGGCCTTGGCTTCGTTCAGATACTGCACGTGGCCGGCGTGGAGCAGGTCGAAGCAACCGTTGGTGAAGACGATTTTACGATTTCGCGCGCGTTCGTATCTGAGCTGCATGTCCAGCACATCCAGACTGACCTGCTTGTGCACAGACCCTGCCGCACCGCCGTGGCTGGCTTGCAAATCCGCGATCATCTCCTCGCGTGAAACCGGAGCGATCCCGACTTTTTCGACTTCCAGCCCCCCCGCGACGTTGGCCAAAGGAATGGCCGTTTCATAACCACTGCCCCCCGCCAAGGCCAGGCCGAGCACGCTCAATACCATGTCCCCCGCGCCGGTGATGTCGTAAACCTGCCGGGGCCGCGTGGGGAAATGTTGGCGGCGGCCATCCCGATGAACCATGGCCATGCCGTCCTTGTCGAGCGTGATAATCGACGCTTCCATGGCGAGCATGTGCAAGAGCGTTTCCCCCGCCTTCCACGCTTGATCGAGCGTGTCGATCGGGAGACCCGTCGCCAGGCTGGCTTCGAGCCGATTGGGGGTCATCGCATGACAACCCTTGTATTTCATGTAGGGGTGATTGCCATCGTTGCTGCCGCAGCGAATGGGGTCCACTAAAATGCGCTTGCCCCCGTGCAGGGCTTGGCGGATCACAGCCTGGGTCAATGTGGAAGTGCAAACGCCCTTGTCGTAATCGCTGATGAGAACGATATCGGCCAGGGCGATTTGGCGCGTGAGTATCGCGAGCAGCCGCCGCTCCAATGGCGCATCGATGGCTTGGCGGGTTTCATAATCTACGCGCAGGATTTGCTGCGGATGTTTCTGTTGGGCGCGGCCGACATACCGCTCTTTCACCGTGGTTGGACGCGACTCATCCGTCAACACCGCATCGTGATTGACCTGAAGCTGGTTCAAGAGATGGCGGAGGCGTTCCGCATCGGCGTCGGCCCCCACGACGCCCGCCAAGGCGACGCGGGCCTTCAAGGCTCGGAGCATCGTGGCGACGCTGCTGGCCCCGCCCAGCCGCTCCTCCCGGCGATCCGCGCGCAGCAGGATCACCGGGGCTTCCTGGCTGATCCGTTCCGCGTCACCCCAGACGTAACGATCCAGCATCAGGTCGCCAAGAACCAAGACTCGGGGCTCGCCCCAATGCTCAATCTGTTGGATGAGATCCGTGGACATCCCTGTCCCTCGATTCGTCCATGTACAAAGTCACTCACCGGTTCGCCTTTAACCCAACTCAAGCGGCCTGGGACTGAGGTTCCGGAATCGACCGCTGTTGGTACAGTTTGGCGGCCACCGCGGCATGAACCAGCGGAATCATGATTTCATGATGGCCGATCAGTTCGATCCCTTGATGCACGGGCCGCTCGACCACGTTGACGCGGCTGCGGTAGTTGGCATTTTTGTCCAGATTGACCGCGATCAGCTTGTCGAGGGCATAACCAAAATTGCGGACCACGCTCACGGCCTTGAGGAAGACCTCGGGCATGATCACCGCGCTGCCGAGATTCATCCAAATCCCCTCGGCCATCGTCGCCACCACGGAGCAAAGAAGGCGAAAATCCACCAGGCTGGCTTCGCCCATGGCCGCCCCGCTCACGTGCGGGTGCATGTGCACGATGTCCGTTCCCAGAGCGACGTGCACCGTGCAGGGGATGCCCGCTCGATGGGCCGCCAACAATAAACTCGCCTCGGGGTAAGCACAGTTTTGATCGGCCAGGTAGCGACCCAAGGCCGCCCCCAATCCGACGTGCTCTTGCGCCCCGATGCGCGCCGCCACGGCAAACCCGTCCGCCGTCTCCTGGGCCATGCCGAATTTGCCGCTTGGCAATTGTCCGGCGACGTCCTCGCTGGTCTTGCCCACCAGGGCCAGTTCCAGGTCGTGAATGGCCGCGGAGCCATTCATGGCCACGGCCGTGAGATAGCCGCGCTCAATCCAATCAATCAAGTAGGGAGCACAACCCGTCTTGATGACGTGCCCGCCCAGCGCCGCGACCACGGGACGCCCCTGCTCGAAGGCCGCACTCAAGTGATCGCGCAAGGCCCGCACGCCATTGGCCGCCAATTGTCGTGGGAGTTGGTCCATCCACGCTTCGAGGGTAATCGGCCCCTCCGCTGGTCGTCCCAACTCATCGTGAAACACCTTGCTCGGGCGTTCTTTCAGTGGATACGTCTGCAATCCGTGCAGATTAAAGGGAGCAAATTTGCCTTGGGCTTCCATGCCTATCCCCTATGAATGAAACACTCGATCCAACAACGAATGAAATGAATCCAAGCTCTCACGCAACCGAATCGCGATCTTGACCGCCAGCAAGCGGTGGCGGCCCAATGTTGGCACGCGCAGTTTGACTAAGTCTTTTTGGGTGGTGACGACCCAACCGTCTGGAGGCAGCTTTTCCGCCCAGCGTTCGAGAGCTTGCACGTCTGCTCGCGAATAGGGGTGATGATCCGCAAAGGTGCGTTGGAGCCGCACGTCCGCCCCCAGCCCTCGAAGCATGCGGAAGAACGCTTCGGGATTGCCGATGCCGCAAAACGCCGCGACGGTCTTGCCCGCCAGGGCTGCCGTCGGCTCTGTCTGCTGCTGGGCATCCATCAGGACCTCGGGAACATGTTCCGACAAGAAGACCGGCCGCGATCCCATGCGCCGTTGGGCTTCCGCCCGCAAATGGCCCATGGCCTCAGGATCGACCTGATCGCAGCGCGTTAACACAACGGCATCCGCCCGGGCCAGTCCGTGAATCGATTCACGCAGCAATCCGCGAGGCAACTGCCAGCCATGACCCCATGGCTGCGTGGCATCGATCAGGACCAAGTCTAGATCGCGGGCCAGGCGGCGATATTGAAATCCATCATCCAGCACGATGACATCGCTTTCCAACTCTTCCGGGGCCATTCGAGCCAAGGCGACGCGGTCGATTCCCTGCAAATGCGGCACGTCGGGCAAATTGTCTTCCAACACCATCGCTTCATCATTGCGGCCATGCGTCGCGCCATAACCGCGGCTGAGGATCACAACGCGGCGCTCCTGTTGTCTGAAATGACGGGCGACGTATTCGACCATCGGCGTTTTACCCGTCCCGCCCACCGTCAGATTGCCGATCGAGATTACCGGGCAAGCCGCGCGATGGACGGTTTTCCATCCCAAGTCAAAGAGCCAATTGCGCGTCGACGTGACCGTGCCATAAGCCATGGTCCCCAAACTCAAACCGCCGCGCAGCAGACTCGGCCACATCCCTCGCGAGTCGCCGCTGATTAATTGACGATGACATTCGCCCCAATCACTCACGCTTGGTCCGCTCCACGAGTTTGGGTTCGACCATGGCGATTTATACTGTCAGTAAAATCAGGGAGCAACCGCAACTCGCGGTGAACCGCCGCAACTTTGCGTGAGAGCGACGAGGCGGACTTGACAAGATGGAAGCGCACCCGGCAAAGCCAGCGACCTGAGGCAGGCACGGGATCGAACGTGGGACTCGCCGGCGGGAGCGGCAGATCAGGGCGGCTGCGGCGGCGGCGTCTCGCGGCGCATCAAAGAATGGATGTGTTGCATCAAGGTATCCGGCGAGAACGGCTTGCGCAGCAAGGCCTGCCCGGGCTTGAGCACCCGCAGAAACCGACTCCCGGTGTCCTTGGCATAGCCCGTCATGAACATGACGAGCATGCGCGGATGCCGTTCCAACAACTGTTCCGAGAGTTGATAGCCATTCATTTGCGGCAGTACGATGTCGGTGACGAGAATGTCGATCGGCTCCTTGGCACTGTCGAAGATTTGCAAGGCTTCGATGCCATGGCTCGCCACTAGGACGCGAAACCCATAAAGCTTGAGCACGCGCTCCGTGAACGAGCGGACCGATTCTTCGTCCTCCACGAGCAAGATGGTCTTGTCCGCCGCCGCCAGCTTGACGCGCTTGGGTGAATAAGGCTCGCCATCGGCGAGAGGCTGCGTGCCCAAGTGCGGCAGGTAAATACTGAACATGGTCCCGCGTTCCAGTTCGCTGTCGACCAGGATGGCGCCTCCCGCCTTTTGAATAATATCCGCCGCGGAAGCTAGGCCCAATCCCGTCCCATGGCCCGGCCCCTTGGTCGTGAAGAAGGGCTCGAACAGCCGCGCTTTGACGCTGTCATCCATCCCCTTGCCGGTGTCGGCCACCGTGATCAGGGAATATTCTCCTTTGCTCAGCTTGCCCTGCAGGTAAGCTTCATCGCCGTTCACCGAAACGTTGCACGTTCGAATCGTCAGCTTGCCGCCGTTGGGCATGGCGTCGCGGGCATTGAGCGCCATGTTGAGCAAGACCGATTCGATCTGCCCGTGGTCGGCTTGGATGCTCTTCAGGTCGGGGGACAATTGCACGTCGATGTCGATGTGTTCGCCGAGCAGCAGCCGCAGCATTTTTTCCAGGTCCGTCACCACCTCATTGAGATTCAACACCCGGGGAACGACGACTTGATTGCGCGAGAAGGAAAGCAGCCGGCGCACCAGGCCCGCCGAGCGTTCCCCCGCCTTGATGATCTCTTGCAGCCCCTCGCGGACCAGTTTTTGATCCTCGGGGACCGTTTCCATCAGAATGTTGCTGTACCCCACGATGGCGGTGATCATGTTGTTGAAGTCGTGAGCAATGCCGCCCGCGAGCCGGCCCACGGCGTCCATCTTCCCGCTCTGCAGAAGTTGTTCTTCTAACAGCTTGCGGCGGGTATCATCCACGACGTAGCCCCGCAAGGCGAGGAGGCGGCCCGCTTCATCGAATTCACCAAACACATTTTCCGTGACGTAGACCGGCTTGCCGTCCACGCGCCGCAGTTCGACTTCGAGATTCTGGATGCTTTTTTCCTTGCGCAGCCGCTCGATGAATTGATCACGCGCCACGGGCGGGGAGTATAGCGTGTTCATCGAGTACGTTCGCGCCTCTTCAACGGAGGCGAAGCCGAAAATCTTGGCAAACACGGAATTACAGGCTAAAAGCCGGCCATCCGGCGTGGTGATGTAATTGCCCGACAGGCTTTCCTCAAAGAAGCGGCGATAGCTTTCTTCCTGCTTCTTGAGCGAATCTTGCATGCGCTTGCGATGAGCGATTTCCTGGGCCAGGGAGCGATTCGCCACGGCCAAGGCTTGCGTTTGGCCGTTGAGCTGCCGAATGGTGCCGCGATTGGCCAGGAACAGAAAAAAGATGATGCCGGTGAGAATCGCTCCCGAGATCACCAACAGCCAAATTGAGTCCCAGTTTTTCAAGACCACGTTGCGATGCGACCAGAGGCGCGAGTGGATCGCTTGCACGCTGTCTTCCAGTTCCTGGACGAATTGATGGGCCGACAAAGTGTAGAAGGAATGGATGACATCTTCCCACAGGGGGTCGGCCGACCGCAACCATTGCTCAAAACCCGCCATCTGTATAATTCTTTGATCGATGCGGTCGAGCAGACGCGCGACCTCATCCCCTTCGTCCTGCCGCAAGAGCCGCTCCAGCAGATCTCCCTGTTCCTTGCGCCACGCTTGATAGAAATCCATGGGCGTTTGTTCGGGATTGCTCAAATACCTCGTGTTGAGCATGTAGAGGGCCAAGCGCTGTTCCAGATCGAGCACGATCTCCACGAGCTGCGCTTCGACTTCAATGTAGGTTTGGCTCTGGCGAACGTGCCACATCATCCAGAAGTGGAAAATCAGCACCACGACGGCAATGACGCCAAATGCCCAAACCCAAAATGAACCGGCAAAACGAACCGGGGTCTCGGGCCTGGCCGCGTCATCGGAAAGGTGGGGGATTCGGTAAGTCTCTCTTGATGATGGTGGCATGGATCCGTCTATCGGAGCGCGTGCCGCAGAGAAACATTAGCTTGCCCCCTGGCTCAAGCCGCATCCCTTGCGAAGGCATGCGGCGGGCGGCCACCCAAGGAGTCCGGGATTCGCGGCACGATACCAGCGAAGCCCCCATGCATGATAATCGGGAGAATGTTCCGCCTCAATCAAATATTCAAAGACAGGGTGATGAGGCCGCGGATTTCACCTCGACTAGGACGAAGGCAGAGGTTTGCTTGTTGACCTTAGGATTCGCCCGGGATCCCGCAACGTTGGCTTGTCCCATTCTCCATAGAGCGGATTGGGGAACACGATCCAGTCCTGCCCCCAATGAGCACCATGCCGCTGCACGAGCCGGGCTCGCTCCTCGATGGCTTTCTGTTTCTCTTCCATGGGAGCTTGATCAATCCCCTTGGGAAAGGCATAGGCATCATCAAAATCACGCAAATTATCGCCCAAATAGAGCAATACCTGAAACATCTGCTCGGCTCTGCGGCAGCGTTCTGATTTGTCGCTGGCGCCTTCGTGCAAAAGCAATTGACGATCCGCGTCCTCGATGGGCAAGCCAAGCCTTTGGAGAGTGGCCAGGGTTGACGCTCGGTTTTTATTGGATCGATTGGAGATGTACACCATTCTCACGTCCAAGCGCGCCGCTTCCTGAGCAAATGCCAGCGCTCCAGGCACGAGCCGCACGTCGTCGCCGCATTCGGCTTCGAAGAATTCCCATATCTTGGGCTGGAAAATCAGCTTTTGCTGCATCATGGCGGCGTTGAAGGCAGAGTTGTCGAAAATGGTTTCATCCAAATCGGTCACCACGGCCCAGGGTTTGCCGTCCATCGGTGTGTGCGTCTGTCGCTTTTCTTTGAGCCGAAAGAGCGCCAATTGGAACGCTTGCAAACAGCAAGCGTGATACTCGGCCGACATTTGCATATACAAAAGTGCGTTCAGCTCCCGATGGCTGTCGACCTGATGATGGGAATTAGAAGATAAAGGGCCATGACCCCATAGGCCAAAGCTGACAGCCGCGATCACCAGCAGGATCGTTTTCCAACTTGTACGCGATGGACCCGACATGCTTGTCTTCTCCGAGAGGGGATGGGGATGAATCGAATAGGAGTTAAATTGCGTTCAAGGTAATGAAGTTGATCAATCGCTTTCCAATCAACCTTCCATGAAGTGGGGATCGAAGCCATGACGTGCAGGCTCGAAATCCATGCGGCGAACAAACGCGGCTGCTTCCTGCGCCAAGAAGTCCCGATCCATTTCTGGATCTTCCGCTTTCACGATCCAGGGACCTTCATACCCTGTTCGATGCAAGGCGCGAACGAGCGATGACCAATCCACCGAGCCATGCCCCGGCGCCCGGCAGGAACGACCGCGCCGCGGGTCCCCAGCCGTGAGACGCGAACCCAGGATCCCGGTTCGACCGTTAAGATTCAGGGCCGCATCTTGCCAATAAATCATGAAGATGCGGTCGGGGAAAGCCTGGATGAATTCGACCGGATCGACTCCTTGCCAATGAAGCTGCCCAGGGTCCACGGCAAAGCCAATGGTTTCACTACCCTGGAACAGATTCAGCATCGCTTCCGCGGAATACAGATCGAAGGCCATTTGACCTGGCTGCACCTCGAAAGCCAGGCGCAGGTTCAATGCTTGGAATTCCTGCACGATGGGCAGCCAGCGTTCCACCCATTCTTGACATTTCGTCGTCCACCATGCTCTTGGCACGGGCGGGTAGTCAAACAGGGCTTGCCCATGGGGTGAGCCGCCACAAGTCGCGACCAGGTTCACGCCCAAGCTATGCGCCACGCGAGCCGTCGCCGCCAGCTCTTCGCTGGCACGGTCGCGCACGCCATGAGCCTGACCGTCTCCCCAAACGTAATCCGGTAATCCCGCCTGATGCCTTTCATCGGCATCCTCGCCGACAACCTGGCCCACCATGCGATTGCATATCGCTGCCAGGCGAATTTCATGTTTCTCCAACAGCGACACCAAACGCTGCGGATAGTCTGGCTCGCTCAAGGCCCTCTGAATGGCCAGATGCTCTCCCTGGCAATCCAGTTCGATCGCCGCATAGCCCCATTCAGCCGCTTTTTGGACAAACGCTTCGAGTCCGCGGTCCGTCCACGAGCGGCTGCTCAATCCAATCAGGCGTGGCATATCCCTTTCCTCCGCCAATGGAAAACAGGGAGCGGTGGATGCCGCTCCCTGATGAGTTCACGTCATGAAAGTCCGGTTTGGCCGTCAGTTGCCGGGCGGCGAGCTGGGCGGCGCGCCGCCTTCTCCCGGCGTTCCACCCCCAGAGACCGGCGGTTCATTGCCTCCGGAGCCGCCGGCTGGGGCAGGTGCATTCCCTCCCGAGATGGGCAAGGTGTTGGGCTCCTGGCTCATGGGCGAGGAAAATGGCACCATCACGTCTTCATCCTCTAGATAAACTTCATCCAGGTCCGTGTCGTCCACCAACTTGCGCATGAGGAAGTAAACGACCGTGCCCGCCGACCAGAAGAAGCTGTAGGCGAAGCCAAGCACGAACAAGAAGATGATGTGCAGCCAGATGGCCACGATGCCTGCGGCGAACTTTTGGAACCATTCGGGCTTCAGGTCCTTGTGATCGCCGCCGAGCAGCGTGCACCACTCATAGGACGTGGGGGCGTAGATGAACAGCGTGCTCAACGGGTCGCCGCGCCAGCCATGCCAGGGAATCAACTCCACGCCCCACTTGGCGAGATAGACCATGAAGGACGTCATGAAGACCATGAAAAAGACGGCGATGAAGCCGTACAGGATCGCCAGGAAGGCGTAGAGCAGATACTGCCAAGGTCGCTGATAGACGTAAGCATAGCAGCGGCTCAAGGCGTCGAAGCTATCCGTGCCCTCGGCGCTGACTGTGGCATACATCAAAGGCCAGCCGATGTAGCCGATGACCAACAGAGCGATGATCAAGCCGGCAATGAGGGGGAGAAACCAGAGAATGGCGACGAGCCAATCGCCCACCAGGGGAATGTGCAGCAACAGGCCGCCCAACACCATCAAAATGCCCAGCCCGGCGATGCCGAGCAGCGGTATCAGGGGCGCGGTGAAAAACGACCAGAATTTTTGGCGGGCGAAGCGAATGCCGTCGGACATGGAGAGTTTTTCACGGCGGGCCACCTGCACGGCGGCGATGCGCGTGATCGCTCCGCCAAAGATGGACCACACCGCCAAGGAATAAAACAAGCCGAACAGGGCATACCACCACTTGCCCTCGCGCGGGGAAGAGCGAATGACGTCGATGACCGGACCAAAGAATTTCTGGAAGGGTTCGACCTGAGCGGGAGGCTGCTGCCCCTCGCCGCCAAACCAGAACGTCCCGGAGAACAGATGGCCTTCGCTAGGATGGGTGACCACGATGAAGGGGTTTTTGCCGCGATTGACGTAGCCCGGCCAGGTGCTGTAGGCGCTGTCGCTTTGACCAAAGACCAACCCTAAAATCCACCAGCCCAGCCAAAGGACCACGACGGCGGCCGTGGCCAAGATCAACTTGGAAGGGTCCAAGGCGATTTGAAAGGCGCGAAAGACCTCGGTCCATGGCCGTCGTGTTGGACTGGTCGACTCTCGCATTTCCCCACGTTCATCAGACATTCCCGACTCCTTGATGAGGCTTCTAGGCGCGTCGAGCACCCTCAAGAAATGGTTCGCAAAGTTGGTCGTATTATAGTTGCCTCCCCTGCTCTTTCAATCAAGACGAAGGCAAGTCGACGGAAATTCACCCTGCCGGGTCGGCCCCTGGTTCCGGCCCTGTCGCAAAAATCTTCATCAGGAAACCGGTAAAGCACTTAGGGCGACTTGACAAGCTTGCCAGAGTTTACTACTCAAGTAGGTGAAATCGACGCGGCTGTACTTGGAGTGCGGCTCGAAAAGAATGGATGACCCCTGGCTCTGATCCGGCAACGCGGCTCGAATGACGCGGAATGGCTCCCATGGGATGCGACTCGGCCAGCTTTGCGAAACCGGAGCTTTTCGTCAGGATTCAAGTGATTTGATTTAAGGAATCCCTTATGCTCCTACGGAAAACCATTCAAGAGTTGCAGGACCTTCTCGCCTGCTTGTCGCCCAGCACCGCCGGGGAGACGCTTTCTCGAGAGCGCCTGAGCGAGCCTCGGGCTGGTCGTCGCAAAAAAGAGGGCGATAACAACGAAGATGACGTCGAAGACGAGGATGAAGACGACGACGAAGAGGATGAGGATGATGATTTAGAGGAAGATGAAGAGTTCGAAGACGATCTCGAGGATGATGACCTCGATGATTTAGATGATGATGATTTCGACGACGATGACTTCGACGACTTGGACGATGACGACCTCGATGAGGACCTCGAAGACGATTTTGAAGATGAATTCGAGGACGACGATGATTTAGAGGATGACGAAGAGGAAGAAGAAGAGGAAGAGGAAGAGGAGAATTTTGACGACGAAGAATAATGCTGTTCGAAATGGCTTTAGGACGATTTGGCATCCCAGGGGTTGTGATGAATTTCACAACCCTTATATTTTCCCTCAATTAAAGCCACCTTGAGAAATGAGGATTGCATCGATAGATGGGATTACGGAGAAATAAGACGCCGCCCGCAGGAATGGAATTCCTTGAAGCGGCAAGAGTAAGGGGTATAATTGCGTTATCTTTCGTAATCGTGCAGGTTTCGCGCGGTGTCATACCTATCCATTCCGCCATCATTTGCCGAGGTGAGCAGTCATGGCCGGCAAAGGCAATTTGCAAGACCCGTCATGTGCTTCGTCTACCACTCCCTATCCGGGTGCTGCGTTCATGGACATGAACCAAATCGACTTTGAAATCGAATTCTATCAGGGCATTCTGAAGCGCCACCCGGAATACGTTGACGCCCTGCGGATCCTGGGCAATAACCTCACCATCAAAGGACGGTTCGCGGACGGGTTGGCGATCGATCTGCGCCTGGTTCAGCTCCGCCCGCGTGATTTCCTGGCCCACTACAACCTGGCGTGCAGCTTTTCCTTATTGAGGCAAACCGAGCCAGCCTTGGCTGCTTTGCGGCGGGCGATTGAATTGGGGTATCGCGATTATCGCTATCTCAGCCAGGACCGCGACCTGGAAAACATCCGCCACGACCCCCGCTACCGCCAATTGCTGCTCGAATTCGAATTGCCGCTCTTGCGCAAAACCAAACATCGCCAAGCCTAGTTCCACCCTTCCGATCCAACTCGCAGAAAGGAACGGGTTTCCATGGGTTCCGCTGCCGATTCGCCGCCCCTGTTTGCATCCCCCGCCAGCCAGCCGATCCGAGAACATTTTCGCGGCAAAAATCGCTCGCTCACGGATAAAGTGATGAGCGTGGCCGACGCCGTGCGGCAATGGGTGCGGGATGGGGATTATGTGTGCATCGGCGGGTTCGGCGTCAACCGACTCCCCACGGCCGTGTGCCATGAGATCCTTCGTCAGGGCAAACAAGGACTGTCCTTTGCCGGGCATACCGCCACCCATGACTTTCAAATCCTTTGCGCGGGCAATCTCCTCGGGCGCGGGCAGACCCTCAAGCGCGTCGACGCGGCTTACATCGTCGGCCTCGAGGCGCGCGGGCTGTCGCCGCACGCTCGCCGGGTGATGGAAAGCGGCACGGTGGAATGCGTCGAATGGACCAATTATGCCTTGGCCGTGCGCTTCAAGGCCGCCGCCATGGGCGTGCCCTTCCTGCCCTCGCACACCATGCTGGGAACGGATACACAACAACAAAGCGCCGCCAAGGAAATCACCTGTCCGTTCACCCGCGAGCGTTTGATGGCCATTCCCGCCCTTTATCCCGACGTGGCCGCCATTCACGTTCACGAAGCGGATCGTTTTGGCAACGGCCGCATTCGCGGGGTCAACGTCGCCGACAGCGATTTAGCGCGTGCCGCCAAGCGTTTGATCATGACGTGCGAGCGGCTGGTTCCGACCGAGGAATTTCGCCGCGACCCCACGAGCACGACCATTCCCTTTTTCTGCGTCGACGCCGTCTGCGAAGTCCCCTACGGCAGTTATCCAGGCAACATGGCCTATGAATACTTCTCCGACGAGGAGCATTTGCGCACCTGGCTGCGCGTCGAGGAAAACCTCGATGAATTCAAGCGCTTCATCGATGAGATGATCTACCAGACCAAGGATTTCACGGAGTATCTGCACCGCTGCGGCGGCTTCGCTCGGCTGCCCAAGCTGCGCCGGCAAGAGTTGATGATCGATACGCCTTCCTCTTGACGAGATCGCTCATGACCTACAACAAAATGGAATTGATGATCATCTGCGCCTCGCGGCTGCTTGAAAATGGCCGACTCGTGACCGTCGGGACAGGGGCGCCGTGCGCCGCCACGATGCTGGCCCAGAAACTGCATGCCCCGGACCTGGTCATGTTCTTCGAGGCCGGCGGCGTCGCTCCCCAACTCCCCACGATGCCCATCAGCGTCGGCGACTCCCGCACCTACTATCGCGGTCTCATGGCCACCTCCATGTGCGACATCATGGAAACGTGCCAGCGCGGCCTCATGGATTATGCTTTTCTCGGCGGCGCGCAGATCGATCCGCATGGCAACTTGAATTCCACGATCATTGGCACCGACTATCATCGCCCCAAGGTTCGGCTGCCCGGCAGCGGGGGAGCGTGCGATCTGGCGTCCTTCTGTTGGCGCGTGATCACGCTGATGAATCACGATCCGCGCCGCTTCGTGCCCAAGCTCGATTTCCTGACCACGCCGGGGTATCTCTCCGGACCGGGAGCCAGGGAAGCCGCCGGATTGCCCTCCGGCACGGGACCGTACCGCGTGGTCACCGATTTGGCCATCTTGGGGTATCACGAAGAGACCAAACGCATGGAAGTCCTGAGTCTGCATCCAGGGGTCGCCCTGGAACAGGTGCGCCAGCAAACGGGTTTTCCCCTGGGCGTGCGGGAACCTTTGGAACAAACCCCCGCCCCAACGGATCAAGAACTGCATCTGCTCCGAACCGAGGTCGACCCCCATCGCTATCTGATCGGACGAGCCTAGCGTGACGGCGGCCTCCCAACTGGCCGGGTCCATCACAGCCTTTCAAACTTGGCGGCGAATTCCCGGAAGATGTCCTCGGGATGGAAATTAAAAATCGTCTTTTCCGAGGGATGCCACTGGCCTCCCTCGAAGGTGAACAGCACCGTGGCATTCTTGGCCAAATCCACGGCGGGCAGACCCTCCATGTCGCTGTCAGGGATGACATCGAATTGGATGTCGCAGCCCATCAGCATGACGTACTGCCCCGAACGCCGCTCGCGCCCCAAGTGGGCCTCGGTTTGCCAATCGATCTGCTGCCAGCGCAGGCCGCGCGGCTTGCCCGATGCTGCCGCTTGCGCTTGAAAGCGCTGCTGCAGGGCTGGTTGCTGTTCGGCAAAGAGCGCATGGAGCTTTTCCTTGCGCCACCGGGCCAGGGGTAAGCGCAACATTCCCCCCAGGATGGCCAGGCCCATCAGCAGCAGGATGATCCAAACCCAAACAGTCCAGGATGGCCAGGCCCAAGGCATCATGTCATTGATTGACCTTCGTGACACAAACACAAATGGATGGTCTTGCGGCTTTCTCGTCGCTTCCCTTTTCGCCAAGGATTATATTAGGAACGAATACAGCCAATTTTGGCAAGAAATGTCATCGCTCGAGGGTTGCCTTTCATGATGAACGATCCCGTCCCTGCCGATCGTTTCCCCACGCTCGATGAAGCCGTGGCGACGCTGATCGACTGGGGTCGGCTCTTTTACGATCGGAGGTGGTGCGAAGCGGGCAGCGGCAGCTTCAGCATGGTCTTGGGTAGAGACCCCTTGCGGATGGTGATGACGGCGCCCCAAAGCGACAAGCGCCGCCTGACCGAACGGGATTTGATCGTCATCGATGCACAGGGGCAGATCGAGGGCTCGCCGCCGGCGCCGCCGAGCGGGGAAGCGCCGCTGCACGGCGTCATCGCGGAGTTTCTGCCCGCCGTTCGCGTGATTGTGCACACGCAATCCCAAGCCGCGACCTTGATCTCAGAACCCAACTATCCACAGAACAACCTGGTGCTCGAAGGCTACGAAATGCTCAAGGGGTTGAGCGGCGTGACGAATCCGACGACCAAGGTTTATCTCAAGATTTACGACAACACCCAGCAGATCGGCGAGCTGACCCGCCGGCTTCGGCTCGTCTTTCCTGAAGCCACTCCCGCCATGAAATATGGCTTCCTGCTCAAGCGGCACGGTCTGTTTACCTGGGGCAAGGATGGCGAGGAAGCACGCCGGCACCTGGAGACGCTGGAATATCTCTTCGAATTGATGCTTCGGCGATCGCTGATCTTTCCCGACCGTTTGTAGACGGCATCCCCTTGATCGTCTGGTTCCGAGCTCCAACAGGATCGCTGCTGCGGGATGCAAGACGTGAACCATGCTTGAACGTTTTCCCTTTCCCGCATAAACTCCCATCTACCCATGGAGCCGTGGTTCGACGTCTGATGAAAAGTGACAGCCTCATGCAAACGTCCGACGCTTATTTGCTTCTCAAGCTCTCCGGCACCCTGCTGCGTCCGGATTACATCGAAAGCGTGCTTTATCCCCATGCGCGCTTGCAAATGTACATGTTCTTGCGGCGGGCGTGGTGCCATCCCCAGGTCCAAGAAGCGCGTGAACGCTTCGCCAAAAGCGAAGGTGCCGACAGTTTCGCGGAGTGGCTGGGAGGGCCAGGCTTGCCGCCGGAGTATGCTTATGAGCGGTTCCGCGAAGTCATCACTCGCATGTTGGTGCAAAAGGTGCACACCGAGCCGCTGGCCATCTTGTTGCAGCTTCTCTGGGAAGAACAACTGCGCGCCAATGCCATTGAAGGGGTGGTGCTCCCCAATGCGGTTCGAGCGCTGCAACAGTGGAACGAAAAACACAAACGCTTCGCTTTTTATTCACCCGAGAACGCCGTCCTGGAAAAGTTGATCGTTCAATTCAACGAGATGGAAAACATCGGCCAGCTTGCCAGCCACCACTTTGGCTCGGAACTCGGCTCCGCCTGTGACGCCGCCACGTACCGCCGCATGGCGGAACATTTGAAGATCCCCCCTGGCCAGTTGCTTTACGTGGCCACCGATGCAGATTGCCTGTTCCATGCCAAGGAAGCGGGATGCAAGACGGTTTGTCTCGCCGCCAAGGACGCTCCTCCTGGCCAGAACGGCCTGGCTACCATCCATGATCTCATGGACATCGCCTAGGCCGTGAGGTCGAAGCAAACGCACAAAGTCCAAATCAAATCCACTGGCCGATCTGATAGGTCGCCAGGGCGGCGAGATACGCCAGCGCTGTCATGTAGGTGAAGGTGAAGAGAGGCCAGCGCCAACTATGGGTTTCGCGTTTGATGACCACCAACGTCGAAGCACATTGGCAGCACAATGCAAAAAAGATCATCAAGGAGAGCGCCACAGACAGCGTGAACACGGGTTGACCGGCCCGCGGGCTGCCGGCGTCCCAGGTTGAGTTTTTCAGCTTTTGCGCCAAGGCCAGGCGCGCCTGTTCATCCTCGACGTCCACTTCGCCTTCGTCATAGATGATGCCCAGGGTGCCGACCACGATCTCCCGAGCGGGAAAGCTTGCCAGGGCCGCCATGCCAATCCGCCAGTCCCAGCCGAGGGGTTGGAACGCCGGTTCGAGGAAGCGGCCCGTGCGGCCGAGATAACTTTGCGTGCGCCAGCACTGCAGCATGGCGTTTCGCTGTTCTTCCAAATCCTCGAGGCGCTTCAGCTCCTCGGCTGTGGCCTTCTCCTTGGCGGGCAGTGCCTCGATCTGCTCCTCCAGGGCAGCGACTTGCACATCGTAACTGTGCCCGTTTTCGTCCGTCGAGGGGAAATAGAGCAAGGCCCATACCAGGATCATGCTCGCCAAGATCAAGGTGGCGGCGCGCCGCACAAACGCCCAGCCGCGCTCCACCATGCGATAAAGGACCAGGGAGGGGGATGGCCATTTGTAACTTGGCATCTCCAGGATGAACAACGGCGTCTCGCCGCGCAGCAGCGTTCGCTTGAGCAGCAAGGCGACCAAGGGAGCCGCGATCAGGCCCACGAGGTACATGCCGAAGATGACCACGGGCGGCACCCACCAGCCAAACGGCGCGAAAAAGGCGGCACTCAGCAGCACATACACCGGCAGACGCGCCGAACAACTCATGAGCGGCGCAATCAGAATGGTGGCGATCCGGTCGCGGCGATTTTCGATGACGCGCGTGGACATGATGCCGGGGATGGCACAGGCAAACGATGACAGCAAGGGAATGAACGATTTTCCTCCCAGACCGCATTTGGACATGATTTTGTCCATCAGGAAGGCCGCCCTGGCCATGTAGCCGCAATCTTCCAACATCGCAATAAAGGCGAACAGGATCATGATCTGCGGGAGAAAAATCAACACGCCGCCCACGCCTTCGAGCACGCCGGAAACGAGCAGACTGCGGAGCACCCCGGGCTCCATCCACTCGTTCAGTCTGGCCGCCAGCCAGCCTTTGCCCGCGTCAATGCCGTCCATTAACGGTTTGGCGCCTAGAAACAGACCGACGAACATCAGGAAAAAGATGACCAAGAACGTCAGCGTGCCCCAAACCTTGTGCATCAAAAACGCATCGATGCGGCTCGTCCAGGTCACGGTTTTCTCAGTCGACCGCTTCACGCAGCCTTGAAGCCGTTCCTTGATCCAGCCATAGCGAACCCGAGCCTCGATCTGGGGAATGGGGCATTGCGCCGCTTGCAAGCGCGCCCGCGCCGCTTCCAGCTCGGCTTTAGCTTGCGGGCCAACCTGGCTCAAATAGCGCTCCTGGGTGGCTCCATCACGGTCGATGAAGAGACGCTTAATCATTTCCACCGGCCAGGCTGCGAGCATTTCGGGCCTTTGCCGCTGCAGTTCGCTGCGCCACTGGTTGACTTCCCGCGTGAACGGTTCTGGATAGTGCGGATATTGATCGGGCGGCTGCAAAGTTTCCGCCCTTGCCAAGACGCTTTTCAATTCCTGGAGGCCCTGACCCCGATGAGCCTGCATGGGGATCACGGGAACGCCCAAGCGCTGACTGATTTGTTCCGGATCGAGCACCACGCCCTTGTTCTGGGCGATATCCATCATGTTGAGGGCCACGATGACGGGCCGCCCCAGTTCCATGAGCTGCGTGGTCAGATAAAGGTTCCGCTCCAGGTTGGAGGCATCGACGATGTTCAAAATGACGTCGGGCTTGGCCGTGCCTGGTTGATGACCGAGCAGGACGTCGATGGCGACCATTTCATCGGGGCTGCGCGGCGCGAGGCTATAGGTGCCGGGCAGGTCGATTAGGTCGAACTGCATCGCAGCGAACGTGAAGGAGCCGACTTTTTTCTCAACAGTGACGCCCGGATAATTGCCGATCTTTTGACGCAGACCCGACAAGGCGTTGAACAGGCTCGACTTGCCCGTGTTGGGATTGCCGACCAAAGCGACGACCAGGCGATTCGATGAGTGGGAACCGGCGGCTGACGCGGCGCGGGGTTCAGTTTGGCCGGCGAGAGGGTTCGGCGGGTTGGACGTCATTGAACGATGACTCGAGCAGCTTCCGATCGACGCAAGCTCAATAAATAGCCACCAATGCGAATCTCAATCGGATCTCCAAGCGGCGCCACAGTGACCATCTCGACCTGCTCCCCTTCCAGCAACCCCATCTCCATTAGTCGTTGACAAAGATGATCCTGGCCCAAAATGGCCGTGATGCATCCCGATTCGCCGGGTCGAAGTTCGCTCAAACTCGGCATGGGAATGAGTCTCATTCGTTGGTGGACAGAGGTCTGACCAACACTTGCTGCCGGTCATTCAGCCGAAGGCTTAAACGCGCTTCTCCGATTTGCACCACACAAGGCGAGCCAGCCTGAATCATTTGAATGGCGGACCCCACATGCAAACCGATGTCTGCCAAACGCGCGACAAAGTTAGGATCACCTTCCACCACGGTGATCTCAGCTTGTTCACAGTTTTGCAGGAATTCAAGGGGAAGCATGATCGTTCTCGTAGCGTCTTTGATCTTGCTATTGAGAATCAGTCTCAATAATCTTATCGGTCAATTAGCCCGTCGTCAAGCAATGAATTTCAAGTTATCTTCAATGGTCGTGCTTTCTTTACGAATGTATCGGCTAATATCCATCCTAATCATGCTGAAACAGAACAAGGAAATCACTTGATGGCCAACCTCATCGGTCTCTCGGGCAGTTTGAGAAAGGGATCCATCAATACGGCCTTGCTCCGGGAGGCAGCGACCATGATGCCTTCAGGTTCAACACTCTCGGTGCGAACCATACATGGCATCCCGCTTTATGATGCCGACCTTGAAGCGGCCCAAGGCATTCCATCGGTCGCGGCCAATTTGAAAGATGCCATAGCCGCTTCGGATGGGCTGATCCTCGCCACACCGGAGTACAACAATTCCATTCCCGGCGTGTTCAAGAACGCCATCGATTGGCTCAGCCGGCCACCCGCCGATCAAAAGCGCGTGTTCGCCGGCAAGCCCGTCGCCATCATGGGGGCCACGCCCGGAGGGTTCGGCACGATCCTCAGTCAAAACGAATGGCTGACCGTCCTTCGCTATCTTGGAACGCGCCCATGGTTCAGCGGAAGGCTGTTGATCTCCAATGCCGCCAACGTCTTCGATGCCGATGGCCGCATCAAGGACGAAAAAGTGCGGGAATTGCTGAAAGAGTTCGTGACCGGCTTCGCGGCCTTCATCAATGGATGAAAACCGAAGCGGTTTGATCCAATCATGAGAGAATGAAAGCCCATCGACCGCTGACGGATTGTGCGGTCAAGACTATCGGTCGCCATCTTGCTTCCACCTTTCAAATCGAAGACAATGGGGGCATTTCACCCTATGTGAGGATTGGCCATGGGCATGATGTGGCTGAATGGCATGGCGTTGCTGATGACGATTTGTCAAGGGCCGCTGCCCGCGACGGAGGAGGAACGCTTCCGAGACCTTCTTCGAGAGCTGCGTCAGAAGGCCGAGGCCACAAAAACCAGTGAGCGACAACAGGCCTTGGACCTGTTCAAACAGGCGGAGCAAGCAGGGAAAGCCGGCCGTTGGAGCGATGCTCAGTCCCTGGCTCGACAGGCGGAGCAGATCGATCCAGACCTGCCCGGCCTGCGGCTGTTTCAAAAACACATCGACCAGCAGTTGAAGACGCCCGCGCCGCTCAAGACCGATTTGCAAATGGCCCGGCTCTGTCTCATGGAGGCCGTCGTCCATTTGCAAAGCCTTGTTCAGGAACGCCGCTACGCCGAGGCGCAGCGATGGAGCGAGATGGTGCGCGGCACCGTGCATCGCTTTCCCAAGGATTACGATCTGTCAGCCGTGCTAGAGCGGATGGAAGAAGTCATCCGGGAATTTCAGCAACGTTTGGATCAACCGCCTCCCCCGCCTATCCCTGCTTCCTCGAAGACCAAGCTCCCCGCCCCCGAAAGCGACTCGACTACCTGGAAAAAGCGGCTTTCCAAGCCGATGAACATTGAATGGGATCAAGTCACGATCCGCGAAGCCTTGCAACAGATTGCCGACGCCACGGGTGTGACCTTTACCATCGACGAACCACGCGTTTCTGTGCGGCAGCTCGATCAGCGGACCATCAGCCTGCACCAACAAACCTCAGCCAACCTCGCTTTGGAAACCATCCTGCAATCGATGGCTCTCGAGTTTGTTCCTCTCAGCCAGAATCAGCTTTTATTGACGACCAAGGCACAGGCTCTGGCTCGAGCGGTCCGCCCCGAGTCGCTGCAATCGAATGTCACCCTGCAGCCCTCAACCCAGGCCAAAGACCCACGCTCGGAGCCGCCGCCCAGGACCGAGTCCCCTGCCCCTTCAGGGAACGTTGGCCAAAAACCTCCGGCTTATTTGCAATCCCCTGAAGCGTTTCGCAGGCACATGGATGCGCTGCTCGGGCCCGAACTCACTCAGCCACCCCCTCCACCGCCAACCGTCCTGCCACCTCCGAAGGATGAGGTTTTGCCGCCGCCTAAGGCCGATTTGCCGCCATGACAGGACGCCCGCGCTGCCTTACCCTAATATGATCGAGACGTTGCATGACGGAGACACCGATGCAGGAATGGCTGAAGCAAATCCTCGATCATGCCCGCAGTTGGCAAGCCGCGGGCATCCATTGGCTGCCTCCCTCCGATGCCCCGCCCTGGAAGCGCCGACATGATGCCGAGGCTGAAAAACCGACCACGGACTCCAGCAGAGCAAATCGTTCCGCTTCCGTGTCCGCTGCAGCCGCGACCCAGCAACATTGGTTCGAGCCATCCCCTTCGCCAACGGTTCCCATGAGTTTAGAAGAACGCCGCATCGCCCTCCAAACGCTCGATGAGCAACAAGTGAAAACTTGCACGCGCTGCACGGAATTGGTCCGCAACCGCACGCAGACTGTGTTTGGCGTGGGCAACCTCGAAGCGGAATTGTGCATCGTGGGCGAAGCGCCTGGAGCGGACGAAGACGCGCAAGGGGAGCCCTTCGTTGGCGCTGCGGGTCAGTTGCTCAATCGCATCCTCGAAGCCTGTCAACTGAAGCGCAGCGACGTATACATTTGCAACGTGCTCAAATGCCGCCCGCCGGGCAATCGGCCGCCCTTGCCCGATGAAGTGGCCCATTGCCGGCCGTTTCTGGAAAGGCAACTCGATGTGATACAACCCAAGTTCATTTGTTGCCTGGGAGCTTCCGCGGCGCAAACGATTCTGAACACCAACCTGGCGATCGGCAAATTACGCAAGAAGTTTCATACCTATCGCGGCATCGCCGTGATCTGCACCTATCACCCGGCTTATCTGCTCCGCAATCCCAACGCCAAGCGCGACGTCTGGGAAGACATGAAAATGCTGATGGCCAAAATGGGCCGCCCCGTGAGCTGAGCATCAGGCCAGATCGGGCTGGAGAAAGCGCACGCGCCTACCCTCGGATTGCATAATGGCTTCGGCGGCCAGGTAACCGCTGCGAACAGCCCCTTCCATGGTGGCGGGCCAGCCGGTCGCCGTCCAATCTCCCGCTAAATACAACCCTGCAATGGGCGACCTTTGATATGGCCGCCAGCGATCCACCCCCGGTTCGACGCTGAACGTCGCGTGCGGCTCGGTGATGACCCGCGATCGCAACAGCTTCGCCTCGGCCGGAATGGGCAGCCTCGCTTGCAATCCTTCCAGGACCGCCGCCAAAATGCGCTCGCCGCCCCATCCTCGCAAGTCGCGCGCCGCGCTGATGACGACTTGATAGTAGTGCTCCCCGGCCACACCCGAGGGGCGATGGAAGAGCCATTGCGAAATGCCTTCCAGCAACACCAAGTGCGGATAGGTCGTGATGGGACGATCAAACCACATGTGCACGCTGGTGATGGGAGAGGTTTTGAGCAGTTGCATTCTCGTGAACACCGGGTATTGCTGCACGACCTCGGAAGGCAGCAGGTCAAGCAAGCGGTAAAAGGGAACGGCGGCCAGATAGAGGTCCGCTTCAAGCGTCTCGCCGCCGCGCAGTTGAACGCCGTGAATGACCGCATTCTCGATCAGCAATTGCCGAGCAGGGCAATCGAGCCGAAGGTCGATGTGATGGTCCTTGAGCCAAGCCTGCATTTCCTTGCCGTACAATTCGCTTAAGGGCACCTTCGGCAGATAGACCACGCCCCCTTCACGGTGCTTCATCAAACCCTCGACGAAAACCTTGCGCGCATATTTGAGGCCGATCTGTTCAATGCCTTCGTTCAATGCGCTAACGAGAATGACGTTCCAAAAACAGTTGATGGACGTGCGTTGTTGCCCCTGCTCCTCGAGCCACTCCATGAAGGGGGGATCGGATTGAGGCGAAAAGCGCTCCAGGGCCGCCAAGGCCCAGCCAATGCTGAGCTTGTCCGAACGGGAAAGAAAATGGGCGCGGAGAAACGAGCGGATCAAATGCCAGGGCGCCGGCAAGCCATCGGCCCGCCATTGGGAGACGCGGCCATCCGCCGTCATGAAGTAAAGCGTTGTGACGCGTTCCAGCAGGTGAGCGATGCCGACCTGTTCGCAGAAGTGGGTAAAATTGGTGCAGCAGCCCATGCTGACGTGCTGACAGAGGTCGACGGCTTGCCCCGAGTTGGGGTCCGTGAAGGAACTGGCCCGGCCTCCTAATTGACTGCGTGCTTCCACCAGGGTAATGCGCCATCCGCGAGGAGCGAGGGCCGTCGCCGCGGCCAGCCCCGCGAGTCCGCCGCCAATGATCAGGAGTCGTCCGGACATCGTGCCGATCTCCACATGCCTGGGGCGGTCATGAGCCAGCCGCCCAACGCTGAGGGATCGTCTTTAGGAACAACTGCAGCTTGCGCCAGCGCGGCAACCGAAAACGTTTTCCCTTCCATTGAAATTGCGAGTTTTCCAACCGGTCCAAAATTTCCGCATAAGTTTGCGACATCAACCGCCATACGGCCCGCCCATCATGGGGGAGAAAATCCGCCACGGCCGCGGCATCCTTATAATGACCTCGGGCGATCCGGGCCATGTCGCGCAACAGGGCCAAAGCGTCCGCGGGAGGCGGTTCTTGGACGATTTCTTCCTCCCGCACTTGATGCTGATTCATAAGGTCCAAGGGCACATAGCACCGATTGTCGCGCGCATCGAGCCGAACATCACGCAAAATATTAGTAATTTGCAACGCCCGACCAGCGGACAGGGCGTGGGGCAGCACCTTGGGATCATGGCAGCCCCACACCGCCAGGCAGCATAAGCCGACATACCCGGCTACCTGGTCGCAATAACGCTCCAATTCCGCCAGGGTTTGAAAGCGTCGGCAAGCCAGGTCGCTCTCCACGCCATCGATCACCACGTGAAACCACGCAGGGTCGATGCGAAAACGCTGCACGGCCCGGATCAAAGCAGGGTGAAGGCGATGAGAAAATTGGCCCCGCAAGGCCCGATCCAAATCGTCGCGCCACCGTTTGAGAGCGGCTGTCTTCCAGGCCGCGGGAGCAGGGTCATCGGCCAGGTCGTCCGTGATGCGCATGAAGGCATAGAGGGCGCACATGCCCATGCGTTGTTCGGGAGGCAACATCCAAAAGGAGTAGTAGAAATTGCCTGCGCGCTGCCGAGCCAAATATTCGCAATAACGCTCGGATTGCGCGAGGGAGATGCGCTCCCTCCAACCGCGGCGGTGCGGCGATGCACTTCGATCGGTTGGATATGGGGAACAGCGATCGGGAGCCAATTGCTGCCACCGGCATTGCAGCCAGTGCTGAATGAGCATGGCGGCCTGCCGCGTCTTGCTCACCGTGGGCCGTCGAGACCAGACGTCGAACTGCTGTCTTTCAATCGCTTCAAGGATCGCCATGCCGCCGGAGATGATGAGGTCCACCTCGCCGGACACCTCGCTCGGCAGCTTTTGCACCAAGGCCCGGCCGGCTTGTAACAGATGTCGCGCGCGGTTGACCTCAAACGACATCAAGGCTTGAAAGGCCGGCGTGCAGCGGCGCTGGGCGAGATCTTCGTCGGCATAGCCAAACCGCTCCCGATCTTCGCGCGGGAGATAGCAGCGCCCCTTGCCATGATCCAAGGCGACGTCTTGCCAAAAGTTGGCCAATTGCAGTCCCGTGCATATCTGATCGGACCGTTCAAGCGATTCCGCATCGACGGCGCGAAACAGATGCAGCAAAATGCGGCCAACGGGATTGGCGGAGGAGCGGCAATAGGCAAGCAGTTGTTCGAAGGCGGCATATTCCTTGACGGTCTGGTCCTGCTCGAAGGCGGCCAGCAGATCGAGAAAAAGCTCAGGCGGAATGGCAAAGGCCCGAATCGTCTCCCGCAAAGCGATCATGACGGGGTGCCGGCTCGATCCTTGCAACATGGCCTGAAACTCTTGCCGCCACCATTGGAGCAAGGCCAAGGCCTGCTGCCCTTCGGGCGTCTCGTCGGCCAAATCGTCCGCCCATCGGCAATAGGCGTAAATGGCATGAAAATGTTGCTGCAGGGAACGCGGTAAAAGAAGGGAGCCAACCGCGAAGTTCTCATAGTGTCTTTGGGCCAAACGCCGGCAATAACGCCGGGCAGCCGCGAGGGTGGGCCGTCGGCAACGGGCTTGCGGGCCGAATTGTTGCAAGTCCAAAGCGAACGAATCGTGCATGGACCGTGTCCATGGGTCATGGGAAACCGCGGCGTTCCAATAAGGCTCGAAGCCGCGGTCTCAAAGGAAAGGCATCCGTTGCGACGTTGCCACCCTGGGGCAACCCTGGTAGAGAATCATCATAGGAGTTTTACGTTTCCCCGCATCGAGGCCGATGGCTTGCCCATCCGCCGTTCGATTTTCTCCTCCCTCTGGGAGGCCATTGAAGGTGTATCCCACTTGAGCACGCCAATCACCAACAAGCTCGAAGCCGATCGTTTGGAAAAGCTGCACGCCATCGAAGCCTTGGGGATCGATCCCTGGGGATGCCGGTTTGACGGCCGGCAGATGATTGGCGACGTCCGCAACCTGCCTCATTCCGATCAATTCGAAACCGGCCCCGCGGTGCGGGTGGCGGGCCGGATCATGACCATGAGGAAAATGGGAAAAATCCGCTTTCTGGACCTCGCGGATCGCACCGGCCGCATCCAGATCATGATCGGACAAAAGCAAATCGGCGAAACGGGCTGGCGCCTGGCGGAACTGATGGACTTGGGCGATCTGCTGGGCATTGAAGGCAAGCTCGGCACCACCAAGACCGGCGAACTAACGATCTTGGCGGACGCGCTGCACTATCAGGCGAAATCCCTGCTGCCCCACCCCGACAAATGGAGCGGCATCGAGGACATCGAATTCGCCTTGCGGCATCGCTACCTCGATCTTTTTTACAATGAAACCCTGCGCGCCAAGGCCGAACTGCGGATCAAGATGGTGCAAGCCATCCGCGAATACTTGAATGGCCGCGGGTATTGGGAAGTGGAGACGCCGGTCCTTCATGCCATCGCGGGAGGCGCGGCGGCCCGGCCATTTCGCACCCACCATCACGCGCTGGACCTGCCTTTGTTCCAACGCATCGCCCTGGAACTGCCCCTGAAGCGGCTCCTCGTGGCGGGATTTGACCGCGTTTACGAGATTGGCCGCGTGTTTCGCAATGAAGGCATCAGCCCCAGGCACAATCCCGAATTCACGATGATGGAACTGTACGAAGCCTACGGCAATTACCATACCATGATGGACCTGACCGAGTCCATGATCGCCCATTGCGTAGCGCAGTTGGGCAAGGGCTTCAAGCTACCCTATGGCGACCGGGAGATCGATTTCACTCCCCCCTTCCAGCGGGCCAGCTATGCCGAACTCTTCGAGCGGCACGTCGGCTTTTCCATGGATCATCAGGAGAAAGCGGCTGAGCGCTGCCGTCAAATGCAATTCGATCCCGCCGGCAAGGACCACGACGTCCTGATCCAATTTCTTTTTGATGAGATCGTCGAGGATCATTTGGCGGGACCGGTGTTTGTGTATGACTACCCCGCGTCCCTGTGTCCCTTGACCAAGCGCAAGCAGGGCCGCCCAGACATCGCCGAGCGGTTTGAGCTGTACGTCCTGGGTATGGAGTTGGCGAACGCCTACACGGAATTGAACGACCCCCTCACGCAAGAGCAGACGTTTCGCCAGCAATTGGCGGGTCTGTCGGAAGATGAGTCCATGGCCAAGATGGATGAAGAGTTCATCAAGGCGCTGAAGTACGGCATGCCGCCGGCCGGGGGGTTGGGCGTGGGGATCGATCGTTTGATCATGCTCCTCACCAACAGCCAAACCATCCGCGACGTCATTCTCTTTCCCTTGCTGCGGCCAGAAAAGAAATAAGCGCGTCTTCCCTCTTCGCACGGCGGAAGGTGGAGTGCATCTCATGTACGACATCGCCAAAGATTTCGTGATTCCCTTGATCGCACCCGTGGTCGCGATCATTGTGCCGACCATTTTCTTCTACGTCATCCCAAGCCGATGGAACCGGCAAAGCGCCGCCATCTCGCTGTTCAATTCCTTTTTCAGCGAAGACATGCGCCGCGCGCGGCTCGAGGCCTGGACTTTCTTCGTGACCGAAAACCACCAGGTGACGGCCGAAAGCATCAACGAACGCTTGGATCGCTTCTTGGTCTACTTGATCGAGCCGGCCGCGAACAAGCGGCTCGAACAAGGCGAGCACGACATCTTTCAAAAAGTGTCCCGGGTGCTCGACTTTTTCGCCATCGTGGATGGTTGCCTGGAGCGCCGCGTGGTCGAGCCGCAAATGGTCCGTGCTTTCCTGTCCTACTACTATCTATGGTGGCGGGACATGGTCATGATCCCTTTGCGGTCGCGCCCCTTGGGCCAGTCCCAGCCCATGCGCGTGGTGCCGATCTGGTGGCATCCTTTGCGGCATCTCGACGCCATCTGCCGATATGAAACCGCCGGTTGACCCCGACGCGGTTCTTTCATGGCCAATCGGTCTTTCTGCTTTTGCCCCCTTTCCTCCGGCCAGGGGCTTGTTAGCATGTCTGCATGGCCAAATTATCTTATCGTGACGCCGGGCTGGACTTGGACCTGTATGAAGAAAGTCTGGCCCAAATCGCCCCCCTGGTCCGCCGCACCCACACACCCAGGGTCCTGGATGGCTTCGGCGGCTTCGCCAGCTTGGTGAGCATTGATTTCAATAGCCGCCTATTCGCCAAGAATTATCGCCGCCCCGTGCTGGTCAGTTCGACCGATGGCGTGGGCAGCAAGCTGAAAATCGCCATGATGATGCAGAAACACGACACCGTCGGCATCGACCTGGTGGCGATGAGCGTCAACGATTGCCTGTGCGTGGGCGGGGAGCCGCTGTTCTTTCTCGACTATCTGGCCATGTCCAAGGACGATCCCGCCCTGTCGCGGCAAATCCTAAAAGGCATCAGCGACGGCTGCCTCGAAGCGGAATGCGCCCTCGTCGGCGGCGAAACGGCCATCCTCCCCGATTTCTATCAACCCGGCGACTACGACCTGGCCGGCTTTTGCGTCGGCGTCGTGGAAAAGGACCGCATGATCACCGGCAAGGCGATCCAGCCTGGCGACCTGGTCCTGGGCCTGGCCAGCACGGGCATCCATTCCAACGGCTACAGCCTGGTTCGCAAAATCGTCTTCGACCATGCCGGGCTGAAAGTGGATCAAATGATCCCCGATCTGGCCCAGACCGTGGGCGAAGCCCTCCTCGAACCGACGCGCATCTACGTTCGACCGGTCTTGAACGTGCTCTATCATTATGCCGTGAAGCAAGTCGTCCGCGGCATGGCGCACATCACGGGCGGCGGTTTGATCGATAACTTGCCGCGCATCCTTCCCAAGCAGTGCCAAGTGGTCTTGCGCCGCCAAAGTTGGGAGGTGCCCGCCGTCTTTCAATGGCTGCAAAAGCTCGGGAACATTGAACAGGCCGAGATGGATCGCGTCTTCAACCTCGGCATTGGTTTCGTCATGATCGTTCGTGAATACTATGCGGACAGCATCATCAGCCAACTGCAAGAAAGACAGTGCCCCACGCGCGTCATCGGCGAGGTCCGGCGCGGTCCCGCGGAAGTGATCTATGAGTGACGAGGCGAATTATCATGAACGAGCCAACCCGGCTGGCGCCGCGGCCCTTGACCGATCTCACCACGGAAGAAGCTTACACACTGGCGGTGCAAGCGGGCACGCGGGAACTGCCCGATTGGAAGGCGATCGAAAATGAGGATTGGGGCCGCGACTTTCTGCTGCAATTCCTGGCCGAACTGCCCGCGGCGAAGCTGGCTGAATGGGGCCTCGTCGTTGCCCGCGATGCATGAGCCAACAAAAAGACCCAACCGCTATTGGCTGGGTCAAGAGACACGTTCGAGGTGATCGTTTAAGCAAGCGAGGAAAAGGCCGGTTCCGTGTTGCTCATCAGATCGCGATCCTTTTTGGCCATTTCATCCAGAATCACTGGATGCCAGGAGTTTTCTCGGCTAGGCCGGGGGACATAATTCTCACGTGCCCACCGGCGCATCCGCAACTCTTCGATAAAGTCCAACTCCATGGTCGATTCTTGATACATGACCCACCTCTTTGCCGTGATCAACTTTCATCTGGTAAGCAATAATATCGACTAAGAACTCAAGTTCAAGCATGAATTCACGATGAGTTCAAAATTCCTCCCCCCTACGCATGGAATGGAGGACTCGACACGGAATATTTTACCCATATTGACCATTTTCAGTCAAATAGAATGGGAATGTTCAATGGCACAGGCTGCCCTTGCAGTTCGATCTGCAGAAAATCTCTTTCGTTCATTGCTGGACTGCGATCCCATGTGACCTGAATCTGGACCGAGCCTGGAGAAGAGCGAATCACCTTGGCTTGCACCGCCTTCGACGTGGACGAAAGCTTCGTGATGTTGATCGTTTCGCCGCGCGCATCGCGAAGTGTGATGACGCGATGAGGCTGCGAAGCCGTGGACTGGGTTCGAAAATCCACCATGGGGGGAAGGCTCGTGAACCGCTGCGGCCCGCGCCGATGGATGGTGATGGGCAACTGCAGTAACGCATATTGTGAATCATTCGTGTGAATCAAGAGCCGCTCCTCATGCACGCCCACGTCAAATCCGCCCTCGATGGTCAGTTGAATGCCTAGCGGTGGTCGTGCCGTTGCACCGGCCTCCGGCTCGTTCGTTGCGATGGCTGCCTTGATCCGCTCCGAACTGCTCTCGACCTTGATCACTTTCAGCGAACGGTTGGAGCGAAGATCGCGGATGGTGATGTGATGCTGCGTGGTGCGCGTACCCCCATAAATGGTCAACTCCGCCGGGGAAATCTGCAGCTCCTGCTCCACGTCCGCCTTGACGATCATTTCCGCCGATTGTGCTCCTTGCGGGGTCTCGACTTGGAGTTGAACGCGCCAGCCTTGGGCCCCAGCGGGTCGGCCAAGCGTGTTGAACTGCAGATGCAAATGAGCGGTGCCGCCGGGGAGCACGGTCGCGGGTTCGATGCGGTGGCGGGTGCAGCCGCAACTTGTTTTGATCTGCAGGACCGTCACGGGATAGCTTCGGGGGTTGTGCACCTGCACGGTTCGTTCGATCACCTGCCCCGCCTTGACGGCTCCCAGATCGAGCCATTCGGGATGAAAGCGCAGGCACGCTTCGGTCGGAGCCTGCGCCTGTGGCAGCAGACCCAAAAAACCGAACCACAAACAAGCCAACGTCCACCAATGCATCATGGCTCATCGACTCCCTGCCACAAGATTGCATGGATTCTGAATCCATGCCGACCTCGCCGGCAGCTATACACCAAGCCGATGAGTCTCGCAAGGCGAGCGGGCCGACCCTGTTCGATAAACCATTGAATTCAGGGAAAATAGCGAAGGTCTCTCATGGGGCCGCTACAAGAGTAAGTCCGATTCATTTTCCATCTCAGGCGGGAAACGAGTCCATAAGATGGAAATGGTCCAGTGGAGCCTGGCGAGTGAGAGGGAGGTTTGAGAGTTGAGTCGATCCGTGATGTATGAATTGCTGCTGCGCATCGCTCCCCATGCCATGGAATGGACGCTCATTCTCGCACCGGTGACGTTGTACATCTTGTATTTGGCCATGTGGGTCAATGTCCGTAAAACGCCCAAGCTGGTCACCGGCCGCCGCAACGCCTGCCACCTATTACTGGCTGGTTCAGGCATCCTGCTGCTTGGACCGCCCACCTGGATACTGGCTTTTCTGCATCCCTATGGAGCCAAGGTTTACTGGGCGGGATACACGCTCTATGCGGCCGCGATTGCCATGCTCGCCTGGCGGTTTATTTCGCGACAAGCAAGGCGGTATCAACTCTTTCATGTCTCGCCCTTTGCCCTGCGGGATGCCCTCGAGTCCGTGCTCGCTGCCTTGAATCAACCCTACCTTGCCCAGTCCAGGCAGGTGACATGGACCGCGCGGCCATTGACCCTGGAAGTGGACATCTACCCCTTTTGGCGTTCGGCCCAGTTGCGTTTTTCCGGAACCGACGACGCGCTGGAGAGCCAATTCATCGAACGTCTGCAGGAAGAGTTGCGGAGCATGGACCATGCCTCCATGGTGGTCCATTATGTGTTAACCATCTGGGGAGGTCTGTTCTTGCTCTTCCACGTTTTATCGGTCGTCTTGTTCATTTGGTATTTGCCAGCCATCCCCTGAGCACGGCATCCATGAAATGCACCAAGCCCATGGGATGTTCCCATGGGCTTGGCATCGGTTAACGGGTTAACGATTCTCGTTACTTGCCGGGGGCCGGCATCGGGCTCGGCTCGGCGGTTTTCTCCGCCGGGGCGCTGGTCGCACAACCCTGGCAAGGCGCATCGCAGCACAGACGCTTGGCGAAGATGCGCTGCAACAGGCCGGTGCACCGCGGCTGGCACGCACAGGGATCGCAAGGCTTGCAAGGTTCGCAAGGCTGGCAGCAGGGCTTGCAGCAAGGCGTGCGGCATTCCCACACCCGTTCCTTGCGAACGCGGCACTTGCAGACGTCTTCGCACCAGGTCACTGGCACTTTCTTGACGCACTTGACCGGCACGCATTCCGTCGTCTGATAAGGCACCTTCACGCAGAACGTGTAGGGCACTTGCTTGGCCACGCACACCGGGACGTGCTTGGTCACCTTGACCGGCACCTGCTTGGCGACGGTGTAAGGCACGCGCGTCACGACTTCCTCTTGCGTCATCTGCACGGTCGTCACCGGAACCTGGCGGGTCACCTGCTCCTGCACGGTGCGGGTCACCGTGTAGGGGATGCGCTGGGTCACGTTTTCGGCCACCATGCGCGTCACGACGCGAGGCGGATTCTGACGGACGATCTTGGCGCCTTCGACGAACCGGGTCGAGCCGGCGCCGCCTGGTCCCGCCGTCGCGCCGCCTTCGCCGGCCGTGCTGCCGCCGCTGGCACCGGCCGCGGCCGCTTCCGTCGGATGGCCAACGCCGCGGTCATCCACGTAGGCGCCGTAGATCGTGCGGCTCGTGGTGTAGGGAATCCGTTCCACCACGTTTTCCTGAACCATGCGGGTCGTCGTGATCGGGATGTCCCGGGTCACGGTTTCCTGCACGTTGCGGACCACGGTGACGGGCACTTTGCGCACTTCGGTCGTCGGGACCATGCGGGTCACCTTGTAAGCGACGCGTTCGGTCACGCACTCTTCCACCATGCGGGTGCAAGGCACTTGCTCGCAAACGACCTTGGGCTTCTTGACCGTGCGGGTCTTGACCTGCGGCGGTTCCTGGCACGTGACGAACTTCCAGCCGCCGCTCTTCTTGCAGGTGTGTCCCGTGCAAGGATCGGTGTAGCTGCAGCCGTCTTCATGAACGAGGCGGACGTACTTCTTGCCCGGCACGCAGTAGGTCTCGCAGCAATCTTCATAGATCGTCCGCTTGACCATCTTCATCTCGCACACGGGCTTGCTCACCTTCTTGACCACGTCCTTGTAGCACGTTTCCTCGACCGGCTTGCACACGGTCACGCAAACGTCCTTGACGATGGTCTCTTGCACCGGCTTGCAGACGACGTAGGTGCACGTTTTCGTGACCGTTTCTTGCACCGGCTTGCACACCGTCTTGCACACTTCGCGGTAATGCGTTTCACACACCGTCTTGGGGACCATGTATTCACAAGGCGGGTCCTGGATGGTTTCCTGGACGGGCTTGCACACAGTGTAGGTGCATTCCTTGTAGTGCGTTTCCTGGACGGGCTTGCAAATGGTTTCCGTGATCGTCTTCATTTCGGTCTTGTACACGGGTTTGCAAACGATTTGCTTGCATTCCTTGTAGTGCGTTTCATGGACCGTCTTCACGCATTCCTGCTCGACGGCCTGGAACTGCACTTCATTCACGGTTTTGTAGCAGGTCCGCATCTCATCGCGATAGCAGGTCTTGGTCACGGGTTTGTAGGTGATTTCTTCCACCCTTTGATAGCACGTATGGAATTTCTTCTCGTGCACCGTGTCGTAGACCAGGCGATAGGTGGGACGCAAACGAGCCTTGAGCGCGGACAGACCACAAGGGTCGCCGCAAGGCCCACAATTCACCGCCGACGCGCAGCCGCAATCGCCCGCCGCGGCCATGCCGTAAAACGACAAGGCGACGATGGCGGACAACAGGGGCGCGACCCAGCGCATTCTCATGATAATGCCTCCTTGCGTGTAACCGACGTTCGTTGACCTTCCAGTGATTCAACGTTGCCAGGCGATTCGGCCATGGGGGGAACGACTCTGCCGAAGAGTCGGTTTGGGATGCTGGCGTTGACAGGATTTCACCCCTGATCCGCCCTCCATGGCTTGCCCACGGCGATTTCCTTGCCGTGATGCTGGCTCTTTATCGTCCGCGAGCGCGGCTAGCTATCACCAGCAACCGCCAAACTCGCGCGGCTTGCTCCTCTTCCCTAGACGGTGGTAGGCGGCGTAGGGGCTATGACGATCGTCCCTAGGAGACGTCCTTTTCGGACGGTGCTTGGGATAACGTTCCTGACGGCGGGAAACAAACAAACGGTCGGAAGCGGGGGGGCGCTTCCGACCGTTCAGGGGGGACAGGGAGGAGGTTTCGTTCAGACTCGGTTTCTAGACAAAAGCGGAGTGATGTATCAATTGGTCCGCCTGGACGGCGGCGGTTCGATGCGCCAATCAGGTTTTAGTTCAAGGATGGCCAAGCTGCCCGGCGTTGCAACTTGAGGCATTGCTTGCGGCACTCTTCGATGTCCCGGAGCATGCGCTCGGTCAAATAGATCACAAAGGGAGCATCGTCCGCCGCGGACAATTCGTCGTGCGTCGAGGTCAGCTTGGTCAGCGAATCACGCATGCGAAGCAATTCAGCAATGTGTGCAGGCATGATGATGGACTCCTCATTGGGTATTGACTTGGTTGATGACGGAGGGAACAAAAAGCAAGGTCGATGCCAAGAGCCAAAAATTCCCGGCAAGTTTTTAGCTGCGATGCAAAACCTGAGTACAGATAAGCAGTTATGGATTTGTGCTTTCCCTAGACATGCGGCATGACCGATGGGGCGAATTTGTAAGATCATCTTGAAGAGCGTGGCAGCGAAGGCAATCCTTACAAAACGCTTACAAAACTGATTTTGACTAAAGTCGGATGCACGCTTTGGCCGATATCAATTTGTTTGTCCGTCGCGCAGAAAATACAAAACCCCCTGGCGTTGACCGCAGGGGGTTTGGCGATTTGGTAGATCGGATCGCTCAGCGCGGACTGAGATAGGCCGGGATGAACCACATCAACGTCAGCACCGGATAAATGAGGGCGCCAACCAATCCCGCGATGATGCCGAAGACGGCCCGACCCATGCCGGGTTTCTCGGTTTGCACGACTTGCAGCAAGGCCACGATGCCCATGATGATGGCCGCCACGCCCAGCACCGCATTGATCATGCTGCAGTATTGCAAGACTTTCCTGGTGGTGTCGGCATCCGTGGGAAACGCGGTGATGGCATAGACCCAACCTAGAGCGGGTCCGGGAATGAGCGCCAAGATGCCCACGTAACAAGACAGCATGGCCCACAAATTGACGCCCACGGGAAACAGCCACTGCATGAACTCGGCCGATCCCCCATCATCCCCATGGTCTTCCTCATCGAGGAACTCGCCGCAAAACCGGCACTTGATCGCATTGATCTTGATGGTTTCGCCACAATAGGGGCATGGTTTCATATCACGGGCGTTTGGCATGGGGATAACCTGCGACAACCAAAGGATGGTGCTTGATCTACTCGTTTTAGGATTTCCGCTCAGCAATGCCTAGCCTGACATGAAGCGCTCCATGAATCAAGAGGCAGTCGCGGACTTTTTCTCTTCTGGCCCCGCCAAGCCTTCAAAGACTTCGTGGACGGCTTGAAGCGTCTGCTGGATCAGCTTCTCGTCGTGAGCCGCCGAGAGAAATGCCGCCTCGAACGGACTGCATGGCCAATAGACGCCGCGATCCATCAACCCCCAAAAGAAACGGGCAAACCGCTTTTGATCGCACCGTTTGGCGGCGGTGTAATGCATCACCGGTTCGTCCGTGAAAAAGAGGGTGATCATGCTGCCGACGCGCTGGACCCGATGAGCCAAGCCCCAATGCGCCGCCGATCGGGCCATCCCATCTGCAAGCTGAGCGGTCAGCCGGTCCAGTTTCTCATAGGGCGGGTCTTTCAGCAAGCATCGCAAGGTGGCCAGTCCCGCGGCCATGGCCAAGGGGTTGCCCGAAAGCGTCCCGGCTTGGAAGACCGGCCCGCTGGGCATGACATGCCGCATGATGTCCCTTCGTCCGCCAAAGGCGCCGACGGGAAGCCCCCCGCCGATGATCTTGCCCAGGACGGTCAGGTCGGGCCGTTGTCCGTACAGTTCCTGGGCGCCGCCCAAGCTCAGGCGAAAACCGGTCATGACTTCGTCATAAATGAGCAGGCTGCCATGCTTGGCCGTCACATCGCGCAGGGCCTTGAGGAATGCGGCGCTGGGGGGGACCAAGCCCATGTTGCCCGCCACCGGCTCAACGATCACGCCCGCAATGGTTGGCCCTTGCTGCCTAAAGGCGTCCTCTAAAGCCTCCGCGTCGTTGTACTCCAGGACCAAGGTATCCTGGACGGCCCCCGGGGGCACGCCAGGGCTGTTGGGCACACCCAAAGTCGTTGCGCTCGAACCAGCTTGCACCAGCAAGCTGTCGACGTGGCCATGATAACAACCAGCGAACTTGATGATGCGATGACGCCCTGTGAAGCCGCGGGCCAGGCGAATCGCGCTCATGGAGGCTTCGGTTCCCGAACTGGTGAACCGCACCATTTCGATGGATGGAACGCATTGGACCACGCACTCGGCCAACTCGGACTCGCGCTCCGTGGGCGCGCCGAAACTGCTTCCGCCTCGCATGGCCGCTTGCACGGCCTCGACGACTTCGGGGTGGGCGTGCCCCAAAATCATGGGCCCCCAGGAACCGATGTAGTCCACATAGGGCCGGCCATCCACATCGAACAGCAACGGCCCCGACGCACGGTCGATGAAAAGCGGCTGTCCTCCCACGGCTCCGAAGGCTCGCGCCGGGCTGTTGACGCCGCCCGGGATCGTTTTCTGAGCGCGCTGGAAAGCCTGGGCACTTTTGGGACGATCCATGGACGACATCAGGAGCCCTCGTCAAGGGTTGCAAGATCAACCATCTGTTCGCTTGATAATCGAATGGCGGCGCTGCGAGCTTCAACTGGCTTGCATGCGAAACAGGCGTTCCTCGGCCAACTTGATGTAGCCCCGATATTTGGGGATATCCTTGGCCTTCAAATCCAACCCTTGAGTGGAATCGCCAAACGCTTTCACTTCCATCCACAGCTCGCGAATGGCGTTGGGATCGGGAGTGTCTTTTAGTTCTTCCTCGATCGCCTTGATCACCAAGGTTTCCGCTTCGTTCAGCGAGTTGCGCTTGTTGCGCGCCATATGAATGGCCGATTCGAAGGCGATCAAGACCTCATACAAAGCCGCTCCCTTCTTGGCGTCATCCTGTTCGAGGGGAAGGTAGCGTTCGACGAGCAAACCCAGATTGGCCTTGGCTTGATTCCAGACGTTTTGATTGAGGGGATCGTAGGCGTTGCGCCCTGTCATCAAAATTTTATATTTGTCGCTGCCGACCTCAAACAACTTGGGAGCTTCAAAAGGCGCCAGCAGTTCCCGGGCTTTCTGAATGAACTTCAATTCGGGAGCATTGCGCGCTTTGGCTTGGGGGTATTGCTGCAGGAGATCATCGAACCCCGCTTCCTTGGCCTTGACCCAATCCTTGCTTTTGATTTTTGGTTCGCCGCGGAGGAACAGCTTCCCCGCCTTGATGTAGTCCAATTGCGCCTGCGCCTTGCCGGCCCACTCGCTGTTGGGATCGCGCGACAGGATGCGATTGAAGTATTTTTCCTCGGCGTCCTTCCACTTGTAATAACTGTTCGCCCGCACGTCCTCGTTCGCGTCGTCGAACAGCTTGTCTCCCTCCTGCACCAGCTTCATGCCGGCCTGGTAAAGCTGCTCGGCACTGGCGGGTTGCAGGAGAAAAACAAGCAATGAGATCATGATAACCAAGATCAAGCTCAGTCCCGCCACGCTCAGCCACTTGCTCATCGACGAGCTTGCGCCGGTCCCTGTTTTCCGTTTGCGTTTGCGGCCGCCTGGAGCCGCCAGGGAATCGCCATCGACCGTTTTTCTCTTGCCAGAGAGTTTCTTGGTGCCGCCTTCCACGCTTTGAACCGTTTCCACTTTCTGCTTCACGTCCAACATAGCTTCGGCCACGGTCTTGGCGTCGAGCGGCCGATGCTCGGGCTTCTTTTCCATGCATTGGCAGACGAGATTATCGAGCCAAATGGGAATGTCCATCACGGTCGACGTGGGGCGCTCAAACGTGCCCTGAACGTGCTGGATGAACATGTCCATGGCATTCTCGGCGAAAAAAGGCTTCTTGCCCGTAAGCAGTTCGTACATCAGGATGCCAAAGGAATAGATGTCCGATTTGGGCGTCAAGTTCCGTTCGCCGCGGCATTGCTCCGGCGACATGTAGGCGGCGGTGCCGACGGTGGAGTTGGCCGAGGTCAAGCCGGTGACGTCCGTGTCCTTGGCAATGCCAAAGTCGGTCAGTTTGACCACGCCGCCCTTGGCGATCATGATGTTTGATGGTTTCAAGTCGCGGTGAATGATGCCGTTTTCATGAGCGTGCTGCAGCGCGGTGCACAACTGCTGTCCGATGTCGATGACTTCTTCCCACGTCAGCCGGCCGCGCCGCTGCAGGATTTGATCCAGCGGCTCGCCTTCGATGAATTCCATGGCGTAAAACGGGGAGCGGTGATACTTGCCGATGGCCAGGAGGCGAACGATGTTGGGATGCTTGAGCTGCTTGAGAATCGCGGCCTCGCGCTCGAACCGCTGCTGCACGCGCTCATTGTCGCCCAGGCCCGCCACAATGACCTTGATCGCCACGGGTCGGCCCGTATTCGTGTAGATGGCGCGGTACACCGTGCCCATGGCGCCGCTGCCAAGTTCCTTTTCGATCTCAAAGGGACCAATCTTTTGGCCAACCAGGATCATGGCTGCCCCATTGGCTGAATTTCCTCGGTGATCAGGGCCATGCTTCGATCTATGATAGTCAATAACCGCGGAAGATACCAGCAGCCACTTGTAGGGAATTCGCACTCCCTGGTGGAGCGTTTCTATCCGCTCCTTGAAGCCACAGGGCTATCGGCGATGTCGCAGCGCCAGATCACGCTTACGACCGATTTCGGCCGGCAATCCCCCTATGCCGCCAGCATGAAAGGGGTGATCCTTTCCCTGTACCCGCAGGTTAACCTGCTCGACCTCAGTCATGATCTGCCGCCGCAGAACCTGCGCCATGCCGCGTTTTACATTCGCTCCGCCTGGCCCCATTTTCCGGAAGGCACGATCCATCTTCTGGTCGTCGATCCGGGGGTTGGCACCGATCGATCCTTGCTCATGATCGAGTGGCGGAACCAAGTCATCCTTGCCCCCGACAACGGCGTCTGTTCCTGGCTGCCGGGGTTCGAACAGGCGGTGGCTCGCGCCATTGAAAATCCGTTGTGTCGGCGATCATCGGTCAGTCCCACGTTTCACGGCCGGGATATTCTCGCACCCACGGCGGCGCATCTGGCCATGGGGTTAGCCCCCGAGGACGTCGGTCCTATCGTCCAACCGCAGCACCGCCTTCCCTGGCCGCAGCCGGTCTGGACCGATGGCGGCGTCGACGCGGAGATCATCTTCATCGACGATTTCGGCAATCTCATCACGGCCCTCGATGCAGCGGCTTTGCAAGGCCATGTCCCCATTGAAGCGAAGATCGGCGACCTGGCCGCCCCCTGGTCAGCCACCTACGGCATGGCCCCGCCAGGGTCGCTGGTCGCGCTTTTTTCCAGCGATGGTTTGGTCGAAGTGGCGTTGGTCAATGGCAGCGCAGCCCGGCAATATGGCCTTGAAGCGGGCATGAAAATCCGGCTGCGAGTTTCGCCCTAAGACCCGCCTTGGCCATGCGTTTCCAGCCAAAGTCAGCCCCATAACCGCGCTTCCTTGGCCGCGATGAGCTTGACGGACAACGCCTGGACTCCTAAATTGCGGTACGGAAGCATTTAACTTCGAACGCTCTCGTTCGGAGTTCTTTTTATTTGCACGACAGGTCCAGTTCATGAACCGATCCACCTGTGTCGTCGGGCTGCAATGGGGCGACGAAGCCAAGGGCAAGATCGTCGATCTCCTGGCTCAGGAGCACGACGTCATCGTGCGCTACAACGGCGGCTCCAATGCGGGGCACACCGTGGTTCATGGCGGTCAAAAGTTCAAATTGTCTCTTATACCCACGGGCATCATCCGGCCCGATAAGTTTGCCGTCGTTTCCGTGGGCGTGGTGATTCACCCGGCTAGTTTCTTCGACGAATTGCAGCGTTTGGAGGAAGCCGGCGTTCGGGCGGATAGCCGTCTCCTGGTGAGCGATCGCGCCCACGTCATTTTTCCATACCACATGCAGGAGGAAGCGGCCCACGAACGTCTTTCCGGAAGGCCCATCGGCACCACGGGCCGGGGCATCGGCCCATGCTACCAGGACAAGGTCGGCCGCACCTACGCCGTGCGGGTCGGTGAATTGCTGGAGGAAAACCATCTCCGCCAGCGGCTGCATCAGATCGTGCCCGTCAAGAACAAGATCTTGCATGCCTTGGACCCGGCCGCCACTCCCTTGGACGCGGACGCTCTCACGGCGGCATACGCCCAATTTGGCCAGCGGCTCAAACCCTTCGTGACCGACACCACCCGTTGGCTGCATGAGCAACACCGCGCGAACCGCTCCATTCTCTTCGAAGCGGCCCAAGGGTCTCTTCTCGACGTGGATCATGGCACTTTCCCGTATGTGACGAGTTCCAATAGCTCGACGGCGGGAGTCTGGGCAGGGTCGGGCCTGTCGGTGCGGCGCTTGGAGCGCGTCGTGGGCGTGATCAAGGCCTATACGACCCGCGTCGGCGAAGGCCCCATGCCCACGGAGTTGTTTGACGCGGCTGGGGACCAGATTCGACAAACGGGCCGGGAATACGGCACCGTGACCGGTCGGCCGCGCCGCTGCGGCTGGTTCGACGCCGTGGCCGTGCGCTACAGTGCCGCCCTGGCCGGCGCGGATGAATTAGCCCTGATGCTGCTGGACGTGTTGAGCGAGTTTGACCGGATCGGCGTCTGTGTGGCCTACGAATTGGATGGCCGTCAAATCGACCACTTCCCGAGCGATGCCCATGTCCTGGCGCGCTGTCAGCCTGTTTACGAATGGTTGGCCGGCTGGCAGGTGGATATCTCCCAATGCCGGCGGCGCCAGGACCTCCCCGCCGCCGCCACGGCCTATTTGGAATATCTGCAAACCATCCTTGGCCTGCCCGTGAAGATCGTTTCCGTCGGCCCCGATCGCGAACAGACGATCATGGGATAGCGGGTTGTCGATCACGACCGTGCCACGCACAAGCACCCTCCATTAAGCGGGCAGTTGCTTGAGGAGTTCCTCATCCAATTGCTTGGTGCCGCGGCATTTGGGGTACTTGGTGCAGCCGAGGAAATAGCCCTTGGCCGAGCTGCGCAGCTTCATCGCCGCGCCGCATTTGGGGCACGTCTCCTTGATTTCGATCTCGGGAATCTCCTTCTTGGGAGGAGGCGGCGGCAGCACGTCCTTCAGCTTTTCCTTCAACTCCTCCGTAAGCGGTTTGGCGTTGCGGCACTTGGGATACTTGGTGCAGCCGAGGAAGGGTCCGCGCGGCCCCTTGCGCACGGCCATGGGGCTGCCGCACTTCTCGCACGACACCCCCGTGTCAATCGGCTTGAGCGGGTTGCCCTGGGCATCCACGTCCTGGGCGTTGCGGCATTTCGGATAGGCGGAGCAGGCCAGGAAGGGTCCCCGGCGGCCTTGCCGGAGCACCATCACGCTGCCGCATTTCTCGCAGGTGTGCTCGGTCTTGGTGACGGCGGGGATGGGCTTGCCTTCGGCGTCGAGGTTCATGATCGTCTTGCAGTCCGGATAGCCGCTGCAGGAAAGGAAGGGGCCGAATTTGCCCATGCGCTGCACGAGCGGTTTGCCGCATTCGGGGCACTGAAACTCCGTGGGCGTGACGGCGGGGGCCGTTTCGCCCTCGCGCGGCTTGATGTACTTGCACTCGGGATATTTCGAGCAGCCGAGAAACTTGCCCCGCTTGCTGAAGCGAACGACCAGCGGCGCGCCGCACTGTTCGCATTTTTCGTCCGTCTCCAGGCCGCGGACAGACTGCATTTTGACTTCCGCTTCCTTGAGCGATTGCGCAAACGGTTCGTAAAACTCATTGAGGACGTTTTGCCAGGCGATCTTGGCGTTTTCGATGTCGTCCAACTCATCCTCCATGTGGCTGGTGAATTTCACGTTGATGATCTTGGGGAAATGCTCGACGAGCAGGTCGGTGACCAGCATGCCGAGTTCGGTGGCGAAAAAGCGCCGCTCCTTTTGCTCGACGTAGCCCCGCTCCTGGATTTTGCTGATGATGGCCGCATAGGTGCTGGGGCGGCCGATGCCCTCCTTTTCCAGCGTCTTGACCAGCGAGGCTTCGTTGTACCGCGGCGGCGGCTGCGTGAAATGTTGCGAGGGGTCCAGTTCGACGAGATGCAGCGGCTGCTTCTCCTCGAGCGCGGGCAGCAAGGCGTCTTCTTCCTGCCGGCCGGCCGGGGCATAAATCTTGCGGAAGCCGTCGAACTTCAAAATCTTGCCTTGCGCCTTGAGCACGCCCTCGCCGGCGCGCACTTCGACGTTGGTGATGGCAAATTGGGCCGGCTTCATCTGGCAGGCCACGAAGCGGTTGTAGATCAGCGTGTAAAGCTTGAGTTGGTCCTGCGGCAAAAAGGCGGCCACCTTCTCCGGCGTATAGCTCAAATCCGTCGGCCGGATCGCCTCGTGGCCCTCCTGGGCCGACTTGCCCGACGCATAACGGTTGGGATTCTCCGGTAAATAACGCTCGCCGAACCGCGCCCCGATATAGTCACGGCAAGCCTTGACGGCGTCATCGGAGACGCGGACCGAGTCGGTGCGCATGTAGGTGATCAAGGCGACCGGGCCATCCGCTCCCAGGTCCACGCCTTCGTAGAGCCTTTGGGCGAGCATCATGGTTTTCTTGGCCGGGTAGCGCAGCCGCAAGGAGGCCTGCTGCTGCAGCGTGCTCGTGGTGAAGGGAGGCGGCGCTTTTTCCTGGCGCTCTTTCTGCTCGATCTGATGGACCACAAAGTCCGCCTGCCGCAGCGACTCGACGATCCGCTGCGCTTCCTCCCCCTGGCTGACGCGGAACTTTTGCCCCTGCCATTCGACGAGTTCGGCCTGAAAGGCATCGGGGGGCAGGCCGCGTTTCCCCGACTCGGGGGCCATCTCGGAAGCCGGGTCCGTCTCCGCCTCGGTGTCTTGATCCTGGTCGATTTGATCCTGGACCAGGTGCGGCGCGATGACGTGAATCTGCGACGTTTCCACGGGATTCGTGCTCAACGTGGCGGTGATCCGCCAAAATTCCTCGGGCTTGAAGGCCAGAATCTCGCGCTCCCGCTCCACGATCAAACGGACCGCCACCGACTGAACGCGGCCCGCAGAGAGCCCCTTGGAGACTTTCTTCCGCAGCAAGGGACTAAGCTGATAGCCCACGACGCGATCCAAAAAGCGCCGCGTCTCCTGGGCGCGGACCCGGTCCATGTCGATCTGGCCAGGCTCAACGAAGGCTTTCTGGATGGCCGTCTTGGTGATTTCGTTGAAGCGCACGCGCCGCACGCGCTCATCGTCCAGCCCCAGGGCTTCCTTCAAATGCCAGGCAATGGCCTCGCCCTCGCGATCGGGATCAGGCGCCAGGTAAACCAGCTCCGCCTTCTTGGCTTGCTTCTTGAGCGCATCGATGAGTTGCTTGCGGTCGGCCAGGTTTTGATAAGTCGGCACCCACCCCTTGTCGATGTCGATGCCGAAGCGCTTGGCGGGCAAATCGCGAACGTGTCCCTTGCTAGCCGCCACTTCGAAATCCGCGCCAAGGTATTTGCCGATGGTTTTGGCTTTGGCTGGCGACTCGACAATCACCAGTTTTTTCTTCTTCGGGGGCACTTCGATCTCCTTCCGCATGCTTGGCCTTCAGCCCGGCCGCCGCGCTGCCCGCGGCGGCATCGCGCCGCTCCAACCGGCGCCGGGGACTTGGCCCAGACCGCTGCAAGGTGGGTTGTTCCCGGCCTTCAAGTCGGTACAATGCCTACAGCCGTACGTTCTCTCTCTTTAACCCATAGTATGGCCCGGTGCACTCCGTCAAGGGTGGCCCCGGTTCAGGGATGGTTTTTTTCAGCAGCAGGACAGGTGAGGTGGTCATGGCTTGGGACACCGCGGATTACTTTCGCAAGCACAAAAAAATCGTCTTCGCCGTCTTGACGGTCATCGCCATGTTCGTGTTTATCATCGGCGATCCCCTCTCTTCGCGCGGTTTTGGAGACAACCCAAACCAGAAGCGCTCCCGGGGCTGGTTTACGGACGATGACTCCCAACTCGTGGCGGTCGTCGAAGGGCAAAAAATTTTTCCCGAAGACTTGAACGAGATGGCCATGACCAGGACCGTGGTGCTGGCCTTTATCGGCGGCGTGGAAGTGCGCGGCCGGGCCGTGGTCTTTGGCCAACTAGGCTTCACGCCGCAGGAAATGCTTGAACTCGATCGGCTCATGCAAATTATGCAGCAATACGGCCAGCTTGCCGGACAGATTTTGAATCAACTACCCGAACCCAGGCGGAAACTGCTGGAACGCTACTTCGCGGCACGCAACAGCCAGTTTGATCTTTGGCAATTGTCGACCATGTCGCGCGACTCGCTGAGCATGGATTACTACCAAAACTGGCAGCAAATGCAGGACCCAACGACGGAACGCCCCCTGGGCACGTTCGAGCGCGGCACGGGCCGCGAATTCACCGCGCCGGAAACGCTTATCGACAACCTGTATTGGAAAAAACAGGCCGATATCATGGGGATTGTTCTCACCCCCGCGCAAATCAAGGAAGATCTACTGCGCTGCGGCCGCGATCGCTTGACGGAAGTCGAATTGAATGAAGTTATGCGCGCCGTTCGCCAGCGCACCCAATCGACGATGACCTTGGATGAGATGTACAAGGAAATCGGCCACGAGCTGCGCGCCGCCATCGCGCGGACGGTGCTCCTGGGCGATCAAGACAACAAATTGGCCCAGCTCACGCCCTTGGATTTATGGGAAGGCTACGTGCAACTCAAAACCCAATTGGACGTGGGTATTTTGCCCCTGGCCGCATCGGATAACCAATTCATCAGCCAGGCTCCTTCGCCCAAACCGGAGGAGTTGAAAGCTTATTTCCACAAATACCGCGATAAACTGCCCGACCCCAACAGCGACACGCCGGGCTTCAAGGTTCCCAAGCTGCATAAGATCAGCTACCTGTATGCGAATCTGCGCGAGACTCAGGAAACCCGCAAGCATTATGAATCTTTCGTTCAACTGAGCCTGGCGCTCAACCCCCTCTATTTTCATTTGAGCTTGCTCCAGGAGTATGGACAACAATCGTTACGCTTCACCTCCAATGAAAGCATCTGGGATTTCACGCTCGGCGACGCCGCGAACCGGCAAGAGGTGCGCTTGCATCCTTTCGCCGCTCAGCCGGTCGATCCGATGCTCGGCGCGCAAACGTTGTGCGGCGCCGCGCTGCAGATGCTTCAGCCCGGTGCGGGGCATTGGGCCGTGCTGGCCACCCGGCATCCGAGCTTTCGCCTGCTCTCGCCCAAGGAACAAGCGGTCATGCAAGCCGCTCAAGCGCTGGCCCTGGCCAACGCGGCCGCGCTGCATTGGACCGGACTGTTGACCGCCTTCCCTGAAAAGCGCATCATACAAAGCACGATCATCAAGCCCTTCGATGAAGTCCACGATCAATTGAAGTACGATTTCATCGAGGAACAGTGCCGCCAGGAATTGCAGCGCGACCTCAAGCACGTCGAGGCCGTCCTCACCGAATACGGCAAGCGCTACACCGAAAAGCGGCTCAAATGGCGCAACGTTCGCCGCACGACCAACGTCCCCTTCGATCCGCCGTTTTACGATGAAGAGAAAAAGGTGACGCTGGACGAATATCTGATGCAGTTCGCTCAGAAGCGGGGTTTGCAATACGCCGTGAGCCAGGAGGCGCGGACGCAAGACGATCTGGTCAAGGAAAGCTTGGAATCCTCGATCGGCACACTGAAAAACCTCTTCAAGTCGCAGTATGCTTTGATGCCGCAGGAGCAAATCGACCAGCAGATCGCCAGCCGCCTGGTGGAGGCCGACCGCGCCTTCGAATGGCGGGAAATCCGGCCCGGCTATGATCTCCAATGGAAGGAGCTGGGCATGTACTGGCAGTCGGAGCGAACGGAGGAGCGCTTGCCGAGCTTCGAGGAAGCGGAGCCGAAGGTGCGCATCGCCTGGATGCAGGAGCAAGCCCGCCCGTTTGCCGAGGAAGCAGCGAAGCGAGCCGCGGCCGAGGTGAAAAAGCAACCCGATGGGATTCGTCTCTTGATCGACCGCCCAGGGTTCAAGGACCATCAAACCCTGGCCCGATTCCAGCTCTCCACCAACCTGGCGACCGCCTCGGCCATCACCTATGAAATCGCGCCCATTCCGGTCATCGAGCACCCCATGCCGGACCTGATCAGCGAAGCTTTCAAGACCCTCCAGCAGCCTGGCGATAGCCTCGTGGTCTGGAACCAACCCAAGACGCATTGCTATTTGATCGTCCTCAGGGAACGCAAGGAACCCCGGCCGGATGATCTGCGCGCGCGCGAGGATTTCGACTTCAAGGTCATCGTGCCAGATCAAACCAGACAGATTCAAGTTCAGATGGGTCAAATGGGCCAGCTACCATTCAATAGCTTTGTCCTGAGAGAGAAACTGGCCCGCGAACAGAAGAACTGGCTCGAGTTTTTAAAGAAACACACCCAGTTCAATGAAGAAGTGGCCAAGAAGCTTTCGGATCGCATTTAACACATCGCCGAAAGGCGACCCCGCCTATCACGCAGCCGCTCCTTGGCATCAGGGGGCGGCTTCGTCTTTCATCATGCCAGGTTAAGGTTCGTTGGACCCCGTGGACTGATTCGTCTCCTGGGATTCAGCGTCGGCTGGGGGTTGCGAGGAAACCAGCGGTTCGATGCGCACGTCGTCGAAATAAACCGTGCCCAGGCCGGTGAGGGCTAACGTCACCCCCACCTGGCCGCTCTCGGGAACGCGGCGGAACAACGAAAACTGCCGCCACCCGGTTGCCGCCGAGAGGCGAACGGCCAACGCTTCCCCGCCGATGCTGTCAAAAAAGAGCACGCCATCCCGGCTCGCTTCGATGGGCTTGGGGATTTTGATCCAGCCGCTGATCCGCACCAACATGCCAGGCTTCAGGTTCACCTTGGGTGAATGATACGCCAGAAACGTCCGCTCCAAGGCGGCCGGCCGGGCCGCGACGTCGTTGGGCACAATCTCCAGCTTCAGACATTGCCGGCCTTGCTTGGGATCCTCGGCCGCACGATCCAAGCGCAAACGCACTTCATCCAGCGTGACCTGCTGCACGACCCAATCGCTGGGCGGCTGCGGCGTCGGCCACTCGAAGTCGCCCGTCGGCAAAAGGTTGGGCAGCGTCTGACTGGTGCGAACCTCGCGCACCATCTTCCAATGTTGCGGCAAGGATTGAAAAGCGACGGTGAACGGACTGCTCACCGGATGGTCCACGCCGCGCAGGGCATGCTCCCAATCCAAGCGCATCAATTTACGCAAGGGGCGCAGTGCTCGCTGCGACTCTTCATAGGCCGTGGCAAAATCGGTCACGCCGCCGCGCTGCAGGGCTTCTTGAGCGGCATAGAGATGCTTGCGGGCATCGGCCAGCAAACTGACGGAACTGCTCTGCGGGTGGCCCATCTGCTCTAGCTCTTTATGGATTTTCTCGACCTCGTTGACCCGCAGGACGGCCAGCTCATACGACCATTGAGCGGCTTGCTTGTTCATCTGGCCGACGAGTTGTTGCAGCCGGCCGACCTGGGCGAAATCGGACGTGAACACGATGCACGTGGCCAGGCCGAATTCCGGAAGGACCACCTTGGTCCCGCCGGCGACGCGCGTCTGTGCCAGCGGCCGCACCCGAACGGGCGTCACTTCCCAGGCCAAAGCGTCGTTCGGCGCGCCGGGAATGATAAGCTGCAACTGGCTCATCGACGCCTGCGCGGGGACATATTGCATGCCTGGCGACAACCACATCGGCAGCACCATCACGCCGCCATCGAACCGCATCATCGACAGATGGACCTCGGTCGCATGGCGATTGGGATACCATTGCCAATCCTTGAGCGTGGCCAGCATCGGCTCCAGCAGACTCAGTTCTTGGTTCAACAGGGCCAAAGTCAACCAGCGCACCCGATCCACAGGCTGCTCGGTCAGCGCACGATCCAGCCAAAAACTCATGCCCCGATAGCCCGCCGAGAGGGCCAGGTAGCTGAGCAGCTTGATCTGTTCGGGGTGAGGCTGGACGTCCGGGGCCGCCGCGCCGGCCGGCGGCTGATCCGCCATGCGCGCCTGGATTTCCTCGGGCGTGTGGGCTTGAATCCACGTGTACAGATAGATGCCTGGCTCGGTGAGATGGCCCCGCGTTTCCAGCCAATCTCGATAATGAATCAGTTCCAAACCGGTGAACAGCGGCCAGCGATGCACGCCCACCATGTCCAAGTGCCGGCTGTAGGGAGCAAAGCCATCCCACACGCTGCCGGCCACGGGGCGGCCGCGATAGGGATCGCTGTTCTTCACCGTGCGAATGGCCCGGGGCATCAGATCGGTGAGTTCCTGCGTCAGGTTGGTTCCAGTCTGCCAGCAGAGAATGGCGTCCTGAGCGGGGAAGCGGCTGACCCGGTCGCCCAGGCTCGCCACGATTTCCAGGCTGTTGGCTCGATCCGCGGACGGAGCGAGCACGTTCAATTCGGGGACCAGCCAAAAGCCAAGCTGCGAAGCCTCCATCCAGGTTGACTCGGGCGTGTTGGCGTCGATCCAAAGCGTATTGAATCCCGCTTCGCGAAGGGCCTTCAGCGAAGAGCCGCTGTACCGCACCCCCCGAACGAAAAAGGGTTTGCGGTTCACGAGCAAGCGGTCCTGGCTCAGCTCGATCACGGTGGCGCGGGGCTGCGTCAGTCGAGCGCCGCCGCCGTCCGCCGCCAAGGTTTTCGGCTGCGTTGTGACCCGGCCGATGCCGCGCGGATCATCGGCCATGGCATTCGCCACGGGAAACACGCTCACGTCGTCGATCCACATTTCATTCAGGCCAATCCCGCCCATGACGTTGAGCAGGACTTGATCAACATAGGCCCCCTCGAAATTGAGATCGCGATTCAGCTCGGCCCGCATCAGTTGCTGCTGCTCGCGCATCACCCGAAGCGGATCGCGGATGTGCAATTGCTGCCAGCGGCCGACGTTTTGATAGAGATCGCCGCGCAGCAGCGTGGTCATCGGCTTGGACAAATCTTTCGCATCCCGCTCCCGCGGCAGGACCACCCGGGCCATGAATTGCATCCCCGGCCGGTTCGCCTTGAGCCACACCGAAGCCTGAAAGACTTCGCTCAGGTCGGCCCGCCCCACGGCCAGATAGTAATGAATGAAGGTGCCCTGCTCCGCCTTGAGGCGCAGATGCTCGGACTGTTGACCCGATCGCGAAGTCTGCTGCGTCACGTCGTGCAGCAATTCTTGGAACGTGGCATCGGCATCGCCGGCCATCCATTCGGGCGAACGCCCTTCGAAACTGCGCTCAAACTGGTTGTCCGAGGCGGCGGTCCAACCCAACAGGCCGAGAACAGGCAGCAACAGCATCCATCTTCGCATCTTACGCTCCTTGCCCCATTTGGGCAGGATAGGCCATGACCGACAGGGACATGTAGCAAAGGAATGGCGTCAGGAGAAGAGCAATTAGCTTGAGTGAATCGCCGGGACAGGCCGTTGCAAACCGAGTTCGGCGAACCACCTTGGCCAACGCGGCGGGATGATCACTGAACTCCGCTTGCATTTTTTTGGAAGAATTCCTAAAGTTGCCGCCGTTCAATCGCTCCAGGGCATCGGAACACCCATGGAGCCGCGGGGCTGGGACGCCCTGGCAGTCATTCGGTGCACGGAAGCCGCCTCCGAGAAGATGGACACCCTTCACTCGCGTTCAGCGGAGTCTGAACGCCGCCCTCACCGACAGGCCTACGTTCCTGGACTGATCGCCGAGCCGCGCTCGGTGGATCGGATTTTTCGGCAAGGATGCCGCCATGCGCCGACAGGGAAGTGCCGGTTTGGGGATGCTATTGATCGTTTGGCTTGGAGGCTTGCCTGCGCTGCAGGCGCAGGAAGCGAAAACGCCTCCCGCCGCGCCGCCGCGGCTGAGCCTGCCCGTGCAGACGGCCGTGCAGCAAGCCCGCCTGTTCATGGAACGGGGTGAATACGGTTCAGCGGTGCGCCTTCTCGAAGGCAGCCTGAGCCAGGCCGATGGGGACGCGGTGTATCTGACCCTCTTGGCTCAAGCTTACCAGGAGTATCTGAAGGAACTGCAAGGACAAGGACGCAGCGACCTCGTCAAGATGTATCATGATCGACTGCAACGCATCCAAGGCCATCTCGCACCCGCCGCTTCCGCCTCCAGTGCCGTTCCTCCCTTGCCGAGCATTCCTCAAGAACCCAACCAGGCCCCTGGGGTCGCGGATTCGCGGTCGCCCATCGTCATCCGCGGACAAAAAGCCGACGAGGCCCCACAACCTACCGCCTTGATCGCCCAAGCCAATCAAGCTTTCAGCGAACGCCAATACCCTCAGGCCGAACGCTTCTACCAGCAAGCCTCCCAGCAACAAACCTTGCCAACGCTGGAAAAGGAACGCTGGGCCTATTGCAAACTGCATCGAGTGACGGAGTTGATCAACCAGCCGCCCCCCAGCGGCCTCGATTGGGCCGGCCTGGAACAGGAAGTTCGCACCGCTCATGCCATGGCCCCCAGGTTGACCTTCAGTCAGAAACTCCTGGACATCATTCACCTGCAATCGAAAGCCGCGGCCAAAGCGACCACGCCTGCCTCCCATCCCAATCTCACCCGGACGGCGTCTCGGACCGTCAACGGCTGGCAGGTGACGGAATCCCCCAACTTCCGGCTGCACCATCAGCAAGAAGATTTAGCTGACCAGGTGCTCCATGCCGCCGAGAAGGCCCGCGCCGCCATCGCTCGCAAATGGCTGGGGCAAGGCAGCTTTCCGAATTGGACGATGAAGTGCGATCTCTATCTTTACCCCGACGCCGCCAGTTACAGCAAGGCCACGGGAGCGCCTGCGCAGTCGCCCGGCCATTCGACCATCGGCGCCGATCGCCAGGATGCGCGCCGCCTGCAGAATTTGCGCATCGACTTGCGCGCGGATCATCCGCATCTGGTTTCGTGCGTGCTGCCGCATGAAGTGACGCACGTCACCCTGGCGGGGCAAGTGGCTCATCTGCCCATTCCGCGCTGGGCGGACGAGGGCATGGCCGTGCTGTCGGAAACGTATGAGCGCATCGCCCGCCACATCGAGCCTTTGGCTCAAGCCTATCAGGAACAGCGCATCTTCACGGCCGAGCAATTGATGAACTGCGACGACTACCCCGATCCCTCGCGCATGGCTGCCTTTTACGGCCAAGGGGTGTGCCTGGTGCAATATCTCACCGAACAGAAAGGCCCCACGGAATTCGTCGCCTTTCTCCGCTCCGCCGCCTCCAAGGGGTATGAAGCGGCCCTGCGGCAGCATTATGGCTTCGGCCTATCCGAATTGGATCAGCATCTGCAGCGCTATATCGTGGAGGAGCGCGTCCCCAGTTTGCTGCTGACCGGTGCTTCCGCAACGCGCTAAGGGATCGCGCCTAAGCCCAAATCATGACGGTAAGGCTGATCAAAACCAGGTACAAAGCAAACCAACTGAGCCGAGCCTGACGAACCAGGCGAATCAGCGGATGGATGGTCAAATAGCCCACCACGCCGCTCACGACGACGCCGAGCAGCGTCATCCAAAGAAAAGACGGCGTCATCCATTGATCCCGGAGAGGGTCCTTCAGCGCCCGCAGGATGCCCAGCAGACCCAGGCCTGAACTGGCGATGACGGACATCATGAAGCTGAAGCGCACGGCCCAACCGCGCTCCAAGCCCGCAAGCAGGGACATCGAAATGGTCATGCCGCTTCGGCTCAGACCGCGAAAGACCGCCGAGCCGGCCTGAGCCGTCCCGATCAAGAGCGCTTGCCACCAGCGCATGTCGCGGCCGCGCGTTTGCCCCGAGGCCAGGCGATCGGTGGCGATCAGAATGCAGCCCAGAATCAAAAAGTTGATCGCCACGGGGACCGGCTGATTGAAGCTTTTTTGAATGTGTTCCGCCTTCCACAGGCTCACCACCACGGCGGGCACCGTCGCCAACCCCATCAACACGCCCAGCCACAGGAACTCGCCCGCCGTCCGCGGCCAAGGGGCAGCCTCCGGCGCGGGTGCTTCCGTTGCCCCAGCGGCCGGCCGTTCGCTCTTGACCTTGCGGCCAAAGTGGCTGAGGAAGCGCTGCAGGTCGGCACGGAAGTAAAACAGGACGGCCACCGTGGTCCCGAAATGCAAGACGCCGTCGAAGAAGATGGCCTGGGCGCCGTGGTCTTCTTGAAATTCAAAAAAATGCTGAAAGATCACCAGATGGCCGCTGCTGGAAACGGGTAGAAATTCGGTGACCCCTTGCAAGGCCCCGAGGATGACGGCTTGCCACCATGGCATGATGATTCCCTTGATCGTGGGAAGAGGGATCAGAGCAACCGAACAATTTTCCGCGAGCCAACCCGCAACAGAATGCCTTCGGGGTTCAATTCAAGTTCCATCTTCGGATCGGCGACCTTGCTGCGCTCGGGGCCGATGGTGACGCCATGGCCCTGGATCAATCTGCGGGCTTCGCTCGTGCTGGGGGCCAGGCCGGCTAACTGCATGGCCTTGCAAATCCATATTTTGCCGCTGCCGCGATCCGTATCGGGGATGGTGAAGACGGGGATGTCCGTGGGGTCCTGGCGCTGCGAAAACCGTTTTTCCCACTCGGCCTGCGCCCGATCGACCTCGGCGGCAGCGTAATAGCAGGCCACGATGTCGCGGGCCAAGGTTTTCTTGGCCGCCATGGGATGCGTCTGATGGGCATCCACCAGCCGGTCGATTTCCGCGCCGGGCCGATCCGTCAACAACTCAAACCATTCGCGCATGAGGTCGTCGGGAATGCTCATGGTCTTGGCGAATTGCTCCTCGGCCGATTCGCCCACGCCGATGTAGTTGCCCAGCGACTTGCCCATGCGGCGGTGGCCATCCCGGCCGCGCAGGATCGGCATGGTCAGGCAAATTTGCGGCTCCTGGCCTGCATGGGATTGCAGATGCCGGCCCATCATCAAGTTGAACAATTGTTCGCTGCCGCCCAGCTCGACGTCGGCCCGGATTTCGACGCTGTCGCGCCCCTGCATCAAGGGGTAAAGGCATTCCCGCAGATAAATGGGATTCCCCGCCTTGTGCCGCTTGGTGAAATCGTCGCGTTCGAGCATGCGCTGCACGGTGATCTGGCTGGTCAGGGCAAGCACGTCGAGAAAGCTGAAGCGGGAAAACCATTCGCCATTGAAACGCACTTCGGCCTGGGCCAGGTCGATGATCTTGCCCACTTGGTGCAGGTAATCCTTGGCGTTTTCCTGGACTTGCTCCTCGGTTAGGTGCGCGCGTGTTTGATCGCGGCCGCTTGGATCGCCGACCATGGCCGTGTAGTTACCGATGATCAACACGGCCTTGTGGCCAAGCTGCTGGAATTGCCGCAGCTTTCGCAGGGGAACGGTATGCCCCAGGTGCACGTCAATCCCCGTCGGGTCGATGCCATACTTCACCCGCAGGGGCGTGCCCTTGGCGATGCTCCGCTTGAGTTTGTCGATCAATTCCGCTTCGGGGACAAGTTGTTCGGTGCCCCGGCGAATCACCGCTAATTGTTCTTCAATGGGAGCCATGCACCATTCTCTTTCTACGAGCCTGCCTTGAAACCTGCCGCACACCCTTAGAGGGTCATGCGAGCATCCGGCTTGGATAGCATACAAAAGCCCTTCGAACCTGGAAGGCTTGCCCCCGCCGCGGCGGGCTAGCCGAAAGAACCGAAGTGGCCTTGCGCCGGGAAGGCGTTGGGCACGTGTTCGATCTCGGGAAACCACCGCGTCTTGGGCCAGGCGATCAAGATGACGTCGAAGCGTGCGGCGTAGCCCAGGAGGCGATGTTTTTGCATGAATTCCGCGGCAAGCCGGCTCAAGCGCCGCTGTTTCTCCTCATCGACGGACAGAGCCGGTTTCTCGGTGGATGCGCCCTCCGTGGAGCGGACTTCGACAAAGACGATGGTCCGCCCTTCGTAGGCGACCAGGTCGACTTCGCCCGTTCGCCCATGCCAGTTGATCTTGAGGATTTTGTGGCCGCGGCGGCGGAGAAAGCGGCACGCCGCTCGTTCGGACCGATGGCCAAACCAGCGCCGCCACCAAGGTTCAAGAGGGGAGGGTTGTTCCATGACGCGGTCAACCCCGGACCACGATTGTTTGGGAAGTTGTTCGGCGGCCCCGCGGCTTTACTGCGCCGCTTCCTTGGCGGCCTTTTCGGCCTTGGCCGTGGCCTTGGCACTGTCGTCGCCCAGGATTTCCACGGCGACTTTGCGACCTTCGCGCAGCCGCGTGGCCTTGCCGACGCGATCGCGGAGATAATAGAGCTTGGCCCGGCGAACCCGCCCCGACCGCTTGACCACGATCCGAGCGATCTTGGGAGAATGCAAGGGAAATTGCCGCTCCACGCCCTCGCCTTGGACAATGCGGCGAACGGTGAAGTATTCCCGGGTGCTCGTGCCGCGGCGGGCGATTACGGTCCCTGCGAAAATCTGGATGCGCTCTTTGTTGCCTTCCAGAATCCGCTGATGGACTTCCACTTGATCGCCGATTTCAAAAGCCCGGATGGACTTGGGGTCTTTCCGGTAGTTCGCTTCGACTTTGGCTAACAATTCGCCTCGCTTCATCATGGCCTTATTCCTTCGTGCACAGCGCGGATCAACCGCGGGTTGGCTGCAAGTTTTTTATTTTATGGATCACCCGCCATCGGCAAGGTGCGCTCTTGGCAGGCTCTTTTTTTATCTCTTCCTTGGCCCGATTCAATCCGCGTCTGGCGCTTCCGCGTGTCGCTCTGGACGATGGAAGCGGTGTCGCTGGCTCCTAAGCTTGGCCTGCTCCGCCCGCCAGGCCGCCACGGCTTCATGGTGCCCGCTGATCAAGATTTCCGGAACCTCCAAGCCGCGAAACACCCGGGGACGCGTGAACTGCGGATATTCGATCATGCCCGGTTCGCTGTGCGTTTCTTCCCGCAGGCTCTCGGCGTCTCCCAAAACCCCCGGGACGTAGCGAATCACCGTATCAATCACGACCATGGCCGGGACTTCGCCGCCGTTGCAGATGAAATCCCCGATGGAAATCTCCCTGGGCTGCAGCCATTGTCGGATGCGATCGTCAAAGCCTTCGTAGCGGCCGCAGAGCAATAGCAGTCGAGGCTCCTTGGCCATTTCCTGGACCACGCTTTGCGTCAAACGCTCTCCTTGCGGCGTGAGCATGATGACCTGGCCTGGAGGCTGGGCCATGGCCTGCACGGCCTCGACGGCCTCCAACACCGGCTCGCACATCAGCACCATGCCGGGACCGCCGCCGAAAGGCCGATCGTCCACCTTTTTATGCTTGTCCTTGGACCAATCGCGAAAGTCCCAGGCGTGAATCTCGACCAGGCCGCGCTCGATGGCCAGCTTGAGCAAGCTTTGCGTCAGGTAGCTGTCAAATAGCCGGGGAAACAGGGTGAGAACGTCGAAACGCATGGGACCCCGTTGACTTCATGAGCGTCCAATCCTGGCCAAGCCGCGCCACTGGCCTGTCTTTAGCTTTGGGGAGCCGCGCTCGCCGCGGGCACGCCAGCCGCTTGAGCGGCGGCCAGGTCTTCAAATTTCTTCAAATACTTGCGGATCAAGACGGCCACCTTGTCGGAGGGTTGAGCGCCGACGCCCAGCCAGTATTTGATGCGATCCGGTTTCATGGTGACCCGGCTGTCGGTGTCCTTGACCATCGGATCATACGTGCCCAACTCCTCGATGATCCGGCCGTCGCGCGGCTGCCGGCCATCGATGGCCACGATGCGAAAATAGGGGCGATGCTTGCGGCCCAACTTTTTCATGCGGATTTTAACCAAGAGTCACTCCTTCCAAAGGTCGTTTTCACGGTGATGGCATGGTCCAGCGAACCCATCGAGGTTCGACTAGCGTTTGCCTTTCTTGCGTTTCTTCTTGCGTTCCTCGGCGCGCTCCTTGGCCGTTTTGCGGTGGCCCGTGCCGATCTTTTGCTTGGCCAACTGCGGACCGCCCGGCATCAGCGCCCCCATCTTCGAGAGGCCCGTCATCATCTTGAACTTTTGCCAGGTGCTCATGCTCATCATCTGCCGCATGAGCGTGCGCATGACGCCGAACTGTTCGACCAACCGCTTGACTTCATGCGGCTGCGTGCCCGAGCCTTGGGCGATGCGCCGGCGCCGGCTCAGGTCGATCTCGTCCGGGTTCTTGCGCTCCTCCGGCGTCATCGAGTCGATCATGCCCTGCATGCGGCGAAACGCCGCCTCGGGGTCTTCCTCGATCTCCTCGAGCATGCTCGCGTCCATGCCCGGCATCATGCCCATCATTTGGCGAATGCCGCCGAGTTGCTGCAATTGTCCAAACGCGGCGCGGAAATCGGCCAGCGTGAAATCCCCCTTGGCCAGCTTTTCTTGCTGTTTCCGGAGGGCTTCCTGATCTTGCTGCTGCTGAATGCGGGAAACTTTTTCGACCAGGGTCATCAAGTCGCCTTGGCCCATGATCCGCTGGGCCATGCGCTCGGGATGGAATTCCTCCAGGCGGTCCAGCTTCTCGCCCACGCCGATGAACTTGATCGGCACCCGGGTGACTTCCTTGATGGAGAGGGCCGCGCCGCCCCGGGCGTCGCCGTCCAACTTGGTCAGGATGACGCCGTTCAGCTCCAGGGCTTCGTGAAAGGCCTTGGCACTGTTCACCGCGTCTTGCCCGGTCATCGCGTCGCAAACGAAGAAGACCTGGTCCGGCTTGCATTGCTTGTCGATGGCCCGCAACTCATCCATCGGCATCTCGGCCACGTGCAAGCGGCCCGCGGTGTCGAGAATGACCGTGTCCAGATGTTGTTGGCGTGCTTGCTTGACGGCGTTGAGGCAAACGGAAAGGGGCTGCCCCTGAGGCTCGCTGTAAACCGGGACGTTGATCTGCTGGCCCAGCACGATCAACTGATCGACGGCGGCGGGACGCTGCAAATCAGCGGCGACGAGCAGCGGCTGGCGGCCCTTCTCGCGCAGCATCAGGGCCATTTTCGCCGCCGTGGTCGTTTTACCCGAACCTTGCAGGCCGCAGAGCATGATCACCGTCGGCCGATCCTTGGCGAAGGGGATCACATGATCCACGGGCCCCATCAAGGCGACCAACTCATCGTAAACGATCTTAACGATCTGCTGGCTGGCGTTGACGTTCTTGATGACCTCTTGACCCAAGGCTTCCTGGGTCACGTGGTCGATGAAGGCGTTGACGACGTTGAAATTGACGTCCGCTTCCAGCAGCGCCTGGCGGACGATCTCCAGCCCTTCCCGGACGTTGGCTTCCGTGAGCCGGGCGGGACCGGTCAATCGACGCATCGCGTCGCTTAGGGATTTGGTCAAGCCTTCGAACATAATCCATGATCCAATTGAAAATCGGCCCGGCGGGCTGGGATGTACACCCTCGTCTCCACCAGGCGGTTGAATCTTTCATTATAGAATATCGCCATCAGGTTGCCAGTGGCGATTGAAGCGGATGGCTGACCGGCGGACGGGCCATATGACCCATGCTCGCTCGGTCATCCATCGGCTGCCAGGCGCAACGTTTATGGCCTTATGTCCCTTCGAATTCATCACTAAATGCATGGCTGCCGCGGCAGCCAATCCAAAAGGCAGGTATGATGACCTTAGAGAATCAAGTGGATGGATTAGGCAGGCCAGACCGATGACGGCCGGTACGGCCAGCGAGGGTGATCATCGCTCATGACTCGATATACCGACTTATACCCCGGACAAGTGGCCCTTGGCATACTCTTCCTGGGCATCGCGGGGCTGTTCGGAAGCGGTTACTATTTTTCCAAATCGCTGCTGTTCCTGATCGATGGCGTCACCGTGCAAGCGACCGTCCAAAGGCATTGGCGGGAAGCGGTCGGCTCGAGCAAGTTTCCCACCTACCGCCATTACCTCAAGTACAGTTTCAGCGACCCCGAACAGCAACAGAAGGTCATCGAAAAGGACGAAACCCCTCCCGCCATCTGGGCGCAGGTCAAGGAAGGCGAATCGTTTCCCGTGCTGTGTTTGCCCTACGATTCGTCCCGCGCCATCCCCAAGGCGACCATTTACTCCACCCTGCCGATCTTGATCCTGTCCTTCGTGCTGTCCCTCTTGGTGCTGATCCTGGGAGCGGTCATGGTCGTCGCCAAATGGCGGGCCTGGACGCATCGGCTCGTCGTCACCGAACTCTCCGCCGACCATATCACGACGACGATCAAGAATCGCAAAAACAAACCTCGGCCGCCGCAGCCGCCGAGGTGATGTATTTGGGGTGTTGTTATTGGCTGATCGTGGAGGGCAGCGTTCTACTGATCAGTTTGGTTCAAACGGAACACAAATGGCACGATATGCGTGCTGACATCCAAGCGCAGGCGGAAGGCATCGCCGCCCTGCAAGGTGACGTTGATGTCGTCCTGCTGCCGATCCTTGAAAATCTCGGCGGCCAGTTGCTTGGCCTTGGCCCGCTTTTCGGGGTCCTTTTCCAGGCCAATCAATTGACTGAGGTGCAGTTCCATCTTCATGGGATGCTGCCCGCCCGCGGCGGAAGAGGAGGCCAAGGATCGCAGGGCTTTTTCCAAATGAGCCAGGCCGTTCTTGCCGACGGCGACCAGGAAGACGTCGTCACGAAAGGCGAAATGGAAGTCGATGGCGCCGAACATGTCGATGGCCTGGGGGTCGCCATTCGGCGGGCGAATGCAATGAATCGCCACGCCCTCGACCTTGGCCACGTCCTGTGAGAAATGCTCTTTTTCCTTCTCGGGAATGTTGCGGATGAGGTCGCGGGCCAGTTCTTCCATCTTCTTGCCCTCGCGGATCCGCAGCGCCGCCAGCCCCGTGAGGTGGCCGTGCTCATCCGGGCCGAACGCCATCAGCCCCAAGTCGACCAGGTCGCTCTTGAGCGTCGGCTCCAAGGTCTTGAAGACCTTCTCGGCGACCATCTTCTTGAGCATGCTCTGCTCCTCGTTCATCGCCTCCTGAAAAGCGACGTCGATCAAGTCGTTGAAGTCCTTGCGAATTTGCTCATCGAGCGGCAAATGCATGACGAGGCTCATGGCGGAGGATTGGGTCAAGCCGTGAAACATGCTGCGCGCCCGGCCGAAGCGTTCGATCCGGCCCGCCAGCTTGGAGCCGCTCTTCGCCGTCATGTACAGGTCGCCGCGGAGCCGATGCTTTTCCTGATCGAGATTGAACGAGAGGCCGAATTCCTTGCCGTCGCGCATCAGTTCCTCGACCAGGTCGCGAACGATCTTCATCCCCGCCAGCCGGCCGCGGTATTCGCCTTCCGACTCGCCTGGCCGCCGCTCCTTTTCCCGCGCCATGCCCGCGTCCATGTCGGTCAGCAGCTTGTGCTTTTCCGCGTCGCTGATCCGATCGAAGCGCACGGAAACGGCCATCAGGTTGTTCCGATGCGCCTCCGAGAGGGATTTCATCGGGTCCGGCAAATCGCCTTTGAGCGCTTCTTCCTGCTCGCTGACGAAGAGATAGCGATGGGCGAATTTCATGTATACCTTGAGGCCGAAGGGCGTGTCCAAGGCGTGCAGCCCATTCTTCAAATCCTCGATCTCAAGGTTGAACCCTTGCAGGACGCTTTTGAAATCCGCTTCCGAATTGATGGGGATAAAGACCAGGGTCGGCGGTTTATCGCTCTGCGGCTTGGTGACCATCAGTCCGAAGGGCCGCTGCGTGTCCAGACCGCTGGTCGGCAGCACGCTCTGGACGATGCCCTCGAACTGGGCCATCTCGTTTTCCTTGCCCGCCAACTTGAGGATATACTTCGCGTCGCTCAGGGCATCCTGAATCGAGCGGATGCTCACCACCGCGAAGTCCGCCCTGGCCGCGGGGGCATGGGCCAGCCCCAGCAACAACAGCCATCCGAACAACCAGCGTGACGTCACACGCGGGATCATAGCAATCTCCTTCCCATCAAAAACGAATCGAAACCGTTCCCCAAGAAGGCTGGGATGCGCGTTCTCCGCCCCCCTCGAAGATAAACTTCAACTTTCATACCTAGGGACTCGGCTTCAGGTGTCACTTGAGGTATGATTATCTTGATTTTTCTATTCGTCGAGAATACCCCAGCCCCCCCATGCCCCTCCGGAGGGACCTCATGACCAGATCAGGCCATCGCAACTTCGGGCGAATCCTCGGCCCGTTCCTCCTCCTGGCGTTGCTGGCGGCGTGGCTGGGATTGCCGGCGGGAACGACCGGCCAGCCGCCTTCCGACGAGAAGCCGAAAAACCCGCCCAAGAAAGAGTCGCGCTACGAATTTCGCCGCAAACACGACCCGGACGGCATCGGCAAGTTCTACATGGAAAGGGAGATCGCGCAGGTCATGGGGCACCTGGGCGCGGGCTGGCTGGAACGGCCCGAACGGGAACGCGAGGAAGCCCCCAAGAAGCTGCTCGATGCCCTCAAGCTCAAGGAAGGCGACGTCGTCGCCGACGTCGGCGCGGGCACGGGCTATTTCACCTTTCCCATGGCCGCCCTCGTCGGTAAACAGGGCAAGGTGTACGCCGTCGATATCCAACCCGAAATGCTGACCTACCTGCGACAGAAGATGCGGCTGCTGCAAGTGAACAACGTCGTGCCCGTCAAGGGCACCATCACCGATCCTAAACTGCCCGCGGACAAGATCGACCTGATCCTGCTCGTGGACGTCTACCACGAATTTTCCCACCCCTATGAGATGACCGAGGCCATGTGCAAGGCGCTGAAGCCGGGCGGCAGGCTCATCTTCGTCGAATATCGGGCTGAAGACCCCGACGTGCCGATCAAGCCGCTGCACAAAATGACCGAGCGGCAGGTGATCAAGGAGATGGAGCCGCACCCGCTCAAGCACGTGGAAACGATCGGCACTCTCCCCTGGCAGCACATCATCGTGTTCGAAAAGCACAAGGAAGCCAATGGGGATGGCTGATCCTGAGCGAAAAGCTCGTGGAAGAACGTCACGAGCAGCGGGCGGCCTTGATGATCCTTGACACCCTCCCCTCATGCCTCAACTCGGTTTGGGCACGCCCTCATCGCGAAACTCGGTTTCGCTGTCGTGCCTCGGACGTCTCGTCCGTCCATGCTCCGTCTTGGCAAAAAAAACCCGGCGCTCGCGCTGCATTCGATCCATGGCAAGCCCGATGTGCCAGCGCCGGGTAAACCGTATTCTCAATGAGCATTTCGGCTTGAAGGGCCGATTCGGTCAGCCCAGGTTGAAGGCCTGGGTCCCCTGGCCAATGGAATGAATCGGCCTTGACCGGAGTCGTTGTTTTTATTCAAACATGGCGGGACATAAGGCGGTTCGGCCTCGATCACGTGTACTGGTACGGCCCCTCGACGTACTCGCCGGCCGCCTGCAACTTCCCGGCCGCAGCCTCGGCGCGGGACAACTCGGCGAACTCGTAGGTCAGGCAGACGTTGTGCGTGCCGTCCACTTCGGGTGCCTCCCGGAAGTCCAGCCGGCCTCCGTGCCGGGCGACGACGTCGGTAACCCGCTCCTCGCGGGCCGGGTCGGACGGGGGCAGGTAGTAGACCTCGAACATCCAGGTCACGCTGCCCTCCCGCCGCCGAACGATGCGGATCAGCGGGCACGCGCAAAACAGCGCTGCGATCAGAGGCGATCTAGCTCGCGTGCTCCGTTGCATCCGTTTGTTCTGCCTCCGATCTTATGCGAATTGAACGTTGAAGCAAGAAATCGTCCATGCATCGTGTATCACTTCATGCCAATCAGAAAGGGGATAGTGCAGCTTGCCCCCCAAGCAATCAGGCCATAAGCCGTCGCTGGCGCGCCGCGAACGTTGCCCACACTACGTATTACAGCTAGTATGATAATTGCGAAAAAGGCCATGCGAGCGAGGCCACGAAGAATACAGCCATCGCACCTTGATTAGGTGCTGTCGTATAGGCTGGACCCGCCAGTTCTCTGGCCCCAACAAAGTACAGAAGCGAAATAGGAATTAGTACAAAGTACTATAATCCCCCAGCAGAACGCTTTGTGGTTGTTTCAGATGCGATTACTGAATCGGCAGCAAGCGAATCTGATGCAGTCGATTGATGTGAATTTGTCATCGATGGGTGATTATCGGTTGATTGGCAGAACTATAGTATACACAGAACCTTTTCTGTGTAACGTCGAGGTCTTTCTGTGTATTCCGGTTGGATTTCCGCGTAACACCGATCAGGCTACACTGATGGACGTGCTGATGTCAAGGTTTGGAGGCCGATTCTGTGGTGTTAAAACTATGGTAAGATCAGATGCCCCCGACCGAGACGAGATCGCCGAAACTGCTCGATCAGCTGCGAGATAAGCTGCGAATGTTGCATTATGCGTGGCGCACCGAGCAGGGTTATGTCATGTGGGTGGAGCGGTTTTTGCGGTATCACCGGGACCAGAATCGGGGCGTAGGACGGCACCCTCGCGAGCTGGGAAAGACAGAAATCGAACAGATTCTGACGTTCTTGGCCGTGCAGAACTGTAGGGTGCGTTGAAACGCACCTCATTGGAATGCGGACGTAACCTAGGTCGGCGGTGTGTCACGACGCACCCTTCTTGACTCCGCGTCCAACGTTTGGTTATGCCAGATTTGTCTTGCCGAGGTTGTCATATTCCGGCCAGCCCCAGCCGCCATTGAAGTCCTCAATGTCGAGTTGAACGTCGCCGTAGGATTTGAGAGGTTTGAACACACCATCCGATTTTGCCTTCAAAAGGACGTCCAAGATCATTTCGCCGATTGCAACGGTAAATGGGTCGCCACCATCCTCGCTTTCCTCTTCCGCGTCCTCATCTAACGCGGGAACAACGAATTGCGTTCCATCGACTTTGATCACAGTAAAAGCTTCGCCTTCGAATCTAGATTCGATCGCCTCGATCCAGTGCCCAAAGTCAATGCATCGATCTTCATCGATACTTGTAGTCCATTGACCATCGCGTTCATGCTTGGGGCGCTCGTCTGCGTGAATGAAGATCCATCCAGATTGATCGCACGAATAGCCGATTTCGAGTGCAGACAGTGACGCTGGTTTGGCAGCGGTAAGCGATTTGACGCTTGATTCAAGTTCGCGACGGAAGACTTTGGCGTCTTTACGGAGGTCAATCGTTTTCATCAGGTTGGAGTCTCTATTGGATTGGCATAACGACCCCGCTCAGCAGCCGGGGCCGCTGGGGAACCTTTGAACCCTGAAAAACCGTAATGCGGCCCCGGTCTGCTGCAGCGACTTGTTATGCGGCGACTGCTTGTGCAGGAACATAATACTGCCAGTCCTCCTGGCAGGAATCGAACCTGCGCCCACGGGCTTATAAGGCCCACGCTCTCACCACTGAGCTACAGGAGGTGTTGAATTCCAAACGACATATGCCATCGCGTATCATCGCAACCTCCTTTCACTCATCGCCGGGCGGAAGCATCGGCACCGAGGGATGGACCACCCGACGGAGACATTCGCCATGCGCCCAAAGTTGTTGGGTCGCGCCGTGGGGCAGGTCCACCAGTAACGACAGGAAATCGTCGCTACCGATGACACCGTACTCGCCGCAGAAGCAGCACATCGCCTTTGACCCGTCATCCATCTGCGTTCCCGACGATCTTCAACAATGCGTCAGCCGTTCGCTCAGTCCTTTGACGATTGCCGTACAAACACATGTGTTCGGTTTCGGCCCACCAAAGGAAGTCCACGAGCTTCTGCCTTGGCTCGCGGCGAATGAGCAGCCCGTAGATTTCGTTGATGTACCCGTCGTATTCGTCTTGGGCTTCCGGTACGCCAGCTACGCCGATCGGGTCCCATTCGCGCATCAACACGTCGCGGATGGCGTCCTGATAAGACCTCGCGCGCTGTAGGCGTTCGCTCATCGATGCACCAAGCCGCATAACGAACCCGCTCAGCCTCGGCGCGGGCCGCGTGAGCTGCGAACCTGGGAAAGCCTGCCCGCTCCCGCCGTCGGCTGCAGCGGATGGTTCGGCTTGCCTTGCCAATTCACGGCTCGAGACGAATCACCGTTCCCGGATGCCCGAAGCTCGACGGGCAGTGCCGGATACGAATCTGCTGCTCGGGTGTCATGCCGATGGTCTGCCCGTGCTTGAGCACAGGGCCATTCTCCAACAGGTAGTACATGATGTTCAGCAGCCACTCCCGCAGCTCGCCCGGCTCCATGTCGATGCGGGGGATCTCGATCTCCATGTGTCCGAGCGCCGACAGTCCGGTCGTAAACAGGCCCGTCGTCCCATCTTCGTTCCGGAGCGCACGGAGATCGACCCAGAGGTACAGCGGCGGTGCCTCGGGCGAGTCGATCTTCTCCGCCATGTTGATGAAGACCGGGGGAAAATGCACAAGCGTGGCCTCGGGCCAGTAGACGGCCATCACGCCGGGTTGCTTGGCGGCGAGTGCGGTGACGGCGGTCACGACCAGTCGCCGCTTGACCGGGTCCGCAGCGTCACCCGTCGCCGTGATGAGCAGATGCGAGCGGTGACGCTTGACGGTTTCGATGGGCGGCTGTTGCGGCCACATCCAGGAGGTAGCGATCGGTCCTTCCAGGTCCGGATAGGGCGCTGGCATCAGAGCCAACGCAAAGAACTCGTCACCCACATCGAAACTGAACACGCCACCGTCGCCACGGTTGATGCCCGAAACGGCTTTGCCAGCAATCCGTGCCTTGGCCAGTTGCTTCAGGAATGCATCAGCGGGGAAGGTGTCCCCTTCCAACAAGAGAGCGCTGAAGATCGGGCCACCTGGACCCAGCTCGCGCTTGGGTGAGTCGGCCTGCTTCTTCTTGAAAAAGCCGAACATCTCGCTTCCCTCCGGACACATCACAAGGATGAGGCCGAACTCTCTATTAGCATGCGCCGTCGGACCGTCCGACTATGCGCGATATCGTCTCATCGCACGCAACAAACCCTGGTCATCCTTTGGTGCCTTCCCGC
>JAANMX010000143.1_pt1 | contig 88811 bp, 69 predicted proteins | sample 7279681 | NCBI WGS metagenome assembly JAANMX01 (sample SAMN14094542, study PRJNA606508) | bioreactor metagenome | isolation source: A lab-scale SPAN reactor treating ammonium-rich wastewater day 351 | place: Ireland: Galway | collected 2018-01-01
TTCAACTTCGCGCTTAGATCGGCAGCATGTTGATGATCGATTCGACCGAGTTGAGCAGGTTGGCGGTCGCCAGCACCTGCTTCTGCACCATGGTGAACTTGTAGGCGGCGACCGCCAATTCCTCCTCCGGCTTGAGCGGGATGTTGGTCGTGGCGTCACCGGCGCCGGTGGTGCGTTGAAACACGCTGGGATGCAGGATCGTCAGACCGACCGAGACGGAGGCGCGCACCGGATACAGCATAGGCGAGAACGACTGCTCATCGACCGAGAAGCTGGTCACACGCACCGGCACGATGCGCCCCGGCCCCCACACGAACAACGTGACCGGCACCGTGCGCGGCGGAATTTCGCTGCCGGACGGGCTGGCTGCGCCGCCGGTGAGCGAGGCGGCGGCCCCACTGGCCGCGCCGCTCAACGCCCCGCCGATCGACCCGAGCAGCTGCACGCCCTCGGTGATCGGGTAGAGCAGCATTTCGAGCGCGGCGATCCGGTCGGCCACGCCGCTGACGAACGCGACCGGGTGCGCTGCCGGTGACTCGAGCGCGTCCGACGCGTCGAGAATCAGGCGCAGCGTGAACGACTCCTGCGGGTCGGTGGGCTGTGCGCGTCCGCTGGCGCTGCTGGCTTCGGTGGTGGCCGTTGTCTCGCCGGATCCGGACGATCCACCGCTGGCACTGGACGGGTCGTAAATCGTCAGCGTGCGCGAGAGGGACTCCGGGTTGTACTGGAAGATGATGATGTTCGGGATGGGGATAAGCAGCGGCGCGTCAAAGCGGATGAGTGCCCCTTTGAGCAGAACCGGACTGCGTGAAAATCCGTTAGCCATCGTCGCTCCTTCGTCTCGTTAGCGCCGCCACTGCGACATGATCTGCGTGTTCTTCGCCTCGACCGCGGATACGACGGCCGCCGTGTGGGTCGTATGCGGGGTGTAGTTGGCCGGCAGCGCGGCATCCTCGCCGAGGTTCAGCGTCCTGCGTGCCGATTTCTGGTATTCGAGCACTTCCAGCGCCTCGTTGTTCAACGCCAACCGCAGCGAGGACAGCATGCCGTTGTACATCCAGCGATAGGTGTCGCGGATGGCCTCATAGGTCGCGGTTAGATAAGCCGGGTTGCTGGCATGGTTGGTGGCCTCGCGCAGGATGTCCTCGCGGTCGGTGATCCCGCGCCGCATGCCCGCCCGTTCCAAGCGAGGCTTGAGGAAGCTGAGATAGAAGGTCAAGTCCATGCGGATGCCCTGCGCCATCGTGCCGGTGAACTCGACCGTGCTTTCGGTGTGTTCGGTGGTCGCGGCGTCGGCGCGCGTGATCGTCCCCCAGTCACCGCCGGCGTTGAGGTGCAGGCGTCCGCGCTGATGAGTCTTGGCGGCCAGTGAAACGGCCGGGATGCCGTCGCCGCGCCCACTGTTCGGGTCGAGCGTGCTGAAGTCGATGCGATGGCCCGCGCCTTCGAAATGAGTCGCGGTCGATCCCGTGCCGTTGAACCCCGGCGGGAACGTCGTCGAGCCGTCTACACGCTTGCTGACGCGAGAGGTCGGCTGATTGCTTGCGGCTTCGAAATACTCCACCAGCAGAAACTGGGGCACATGATGCGACTGCCGGCCCGGCCGCGCGCCGCTGCCGGTCAACTGGCCGTGAGTCGCCACGCGTAGGCCGCCCATCGCGGCGCCGATGTTGGCGTGATTGACGTAATCCGTCCACGGCTCGACGTCCGCCGTGCCGCGCGTGCGGATATGCTCCCGCATGTAGTCGATGAGTGTCTGACTCAAGCGGTACTCAGTCGAGTCCCAGACCGCCGACGGCAAGTCCTCGCCTTCGAGTTCGTCACCGATGATCTTCCAGTCGTCAGGCGAAAACTTATTGGCGCCCAAGTAGGTATCGGTGTTCTGCTGCATCTTGGTGTACAGATTAGCGTTCCCGCGAACCCGTCCGAGGTTGATCGTGCGCACTGTGGCATACTGCGGCGTCCACGGCGCGTCGTCCGCCACCGTCAGCGCAGGCTGGTCAATATCGACGTCGACACCGGTTCGGGCGTGTAGATACTCTTTGACGTAATGCAAGAAGGTACGGCGGTTCAGTTCGACGGTTCCGTCTGTCTTGACCCGCCGGCTGAGATAAGTCAGCGCGCGCATGTTCTCCTCGACAGCACGGTTCCCGCCGAAAAACTGCGCGATGGCGTTGAGTGCGTCGCTGGTTTCAAACGGGTCGGCGTTGCGATGCCCGCCTCCAGCGCCGATCGGCGTGCGCCGGATCAGGAACCCGCGAATCGTCCCCCACAGCCGTTCGGCCGCCCTCACCGCGGCAGTGAAACCGCGCCCGCCGCCCTGTGGGATCGTATCGAGCGAGTGCACCTGACGAATCAGGCTGTCCATGATGTCGTTGCGGCCGATCTCGCCGGTGACGGCTTTGGCAGTGTCCCGTGTTACCGCCGGCAGCAGGCCCACGCCGCCCTCTTCCTCGACCTCGACCGCCTCGCTGCCCCGACGGGCGGCGTGCAGCACCATGCGGTTCGCGGCGGCTTCGCGGCGGGCATCCATCGACAGGCCGCGCCCCGGCATGCCTAACGTTGGCTTCGGGTCGTGATCGGGCAGGGTGGCCGGGCGCGGGCCGGTCTGCTGCAAGACATGCGCGAGTTCGTGACGCAGCACCGGGTCGGCGCGGGCGCTGTCTGGCGGCAGCTCTGGGCTGAGGAAAATATGGCTGCCGCTGGTGAGCGCGTGCGCGTTGTAGAAGCGGGTCAGGCGCGCCGCCTCACGGCCGCTGTGTACGCGCACATGCGAGAAGTCGTGGCCGAACAGCGCCTCGTAGCGTTCGCGTTCGGCATCGGGCAGCGGGCGGCCCTCGGCCGGCTGAATTTGCGGCTTTGCGATATGCTCCGCTTTATCTTCGTCTGCGTCCTCGCGCTGGTCACGACGCAGCGCCGCCATGTCCGGCATCGACGTGTCTTCCGTGACGGTGATCGGCTGTAGGCCGCCGGTCGAAATCTGGAGGCCACTGCCCAGCACACTGCGCAGTAGATTGTTGATGCCGCCGATCAGTTCGGTGCGGGACTGCTCCAAGACGCGCTGCACGTCGCCCCGGATGGTCTCCCGCCACAGGACGTTCGGGTCGAGTCCCTCGTCGCGCAGTGTCTGGGCGATATGCGCCGACAAGATCGGGCGCAGTTGTGTCAGTTCGAGGAAGCGCCGCAGGACGAACCCGCGCGGGCCGCGAATGGTGGCGAGGAATCGCTCAAGGATAACGTCGACCACGATGTCCATGGGCAGGATATTGAAGGGGACTTCCAGCCCGTTCAACCCCTCGAAGATCTGGTCGAGCGCCTCGCGGAAAGCGGTGCTGATTGACGGGAAGCCGCCGTCCACGGTGAGGTCGGAGACCATCTCGTTGAACGCCTCGCTGCCCGGCCCGGCGACGAACTCAGCCGCCTCGATAAACACTGGCAGCGCGCTCAGCAGACGGCGCAGCAGCGGATAGCGCAGGGCGACCCGCCGGGCATGGGTGAAACCGATTCGCACGCGCTGGCGCAGGTTGAGGAAGGCATTCAAGATGCGTTCGATGACAGTGCGCGCGAAGGCGGCGATGCGCTGGAACCGCCCGCGTATTCCAGTGGCCGGGCGTGGCGTAGGTCGTGGGCTGCGGGCCGCCCGGCTTGTCCGCGCTTGCAAGCGCTCGGCGAACGGCAGGTCACCGCGCAGCAGCACCCACATCCAGATATTCTCGATGACCTGATCGCGCAGGGCCGGCGAGATGAATGTCTCCAGCTCGCGCACCAGCGCCAGCGGATCGTCCAAAATTTCTTCCTGAATGTGCGGCAGTTCCATAATCAGAAACTGGACGAGCTGCGCGATGGTAATGACGGCTGGCGCGCCGGGGATAAACAGCGACGCCGCATCGACGCCGACTCCGACGTAGATGCGGATATATTCTTGCAACTGCTCCAGCCCGCGTACGATCAGTTCCATCGTGACGACGTGCGAAAACGCCGCAAGTTCCTGCTCGTCGGTGCTGGCCGTCAGGGTCACGCTGCCGTCGCGTTGAAGATATTCGTAGGTGAGCAGCGGCTGATCGGCGTCCAGCCGCGAGCCATCCAGATGCGTGAGGATCGACGGGTGATAGAAATCATCACCGCTGTGCCCATAAGACGGGTGGAAGCGGAAGTCGGTGTGAATGGCTGTGATCTGCACCTGTTCGCCGTCGAGCATGAACGGGCTGTTCAGGCCCAGTTCGCGGGGAGAGCCGACGCGCATGATTCCGGTGCGGTTTGGTGTCGTGCTGAACCCGGTTTGGCGCTGTACCTCGCCGATGACGCGATCCCAGCGGTCGATCAGCACGCGCAGGTGTTCTCTGTTGGCATTCGCCACCAGCGCTGTGCTGTCTTCGGTGTTGTGCAGCACCGGACGAAGCTGTTCGGCAGCGTCGGCCGCGCCGGTGAACTCCAGCGCCCGTTTGACGTAGCCGTACAGGCCGGTGATGATGTCGTAGCGCCGTTCGAGGATTTCGATGCCCAGCACCGCCTCGATACGCCCCTGTCGCACGAACGCAGCGCGCAAGTTCGGCGCGATCGAGAGGATCAGCGCGTGCATTTGCAGGCGGCGTTCGGTCAGGTTGTCCGGCCGGATGTCCTGATGAAAGCGGTCGAGATACTCGATCACGCGGTTGGGGACGACGTAGTTCGTCACGCTGGAATCGCTGGCGTAGGCATCCAGTAGGGGCCGGACGAGGGCGGCGGTCACGCGGCGGTCGCGGGTGGTGGCGTACCGGAACAGCAGGTCGCGCAGCTGCTCCGCCGATGTGATGTCGCGCCCGATGGCGCCGGTGATATCCGTCTGCGCGCCGGTGAAGGCGTCAAGATCGCGCTGGCTGTGGCCCTCCGCGGCCGAACGCTGCCATAAGCGATCAAGCAGGGCGAGCAGGGTTTCCGGCGTGGGCGTCGTCCCCAATTCGGTGCGAATCTGATCGCCCAGCCCCGGCACGCTCAGGAGATAACGGGTAATGCGCTCGAACTCCGGCAGGAACCATACGTACAGCTTAGTGGTGCGCTCCAACGGCGTGACGTACTGCGCGCGGCGGTGATCCTCCATGTCGAGCAGTTCGTCAAAACGCGGGTGATCGCGCATGATGGCGCCCATGCTGGCGCGCTCCGGGATGTCGCGGTCGGCGTCGTTCCACACGATCAGGTACGGGTGCATCGTCCAGCGCTTAGGCATCGGCGCCTGCTCGCGGGTTTGGCGCAGCGCGCGCTGGATCGTGCCGTAACTGGACGCCGAGAAATCCTCCGGCTGGCGCAGCAGTTGGAACAGGATCGCGTTCAGCGCCTGCTGGTTGGTCAGGTAGAACAGCCGGTCGAGCTGATTAGCGGTCAGGCCCGACCCGCGCACGACCGCCCCGGCGCTCAAGTCCATGCCGAGGTACTGTCCGCCGCGCGGCGGCGACGTGTCCTCGCGCCATTCGCCGGTCAGCAGCAGATAACTCCGGTTGAGGTCGGCGCCCTGCCGCACCGCGTCCGACACGGCGCGCAGATCGGCATTGTTGGCGATACGCGCCAGCACGTTGGCATGCCATGCGATTTCGTAGCGGTTGTACATGCGCAGATCGTCGCGGCCGAAGTTCGTCACGTAGTCGGTGTCGCGCTGAGAGTCGTAGTGGCCGATTGCGCCCAACAGCCCGTCGATATACGCCTGTGCCACCCCCAGCCACAGCGCGGTGTCGAAGCGACCGGTGTCGGCCATGTCGCGCCGGCGCAAAACGGTGAACATGCGCTCGCCCAACGCGGAACGGTTGGCTGTCAGCGCCTCGCGCAAGCGGGTTAGGCTGGCTTGATAGGCGGCGGGATCGGGTATCGCGTCGCCGTCGACGCGCAGCACCGGCGTCAACCGTTCGGCGGTCGTGCGCACGAAATCCGAGAACGCGCTGTCGCGCAGGGCCTCGGCGGATGCTTGCGGCGTGGCGGGAACGGTCGTCGTGGCGGTCGTCGCTGCCAGCGTGTCGGGGGCGGTGGGCGGGGCGGCCGATGGGTCGGGAGTTGGCGGCCGGCTGTGCGGCGCGGCGCGGCTTCCGAAGAATTGAACCTCGGCATCGCCCAGCGTGTCCTGATACAGCACGGCAACGCGATTCCAATATTCGGCGGCGCGTTCGGCAATCGGGACGATCAACGGGCCGAGATCACGGAACACCCGGCGCGCATGATTCGCAAAGGTCGTCGTGGCGATTCGACGCCATTCGTTGGCCGCGGCCGTGCGGCCCATCGCGACGGGGAGGCCGGTGGTGCGACCGTTGACCACGCCGAGGATCGCTTGTAGATCGTCGTTGAGCGTCGCAAGGTACGAATACGCGCCGAGGACGCGCTCGTTTTGCACGAATTCTCCGGCGGCAGCGGCGGTGCGATAGGTGGTGAGAAAATCGCTCGTCAGCGTGCGGATGTCGCTGGAGGCGATAGGGCCGCGTGCCGGGTTCATCAAGTGGCGCCAGATCGCTTCCAGATAGCGGTCGGGGAACAGCCGGTTAATCTCAGGGATGCGTGTAAAGATGCCGTAGAACCAGTCGTACCCCAGCGCTTCGGTGTCGCGGACGTATTCCCAGAACGCCACGTCGGGCGAGGCGGTCGTCAATGTCGGATCCTGTGTGAGCAGATAGGCAGCGCCATCGAAGCGGCCGAGCAGTTTGAGGACATCGAACAGCAGGCTGCGCGCCAGCGGCTCGTAGGCGTTGAAGTCGCCTGCGGTGACGCGCTGTTCAAATGCTGTCATATTGTTGACGCCGGCGGTTTCGACCCCGACGCCCAGCGCGTGCGATAGGACGGCATCGCGCCCGACAAGGCGCTCGATCTCGCGGATCATGGCGGCCACCGATGTTTCGGCGCTTGGCTGGCCGGCTGCTTCGGTTGTGTAGCGCGCGTGAGTCTCCGGCCACGGTTTGTCGTACTGCGCCTCACCACTGCCGAACACATCGGTCGCAGCGAGACGGCTGTCGACGAGGCGCGCGGTCTGCTGAAGCACATGCGCGACTTCGTGCGCCAACAGCGTTCGGCCTTCGACCGTTCCGGGCTGATAGCGGCCCTCAGCGAAGTAGATGTGCCGGCCGACTGTGGCGGCATGCGCCCCCGCGTGCGCGGCGAGATCGGCGGCGGCGGCATCTGTGTGGACACGGACGGCGGACAGATCGGCGTTGAAGCCGCGTTCGAGCCATGCGCGGGCGTCTTGAGGCAGTGGCACGGGGCGGCTGTGGCGCACGTCGGCGCGGCGGGCGGCGGGCGCACGGGTGAGCAGGCGGCTCACGTCCGTCTCGCCGTGCAGCAAGCGCGCCGACACGGCACGCGCTTGTCGCTCGTGCGTGCTGGCCGTCTGCGCCGTCCGCCGCTTCTGCGGAGGCGCGTGGGCCGTGCGCTGCTTGACCGCGTGCGTCTGCTTCACCCGGACACCCCGTTGATAATCGCTTGAACGACCTGATCGGCCACCCGGTCGAGTGAATCGGTCTGGCTCGCCTGCACCCGCGCCTGAACCACGCTCAGGCTGCGCGACGGCGCGGCGCGTTCGGTCAGCCGCTGACTCAGCAGCGAGCCAACACGATCGCCCAACTGCCGGCCCTGCTCCGGCGACAACCCGTCGATCCGCACCCGAATCCCGCCGATGTGAACTTCCACCGTGTCCCCCTTATCCCAAGCGCAACCGTTCGCGATCGCTTAAGGCGCGGCCTTCCTTCGCCATCTCGCGGTCGAGGCCGCGCAGAATGTGATCGGCGGCGATAGGCGTGCCGTCGCGGCGCGCGGCGAATACTGCCGTCAGCACTGCGTATTTGATCTGCGCGCCGGTCAGCTCCAGTTCCGCCGCCAGCTTGTCGATCAGCCCGCCCAGCGCGCGCACGGCGTGATCGCCCGCCAAGCCGTGGATCAGGCGCGTCCACAGCGTATGGCGCTGCGCCGCGTCGGGCTTGGGGAAGTCGAGCACGTAGCGCAGGCGGCGCACGAAGGCCGGGTCGATGTTGCCTTTACGATTGGTCGCCAGCACAGCGATCCCGTCGTAATTCTCCAGCGCCTGAAGCAAGTGGTTGGTGTCGGTGTTGGCGAAGCGGTCGTGCGCGTCTTTGACGTCGGTGCGGCGCGAGAACAGCGCGTCGGCCTCATCGAAGAACAGCACGGCGTCCATCTCGGCCGCACGCGTCAAAATGCGCTGCAAGTGCTGTGACGTCTCGCCAACGTACTTGCTGACGACCGACGACAGATCGACGCGGAATAGGTCGAGTCCGAGCGCGGCGGCCATCACCTGCGCGGCCATTGTCTTGCCGGTGCCGGGGCTGCCAGTGAACAGCGCGGCCAATCCGCGCCCCTGCGGGAACAAGCGGCGCGCGCCGGGCTGTTCCCAGAACGCGGCGCGGTCACCGGCCTCGTGAACGAAATCGGTCAGCGCGTCGCGCAGCGCAGGCGAGACGACCAGATCGTCCCACACGAACGGGCATTCCAACGGCTGCGCCAGCCCGCCGAACAGGCCGCGCTGACGGTCACGCAGGGCGTGCGCCATCAATTCGGCCGAGGCGAACGGGATGCCCGCGGCCTCGGCGATATCACCGGGGCGCGCGTTGAACCGCCCGGCCAGCGCGATCAGCGAGTCGGGGTTGGCCGCCGCGACCTGCGGCGCGGCGGTGCGCCACAGCTTCAACCGTGTATCGGTCGCCGGCGCGGGCAGCTCGATGCGGCGTTCGAGCGCGTCGTCAATCAGCGGCGCATTGTCGAGGGCCTCACGCAAGACGAACTGCAGCGGAAAATGCGGCACACTATTTGGCCATGCGCGCGCGAGCAGCCCCGGAGCGCGCGACGTCCACGCCAGCGCGCAGCGGTTCAGGAAGGCATGGCGCTGAGCGTGGATGAAGGCCGTTTCCCACTGATCGTCGAGGATGCCGGACACGTCGACGGCCAGCAGCGGCATCCCGATGTGCGCCGATACGCAAGCCGCGAACGTCTTGCGGCCGCTGCGTTTGGGGGCGACGACATGCAGCACGACCGTCCGCCCCGGTTGATCGGTCAGCGCGCGCGAGGCGAACGCTGCTTCACCGTCGACATCCCATTCCGGCAGCGGCTCCAGCGGCGCGATCAGGCGCGCATGCCCGGTCAGCGCCGGATCGAGATCGTCCTGCCCGGCCAGCGCGTCACGGATGACGGGATCAAGCCGCAGCGGCGCGAACGAGTCGCCCGCCGGGTCGCTGCCCATGCCGATCATCCGCCAGCGGCGCAGCGGCGACGTGGCTGGCAGCGCCATGAAGCGCCCGTGCCCGCACAGCCGCGCGATCATCCCCAGCGTAGGATACGGACGGGTCGAATCGTCGTGCAGATACGCGAACAAGCGCGCTAAGCCCGGATCGGCCGCGGCGGCGAGGCACACATGCAGCACGTCACGGTCGAGCGCGTCGAGGCCGAATACGCGAATCAGCGCGGCGAGGCGGCTGTCACGGTCGGCGTCCAGCGCGCGCTCGATGGCTTCGATACGTGCGCTCAGGCTGGGTTGTGCGGCGTGGAACTCGCGCTCGGCCGCCGGGTCATCCATGTCGCCCAGCAGTGCATCGATCTCGGACGGGGCCGGCGTGCCATTGACCGTGCCGCGCCGCTGTTCCAGCCACGACAAGCGCCGCTCCGCCAGCAGGCGCACGCGCAGCAGCACCGTCTCAAGCGCGCTGGCGTCGCTGGTGATGGCCGGCGGGGGCTGAACGTGAAGGCGCGTCGGGTCGGTCATGGCACGATCACCCACTGCGGCGCGTTCTCCGCCCCGTTGATGATGATCCGCACGCCGAGGCGGTCGCCCGATACGGCCGACGCCGACAGGCGCACATTCAAGGTCGTGGCGTTCGGGATGTCGTACTCGCCGGGCTGTAGGTTAAGCGGGTTGACAGCCTGTGTCAGCCGGTTGGCGCCGACGTACACCTGTACCATCTCCGGCGCGATATCCGCGTGTTGGAAGACGCGCCCCGTGACTGTGAATCGCCCGGCCGGATCCGGCACGGTCGGCGTGGTCACTTCCGGCACGATGGCGAAGGGCGTCTCGTTGGACGATGATTCGAGGATCTTGGTGCCGGTCGCGGTCATGCGCCAGCGCTCGACCTTGACCGACGCCGTATAGATGCCCGGCACGACATCCACGCCGCTGACCGCCGTGCGCGCGGTGGCCGAGATGCGGCTCGACGTTGCGCTGACGTTCCACGCGGCGTCGACCTCGACCGGCGCGTCCCAGTCGGCGCGGCGGATTTGCAGCAGCACGCGGTCGCCGGTGAAAGCCGAGCCGAGCACGCTGAACGGCGTATCGTATGTGACCTGCGCCGGCCGCAGATCGAGCGCGCGCGGGTCAAGCTCGCCGGGGAGGGTGAACGAAATGACGTTCTCGGTCGCTTCGGCGTGCGGCGCGTCGCTGGGCAGCGGAAAGACGTTGTAGGTCAGCACACGACCCGCCCGCACACGCGGCTCTTCCGGTTCGAGCTTGACCACGGCGACGTGATAATACGCGGCCAGCCGCTGTGGGGAGCTTCCGGCCGTCCAGTACGCCACCGAGTCGTCCTGCTTGATCGGCAGCATACTGACGCGAAACGCGTTGTCTGCGCCGCGCAGCAGCGGGTGCATGACGAGGTTGCCGGCGACCAGCGTGGTGTCGTCCACCAGCGGGAAGTCGTGCAGCGCCTTCATCGCCAACCCCATCATCAACTGCTCGCGGTAGACGCTGTTGGTGTTGTCAAGGTCGCTGTGCGCCGTGAGCAGGTAATACAGGTTGAGACCCATCGGCGTATAGCGCACCGGCACGTCGCTGACGCCGGGGATATAGGTGTTCTTGCCGGTGCTGTCCTCGGTGACGTGATAGAGGTAGAACCCAAGCGTATTGTCCCCCGTGAGCCGGTCGGGCGGGTACGGATCGACGCTGAGCGTATTCACAGGGTTCCACGCCGACGAGTTCGTGATCTGCGTATCGATCAGGTCGATCAGCGATTGAGTCACCAGCGAGAGATCGAGTAGTGCCATAGGGTCAGCGTCCTTACATTTGTCCGAGGCCGTAGCCGCGCTTGGAGCGCACACCGGGACGCGGCGCTGGCGAGGCGAGGCGCGGCGCACGGGCGGGACGCGGTCGGGCCGGCGGCGGCGCTGCCTTCTGCACCACCTCGACCACGATCTCGCCGATGGAGATTTTCGTCTCAGGCGCGGCGGCTGGCGGCACAGGTTCGGGCATGTCATCAGCGCGCGGCGGTTCGATCATCACGATCGGCGCGGCCGGCGATGCAGCGTGCGCCTGCAGCTCTGGCATGGGCGGCTGAAGCTCGCCGATCGCCAGCTCGCGCTCGTCCGGTTCGGCGGGCGGCATGGGCAGCGGATTTGACGACGGTTCGAGCGGCGCAGACGGCGAAGCAGCGACGCGCGTCTCGACCCGTTCCACGAGTCGCTCGCGGGTTTCGATGACTGGCGCGGGCGGCTCCGGTGATGGTGTGGGTTCGGCCGGTTCCAGCGCGGCGGGATGATCGGCGGGTATCCGTTCGATCGTCACGATTTTGGTGATCGGCGGCGGAGCGGGCGGGGGTTCAAGTGTGCCGGTTTGCCCCGGCGCGGGCGGAATGTCGTGCTGCGCTGGTTCAGGCGCAACGGCCAACGACGTGGGCGGCGGCTCGACCGGCAGCGGCGGCCGGACTGCGGGTGCTTCCGTCAGCGGCGCATCGTCAATAGCCTCGACCTCGGCGAATGGGTCGATCACCGGCGCGGGGGGCGGGCTTTGCACCGGCTGCACGGCGTGGGCATCCGCTAATCGGCTGACGAGGCGCTCGAAATACCCGTTCATGCGCCAGTCCTCCGCCGTATACCGGCCGCCGGCCGCGTGCCCGCGCTCCGTTCGATCAAGGCGAGGTAGCGCCGTCGTTCGATGCGCGACAGCGACAGGATTTCGGCCAGCCCCCAGTGATAGGCGACGGCCAACGCATGAACCTCAGCAGGCAGGCGCTTCTGGTCGTCGATCAGCCGCTTGAGCAGATACTGGCCGATGTCGAAGCGGATGTACTGTGCCGCGCCGCACTCCGGGCAGGTCGCGGCGAGGTCAATGTTCACCAGCGGCGCGGCGGCTTCCATCGCGGCCTCGATCGCCTCGACCGGCGTGCTGTCGTCCACCATGCAGCGGCGGGCGAGTTCACGGCGCGCGTCGTCCGCCGGCCAGCCAAGCACCGCCAGTTCGTCCGCACCAGTCGGCAGGCGGAAACGCACGCCGCTGTGTTCGTATACGCCATTCGGCCCGGCAGACTGCATGGGCAGCGCCGCCAGCACGCCAGTCAGCGCGAACGACAGGTCGTAGCGTGTCTGGCACCGCGCGCACTGCGGGCTGGAGGCGATCAGGTCGCCGTAGGTCAGCACATAGATCCCGGCCAGCACACGGTCACGCAGGGGGGACGTCAGCGCCGCCGCATCGCCGGGGCCGGCCAGTGCGCCATCGCGCGCGACCAGCACCCGGTCGATCAGCCCCAGCGCCGCCGGCAAATCCGAATGGTCGATCTCGCGTTCGTCATGCCCATTGAGCGAGCGTAGTTCAACCCACCCGCCGGGCAGCTTCCACACGCTCATAAGGGGGTTCGCTTTCTAACGACTTCGCCTAAGGTTCCTTCGGTTCCGTGACCGCCGTATCGCGTTCCCATCCTTCGAGCTGCAGCACGATCGTCTGAATGGCGACCGCGTTGGCGTTGGCGTCAAGTTCCGGCAGCGCCTGAAACTCGGATACCCAGCAGCGGTAGAGCTTGTAAGCTTGCACGACTTGACCGGACTCGTTCATCAGCTGGATGACGATGTCCTTGCGGAAGTTCTCCAGCGAGGCGACGACGCCGGCTTGGACGTCATAGACCAGATTGGCCCAGTTTTCGAACTCCGGATCGTGGGTGACACCGCGTTCGAGCGTGACCGCCTCATAACGCGAGCCGGCCGGCGAATGGCGCGGCGTGCTCGGGTCGCCGCCCTCGCGGTGCGAGACGACCTCGGTCGTGCGTTTGAGCGCGCTCACCTTGCTGATGCCGGCGACCGCGCGGCCGTCCCACCACACGCGGAACATATAGTTCTTGTACGGGTCGAAACGATGGGTGTTGACTGTAAATTGCGCCATGGTTATCCGTCCTCCTAGACCTCAAGCTGTCCGGCCATCTGCTGCAAGGACAGGATCACGAACTCGGCAGGCTTGAGGGGGGCGAACCCCACGATGATATTGACGATGCCGAGGTTGCGGTCGTTCTGGGTGGTGGTCTCCGCGTCGCACTTGACGAAATAGGCGTCGGTCGGCTTAGTGCCTTGGAACGCGCCGCGCCGATACAACCCGTGCATGAACGCGCCGACGTTGAGGCGAATCTGCGCCCATAGCGGCTCGTCGTTGGGTTCGAACACGACCCATTTGAGCGCGCGGTACAGGCTCTCTTCGATGAACAGCGCCAGCCGCCGGATCGGGACGTATTTATACTCGCTGGCGAAGTCGTCCGCGCCGTCGTTAGTGCGCGCGCCGTACACGACCAACCCGTTGGGGAAGTCGCGCAGGGCGTTGACGCCGACCGGGTTGACCATGCCGTGCTCAAGGTCGGTAATGCGCTGCTCCAGCGCCACGATACCACGGATATCCGCTTCGACGCCGGCCGGGGCTTTCCACACGCCGCGGCGGCTGTCGGTGCGGGCATACACGCCGGCGACCGCGCCAGCTGCGCCGATGGTCTTTTTCTTCTTGCCATCGGAGATGACGACACGCGGGTAGTAGATCGCGCTGTGATCTTTCACCACGCCGATGCGCGCGGCAGCGACCTTGCTGGCGGCCTCAGCCGGGGTCTTCCAGTCGGTCGGCGCGTCCATGATAAGCACGGCACGGCGCTGCTGGCAGAACACGCTGGCCGGCCCGTAGACGAGTCCGAGCGCGGCCGCGCCGGGGTCGGCGTCTTCGGGCAAGACCATGAGGTTGAACAGGTCGACCTGCTTATCCACCAGCGGGAAGGCGTTGGTGTAGTCAGAGAGCTGCGGCGCCGAACCGTCGGTGACCGGGGCAGTCGCCACGCCGGATGTGTCGACGGCGGGGGTTGGCGTTTGGAAGCCCGCCAGCGCGCCCGCGCCGAGGCTGTAGTAGCGCGCGTTGCGGTTGAACAGCGCGCCGACGTTGGTCGCCGCCGTCGCAATCGTGCCGACCGTGTTGGCCGACCCGCGCGAAGTCGTCAGCACGAGGCGGTAGCCAGCCACGCTCGCCGACCAGAAGAACGTCGTCGGGTTGGCGTTTTTGTACGTGTTGATCGCGTCGGCGAGACGCCCCAGCACTTCGAGCAGGCCGCCGCTGGTATTGCGCCACAGTGGATCAGTTCCGACCGCGCCGCCGCTCGCCAGCAGATTCACCGGCACGGCGACGGTCGTCGGCGCGCCGCTGGAGTCGAAGGCGTCGAGCGTGATCGACACGATCTGTCCGTGTTGGACATCGGCGAGCTGGCGCAGCACAGCCGGGTCACTGGCGCGCAGCGCGATGCCGGTCGGCGCCGGGCGGTGTGCGCTGTAGGCGCTGACCTCTAAGCCGCCTTGAGCCGTGCCGAGCTTGAGCGCCGCGGTGATGTCGCCGGTTCCGGAAGGCTGAATTTGCACGCTGCCGGTGTTTGACGCCGCGTTCGACCGGATCTTCAGCACCGAAGTCGCGTTGGCGGCGGTTACGCCATCGTCAAGCGTCGCGCCAGCGCCGGCGGCCGGAAATTCCCCGGCGGGCCGCAGCTCGACCGTCACCGACAGTCCGGGTTCACCGGCTGCCGCTAGCGCCGTGTTGATGGCCGTGGCGATGGCGGACTCAAGGTCGGCGATCACTGAAACGGCAGGGAGCGTGCCCACATCGATCGTGCCGAGGTTGACCGGGATGAACCGCGAGCCATCCACGCTGATCATCAGCCGGCTGTTGGGCTGTGCCGTGCCGAGCCGTGCGGCCCACTGACTGCGGAACGTCGACAGCGCGCCGGAGGCATACAGCACCGGCTGGCCCGACAAGCTGAACCCGTTCACCGCTGCCGGCAGCGCCGCGCCAGCTTCGGCCTCGACCAGCGCCGAGTTGGACGTGACGACCGTCGGCGCGTACAGCGGAGACGCCGGATCCATCGACAGATTCTTGTAGCTCTCGGTTTCAAGGATCGAGACGCGACCGCCAGCGTCGACCTCCTCGCGAAAGATGTCGAGGTTGAACGTCGACTCGGGATTCGCGCCGCCGTAGCTGACCGTGGCGCGCACTGTTTCGCCGACCGCGCCGGGATACTTGGCAGTCAGCACCAATGCTTGGGTGACATTATCCTCGGCGTGCAGGGCGGTTTGGGCGAAGGTGGCGCCGTTGGCGATACGCATGACGTAACATTCGGCGCCGCCGTTGAGGAAGAACAGACGGACGTGATCGGGGAGCGTGCTTTGGGTGGTGTCCTTGGAAAAAGTGCGTTCAAAATCGGTGTATGTCGTCAGCCGGACGGCCTGATTCAGCGGGCCTTTCTTGGTGCGGCCGATGAACATACCGATCGAGGTGCTGACGCCTGCGATAGTCCTGACGCCGCTGGAAATCTCCTGAACATAGACACCCGGATAAGTCGGCGTGACTGCCATCGTCCCCTCCTTAACTTAACGTGTGTTTGCGAGAAGTTGGCACGCCAAGGGTGCGTGGAAGGCTGCCACGGATGAACGTTTTTCACCCGATGAATCGAGTCTATACCTGAATTAATCGGCCCGCTGATTGACACTAAGTCCTCAGACCGGTGCTAATAGGTTAAACGTCCTGAGTTACAGCCCGCGCGCGTGCATGTTTGTGCGTTCGCTCACCACACTCTCATAGTCGCAAGTACGTGACGTAGCCGCCTGCGCACATCCCTTTCGATAAGCTCCTGTGTGTTCGCATTGCCCCCTCACCCCCGGCCACTGACCCCTCACTCCCGGCCCCTCTCCCTCGCAAGCGGGGCGAGGGGGAGAACGACGTGCGTGGGAGTGGGGGAGCGTGGTGGGTGGATCGTCTCTACGAATCCTCTCTGTGATCTCCCCGGACTCTGTGTGCTCTGTGCCCGCTCTTGCCCTTACTCACGACTCATCACTCGGCACTCAGCACTCGGAGAGGCCCTCACCCCCGGCCACTGAACCCTCACCCCCGGCCCCTCTCCCGACCTTCGGTGCTCCCGTTGGTCGTCAGGGAGAGGGGAGAAGGGCGCGTACGTGACGGTGGGACGTGGTGGGTGCAGCATGCTGCGCCCCTACTAGGCCTCTTTGTGTCCTCCGTGTCCTCTGTGGTTCAATCGGTTTTCCCTTTACTCACGACTCAGCACTCGGCACTCAGCACTTGGAGAGGCGCTCACCACTTGGCTTCTCCCTGTACACGTTCCGCGGCGACCGCTACACTGTGGCCTTGTGAACACACCAAACGCATCTCCGCGACATCCATTCCGGCCCCTCCGTCTGCTGACGTTGGGGTTCCTGTTGGGACTCATAGGGCTAAGCGCCGCCGCCCAGCCGGTCATCCCGATTCTGACGCCGACGCCGCCCAGTCCGGCCGGCGCGCCGCCGCCGATCACGCCGCAGGCCGCCGCCCTGACGTCCCCGACGGGCTGGTCGTGCGACGACTTCCCGTGTGAGGACGACCTCGATGGATGGCTCAAGCGCCTGCAAGTCCCGCCGGGCTTCGAGATCACGCGCTACGGCCAATTCCCCGGCCAGCCGCAGCAGATCACGTTCGGGCCGGATGGGCGACTCTACGCGACCGTGCTCGAAAATGGCACGCGCCGCGGGTCAGTCTACGCGATGAACGCCGCTGGCACGGTCGAACGGATCACCGCGGCCTTCGAGTCGCCGGTCGGGCTGGCGTTTCTGCCCGGAACCGACATCCTGTTCGTCTCGTCGCGCACGGAAGAAGGGGCGGGGGCGTTATGGCGGCGCATCCCGGAAGGATCGCTGATTCTGCTGATCGACGATCTACCGTGCTGCCGCGACGGAGTCACCGGGCAGCCTGAGGGTGTGACCGCCGGCCCGGACGGGTTTATCTACCTCGGCGTCAGCAGCCTGAGCGACCATGCCGAGCCGACCAATCCGCAGTTCGAGCGCCATGCCACGCCGCAGCCTAACGAAGCGTCGATCTTGCGCGTGCAGCCGCAGAATGGCGCGATCGATGTCTACGCCGAAGGTTTCCGCGAGCCGTACGATCTGGCGTTCGCGCCGGATGGCCGGCTGTACGCCACCGACAACGGCACCTACGGCGGCATCGGCGACCGTGTGCTGACGGTGACTCAGGGCGGGCATTACGGGTTCCCGTTCTGGCGTCCGCGTGGCTGCGAGGACTGTCCGCCGACCGACTACTCGCTCGACATCCTGCCTGATCTGCTGCCGCTGCCACCGCTCACCTTGCCGCGCGGTGTGACCGTGTACACCGGCGCCCAGTTTCCGGCCAACTACTTCGGGTCGGTGTTCGTCACGCTGTGGAACGGAACGCCGGAAGGCCAGCGCGTGATCCGCATCGAGCCGGATCGCGTCCCGACCGATCCTGAGCTGCTGGCCGCGTTCACGCCTGAGCCGTTCGTGACCGGCCTGATCCGCCCGACCGATGTCACGGTTGCGCCGGATGGATCGCTGCTGGTCGCCGATTTCATCTACGGTCAGGTGTGGCAGGTACGCTGGACGGGCCGCATTCCGCCGACCCCGACGCCGCCGCCGACGAACACTCTGCCGCCTGTGATGTTCGCCACCCATACGCCGTCGAATTGATCCCATCGCGTCATCACGGACACCAATTTATGGGTCATTAGGGGTCACGGCGCTATACAACCGGCGTCGATCCGCCATACAATTCCGGTGTCCGCTCAACAGTCTGATCCCATGCCGATCCCATCGCTGCGCCGGCATATCCTGCGCGTTCTGCCCTATGCCGACATCCCCAACATCCGCGTCAACTATCTGATGACCGCGGCCGAGAGCGCCGTATTCATCGGCGGCAACTGGATCTTCTTCTGGCAGTTGTTTATGACCTTCGGTCAGTTGGGCCTGACCGATGCGTTGGGGTTCGCGTTCGGGTTGTTCATGGAAGTTCCGACCGGCGCGCTGGCAGACATCATCGGCAAGCGCTGGACACTGCGCGCGGCCATGCTCATCAATGGGCTGGGTTATCTCGTGATGGGATCGGCCACCTCCGCCAGCGGGCTGATCGCCGGATTCCTGATGTTTCAGGTCGGCATCGCGCTGTACAGCGGCGCGGCGGAGGCTATGACCTACGACACGCTCAAGGAACACAAGCTCGAATACGACTATGATCGTGTGGCCGCAGCCGACAGTTCCGTCAGCCTTGTAACGATCATGCTGTGCATCCTGATCGGCGCGTGGATGTATCAGGTGGACGTGCGCATGCCGCATTTGATTCGGGGCGTCGTGTATCTGCTCGGATTTGTGGCGGCGCTTCGTTTGACCGAGCCGAAGGTTGGAGAACCGGCGCGCTTCATGCTGCGCGGTTATTTCGCGCAGTTGGCGACCGGCGCGCGTGAACTGATCAAGCCGCACCTGCGCATGTTCGTCCCGCTGATGTTCGGCCTGACCGGCGTGTTCTTCATCTACAGTTGGGGCATCGTGCAGCCCGCCGTCGCCATCAGCTTCGGCTTCGGGCCGGACGCGCAGGCGATCATCGCGAGCAGCGCCTACGTCGTGATCGCCGTCATCATCCGCTTCCTGCCGGCCCTGCGACGGCGTTTGGGTGACATCACCGGCCTGACCCTCGTCAACTTCGGGATGTTCGCGGCCCTGCTGCTGATGACCGCGCCGCTGGGCGCGTGGGGGGTGCTGCCGCTGCTGCTGATGCACATGGCCGGCTCGACCTCGCGCACATGGCTGAGCATCGTCATCAACCAGCGCACGCCGAGCGCCATCCGCGCGACAACGCTGTCGACCGTGGCGCTGCTGACGAAGATCCCGTATGTGCTGGTGGCGGTCGTCGCCGGGGTGATGATCGAGGGCGGCCAACTGAGCGTGTTCCTGATCGGTATGGCGGTGAGTTCGCTGGCGCTGCTCGGATTGTCGCACGTCATCCGGCTGCGCACAGCCCCCGTCACACCTGAGCCAGCGCCGGTCATTGAGCCAGCGGGGTAGCGCTGCGTTATCCCCGCCTTCTCCTCGCCACAAGCGAAATCACACCGTTCAATGCTGGACTTCTTTCCTTGATCGCTGGTGGCTAGCGCGCAAGCAGCTTGACGATTCTTCCCCCAACCGCCCGTTCTCACCGAACAGTTATCGGCGCAAGCTGGCAAACTCCGATAAAATGAAGGAAACCGAGGGTAATAGGGGAAGGTTCTTTCGATGCCGTACTATGTTCAGCGCGGCGACGTGCCGCACAAGCGCCATACGCAGTTCCGCAAGCCGGACGGCGGGCTGTTCCGCGAGGAAGTCATGGGGCTGGAAGGCTTCCACGGCTTGCAGTCCTTGCTGTATCACCACTTTCTGCCGCCGCGCGTGATGCACACCGAATACCTCGGCCCCGCCAAGACCGACTACACCGACTATGGCGCGGTGCGTCATCGCGCATTCGCCACGGCCTCCGTGCCGGCGGGTGGCGATCCGGTCTCGGCGCGGCGCACACTGCTTGGCAATAAGGACGTCACGCTGGGCGTCAGCCGTCCGACCGCCAGCATGAACTACTTCTATCGCAACGCGCAGGCGTATGAAGTGTGGTTCGTGCATGAAGGCGCCGGCACGCTGCACAGCCAGTTCGGCGCGCTGTCCTTCAGCCCCGGCGACTATCTGGTGATCCCATTCGGCACGACGTGGCGCATGGATTTGTCCGGCGAGGCGCGCTTCTTCGTGATCGAGTCGCCGTCGGAGATTGAGCCGCCAAAACGGTACGTCAACAAAGTCGGCCAACTGCTCGAACACGCGCCGTACTGCGAGCGCGACATCCGCGCGCCGGCGTTCGTCGACGCCAGCACCGAAACCGGCGAGTTTGAAATCCGCATCAAAGTCCGCGACGGGATCAGCCGGCACATCCTCGATCATCACCCGCACGACGTCGTCGGATGGGACGGATGTCTGTACCCGTGGGCGTTCAATATCGCCGACTTCGAGCCGATCACCGGGCGCATTCATCAACCGCCGCCGGTGCATCAGACGTTTCAGGGCTGGAACTTCGTGGTGTGCAGCTTTGTGCCGCGCCTGTTCGACTATCATCCCGAGGGCATCCCCGCGCCGTACAATCACAGCAACGTCAACAGCGACGAGGTGATCTACTACTGCGACGGCAACTTCATGTCGCGCAAGGGGATCGACAAGTATGACATCACGATGCACCCGTCCGGCCTGCCACACGGCCCTCAGCCCGGCGCGACCGAGGCGAGCATCGGCGCGAAAGAGACGCACGAGCTGGCTGTGATGGTCGATACGTTCAATCCGCTGCACATCGCCGTGGATGCGCTCGAACTTGAAAAACCGGGTTATCAGACAAGCTGGATCGACCCGAACTGGCCGTAGGGCCGTTATCAGGGGTCAGTTGTTAGGGGGGCAGGCGTCCGTTCAAGGCGCGCCATTTTCGCTCAACAGCCCACGTACAAGGCTGTCCTTGAGGCTGGAAGCGGAGTGCTGGCGGCGCAGGCGCAGCACACCTGACTCCTGACAACAGCCCCTGCCAACTTCCCCCTGATCCCTGTACACTCTTTGCCATGGACATCATCACCAGCTTACAGAACGAGCGCGTCAAGCTCACACGCGGATTGCAAGAACGCCCCCGCACCCGGCGCAAGTACATGCGCATCGCCGTCGAAGGCGCGCGTCTCGTGCGTGACGCGTGGGAGCGCGGGAGCCGCCCCGATTTCGTGCTGTATACCCCCGGCGACTCCGACGAGACGCTAATCGCCAAAATGACGAAAGCGCGCGTCACGACACTGGCCGTCAGCGCCGAGGTGATGCAGCACGTCAGTGATACGCAGTCACCGCAGGGGATCATCGGTGTGTTTCCGCTGCCCATGCCGCCGCTGCCGAAGAACCCCCGCCGCGTGCTGATCTGCGACGCGCTCGGCGATCCGGGCAATCTGGGCGGGCTGCTGCGCTCGGCCGCGGCCGCCGGCGCCGATCTGGCGATTCTCGCGCCGGGGTGCGCCGATCCGTACAATCCGAAGGCGCTGCGAGCCGGCATGGGCGCGCACTTCCGCCTGCCGGTCGTTGAGGCGACATGGGCGGAGATCGCCGGCTACTGCGAAGCGCTCACCCTCTACGCTGCCGACGCCGAAGGCGACGCCGCCTATGATGCGGTGAACTGGCTCAAGCCGTGGGGGCTGATTGTCGGGAGCGAGGCGCACGGCCTGAGCGCCGACGCCGCCAACCTCGCCAGCAAGCAGATCGCGATTCCGATGGCCGCCGCGACCGAGTCGCTCAACGCCATGGTCGCCGCGTCAATTATCTTGTTCGAGGCGGCGCGGCAAGGCCGATCCAACGAGCACACCGGCTAAGCCGACCTCTGAAAGACCGTTTGAGAAGGTTGTCAGGACGTTCTCACCCCTTCAGACGCGATCAGCACCCTTACCTCATCCCCCCGGCATTCAGTACTTCCCGCTTCGTGTTCAGTGTCCGTGCCGGTGATGCAAGTCCGGAAGGTGCGGATGCGTATGTTCCAGCCGTTCGTGCGTGTGGACGTGTGAGTGCGTCAGGCTGCGGTCGATCATGCCCGGATGATCGTGGGTGTGATGCCCGTCGTCGTGCCGGTGGCGGTGATCGTGCGTGAGGGGTTCGTGGACGTGTGTATGGCTGTGCTTTTCGACGACCAGCAGCGCCGCCGCGATGATCGACAGGCCCAGCGCGGCGGCTGACAGAGCGAGTCCCATCGGAACCCACTGGAGACGAATGAAATCGGGGATCATCGCATGCACCTCTGACGTCACACGGTCTTTTCAGGCGGGACAGCGCGCCAGATTACCGGTTGAACGCCGGTGAACCCAATTTCGCCTGTCCACGCCGCGCTCAGGTGAACAGCGGCTCCATGGCCCATTCGGTGATGACGGCGTCCATCTCGGCATCGCTTGGCCGGCGCTCGAATCGGCTGGCGGCGTCCAACACTTTCGGCAGCAAGGTGACATCACCGACGGTGTTGAGGAAGACGTCGGGCTGGCCCAAGACCCAATGTACCGCCTTATCGATGGCGTCTTGCTGCGTGAGTGGTTCGTACCACACCGCATGTGTGGGTTCGCCATGATAAGGCCGGCGCGTGATCGCTTTGATCGTCTGCACGGCGATTCCGCGCGACCGCGCCAGCGCCAGCACGGCGTTGAAGCCGGCGGCATACGTGGAGTTCTTCATCATCACGTAGTTGTAGGGCAGCAGCACCGAGTCGAAGTCGAACACGTCGAGGCTGTTGAGGTGGCTGTGCGTCACCGCGACGTCATGGCCGGTGACGCCGATGTATTTGACCAGACCCTGATCGCGCGCCTCGATCAGGTATTCGAGCGCGCCGCCGGGCCTCATGGCGACCTTCCACTCATCGTCTGCGACGAGGTAGTGCAGTTGAATCAGGTCGACCGAGTCGACGCGCAGGCGGTCGAGCGACCGGTGGAATTCTTCGCGGGCTTCGGTGTAGGTGCGCTTGCCCGTCTTGGTGGCGAGGAAGAAGTGTTTGCGGTGCTGCGCCATCCACGGGCCGATGCGCAGCTCGGACTCGCCGTAGCTGGCCGCCGTGTCGATGTGATTGACGCCGTATTCGAGCAGGAGGTCAAGCGTGCGGTCGGCTGCGTCTTGGGTGACAGAGCCGAGCGCCGCCGCGCCGAACAGTGTGCGCGTGCTGAGATGGCCGGTGCGTCCAAACGGAATTTTCGCGATGGTCATGTCGGATACACTCCGCTGCGCGTTTAGGGCCATTATACCGCGTGTTGACAAGCGCACGGGCCGCACCGCCGACGGCCAGCCGGGTTTTTCGGCTGTTCGATGGTTCCCGTAAGGACTATCATGGCGCGGTATGTATTTTGTACGAAAGAGGATTTGGATGTTCGACCATTTGCAACACCTTGAGTCCGAAGCACGAGTATTGGAGCTAAGCGCCGACCAGCGTCACCACCTGACCCGTGAAGCCGTCGCCTATACGGAGCGTTTCTACGAGAACTGTCCGCGGCGGCCGATATACCAGTACACCGACGATATGGGCGCCGGCATCCTCACTTCGCCGATCTCGCCCGGCCCGATTGACATCGACGAGGCGCTGCACCTGCTGCACCGATACGTTGACAGCCCCGGTCTGAACGCCGCCGCGCCGGGCGACTTGGCGTATATCCCCGCCGGCGGGTTGTATCCTGCGGCATTGGGTGACTATCTGAGCGCAGTCATCAACCTGTACACCGGCATCTTCGCTGTTGCGCCGGGGGCGGTGCGGTTGGAAAACATGCTGCTGCGCTGGATGGGGGAGCTGGTCGGCTATCCGGCGGACGCGGCCGGCAACTTGACGACCGGCGGCAGCATCGCCAACCTGACCAGCGTGGTCACGGCGCGCGACGCCCACAGCCTCAAGCCGAAGGATTACGCGCGCAGCGTCGTGTATGTCTCTGGAGAACGGCATCATTCGATCGACAAGGCGCTGCGGATCGCCGGATTCACCGAGGTTGTCATGCGCGAGATCGGCATGGACGCGACCTACCACATGCGCCCGGACGTGCTTGCGGCGCAGATCGACGCGGATCAGAAAGCCGGCCTGAATCCGTGGCTGGTGGTGGCGAACGCCGGCGCGACCAACACCGGCGCAGTCGATCCGCTGACTGAGATCGGGCAGGTCGCGCATGATCGCGGGCTGTGGTTCCACGTGGATGGGGCATACGGCGCGTTCTTCACGCTGTGCGAACCGGGGCGTGAACGCTTGCGCGGCATCGAACGGTCGGATTCGGTGATTATGGATCCGCACAAGAGCCTGTTCTTGCCATGGGGATCGGGCGCGGTACTCATTAAAGACCGCCGCACGATGGTGGCGTCGCACCACTACTCGCCGAGCTACTTGCAGGATGTCGAAGGGGGCGAAGAACTCTCGCCGTCCGACCTCTCGCCGGAGCTGACGCGGAACTTCCGGGGGCTGCGGCTGTGGCTTCCGCTCAAGCTGTTCGGGACGCGCCCGTTCGCGGCGGCGCTCGAAGAGAAGATGCTGCTGGCGCGTTACTTCCGCGCGCGGTTGTGCGAGATGGCAGGCTTCGAGGTCGGCCCGGAGCCTGACCTCTCCGTGGTGCTGTGGCGGTACGTGCCGGCGCGCGGCGATGCAGACGCGTTCAACACACAGTTGGTCGAGGCGATCAAGCGCGACGGGCGCGTGTTCCTCTCGTCGACGCGCATCGACGGCGTGTTCTGGATTCGGCTGGCGGCGCTGGCCTATCACACGCACAAGGACACCATCGACCTCGCCATCGACGTCATCTGCGAGCGTGTCGCTGCGGTGCTAGAAGCAGGCTGAGAGGCCGGACGGCGACTGCGTGCTTGGTCGGACGCGCGTTTCGTTCGGCCCCTAACGCGCCGCCCAGACGACGTCCGGCACGCCGGCGAGCATGTTCTCAAGGCGCGCCAGCGTGAACAGCCAATCCGATAAGCGGTTGAGATACACGATGGCCGCGGCATTGACCGGCTCGGCATCGGAGAGCGCGACGGTCAGGCGTTCGGCGCGGCGGCACACCGTGCGCGCGACGTGGATCTGGGCGGCGGCGGCCGATCCGCCGGGCAGGATGAACTGCTTGAGGGCGGGCAAGCGTTCCGTCATCGCGTCGATGTCGTGCTCCAGCGCCGTTACGTGCTCGTCCGTGAGGCGCACGACCCATGACGACTTCGCGTCGAGCGGCGTCGCAAGGTCAGCGCCGAGGTGAAACAACGTGTTCTGCACGCCGAGCAGCGCCTGATCGACCTCGGCCTGCGGGCTGCATGTCCGCGCCACGCCGATCACCGAGTTCAACTCGTCCACGGTGCCGTAGGCTTCCACGCGTGAATGCGCCTTGCTGACACGCCCCCCTGCGAACAGGCTGGTGTAGCCGTCGTCGCCGGTTTTTGTATAGATCTTCATAGTTGACACTCCATACGATGATAGACCGTTGACCGATATAGACCAAATGTGCTAAAATTTGGCGGTATCATTCCATACGATAGACTCACGACTATGTATACCACAATCGCAGAGAAGGACGAACGATCGATGGCTCCCCGGCGCAAATCAAAGCAGGACGACGGCGATCTGTTTGACGGCGCAGACGGCGCACCGGTCGATGAAGGGAAGCGCAAGGCGCTCGAAAGCGCGCTCTCCGACTTGACCAAGCGGTTCGGCGACGGCACGATCGTCGCGCTCGGCGAAGCGACGCACATGGTTGTTGACACCATCCCGACCGGCTCGCTTACGCTGGACATCGCGATTGGCGTCGGCGGCGTGCCGCGCGGGCGCATCACTGAAATCTACGGGCCGGAGTCGTCGGGCAAGACGACGCTGTGTTTGCATGTGGTGGCCGAAGCCCAGAAGCGCGGCGGCTTGACGGCGTTCGTCGATATGGAACACGCGCTCGACCCGACGTATGCGGCGCGTATCGGTGTCGATCTCAACCGTCTGTATGTCAGCCAGCCCGATACCGGCGAGCAAGCGCTGGAGATCACCGAGACGCTGGTGCGTTCCGGCGCGTTCGATGTCATCGTGATCGACTCGGTGGCGGCGCTCGTCCCGCGTGCGGAGATCGAAGGCGAGATGGGCGACAGCCACGTCGGTTTGCAGGCCCGCTTGATGAGTCAGGCGCTGCGCAAGCTGGCCGGCGCGATCAAACAGAGTAACGTGTCGGTCATGTTCACCAACCAAATCCGCGAGAAGGTCGGCATCGTTTATGGCAGCCCGGAGACTCAGCCGGGCGGGCGCGCGCTGAAGTTTTACGCGACGGTGCGCCTCGACATCCGCCGTGTGCAGGCGATCAAGGTCGCCGGCGAGACGATCGGCAACCGCACCAAAGTCCGCGTGACGAAAAACAAGGTGGCGCCGCCGTTCCGCGAAGCGGAGTTCGACATCATGTTCACCGCCGACGAGGCCGGTATCAGCAAGACCGGCGAGATTGTCGACTTGGGCGTCGATCTCGGCATCATCGACAAACGCGGCGCGTTCTTTCGCTATGGCGAGCTGATGTTGGGGCAGGGGCGCGAGAACGCGAAGGTGTTTCTACGCGAGAATCCGCAGACCGCCAGCGACATCGAGGCGCAAATCCGCGCCAGCAACGTGCGGTTGGGCGGCGGCGGCGACGAGTAGCGGCCGCGAGATCCGTGAGGGAATCCGTCAGCGCGGGGCGGATCGAACTCCGAGATCACAGCAGACACAACGGGTTCGTGGGGGTGCAATGCATTGCGCCCCCGCTCACTTTGTGTCCCCGGCAGTTCGATCGTTCCACCCTTTACGCTGTGCGCCTTACCCGGAGCGTTGCCGCAGGCGGAGGGCTTGCTGGAACGCCCAGTACAGCGGCGGGATCAGCGGCTTGTCCCATGCGCCGAGCGTGCGGACAACCCGTCCGCCCCAACCGCGCTTGAATCCATACACGCCCCAGAGGCCGTCGCCGCGGGTTTGGAACTGCGCTTCGAGGGCTTCCTCGTCCGCGTCTGGCACGCCCCACAAATCGTAGGTGGCGCATCCACGCGCTTTGGCCCACTGGATCGCCGCCCACTGTACGGCATAGCTCGCCATCAGGTCGCGCTTGGCGTCGCTCGATGCGCCGTACAGGTACCATGCCGGCCCGCCGGATGCGCCGTCAACGGCGAACACCATCACGCCGGCCAGCAGATCGCCGTCGTGTTCGGCGAGGATCAGCGCGGCGTCACGCGGGGCGAACAGGTCGAACGCGAGCTGATAGTACGCGGCGCTGTGGACGCCGAAGTCGTTGCGCGTGCCGGTCGCCGTCATCAGGTCGCAGAAGCGCGGGACATCGCGGGCCGCCGCCTCGAACGTGCGCACGCCGGCCTTGTGCGACTGGCGGATTTTGCGCCGCGTGCCTTGATTCATGCGCGCGAGGATCGCGTCGTCGTCGGCCGTGAGGTCGAGCACGACGGTGCGCGGCGGCTGAACCGTCTGCGCCGATGGCCGGAAACCGAGCGCGGCGGGATCGGGCGGCGCGGCGTGGTCGTACAGCCCCGGCTCCCACTTCAGGAACACGGCGCGATGTTTGCGGACGGCGCGGGCCACAGCGTCGATCAGCGCGGGCCACTGCGAGTCGTCGGTGACATAACCGCCGTGCGGGATATACGCGAGCGTGAACAAGCGGCCGGGCAGTGGGCGGATCAACACCTGCGCGCCGGCCCGGATGATCCCGTTCGCGTCGATGAGCGCGACTCGCTCGTAGGCCCAGCCAAAGCGCGTTTTGTGCTCGGCCCATGCGGCCAGCTGCAAGACGTGGGCCTGCGGATGAGCGCGCACGAACGCGTCCCACGCGGCGGCGGATGGCGTGATCGGAGTCAGCATGAGATGCCGTAGGCGGCCATCGGCGGCGCGGCGCTCACCCGATTTGTGAGAACGAGCGTGGAGAGGGGTGCATGAATGCCCCATACTGAACCGGCGGCCGTGACTCGACGCGCGGTTTCCCGGCACTTCCCACGGCTTGCCGCACGTTCCACTTCGCGCTCAGGCGTCGACGCGCACCGCGACATCCAGCCTCCACGCGATGTACAACGCGGTCAGGAACGCCTTGAACTGACGCACGCTGGGGTCGTCGGTGTCGCTTTCCTTCAGCAGCAGCGGGAAGCGGCGGGCAGCGTCGGCGGGCGCAGGGCGCAGGGTGCGGAAATCGTCGGCTTCCAGCTCGCGCGGGATGGCTCCGGTAAACAGCAGCAGGATCGCCGCGTGGTTGGGACTGATCGCCCCAACCGAGAACATCATCTCGAAGACCTGATTGGCGTTCAGCTCGAACTCACCGAGGAAGCGGCGCGCGGGCAGGTTGTCCTCGAAATAGGCACCAGTCGCCGTGCGCAGCGGTTCGATGCTGGCCCCGTCGTACTTGAATTCCTCAACGCCCTGCTTGAGCAGCAGCCACACCAGCGCGTCGTCCGGCACGGGCATCCGGTCGAGCAGCCACGCCTCGGCGGTTCCGCTGACCGGATAGTTGATGCTGCCGACACACCCGAACGGCTTGCCGGTGCGGTTGGCGGGACATCCAACGCAGGCGGCCTCGTGCGGTTTCAACTCGGCGGCGGCATCCAACAGGTGCTGCACGATCACGACCTGTATTTCTTCCTCCCCCTCTGGCGTGCTGCGGGTGAATTCAAAGCCCATCTCGCTAGGCGGACGGTCGTCGCCGTTCTGGCGAAACAGCGCGATGATGCGCTGGGCGCGCGCTTCGCCCTTGAGCCGTTCGATAATCCCGTCCGAGGTCAGCGCTTGCTTAGGCGCGCAGTCGTAGTCGATGATATAGTCGATTGCCATGCTGATAATCCGTGTCGTACGCTGGCCCGCAAGTATACCATGACCGAACAACATCCTCGCCGTAGATGGCTCGTGCCCTTGCTGCTCAGCGCCGGCGGCGCCATGTGCGCGCTTGCCCTGCTCACCGCCGCCTTGATGCTGCTGCCCGACATGCTGATCGGCCCGACACAGTGGGTCACACGTACGACCGCGAATCGGACGATGGACGTGACGTGGCGTCCGAGCGACGGGGACGTGTTCGCCGCGCTGCCCGGCCAAGTGCGCCCGCCCGCCGATGATGCGCCCTACGCCGCGTTTCGCATCGCGTGGGACACCGCCGGCTTCCGGCTTCCCGCCGAGCCGCACGGGGCGTATCCGGTCGCCGTGTTCGGGGATTCCTTCACCGAGGGGTTCAACGTCGAACGGCCATATAGCGACGGGCTGGCGGACGCGCTTGGGGTCGGCGTGCGTAACTACGGCTACCGCGCCTATGGGCCGGTCGAGGTTGCGCAGGTCGCGGGGGAGTTCGCCGCCGCCGAGCCGCGCCAGTGGGTGCTGTGGGGATATTTCAGCGGCAACGATCTCGGCGATGCGGTGCGCGGGCCGCGTATCGACGCGCGCAGTCCGGTCGCGGCATGGCGCGCGCTGTTCGACCGGCTGCGTCCGCCGTCCCCTACGCCGACCGCCCCGCCCGACGAGTCCGGCGCGCCGCGCTATAACCAGCCCCTGCCGGTCATCATCGGCGGCAGTTACTACGACTTGGCGTTCGTGAGTTACTACGCGTGGTGGCAGCAGACGCCCCCGGACGCCGCATCCAGCCGCAACGCCGACGTGGTGCGCGCCGCGCTGGATGCCTTCGACGCCGCGCTGCCGCCGGAGACCTGCCGCGCGGTCGTGTTCATCCCACCGAAAGAACGGGTGTACGCGCGGTATATCGTCGAAGGCGACCGCCAGTTCGTGAACGCGGCCAACCAGCGCGTCGTGACATCACCGGGCGGTACGCTGACGTTCGCCCCCGCCCCGGTCGAGGACGAGGCCGCTTACTTCGACTCGCTGTACGCGCACCGCGACCTGATCGCGGCGCTGCTGGCCGAACGCGCGGGCTGGCGGCTGATCGACCTGACGCCGGCGTTTGAAGCGGCGGCCGCCGAGGAACGCCTGCTGTACTACCCGTATGACACGCACTGGAATCAGGCCGGGCACGACCTCGCCGCGCAGGTCATCGCCGAAGCGATCAAGGACGGCTGTTGAGGCATGACGAACAAGGGCCGGTGTTCATGCCGGCCCTTGCTGTATGGCTGCGATGTGGTCTCTGGCGGCGTCCCGGCTACTGCTCGTGGATGACGCTCATCACCATGGGGCGGCGGCGGGTCTCGCTGTAGAGCACCTTGGACAGGTTCTCCTCCAGCAGCGATTGACGGCGGCCGTTCATGCGACCAGCGGCGAGCGTGTCCGCCACGACCGCCTTGATCTGACGCGCGAGGTCGGGGTCGTTCGCCTCGTAGGCGAAGCCGCGGCTGACGATGTCGGGATCGCCTACCATCGTGCCGTTCTGGCGGTCGACGTTGACAAAGACCACGAGGAACCCATCACGGGAGAGGATTTCGCGGTCGCGGATGACCGCGCGGCCGACATCGCCGACACCGCTGCCGTCCACGAACACGTAACCGCCCGGCACCCGTTCGGCGCGGCGCACGCCCTTGTCGCTGATCTCGATCACCTGCCCGTTTTCGCACACGAACACATTCGAGTCGGGGATGCCGGCCTCAGTCGCCAGCTTGGCGTGCGCGCGCAGATGGCGCAGCTCACCGTGAACGGGCATGAAGTGGCGCGGCTTGACGAGGTTAATCATCAGGCGCATCTCGTCTTGGCTGCCGTGGCCGGACACATGGACAGGCAGAACCGGATCATAGATGACGTTCGCGCCGCGCCGGATCAACTGGTTGATGGTGCGATACACCATCTCCTCGTTGCCGGGGATCGGGTGCGAGGACAGCACGACCGTGTCGCCGTCCTCGATTTCGAGCGAACGATGGCTGCCGTTAGCGAGGCGCGCCAGCACCGCCGACGGCTCACCCTGCGCGCCCGTGACCATCACGACCACCTGATCGTCGGGCAGGCTGTCGATGCGCTGCACGTCCACGAACAGGCTGTCGGGTGCTTTCAAGATGCCGAGGCTGCGCGCGATCTTGATATTCTCGTTCATGCTGTAGCCCGCGATGGCGAGCTTGCGCCCGTAGCGTATGGCGGTGTTGGCGACCTGCTGCACGCGGCTGATCAGCGAGGCGAAGGTGGCGACCATGATGCGCCCCTTGGCCTCGCGGAAGACCTTGTCGAGCGCGCCGTCGATGACGGCCTCGGATGGCGTCCATCCGGGCCGGTCGGCGTTGGTGCTGTCGGCCATCAGCAGAACGACGCCGCGCGCCGTGTCGGGGTGGGTGGCGTTGTGCGGCACGACCGATTGAAACGCGGCGATGCGCGCATAGTCGGCGGGCTGGCCGTCGACCGGCGTATTGTCGAATTTGTAGTCACCGGTGTGAACGATGACGCCCCACGGCGTGTGAATGCCGAAGCCGACACACTGCGGGATGCTGTGGTTGACGTGGAAGCTGTCGACGGTGAACGGCCCGACCTTGAGCGTGTCGCCCGCGTTGAACGTGTGCACCGTCGTCATCTGGGTGAGGCGGGCTTCTTTGAGCTTGTTGCTGAGGAGGCCGGCGGTCAGCGGCGTGGCATAGATCGGCACGCCCTGAAACGCATTGATGACGTGCGTCACGGCGCCGGTGTGATCCTCGTGGCCGTGGGTGTACAGGAAAGCGTGGATTTTGAGGTCTTTGCGCTCCTGTAGATAGCGGAAGTCCGGAATGATGTAGTCCACGCCCAACATATCGTTGGCGGGGAACATCAAGCCCGTGTCGACAACGATGGCATCATTGCCGAGTTCGAACACGGTCATGTTCTTGCCGATCTCGCCCAATCCGCCAAGCGGAACGATGCGCAGTTTCGGCTGCGTGCTGGTATGTGATTTTGCCATAACCCGGAACGGCCCGGCGCATTGAAGCGGCGGGCAGAATGTCCTTTCTACTCCAGTGTTGAATGTGCGATAGAAGTCACTTCGTCAAACGTCGTCGGATATCCCGTACAACGTGAATGGCCGATGGGATACAGCCTCGATTTGAGGCGTCGCGTCAAAGATTTTCACAGTATATCACAAGTTTTTGAATGCGGATGATCGGGGGAGCGGCTTCAGTCAGTCCGTATGGGTGTCGGTGGTGACAACCACGACTTGCCCCGGTTGGATGGAGGTGAGGATCCGTTCGACACCCGTCATCAAGGGTAGTGCAGTCTTGAGTTTGGATGGTAGAGGTTCGTCGAGGAGTACTTTCATGTACGGCCGCAAACTCGACACGCTGAAGAAACTCGATCACTTGACCACGCGTAACTGTCGGGAAATCGTCGGGTGAACGCGTCGATTGAGTCGCCGGCGGCAAGATAATCGAACAGCGTTTTGACCGGAACCCACGCATCTCAGAATACAGGCGTACCGCCGAACGCGTCTGAGTCTTGGGTGATGATTGCCTCCGTTATCGTAACGATCTCCGCCCTTTGGTCTCACTCTACCATGACCGGCGGTGGGACGAAGGAAACACAAAGAAGCCCACACGCTGGCGGGCTTCCCTGCTGTGCTGAGTGAGCGTAACGCTAGTCGCCGACGGCCGGGGCGATCGCCGGGCTGGCGCTCGCGGCCGCCGGGGCCTCGTCGGCGGGGACAGGCAGCAAATCCGGCCAGACGGCCGTGCCGTGTTCGTAGAGGTCGATCCCGATTGTGTCGGCCTTCGTGTTGGCGCGCAGGTGGCCGAACGCCTTCAGCGCGCCGAACATGACAAGCGCGAACACACCGGTAAACAGAATGGTAGCCAATGAGCCAACCGCCTGAATACCGAGCAGCGATACGCCGCCTCCGTAGAACAGGCCGCCATGGATCGCTGCTTCGACGCCGTAAGTGAGGCCGGGCATTCCGAATAGGCCGACGGCAAGCGTTCCCCAAATGCCGCATGCGCCGTGTACCGCGAACGCGCCGACCGGGTCGTCGATGCGCAGGCGTTCGATCGCGTCGGCCGCGTAGATCACGAGGGCGCCGGCCACCGCCCCGATGAAGAGCGCAGCAGCGGGACTGATGAACGCGCAGCCGGCAGTGACCGCCACGAGACCCGCGAGCGATCCGTTCAGCGTGTAGACGAGGTTCCATTTCTTGCTGCGGGCGTACTGGAGCAGCATACAGACGAGCGTGCCGCCTGCCGCGCCGAGCGTCGTGTTTAGCGTAATCAACCCGGTCAGCCCGGTGTTGCCCGTGCCGAGCGTCGAGCCGGGGTTGAAACCGTACCAGCCGAACCACAGGATCATCGTGCCGATTGTCGCCAGACCGAGGTTGTGGGCGGGCGGCTGAGGCTTCCACTCACCGTTTCTGCCGACGCGGAACTTGCGCGGCCCCAACATCCACGCCCCGACAATCGCCGTGATGCCGCCGACGGTATGCACCACCGTGCTGCCGGCGAAGTCGTGGAAACCCAGCTGCGCCAGCCAGCCGCCGCCCCACACCCAATGGACGATGATCGGGTAGCTGATGGCGCCCATGACGGCGCTGTAGATGAGATCGCCGACAAAATCGGTGCGTTCGGCCATCGCGCCGGTGGTGATGGTGCTGGCGGTCGCGGCGAAGGCGAATTGGAAGAAGAACAGGGTAAGCACGTCAAGGTTGGGATACGCCGCGAATTTGGCGAAACTGACCGAACCATCGGCGACGATGATGGCATCGCTGAGGAAGAAATTGCTGGCGCCGAACAGTCCGCCCACCGATGTCCCGAAGGCGATCCCGAAGCCCACGGCCCAAAACGCCACCGCGGTCACCCCGGCGTCGATGAAGTTCTCAAGCAGCGCGTTGACGGCGCCGGTCTGCCGAATCAGGCCGGTCTCAAGCATAGCGAAGCCGCACTGCATGAAGAATACGAGAAACCCGGTCGCCAGCACCCATGCCGTATCGACCGACGCCTGAGTTGCCATTTGGACATCGTCCTGCGCGGACGCGGTGATGCCGAATGCGGCGAGGATCAGGGCGGCGATACCAATGACCAGTACACGGCGCCAAAGTGAAGAACGGAAACGCATCTGGAACCTCCTCCTGCTGAAAGTGGCAGTCACAGATGGTGCGGCGTGACAGGAGCGAGTTTAGAGGGTCAGCGCAGATGGCAAATCCGTAATGCCGTCCCAACTTTGACCGGTGTTTTTGTGGACTGCTATCAAGACCCTCCCTGTTTTTTGTGATAGTTCGCCAAATCGTCTGCACCCGATTATCTACACTGCATGAGGCGCGGCCGGCGCTGATCGTCAACACGCACAAAGCCGGCGGCCTCAACTGCGCGAACACCGTGGCCGTCAGGGGTAAGACAACGCGGCCCATGCCGATCAGAGATAGATCGAACGACTCAATTCGCCCCCGCCAAAGACACCGTACACAGTGCTGCTGGACACGACCTGCTAGAATGCGGGGCGGATCATACGAATGCGCAGTGAGCGATGAACATTCTACTGAACAATCTACAACACCAACTCACCGACTATCTTGCCGCCCAGCCCGGCGTCTATACCGACGTGAAGGTCGAGGACTTTCGCAAGGTCGGCGGGCGCTGGATGACGGGCGTCTATGCGTTCAGGCTGAGCTACGTCGAAGCGGGCCAGCGCAGCGTACAGCGGCTCGTCCTCAAGACCTACGCCAACGACGCCGAGGGCATCGACCGCGCGATGAAGGAACGGCACGCGCTGTTCAATCTGCGCGCAGCGCGATATCCGACGCCAGGCGTGATGCTGGTCGAGATCGACCCGCAGCCGCTGGGACGGCCGTTCGTCATCATGGAATACGTCGAAGGCACGGCGCTGGCCGATCTGCTCAAGGCGGCCGACCCGGCGCAGCGGCACGCGCTCATCGCGCAGTTCGTCGGCCTGCTGGTCGATCTGCACGAACGCGGCCCGCAGGTGCTGGTCAAGACGCTGAGCGCGATGACTCCGCTGGCGCTGATCAACCGCGAGATTCACGTCATGCGCGGCCTCGCCGACAAGCGCCGACAGGCTGAGTTTTTGCCCGTGATCGACTGGCTGCACGCCAACCGTGATCGTGTCCCATGCACGCAGCCGGTCGTGACGCATCGCAACTACCACCCGTGGAACGTGCTGATGACTCCGGCGGGCGTGCCGCATGTGATCGACTGGGCGTGGCAGATCAGCGACGCGCGCTTCGATGTGGCGTCGACGCTTCAGAGCCTCGAACGTGAGGGGCTGGGCGATCTACGCGACGACGTGCTGGCCGAATACGAACGCGTTACGGGTGGGCCGGTGGCCGAACTCGCGTACTTCGAGGTGGTGGCGGCTGTGCGCTGGTTGATGAGCGTCTCGCACGAGGCGCGTCAGCGGCTCAATTCCGACAAGGCCGGTCATTCGCCGTTTATGCTGTCGATGCGCGAGCCGGCTGCGGCAGCGACCGCCCTGATCGCAGCGGTCACCGGGATCAACTTGCCCGACGCCGACGCGCTGCTGATGTGAGCGGAACGGCCCGTCGGCTCGCCCATCACGCTCCACCATCACCACGCCCATCGTTCTCCCCTCTCCCCGACGACCAACGGGAGTACCGCAGGTCGGGAGAGAGGGGGCGGGCGTGAGGGATTCTCCCAGTGACGAGTGCTGAGTGAGGGGCAAACCGATTGAACCACAGAGGACACAGAGCAACCGCGAACACACCGGGCGATGCGGTAGGGGCGCAATGCATTGCGCCCTCGCGGAATCCTCTGCCGCCTCAACAAGGGGTCTCCAGACTCCGTCGCACACTGCACAGAATCACGCCCTAACTCGAAAGAACCTCACCTCGCCGCCATTTCGGCATCGAGCCAGTAGAGGATCAACGGCACGACGGTGAACTCGCGCCGCGTGAACATCAGCGTGCCGTGCGCGTTCCCTTGCAAGATGCGCACGCCCAATTCGGTATCGGCGGTCGTCACCATTTGGCGGACGGCGGCTGTACTCTCTCGATCGCCGCGGCTGGTGACAAGCAGGGCGGATTGCTCCGTCATGTCCTGTGCCAGCGACTCTTCCGGCATCAGCCCGGCGTAATCCAGCCCCGGCGAAAGCGCGACAGCGGTCAGGCATGCCGGTTCGGCGGCGCACCCGATCAGCGCGAGGTTCGAGCCGATGCTGGCCCCGACCACGCCCAGCCGCGTCGCGTCGATTGACGGCTGTTCCTTGAGCCATGCGAACCAGTCCGCGACATCCTGCGTAGCAAGTACCCAGTCGCGCTGACCGCCAGAGTCGCCGTGGCCGCGCAGATCGACGTTCAGCACGGCATAGCCCGCGTTGATCAGCGGCCCGATCAACGGCCCCCAGTCGCCGCGCCGCCCCCGATACATGTGCATCAGCAGAACGGTCGGCGCGCCCGATTCTTCGATCTCATCCGGCAGGTACAGATCGCCCACAAGCACCACGCCATCGGCGCTCTCACGCTCGATCAAGACGCTTTCCGGCCCCTGCGCCGATGTCATCCACACCCATACGAGCGACATAAACCCGATGATGACCCAACGACCCATCGCTGCCCCCTTGTGACGTGCGCTCTGATTTTGAGAATGCGTTTATAATACCGCGAGAGTGAGGACAGGTTGACGTTGTGCGCGAGACTCATACGCTTGAGGCGGCGATTCTGCGGACTGTGCTGTATGCCGACATCTTCGACTACGCGCTGTCAGTGCGTGAACTCCATCATTTTCTGATGCATCACACGACGGTGGATTTGGCGGCGGTCGAGTACGCGCTGTCGACGTCTCCGACGCTGATCGGGTCGTTGGCGTACTGCGGCGGGTGGATCATGCTGGCTGACCGGACGGCCCTCGAACGCCTGCGCGTCGAACGCGAGCGCACCACGCAGGCCTTGTGGCCGTATGCCGAACGGTTTGGCCGGACGCTCGCTCGTCTGCCGTTCGTGCGCATGGTCGGCCTGACCGGCGCGCTGACGATGCGTAACCCCTCCAGCCTGCACGACGACTTCGACTACTTGATCGTCAGCAAGCCCGGACGGGTATGGCTTGCGCGCCTGTTGAGCATCGTCGTGGTGCGATGGGTGCGCCTGCGCGGTCACGAAATCTGTCCGAATTACGTGCTGGCAGAGGATCGCCTTGCGCAGACCCGCCGCACCTTATACATCGCGCATGAAGTGGCGCAGATGACGCCGCTGTTCGGGCGCGAGGTTTACGACCGTCTGCGCGACGCCAACGGCTGGACGTTCGAACACATGCCGAACGCCCGCTATCCGCTGCACGCGGGTGAGATGGCGCGGCTTAACCGTGCCGAGCGATGGATCAAGCACGCGGTCGAATGGGTGCTCGGCGGACGGCTCGGTGACTGGTTGGAGGGATGGGAGCGCCGCCGTAAGATGGCCCGCTTTGCCGCCGCCGCCAAGTCCGCCGAGAGCACCGCCATCCTCGGCGACTCGCAGGTCAAGGGCCATTTCAACGATCACGGGGGCCGCGTGCTGGCGCAGTACCGCCGGCGGCTCGAACGGTTCGGCCTGACAGCCACGTATGATGAAAGCCTTGCTGCCGACTGACTATCCAAGCCAGAAAGAGACCCTATGCCCATCAATGACCCTCAACCGCGCGGGCAAATCCTGCGCGCCCGCCTTACGCTCCGCGCCCTGACCCTGCTGGTTCTCGTCGCGCTGCCGGTGACTGCGGCGCTTGGCCGCGACACCGGCGCGTCTGCCTTTGCGCAGGAGGCCACGATCGACCCCGGCACGCTGACGGCGATTTTCGCCACGGTCACGGCGCAGGCCGGCGGCGCGTTCGCCACGCCCATCCCGCCGGAAGCCACGCCGATCCCGCTGCCGCCGGGAGTCGGTCAGCCTGTCGATCCTGAACATACGCCGGAGCCGACGCCTGTCCCGACTGCGACTCCGGAGCTGACCGACGACGTACAGCTTCTGCTGCGCGCCCGCGCCGACCTCGAACTGCTGGCAGATGCACAGCTTAACGGCGCGCGTCCCGAAGGCTGGACGGGCGCGAGCGATCAATTCGACCCGCAGCTCGCGCTGCTCACCCGGCTCGACCTCGAAACGCTGTATGCCGCGTTGGTCGACGCCGACCTGCGGCCCGTCAACTGGATCGGCGCGGTCGGATCGACGCCGGTCGCTATCGCCCGCGATATCCGGCACGATCTCGAGCTGATGGCCGACCTGTTCTACGGCCCGACGACGCGCCCGGCCGGCTGGTACGGCGGCGATCCGTTGTTCAAGTGCAACCGCGCCACGCAGGTGCTGGTGCAGCTGCTCCAGCGCGGCGGGCTGTTCACCGTCGATGCCAACCCCAACGACCCGAAATTCTGCTACAACGTCGAGATCGCCGCGACCAAGTTCGTCGAGACCGAGGTGCTCGCCAACGAGCGCGACGGCATCTTCTCGCCGGAGCTGGCGCTGGTGAGCGAGAACAAGATCACGACCGACTTCGCCGTCGCGTGGCTCGATTCGGCGGCCCGCATCCGGATCGGCATCGTCCCGAAAGACACGCCGGTGCGCGTGATCGGGCGCAGTTATGCGGCGTTCTCGAACATGATGTTGGTCGAGGGGCAGGACTTCCAAGTGTACGTCGAATACACCAATACGACCGTCACCGCCGACCAGTTCCGCGCGCTGCCCAATGTGGCGACGCTGAACGTCGCGCCGGTGTGCTTCGCGGCGTGGTGCGAGACGGCGGATTAGCGGCGCGTTTGTGGGATGAACTTTTGTGGGGGGGTGCAGTACACTGTGCCCCTATCACTCCCACAGCGTCCTTCGTGAGTCAACCGTTCTTCGCGCTTACTTCTCACACCGTTCACCACAGTACGAACATCCGTGCTATCCTAGAGTGACCGTTGGCAAGTGAAGGAACGCGGTTGTCATGGCCGAGATCAAGACCAAGCCTACTGTAGAGAGTGTGCACGCGTTTCTGGAAAGCGTCGCAAATGAGCGCAAGCGCGCGGATGCCTTCGCTATTCTGGACTTAATGCAGGAGATCACCGGAGAACAGCCGGTCATGTGGGGATCGTCAATCGTCGGTTTCGGCACGTATCACTATCAGTACGCCAGTGGGCGCGAAGGGGACTGGATGCGGACTGGATTCTCGCCCCGCGCACAGAGCTTGACGCTGTACATCATGGCCGGGTTCGACGAATACGACACGCTGCTGGGCAAGCTGGGCAAGTACAAAATCGGCAAGTCCTGCCTGTATATCAACAAGCTCGCGGATATCGACATGGACGTGCTGCGTGAGCTGGTGCGCCGTTCCTACGAGCACATGCGCAAGACCAACCCGCGCTAGGCGCTTGCATTGGCGGGCCGCAGCGGCTTCACCGCCACACTCTGGGATATGCACCCCTTGATCCCGCCTCTGGGGAATCGGCCGCACGCGGCCAATTTCGCAAGTGAGGGAGTCCAGCGGGCGAAAGCCTTCTGGCGGCTTTGGGGCAGCGCCCCAAACGTCCGTTCGTCTAAACGCCCGGCGTCGGAGTCGAGATGACCTCGACGCGCACCGTTTGTCCGGCCTCGAACGCAATCGGCACGACCGCTAAAGCGCCGCGCCGTTCGATGTCGCCGCGTAATTCACCGTCGATCCGCACGCTGACATCGCTGCCCGTGAAACGCACGTACAGCGTCCGGCCGCCCGTCACGAATCCGCGATACTCGACCGTCGTGCGCGTCGGGCTGACCTCCAGCTTGAGCAGCGGCAGGTCGAGCACGAAGTGTTCGCGCGGGACGTGCGGCTGAATGAGAAGGCCGTCGCCATCGGGGGCGGGTTCGATGCCGCATACGCGCAGCAGACCCAACAACGCCATCGCGTCCTGATTGGCGTTCATAATCGGGAAGTCGGTCATCGGCGTGACGAAGCTCGACCACGTCCAGCCCGGCAGATCGGACGCCGTGCCGTTCACGCCATCCGGCCCCGACCATGTATTGATCCAGAGGTTCGGATAGGCGGTCGAGTGCGCCGCGTAAGTATTGCGATTGAGCGAGCGCCACGCCAGATGATGCCGTCCAGTGCGCGAGTAGCCCCACGTCGCTAGCTGCGACACCGCCGGCCATACCATGCCTCCCGGCAGCAGCGCCGCGCCCACCGGCGAGGGCCGGTCAAGGCGGGAGTCGACGCTCTCGATCACAGCAGAAAGGCGCGACGCATCCTCCGCGTCCGCACAGATCAACGGCCACACCTGCGCCTCCAGCCCCAGAGCGCCGATGAGGACAAGCCGGTTGTGCACATCGCGCAGGACGGCGCGGTTGTACCAGCCGTTGGGGTTCCACTGTGCCTGCACACCCGCGCGCATGCGCGCCAATCTGCCGCCCGCGTCGATCACGTCGCGGATGTTCGGATCGCGTTCCTTCAAGACCTCGGCCAGCAGCGGAAGCACGTACAGCGCCATGTGCGTGTTCGGCACCGACTCGCCGTTCTCTTTCGAGTTGCCGTATGTCGCGCCGAACGGCCCCGGCCCGTCGCGGATGGCGTTCTCCAGCACGATCGAATCCGACCAGTCGCCGGAGCCAACCTTGACCAGCCCGTGCTCGCCGATGCCGTTCACGTCGAACAGGTGATGCAGCGCCATGTGCACATGGTCGAGTACCGTCACACCCGGCGGTGACTGGCTGGGCGGATAGAACGGCACGGCTTCGTCCAGAAACGCCATGTCACCCGTCGCGCACAGGTATTCGCACAGCGCCAGCAGGAAGAACAGGTCGAGGTCGGAGGGCCGGGTGTGCAGATCAAGCCCGTTGGAGATCGCGCCGTGCCCATTGAACGAGTAGGTGATCTGACCGGTCTGGGCGTCGGTCACGCGCATGATCAGGCGCAGCATATCGCGGGCCAGCGCGGGGTCGACGTATGCCGCCGGCAGCGTAAACAACGCCTGATCGCGTGGAGCGCCGTCCGCGCCGTGCAGGTACAGATACGCTGATCCCTGCGGGACGACATGCACGGTGTGAAACGCCAGATAAACCGCCGACGACAGCATGTAATACGTATGCCACGCCATCTCGCGGTGCAGCACCGGGTCTTGGCCGGTGTGAAAATACGCGAGGCTGTTCTTCCATGCCGCGCGTGTCTCGCCCAATACGTCGACGGGTTGTTTGAACGCCGCCAGCAGATCGAGCGATTCCTCAGGGCGCACGACACCCACTGCGAAGCGCATCTTTACACGCTCGCCGGGCTGCACGGTGAGGTCGCGCCGGACAGCGAGGCAGTATGGCATCGGATCGTTGCGATTGTCGCGTGGGAGCGTGTCGCCGGGCCTGCGCTGCGCAACCGCGTCGGGCTTGCGCGCGCCGCCTTTGCCGAAGAACGTCATCTTATTGACATACACGGCGGACTGCGCCCCGTCGAGGTCGGCAAGGAACACGTTGGCCGGATCCCAGTCGATCTCGCTCGGTTGATCGGGGGGTGGCGCGTGTTGTGGGCGCGGCAGGCGAATCTGCTGCCGGAAGCGCAGCGCCGACGCGTCCGCGTCCCACTCCACCATCGGGATAAAGAAGCGGTTGATCGTGCGCCGCGCCGCGTCGCTCGACGGGCCGAACGCGCCGCTGCGCAGCCACTGAATCTGAAGCTGGTGAATGTTGACGTCCCAGTATTCGTAGTACTGTAAGTCGACCGGCGCGCCGCCGAGGTTCTCAAGTTCGACATCGGCGATCAGCAGCGGTACGTCCCCGTAGGGCGCGATGACCTGCCGGTTTACGCGGATGCCGCGATAGGTCGTCTCGTGCGCGAAGTAGCCGGTTCCGAACACGCGCCGGCCGGTCGCGCCCTGTGGACGGAAGCGGTAGGCCGTCGCCCATGTTTCGACGCCGTCGTTGATATAGCCGAACCCGCCGGCATAGGCGTGGCGCTCGCTAGCCTGCTGCGCCTGCGCCGTCGCGTCAATCTCGCCGTCCGGCGCGCCCGCGTTCGACCCCGCTTGAGCCGCCTGCGTCGCCAGCTCAGGCGGGACAACCCCGCGCGGCGGCGCGCTGACGCCAGACTGCGCCGATGCCGAAAACGGCCGAAATGCAGGGGGGATGCGGCGGAACGAGCGCGTCACGAACATCAAGATCGCGCGCGCGATGCGATACAGGAACACTCGCAGCGAGAACACCGGAGGCCGCACGTCCTCGGCCTCGTACCGGTTAACGATCACGCCGCCGCGGTCGCACACATACACCTGTACGGTACCGTCATTGGACGCCATCGCCGTGATATGCCGGTTGCCGACCTGATGCCAGTGATCGCGCCGTTCTTCGCCGGTGGTGGTGCGATACACCGCGCGCGGGTCGTCGAACTGATCCATCTCGTATGCGTAGGCGGGCAGGCCGGCGTCGTCCACGATCCAGCGGCCAAAGCTGCCGCTGCCTTCCTCGGTGGGGGTAAACACCCGTGGATCGCTGGCTTGCGCGCTTAGCGGCACGTCCACGTCCAGCGGTCGCTGATGCAGAAGCCAGCGTTCGAGCCGGCGGATACGACCCGGTAGCGGGGATTCTGCCGCTTCCTGAAAGGCGGTGCGAGGAGGGTTGCTCATGCGTGTGTTTATCCTAAGCGCGAAGTTGAAAGTGATGAGTGATGAGAAAACGCCGCACCGTATAGCTCAACTAACGCTGCAAGATGGGAGACCGAATCTCTCGGCTTAAGAACACCGGCTTAGTGGCCGTATGCGTTCCAACGGTGAGGCAGGTTATGTGCTTTCAGGTACCGGTATTCGGAGGTAGGGACACGATACCGTCGCAGCCCTACCCAAATCGCATCTCTGCCTATTGCTGTGCTGCCAGTCTCTTCCTCGCCCCCTGAGGGGAAGCGGCTGACGCTGTTTCGCGTGAATCGGTCTCCTCCTCGCCCCCTGAGGGGAAGCGGCTGACGCAGTTTCGCGTGAATCGGTCTCCTCCTCGCCCCCTGAGGGGAAGCGGCTGACGCAGTTTCGCGTGAATCGGTCTCCCCCTCACCCCCTGAGGGGAAGCGGCTGACGCAGTTTCGCGTGAATCGGTCTCCCCCTCGCCCCTTGTGGGAGAGGGGGACGGGGGGTGAGGGGTGAAGTTCATCCGCCTTGTCACTGACAACTGCTCCCTGCCTCCTGACAACTCCCCCCATCACTGCACGAACTGCGCCGCGTAATGCGCCAGCGTCATCACCGTGAGCTGCGGGTTGACCGTCGTGGAGGTCGGGAACACGCTCGCGTCGCACACGTACAGGTTGCTGTACCCGAACACCTTGAAATCCGGGCCGATCACGCTGTTCGCGGGTGACGTGCCGATGGCGTTGCCGCCCTGCGGATGCCCTGTGCCCAGCAGGATGTCATAGTCGTGCTTGACCAAATCGCGCAGCGCGTCGACTTGGCTTTGCGCGCGCAGCACGGCGCTCTGGTTGACATACGGCTGATAGCGGCGTGTCGTGGCGTATACTTCGAGCGCGCCGCCGGTGAAGAAGATGTTGCCCAGAATCACCAGCGCGTCGACCAGCTTGTTGAGGTCGCCTTGTGTCGGCTGGAACACGACATCCGGCCCGCCGGTGAACAGCGCAGGGACGATGTGCGCGTTCGACTCGGTGCCGACCAGCACGCCCACCGCCGCGATCCGGTCGTAATTCTGCATATTGCGAAAGTGCGTATCGAGCCAGCCGGGCATCGTCAGCGCCTGCGCCACCGGCGGGTTGTACCACGTCTCGTACACAAAGCCGGGGTGATCGTGCACCTTGAGATAATGCGCGATCTGCAAGCCGTCATAAGCGGTGACTTTTCGGTCGAACAGCGCGTGCAGCGGGCTGCCCATGTTGAAGCACAGCCCCTTGCCGATGGGCAGCTTGTTCGCCTTGCCGATCCCGCTTTGCATCAACAACCAGCTCGAATGGATCGTGCCGCCGCTGACGACGACCGTCTTAGGGTTGCGCACCAGCAGCTTGCGCCCGCCGGTGACGACCGCATGCACCTCGGTGATCTTGCCGCTGCTCTCGGTGAGCTGCGTGACGTTGGCCTCCGAGATGATGCGCATGTTGTCCGCGCCATGTTTGTGCTGCGCAGCTGGCAGCACCTCGTCCAGCATCGACAGCTTACGGCCGTATTTGCAGCCGATGTTGCAGTATCCGCAGCCGAGGCAGTCCACGATGTTCGCCTCGACCACGTCGTACTCGTAGGCATCCTCGCGGCCGGCGAAATACGACTTGACCGCCGACGTGATCAGGCTGTCACCGTGGTTGAGCACCGCGTCCAGCGGCTTGCGCGTCCCTTCGGCGATCTTCTTGATGCGCATGCGCGCGCGCACCTTCTGCTGCGAGTCGAAGTACGCCGTATCGTCGATCACCTTACCGCTGCTGCTGCGCGCATTCCATGTGTCGATCACGCGCTGCGGCGTGTCGAAGCACACGGCGTTGTTGACCACCGACGTGCCGCCGACGGCGCTGCCCTGCAAGATCGTGAAGCGCAGCGACTGTGAGATTTGCAGCGCGCCATCGCTGTACAGACGGCTAATCATGTCGACTTCGTCCTCGCTGAAGTCGTCGGGATGCACATACAGCCCCTTTTCGAGGATCAGCACGCGCCGGCCTTTTTCGAGCATCTGCTCGGCGAGGATCGCGCCGCCCGGCCCCGACCCGACGATCACCACGTCGGCGTCGTCGATCACATCGATGCCCTCCTGATCGAGTATCGTCGGCGTCATCACCGTCAGCGGCGGGTGGGCGCGGATCGGCTTGACCTCGAAGGTCTTCTCGCGCTGTGAAAACGGCGTATAACCGATGCCGCTGCCGTCCTCGCGCTTAGGCCAGACGGCGGGGTTGTTGTAGTAGCCCAGATACGTCAGCTGCATGTTGAAGCGCATCATCGCTTCGAGCATACCGGTGAAGCTCAACGCCGCATCCAGCTCGCTGCCCGACCGGCCCGTGAATCGCAGCAGCACCCTGTTGATGGCGCGCATCACGCCGTCGAAGAAGCGGTACAGCGCGGAGGTGTCCACAATCTCCCGCTTGAAGCGCAGGTCGACGAACCGCGCGCGCGCCGCCGGGTGCATGTACGTGATCGGCGGGCTGAGCCACGCCAGCGGCGAGAGCTGCAAGCCCATCATCGCCAGCTTCGCCAGCCCAAGCCGGTTCGACCGGAACGAGCGCATATAACTGTCAGTGCGCAGTACGATCTCATGCGGCGGCACGCGTTCGTGCATCTTCCCGGCCACCAGCGTCTCGGCGATAGCTTCCAATGCGCGAAACTGCGTGGGGTTCAGGAAGCCGATGTGATCCAGCAGGGCGAGGTTGATGCGCCGGTTGAAGTACAAAAACGCGACGATAATCACCACGTCCAGCAGCCACGCGCCGAACATGATCACGCCGAGGCCAACGGTTGCGCCCCCGACCACTAGACTGTAGTCGCCAAACGGCGCGTAGCCAGACAGTGCCACGATGGCGATCGCGATCAGTGATCCGGCATGACCGGCCACCAGCGCGATAATCATCTGCACATGCTGCGAGAAGCGGCGCGGGTCGTATGCGGCCAACAGCGCGCACAGCCCCAGCACGCCGATCTTGATGGCCGAGCCGACGATCATAAACGGGTTGACCAGCAGGTCGGTCATCAGCGCGACGTTGAAGTACGACGCCAGCACGCTTCCCGCCGCGGCGAACAGCGACGCCAACCCGAACAGCCCGAACACCACACGGGCGAACGTCTCTGCGCCGGTGGTCGGCTTGTCAGTGATCCACGGCAGCCACGGCGGCGCGGGCATCTGCGCCTTACGCACGAACCACGCCAATCCCAACGCCGCCGCCGCGCACAGTCCGAACCCGATCAGCAGCGGCGCGTCCTGTATCGGTGGGCCGGTTCGCACCGACAGCGCCACGAACGACACCGCGCCGATCAGCAGGCCGCCGAACACGACGGCGATCATGGCGCGGTAGCGGCGCACATCCGCCGCAGAGCACCACGACAGATACGCCATCAGCCATAGGCCGGCGATGGTGTTGGTGACGAAGAACGGCGGCGCGACGAAGAACGGGGCATTGCGCAGCGCGTAGGGCAGAATCAGCACGGCGAGGCCGGATACGGCGAACAGCGCAGCGAGCGTGTTCAGGTAGGTGGCGAGCTTGCGCTCATCCTGGGTGTAGTCGATTTCTGATGTCATTAGACGATTCCCCGGCTCGAATACGACAACGTTCGACAGAATCAAGCATACAACGTAATCTGAAAGCACGCTTGGCAGCGGCCCCGATTACCGAGGCAGGCCGGCGCGGGCGCGGATCAGCGCGGCGACGGTGAGGGCCGAATTGCCCGCCGAGTGCGAGAGTTCCCCGGCCGACGCGGTCGCATCGCCAGCGAGATACAGGCCCGTGACCGTGCGGACATCGACCGGCAGCAAGTCCGGCTTGGGCTGGTCGAAACGGTGGCTCGCCGCCGTCAACATCGGCCGGATGAGGGTGCGGCGTACCGCGATCTTCTGCGTGAAGCCGGGCCAGATGCCCTCCAGCACGTCGAGGATCATCGGCTCGGTGCGGTCGACCTCCGCCTTGTCGGCCATTTGATCGGGCGTCATGAAGCGCAGGAACTGAAACACATGCCCATCCTGCGGCGCTAGGGACGGCTCGAACAGGTTGTGAACGCCGAGCGTGCCGTTCATCTCCGGCAGTTCAATGGTGCCGATCTGCTCGTTGTGCAGCCCGATGACGCCCAGATCGACCGCAACACCCATCGTCGGGCGGATCGCGTTCAGCCGTTCCGGCCCGAGGCCATCCACCGGCGTCTCCTTGAGCAGGCCGGCCAGATCGTTCGGCGGCACGGCCAGCACGATCGACTCGGCGGGGTACAGCACGCCGTCCGACCACACACCTTCGACCCTGTCGCGAGCGATCTCAAGACGTTCGACGCCGGCTTTCGTCTGCACGCTGCCGCCGTGTTCCTCGATGTGCGCCTTGAACGCCTCGAACATGCGGATCCATCCACCGGCGGGATACAGCGCGATCGGGCCTTTCGGCATCAGCAGAGGGCGAACTGCCAGCACGAAATGTGCCGCCGATAGGGCTTCGGGGTCAGCCTCGAACGAAAGTGGGCCGACGAGGTCGAGGAAGAACGTCCGCAGCGACGGCTCACGCGCGAAGCCGTCGAGCCACTCACCGACCGGCACGCGCCACAACGTTTCGGGGTCGGCGGACAGGATCACCACGGCGGCGCGCGCCAGTCCCAGCTTGCCGCGCGGTGTGAGCAGCTTTGTTGTCAGCAGGTCGAGCGGCGTGGATGGGACGTGAAACAAGCCGCCGCCGCGCATCCGATGCAGCAGGCGCGGCTTGACCGGCGTCAGCGGGGCCGCATCGAGCTTGCCGAGCTGCTTGAGGATCCGGTAATGCGGGCTGGCGTGACCGCCGACGATGTAATGCAGGCCGTAGTTGAGCGTGAAGCCCTTCTGCTGCACGACCAGCGCGCGGCCGCCCAGCACGGGCCGCTGCTCAAGTACTGTGACGGCGGCGCCAGCGTCAGCGAGCAGCGCGCCCGCCGCCAGACCGGCTAGCCCACCGCCCACCACGACGACCCGATGCGAAGGTGCTGTGCGGGATGTATTCATCGGCGGGCCACTCCGCTGCGCTGTGTTTCACTCAGTATAGGGGCTTTTGGCGATCCGCGCGGCGCTGCGGGACAGATGCGGAGTCGGACGCGCTTTTCCCCCGTCGTTTGACAAAGTTCGGGAATCTGCTGACGATTAGATGTGGCGCCACCTACGACCAAAACAGCGACATTATGGGGGTTCAATGACTTTCCGATGGACACTGTTCTAGGAACTGGCAACACCCTGTTCGGATACGCTTTCGTCCTGCTGATCTATCTCAGCTTGTGGCTTGCGATGCGGCAGGCCATGCCATGGTTCGCATCGAATTTCCGCCGTTCGTTCCTCGTGCTCTATGTCGTGTGGTCGGTCGGCATCTTCATCGGCAATTTCTTGTTCTACCTGCTCGGCATCATGAGCTTCTACCCGTGGCTCAACAACATCATCCACTCGTTCTTGTGGATCGGCCTCGGCCTCGGGTTCCTCTACGCCATCTCACATAAGCGCCCGTTGTGGGAACAGATGGTGCTGTTCGGCATCTACAGCCTCGTCGTCAAGTTTGCCGAGCAGCGCATCCTCGGCACATGGGAATTCAGCCGCTTCTTCTTCATCGAGGGCAATCTGGCGTACCTGATCGGATGGAGCGTGGTCGACGCGCTGTACCCGATCGGGGCGTACTTCGTGCTCAAGATTGCGTCGCGTTTCGTTACCGGACTGGTCGTCCCTGATCTCAAGCTGCGGTAGCGGCTTATGCTGCGGTCACGCCATTGGACGGAATGGCTCGTCGTAGCGATTGCCGTCATCACGATATTGAGCGGCGCTGTACAGTTCATCGTGCCGGGTGTGGCGCTTGGCGCGATGTCGCTCGAAGCGTCGAACGCCTCGGTGTTTCTGTTCCGGTTTCTGAGCGTAGTCACGGCGCTGTTCGGCGCGGCCCTGCTGCATACCGCGTGGGATAAGGCGTATATACCGGCGGTGCTGCTGTGGGCCGGGCTGCAGAAACTCGCCGGCACAACCCTGATTGTCGCGGCGGCGGTGAGCGGTGTAGTCGCCGTAGGCGCGCTGCCGGTCGCGATCTACGACGGGCTTGCGGGACTCTACGTACTTGGGTTCGTTTACCGACGGAGGGGGTAAATCATGGTCAATATGCGTTTGGTCAGAATGGGAGGCTACTTCGCGATCATCGTCGGGTTGATGCAGTTGGTCGGCAACGGCTTGCATCCACCGATCCCGGCCGACACGGTCGAGGCGCTCGGCGTGATCGCCGGCCTGAGCTACTGGATTCCGATCCACGTGGTCATCTCGATGTCCTACTTCATGTTTATCCCGTTCGTGCTGGGCGCGGCGGCGGCCTTCAAGGATCAAGGATCGCCGTTCATCATCGTCGCGAAGTACCTCGTGATCGTGGGGGCTGGGCTGGGCGCGGCGCAAATCCTCACGCATCTGACGTACTTCAAGTATCTGGCGGATCAATATGCGCTGGCAGACCCGGCGCTTCAGCAGAACATCATCTTCAGCTACGAGTCGTTCTGGCCGTACAACGTCGCGCTAGAGATCGCCCATCTGGTGGCGATTTTCGTGGCGGTGTCGCTGTTCGGTATGGAACTGCTGCGCGACGACGTGCTGCCTCGCTGGCTGGCATGGCTCGGAATCGCCGCCGGCATCGCCGCGACGGTCGGTATCTTGGCCGGGAAGATCATCTTCAACAACGATATCGTATTCGGCGTATCGCTGCCGCCGCTGCTGATCTGGATTCTCGCCGTGGGCGTCAACTTGCTGCGGCTCAAACCCCCAGCGTCGGCGCCGGCGGGGGATTGAGCCATGACCAAACAGCTCAACTGGGCGGTGAACATCCTGTTCGTCGTGCTGGCGCTGCTGGCGCTCGGATGGGTGTGGGGCGTCGTGACCAACTGGGGCGAGATCGAGTCGCGCCCGGTGCGCCTCGCCTACATCATCTGTGACCTCTTTCTGGTCATCCCGCTGGGCGTCGCGGGTGGATACGGCCTCAAGCGCGGCAAATCATGGGGCGGGCCGGTGTTCGTGCTGGCGCTCGGCGTGCTCCTGTTCGACATCGCGCACGGGATGTTCTACCTGATCTGGGACAACTACTTCGGCATCCCGCTGTGGTTGGGGTTCATCCTGCTGGCAGTGCTGATCGTATATACCGCGTTTGCCATTCGTGCGCTGATGCAGTCGAGTCCGCCGGCCTGATCGCGGGCGCGGGCTGGGCAAACCATACGCGAACTCTCCTGCACGGGCCGCACGCGCCGGTGTGCTTCGCAATGCTATGCCAGTTCGTCGATTCATCTTGAGGGAAGCGTGCGCCGCGGCGATCATGCTCACGTTGTGACAATGCGCGCCCAAAGACAGGTTGGCCGTCCTGATCGCGGGCCGGGCGAACGCCGATGAGGTGTCGCTTCGCGAGCGCGCTAGTCGTCCGGCGCGACCACTGACTCGGCATCTGACAGCAGCGGCTCGCCCACAAACCGGTCACGATACCGCTGCAGCATCAGCAGGACGCCGAACGTGAACATCGTGTTGAACAGCACCGAGAATTGGTCGAAGTAGAACGACAGCGTGTTCGAGAACGCCAGCGTCACCACCAGCGCGATCATGCCCAGCGCGGAAGCCAGCACATCCCGCCGGATGAGAAATGCCACCATCGCGACCAGCAGAAGCATGCCCGTGACCAGATCGAGGCCGATCAGGATCAGGTACCAGTTCAGGCTTCTGGCGCTGTCGACGTTCGCCGTCTCCGAGACGATCACGCGCAGCACGTCCGGCAGGGAACCTCTTGCGCCGCCAAGCACCGTCGCCAGCACGTAGAGCATCACCAGTGACAGCACGCCGCTCAGCGCAAACAGCGCGATCAGCAGGGCGCGCGCGATCGGACGCGGCAGGAATCGCTTCTCGAAGCGCGTAATCAACGCGACGCACCGCGCGGACAGCGTTATGCGGTCGGGCGACAGATCAAGCGAGGCCGACTGTAAGTACTGCGTGATGTGGCGCGCAAGGTCGGCAACGTCTGGCCGGGCCGTCTGAGCGGCGATCTGCTGTAAGCGCGTCACGAGATGGTCGCGTTCGCTCACCGACAGATCATCCTCCAGCACCTCCTCCAGCTCGCCCAGCACGTAGTACATCTCGGCGTGAACGTCGGTCGAGGACTGACGCCGCCGGACGATCAGGTAGATCAGCAGGATCGTCAGAAACGCGACGTAGATGATCGGCGCGGCAAGCGGGAAGAAGTAGTCGTTCTGCTGCGTGATGAATTTGCCCACCTCGTCGATGAACAGGCCAGCGCCGGCGCCGGCAAGCACCGCCGATACGTCGCGCGCCCAGCGGTTCACGCACAGCAGAGGCAGCAGCACGGCGAAGAATTGCAACAGGCCACCCCACAGCGCGTGAGCGAAATGATACGTATCGTTCCCTAACTGCGGATAACCCGCGAGTTCGAGATAGACGCGTGTCACGACGACGCACAGCGCGAACGCCAGCGTCAGAATCAACACGTACCGCGCGGCATCCGCCCGCACCACCGGTTTACGAATCGCCAACATCGCCCCGCCTTTCGCGCCGCGCTCATCCCGCAGCATGACACTGACCCTAGCGCGGAATACGCGGATACGCAACGGACTAAGCCGGTGTTCGTAAGTCGAGAGATTCGGTCTCCCATCGCGGCTTGGACTCGGCGCATCCCACTTTGGGATGTTTCGCACGCCGTACGGTTGACGGCTTCTCACCGTATAGCACTCGCCACGTCGTCCGGCGGTATAATGGCCCGCCATGCAACCACCAACACCACCCCCTCACACCTCCACCGCGCCCAGCGTCACGATCTACGCGCTGCTTACCGATATCCGCGTGCTGCTGCTGTTGTTCGTGTTTCTGCGTGTCGGCCTGATAATGGCCTATCCACCGGTCGGGACGTTTGGCGGCGGGGGACTGACCGCCGGCAGCGACCGCGCCTACCACTTCACGCTGGCGGCCCTCAGCGACGGTGGCGACCTGCCGTTCCGCGACTGGTGGAGCGAGTTCCCGCCGGTGTGGGCGTGGCTGAGCGTGCTGATTTATCAAGCTCTGCCTAACGTCAACTTTCCAGTGTGGACGGCCGTCATCAGCGCGCTCATGCTGGCGTTCGACTGCGCCAACCTGCTGCTAGTGCGCTCAATCGGCGCGCGGCTGTACGGCCGGCCGACCGGCGTGGCAGTGGCGTGGGTATACGCGATGCTCGCCCTCCCGCTGATCCAGTTGTTCTGGAACTTCGAGACGCTGGTGGCGTTCTGGCTGCTGCTGGGCGTGCGCTTGCTGCTGACGAACCGCGACCGTGCGGCTGGCGTGGCGGCGGCGATTGGCGCGCTGGTCAAGTTCACGCCGGCGCTGCTGATCGCGTCCGCGCTGCGGTTCCGCCCGCCGTGGCGCGCAGTACAGATGATCGTGCTGACCGCGGCGCTGTTCGCCGGCGCGTACGGCATGCTGCTGATCGACAACCCCAACCCGCAGGTCACGCTGACCTCGCTGACGGCGCAGTTTCGCAAGGCCAGCTATGGCAGCGTGTGGGCGCTGATCGACGGCAACCTATCCGCCGGCGACTTCGCCTTCCCCGGCGACGATCCGGTGCTGCTGCACTACGACCTCGCCGCCGCCGATCAACTATACGGTCGCCCGCCGGTCATTCCCGGAGCCGTCCGCATCGCGCTTGGGCTGGGCGTCGGGCTGTTCTGTTTTCTGCGCACACGCCGCCGCGACAACCGGGGGCTGGTCGCGTTCACGCTGCTCACGCTGCTGGTGTTCTTCTTGCAAGCGCAGGGATGGTCGCCGCATTGGCTGGTGCAGGTGCTGCCGCTGACGCTGCTGTGTTTTCCCAACCGCGCCGGCGTACTGACATGCCTCGCGCTGACGGCACTGTCGCTGCTGGAGGCGCCGGTGCTGTACTCACGCATCGCCACCCCGTCGGCGCTCGTGATCGACTTCGGCCTGCTGTCGATCTACGCCTTTTCGATCATCACGCGCACCGCCATCCTGATCGGGCTGTGCGTCGCGCTTTACCGCGTCCTGCGCATGGTTCGCTGACCAATCGGCCCTCGTCAAAACGCGCTCAACACGCCACACTAATGGTCGGTGCTCAAATCTCACCGCCGTCTCGAATCATGCGGCTTCGGCGGGGATGAGGGAGACACCGGATCGGTCTAACTCTGCTTGATACTAGGTGGGTCACGATTCCATGAAACTCGACATTGATCGCCTGATGCAAGACCGCGGACTGGACGCGCTGATGGTGTTCGCCGCCCATGACCACAGCCCGGCGCTGGATTATTTGACTGGCGGTGTGCGCATCACCGGCGGCATGGCGATCAAGCTCGCTGGCCGCAGCCCGGTGCTCGTCGTCAACGGTATGGAGACCGCCGAAGCCGCCGCGTCCGGCCTCGAAGTCTACGATTATCACGCGATGGGGATGGAGACCGCGCGCGAGAAGGCCGGCGGCGATCCCGCCCTGACGCAGATCTTGTTCTACGGCGGGTGCTTCGACAAGCTCGGCTTGACCGAAGGCCGCATCGGCGTGTACGGCGTCAACGATGTGAACGTCGCGCTGGCGTTGATCGACGGCCTACGCCAGCGGTTCCCGCAGTATACGTTCATCGGAGAACTCAACCCGACGCTGTTCGACGCCGCCTATACGACCAAAGACGACATCGAGATCACCCGTATTCGCTCCGTGGCCCAGCGCACCAGCGCCGTCGTCAAGGCGACATGGGACTTCATCAGCCAGCACCGCGCCGATGAGAACGAAACGGTCATCAAGGATGACGGCACGCCGCTGACCATCGGCGACGTCAAGCAGTTCGTGCGGCGCGCCTTGCTCGACCGCGACCTTGAGGACACCGCGATGATCTTCGCGCAGGGCCGCGACGCGGGATTCCCGCACAGCCGGGGCGACGAACGGCAGGCGCTCAAGCTCGGCCAGCCGATCGTGTTCGACCTGTTCCCGCATGAGATCGGCGGCGGCTATCATCACGACATGACGCGCACGTGGTGCATCGGCTACGCGCCGGACAACGTCCGCGAAGCGTACCATCAGGTGATGACCGCGTTCGACATCGCGCTCGAACACTTCGGCGTGGGCAAGCCGACTCATCTTATGCAAGAGGCCGTGCTTGACTACTTCGAGGGTAACGGCCATCCGACCACGCGCAGCAAGCCCGGCACGAACGTCGGCTACGTTCACACCCTCGGCCACGGCGTCGGTCTCAACGTGCACGAAAGCCCGCGGATCAGCCACCTTGCGAAGGATGATCGTTTTGCACCCGGCAACGTCATCACCATCGAACCGGGGTTATACTATCCGGATCAGGGGTTCGGCGTGCGCGTCGAAGATCTGCTGATCATCACCCAGCGTGGCGAACTGGTCAGCTTGACCGACGTGCCCAAAGACTTGATCCTCCCTCTGCGCGGAAGCTGAACCCGCGCCAGTACGTAGACCGTTCAGCCTATCGACGAAGGCAGTTTCATGAACGAAGTCAAACGAGAGATGAAATTCAGCTACGGCGGGCAGGCGGTGCTGGAAGGCGTGATGATGCGCGGCCAGCACATTTTCGCCGTGGCTGTGCGTGACCCGAAGGGCAAGATCGCCGTACACCGCGCGACGATCCCGGCCGCGCTGTACCGCAGCAAGATCACCAAGACGCCGTTCGTGCGCGGCGTGGTCGGGCTGTGGGATGCGCTCGGCCTCGGCGTGCGCGCGCTGATGTGGTCGGCGGACGTGGCGCTGGGCGAGGAAGAGGTCAACTTCAACGGCCCGCTTGGCTGGGGGACGGTTGCGTTCTCGATGCTGTTCGCCGTCGGGCTGTTCTTCTTGCTGCCGACGACGGCCGCGACCGGCATCAGCCACCTGCTCGGCCTCGAACACGCGCCGTTCCTCGTCAACCTGATCGAGGGCGTGATCCAGCTTGCGATCCTCGTCGGCTACATCAGCATCGTCGGCCTGCTGCCGGACATGAAGCGCGTCTTCAGCTATCACGGCGCCGAGCACAAGACGATCAACGCCTATGAGGCCGGCGCGGAGCTTACGCCCGAAGTCGTGCAAACGTACCCGATCGAGCACCCGCGCTGTGGCACGGCGTTCCTGCTGCTGGTGGTGTTCGTCAGCGTGCTGGTGTTCAGCGTGTTGGGACGCCCGCCGTTCCTGCTGCTGATCCTCTCGCGCGTGCTGCTGATCCCGGTGATCGCCGGCATCGCCTATGAAGTGCTGCGCTGGACGGCCCGCAATTTGCACCGTCCGTGGGTGCGCGTGATCGTCAAGCCGAACCTTGCGCTTCAGCACCTCACGACCCGCCAGCCGTCGCTGGACATGCTGGAAGTCGCCATCGCGGCGTTCAAGCACGTGCTGGTCAGCGAAGGCGAACTGGACGAGAGCGAGGTCGCGCATCTGCCGATTTGGACGAAGGAGTCGAAAAAGCCCGAGCCGGTCGCCGGGGATTGACGCGGCGGGCCAGATACAACGCGCCAGTCAGCATCGGTCTGCGAGGCGCACAAGAACCTCTCCGGTGAAACACAGCAGTCACGATTACGATTTACGTGCTGTGAGAAAGGACGTGTCATGGAGGTTCAGGGTAAGGTCATCGTTGTAACGGGGGCCGGCAGCGGGATCGGACGCGCGCTGACGCACCTGCTGGTCAAGCGGGGCGCGCGGGTCGCCGCGACAGACATCCACGCGAATACCGTGGACGAGACCGCCACATTGGCCGGCCCGGATCGGGATAAGATCAGCACGCATGTGTTCGATGTGAGCGACCGTGCGGCGGTCGATGCGCTGCCCCAGCAGGTGATCGACGCGCACGGCGCAGTGGACGGCGTCATCAACAACGCCGGCATCATCCAACCCTTCGTGCGGCTTAACGATCTGGCGTATTCGGACATCGAGCGCATCATCAACATCAATCTGTACAGCGTGGTCTACATGGCGAAGGCGTTCCTGCCGCACCTGCTGAAGCGTCCCGCCGCGCACATCGTCAACGTGTCGAGCATGGGCGGGTTCTTCCCCGTGCCGGGACAGACGATGTACGGTGCGTCGAAGGCCGCCGTCAAGCTGATGACCGAAGGGTTGTACGCGGAGCTGATCGACACCCCGGTCAGGGTGACGGTCGTGTTTCCCGGTGCGATTGCGACCAACATCACCAGCAATTCCGGCGTGTCTATAGGCGCGGCTTCGGGTGACGGCGGCGGCCGCAGCTTCCCGATGACGTCGGCCGAGCGCGCCGCTGAGGTCATCGTGAACGGCATGGAACGGGATAAGTTCCAAGTGTATGTCGGGCGTGACGCGAACATGATGAACCTGCTGTACCGGCTCAATCCGCGCCGCGCGACACGGTTCATGTACAACCAGATGAAATCGCTCCTGCCGAAATAGGCCGCGAATCAAGTCATGCCGATTTTTCGCGGTGACGTGTATTGGGTGCTGCGCGATGCGCTGGGCGGCGTGCCGCATCCCTACGTCATCGTGCAGGATGACGTGTTCAACCACAGCCGCATCGAGACGGTTGTCGCCTGCGCGCTCACGACCAACCTGCACCGCGTGTCGCTGCCGGGGAACGTGCTGCTCGACGCCGGCGAGGCCAACCTGCCGCGCCAGAGCGTCGTAGAGGTCGCCAAAGTGACGACGCTGCGCAAGGTGGACTTGGGCGCGCATATCGGCCGGTTGTCGGCGCAGCGCACCGGGCAAATCCTCGCCGGCCTGCGCTTTGTCCAGTCGACGTATCAGGGCGGCGATACGGCGTGAGGGCGCGCGCTCATCTTGTCACGCCGCGGGCTGAAGCCGTACGGCGCAGCTCGTGACCTGAAATGCGCCTCTGAGAGAGGGCCGTTATAGAGAGGGGCACAGACGCGGTAGAATATGGTATTCGGCCGGCGTTTTTCCCCACGCCTACGGCGGGCGAAACAGGCCGGGGAAGTGAGGGACTCCCATGCGTAATCCATTACGCGAAATCCTCGACCGTCAACTCATCGCTGTGCTGGATGGCGCGCTGGCGACTGAACTCGAAGCACGCGAATGCGACCTGCGTGATCCGCTGTGGTCGGCGCGTGTGTTGATCGAACAGCCCGACCTGATCCGGCAGGTGCACGCCGATTACTTCGCCGCCGGCGCTGATGTCGCCACGACCGCCAGCTATCAGGCGACGTTCGAGGGTTTCGCGCGGCGCGGGTTCACCGAATCGCAGGCGGCCGATCTGATGCGGAAATCTGTGACTCTGGCGGCCGAAGCGCGTGAGGCGTTTTGGGCTGATCCGGCCAATCGGGTCAAGCGCGTGCGTCCGTTGGTGGCCGCGTCGGTCGGGCCATACGGCGCGTACTTGGCGGACGGCAGCGAATATCGCGGCGACTATGCGCTGGACGAAGACGGACTTGTCGCGTTCCACCGCGCGCGGTTCGGCGTTTTGGCAGCGTCCGGGGCTGACCTGCTGGCGTGCGAGACGATCCCATGCCTGAGTGAAGCCCGTGCCCTACTGCGCCTGCTGGACGATCATCCGGTCACATGGGCGTGGATCAGCTTCTCGTGCAAGGACGGGGCGCATCTGAGCAGCGGCGAGTCGTTCTCGGAGGCGGCGGTGCTGACCGGCACGCATCCGCAGGTGGCGGCGGTCGGCGTCAACTGCACGGCCCCACGCTTCATCCCGGCGCTCATCCACGCCGCGCGCGCCGCGACAAATACGCCGGTCGCGGTGTATCCCAACAGCGGCGAAGCGTACGATCCGGTCACCAAGACGTGGCACGGCGAACGCGCCTGCGATGCCTACGCGGTGGAGGCCCGAAGCTGGTTCGACGCCGGCGCGCGCGTGATCGGCGGGTGCTGCCGCACGACGCCCGCGCATATCCGGGCGGTTGTAGAGGGGATCCTAAGTGCTTGAGAAACCCGATATCGACGACGCGCTGATCCTTGCGTGCCTGCGTGACGCGTTCGGCATAGACGCGCACACGCTCAGTTTTCTGCCGATCGGGGCGGACGCGAACACGGCGGTCTATCGCGCAGAGGCCGCCGACGTCTCGCTGTTCGTCAAGCTGCGGCGCGGCGACTACAATGCAGCGACCACAGCCGTCCCCAAGGCGCTGCACGATGCCGGCGTGGCGCACGTTATCGCGCCGATCCCGAACCAGCACGGCGCGCTCACGTCGCCGGTCGCGGATGGACAGCTCGCCGTGTTTCCGTTCATCGTCGGCCATGATGGCTGGACGCGCGTGCTGACCGCGAGCGATTGGGTCACGTTCGGGCGCGCGCTCAAGCAGTTCCATACGACGCCCTTGCCCGCCGTCGTGACGGCGCACATCGCGCGCGAGACCTGCGATCCGGCGTGGCGGGATAAAGTCACCGCGCTGATAAGCACGCTCGACCGCTGGATTGTGGATGATCCGGTGACGTATGGGCTGGCCGACCTGCTGCGTGAGCGCCGGTGGCAGATCGAATCGCTCATCAGCCACGCGCGCCATCTCGCCGGACATCTGCGCTCGTATCCGCCGCCGCAAATCGTCTGTCACGGCGATATTCACGTCGGCAACGTCCTGATCACGCCTGACGGTATGCTGTACCTCGTGGATTGGGATACGCTGGTATACGCGCCGAAAGAACGCGACCTGATGTTCGTGGGCGCGGGATTAGGCAGCAGCGATCCGCTGGGGCCGGACGCGCAGGCGGCGCTGTTCTACGAAGGCTACGGCCCGGTGCAGGTCGATCTGTCCGCGCTGGCCTATTACCGCTGCGAACGGATCGTGGAGGATATCGCCGCCTACTGCGATCTGATTCTGCTCACGCTGCCCGACAACACCGACCGCGCCAACGGCCTCGCGCAGCTTGCGAGTCAGTTCGCGCCGGGAAGCGTCGTGGATATCGCGCTGGCGACGGCGGAGCGACCGCTTCATTGAGCGCCGCGCGGCGTGCGGCAACCCGGCTTGTCACGCGCCGGCCGGCCGGTCGACACACGGCTGTCAACTCATGTAATAAGTTGAAAGTGATGAGTGATGAGTGACTACCAGCCTTCACCGCTCGTGGAACCCGCTGAAGCAGAAGATTGGGTTTGCTGACTTTCGACAACCTACTTCAGTCTAGGCGCAAAATGAACCTGTGCTAAACTTCACCCCACTTGACGCGGGTTGTGATGGCTTTGAAAATTATTCGATATCCGAAAGGGACGCCTGTTCCTGCATCCTTTGCCCGCGCCTGTCTGTGAATCCGGCTTCGGCGAAGGACTCCGGAAAGTGCATGTTCGTAAGCGGTGGGAGGAGGCAAAGCCTCTTGCAGCGCATACACGCAGCCCGAGCTGCACGAGTCGGTAATCGGCAGCTGGACGAACGATCGAGCGCCACATCGCGGCGCGTGAACTGCGGCTGTGAAGCGCCCCGGACTCTTGCAAACGACCCTGTAGAGCGAATGTTGTAGAGGACAAGTTTGATGGCGGCCCCGTCAACAGCGGACATCACATGGATCCGGCCGGCGAAGGGCTGGAGGCTGCCGGATCTGCGCGAGGTCTGGCACTACCGCAACGTGCTGTTCAATTTCGTGAGCCGGAACTTCCGGGTCACGTACCGTCAGACCATCGGCGGGCCGATCTACGCGGTGTACCAACCGTTTATGACGATGGTCGGGTACACGCTTATTCTCGGCGTCCTGTTCGACGCTCAGAACGATACCGCAATCCCCTATCCACTGTTCAGCTTCAGCGCGTTAATCGTGTGGTCGCTGTTCGCCGGCGTGGTGCAGGGTGTTTCGATGAGCATGCAGAAGAACAGCACGCTCATCCAGAAGATCTACATTCCCCGGCTCATCTTCCCGTTGATCGAGATGTTCATGGAACTGCTGACCTTCGGCATCGCCATGATTATCCTGTTCGTGGTGATGTTGATGTACGGCTTCCTGCCCACCCTCAACGTCCTCGTCCTGCCGGTGTATACGATCCTCGCGGCGGGCACGGGGCTGAGCGTTGGGCTGCTGTTCGCCGGGTTTCAGGCGCGCTTCCGCGACTCGGTGTACGTGTCTCAGGCGGTGACCCGATTCCTGTTCTTCCTCACGCCGGTGGTATATGCGAGCAGCCGGCTTCCCGCGCCGCTGGATACGCTGTACCAGTACAACCCGATGGCGGTGGTGGTCGAGGGCTTCCGCTGGGCACTGCTCGGTTCGGGCGAACCGCCGTCGCTCTCCCTGATCGCGCTGGCGTACTGCGTTATGTTCGTTCTGCTTGGGGCCGGGCTTCTGCTGTTTAACCGCCTTGAAGCGACGATTGCGGATGTGGTCTAGCGATGAAACCGGAAAACGCGATTGAAGTCGAACACCTGTCGAAGGTGTATTACGTGGCGGCCACCGCCGAGGCCCGCTCGCGCCGCGCTCAGATGTTGCACAACGTCGCCTCGCCGGTCAAGCGGCTCCGCTCGGCGCTTGCGGGTCAGGCCGCGTTCGGCGCGGAAGTGCCGCTGAAGGCGTTGGACGACATTTCGTTCGAGGTCGGCAAGGGGCAGATCGTCGGCCTGATCGGCTCCAACGGTTCCGGCAAGAGCACCTTGCTCAAGGTGCTGAGCAGGATCACGACACCGACAAGCGGCCAAGCGCAAATCCGCGGGACGCTCGGCTCGCTGCTGGAAGTGGGGACAGGGTTTCATCCGGAGCTGACCGGGCGTGAGAACATCTACATGAACGGCGCGGTGCTGGGCATGGATGCGCGCGAGATCAACCGGCTCTATGACCGGATCATCGAGTTTTCGGGCGTCGGCGCGTTCATCGACACGCCGGTGAAGCGTTATTCAAGCGGCATGAAGGTGCGGCTCGGCTTTTCCGTCGCGGCGTTCTTCCAGTCCGACGTGCTGCTGGTTGACGAGGTGCTGTCGGTGGGGGATGCCGAGTTCCAGAAACGCGGGCTGGGCAAAATGTCTCAGGTCTCGCGCGAGGGACGCACCGTCATCATGGTCTCGCACAACCTGTCGGCGATCCTGTCCCACTGCGACTGGGTGATTTGGCTCAACAAAGGCAAGATCATGACCAGCGGCGACCCCACGCAGGTAACGTCCGCGTATCTGCTTGAGAACACGGCCTCAGGCGGGACGAGCGAGGGCGAGAAACACTTCACGAACACGCCGGCCGACTCGCCTTATCCGTTCAAACTCATCGCGATGCGGACGTTCGACAGCGATGGCAATATCCGGTCAACGTACTTGAGCAGCATGCCGGTGATCGTCGAGATGGAGTTTGAGCTTTCCGCCCCCATTGATTTTCTGCGGGTTGGGTTTGAGCTGAAATCGACGGACGAGAACAGCCTGTTCCGGTCGTTTCACAACGACATCGCAGAAACCCTCGAGTACGACAGCGCCCGCCGTACCTACAAGCTCCGCGGGGTCATCTCTCCGCGCTTACTCAACAACGGGACGTACTATGTCGATCCGCTGGTCGCTATCCATCGGGGCGGATGGATCGTCAACAACACGCGCGGGCTGACCGTGAGCATCGTGTACGATATCCCGAACCGCGATTACATGATAAAACAGCGGCCCGGCCTGATCGCGCCGGTATTGGAGTGGTACACCGTCGCTGAGAGTGAAGCGATCTCATGAGAGACTTCCGTTTGCTGTACGTCTCAGGCGCGAGTGGATCGGGAACGACGCTGCTCGCCCAAATTTTGGCCGCAGCGCCTCAGGTCGTAACGGTCGCCGGGAAGCACCGTACACTCTCGCGCGAGAAAGATCCAGCATTCAGGCTGGCAAAACGCATTAACTGGACGACGCGCGATCTGTGGGATCGGCACGGCGATGTCAGCCTGTACGCGCAGGCGCGGCAGGCGCTGCCCCGGTTGGTTCAAGAGCTTTTGCAGTACGAGCAGCACGCGGCTACGACGCACCTTGTCATCAAACGGTCTTCACCGTTCTACCGTGGAGACCGCTACCGCCCCGATATGCAGGACATCGTCGATCTATTCCCGAACTCGCGGATCCTGGTCATTTACCGCGATCCACGCGCGGCGACATACTCGTCGTTCCGCAGGGGATTCGCGCCGAACCTGCATAACATGGCCGTGGTTTGCGAGGAACATCTCACACTGCTATCGGCGCAGCTTCAAGCACTGGATGCCGGGTCATATATGGCATTTCGCTACGAGACATGGATGCAGCACGCCCAAGCGGTGACGCGCGACGTCGCGGCGTTCGCGGGGCTGCCGGAGCAGGTGCTGTTGGACGCCACCGAGCGCAAACGTCTCGATTCCAGCAAGAATGACCAGTGGCGAAACGAACTCTCGCCGGAGGACGCGGCCTTTCTCGACACGTTCTTCAACGAAAAGCGCACCCGCCGCTGGGGCTTTCTGGAAAGCGTGAGCCAGTGAACAGAGACGCATTGTGGATCGTCTGCTGCGGCATGAAGCGGTCTGGTTCGACGCTTCAGTATCAGCTGGCCGCTCATCTTGTGGAAGGCGCGGGCCTCGGCGCGCGCGTGGGCTGGACGGAGAAGTTCGCGGATGCGGTGGCGCTCACGGCCGGGACGCGAGCGTGGAAGGTCTATAAGAACCACAACTATTCCGAGGAGATCGCCGCCCAGTTCAGGGCCGGACAAGCCAAAGGGATCTACGTCTACCGCGATGTGCGCGACGTGTTCGTATCGTTCATGCACAAACAGGACGCCCCCTTCGAGCGCCTGTGGCAGCGTGACATCCTGCACGAGCTGGTCGAGAACGACGCGAAATGGACTGCACTGCCCGATATGCTGGTTTCCCGGTATGAGGAGATGAGTCAGGACATCGCCGCCGAGGTCGGCCGAATTGCGGCGCATCTGGGCATACCCGTGTCTCACGACGAGGCCGGGGCAATCGCCGGCGGGTACAACGTCGAGCTGCAAAAGGCGCGCACCGACCAGTTCAAAGACCCTAAGAGCCTGAGCAGCAAGATCACGTTCGACCCCCACAGCCTGCTGCATGACAACCACATCAGCAAGACGCAGGGCCAAGTAGGCCAGTGGCGGGACTATCTCTCGCAGGCGCAGGTCGATCTGATCGAAACGCGCTACGGCGATTGGCTGACGAGCCACGGTTACGCCCTGTCGAACGAGAGCGTTTCGGGTACGTGATTCTGATGCCGCGCTATTACAGTCAACACGGTGAGGACTGCCTGCTCTGGACGTTCTTTGGAGAGCGCGCGAACGGCTTTTACGTGGACGTCGGTGCGTTCGACGGGCGCTATGTGAGCAATACATACGCGTTTGAGCAGATGGGCTGGCACGGCATCTGCGTTGAGCCGCATCCGGCGTCCTTCAAGATACTGCGCGAACTCCGCACGGCGATTTGTGTGAACGCGGCATGTGTGCCGGATCCCACTACGCAGCACGCGACGCTGTACATGGAGAAACTCGGGTATCTCTCCGGGCTGCAAGGCGAGCGCGAGGACGATGTCAACCGGCGCTACGAAAAACGCGGCCTGACGTTCGACGGGTTCGACACCGTCGACGTGCCCGCGATGACCCTTGACCGCATCCTCAGCGAGAACGTGCCGGGCGGCAAACCGATCCCGATCGACTTCCTCTCGGTCGACGTCGAAGGCACGGAATTGGACGTGCTGCGCGGCCTCGACTTGAACGCGTGGCGCCCGCGTGTGCTGCTGATCGAGACGAACACCCCCGCGGCGTGGGAGGCGATGTCCGGGTATCTGTCGGGCTTCGGCTATTCGCTGGCGCGGCGTCTGGCGGTCAACTCGCTGTATGTGCGCGATCCACGGGATGTAGAACGGATACAGTCGATCTCCGTCAAGTGCTGGATCGAGCCGACGCCGCACCCGTTCGGCGCCGAGCTTACGCCGCAGCAGCACGTCACCGGCTACCAAGTGAACGTCCCGGCCGAGGTCAAGCCGGTACGCAAATCCCGGCTGAGACGCCTCATCCATCGCTTGTTCGGGAAGTGAGGGCTGTCCACGATGACGAACCCGCGATTGAGCATCGTGATGGTCGATGGTAGTTTTCGCGAGAGCTATCACGCCATCCGCTTCTTCTGCAGCCAGACGATCCCGCCGTCGGACTACGAACTGATCTGGGTCGAATACTATGACACGGTGAATCCGGCGCTCGCCGCGGAGATCGCCAAGTTCCCGAACGCGCGTGTGATCACGCTGAATCGCAGCGGGGAGTATCACTCGTCCTACTGCTTCAACGCCGGGATCGCGGCAAGCCGGGGCGAACTGATCCTCATCCCGGATGCCGACCTCGTCGTTGAGCCGGACATGCTGCAAACCGTCTGGGAGATGCACCAGACCGACGAACGGCTCGTGATGTACTTGTTCCGCTACGAAGAGCCTGAGGCTCAGCGCCAGATCCCGGTGACTCTGGAGCATCTGCGCGATGTGTGCGTGATGACCAGCCCGTCGAACTTCGGCGCATGCCTGACTGTCCGGAAGCGCTGGCTGGTCGCCATTAACGGATACGAGCAGCATCCGGTGTTTGGAACCGGGTTTCACGCCAACGGTCAGGACGTCAACACGCGCTTTAAGAACTACGGCCTGCCGATCATGTGGCATCCGCAGATCAAGCTCTATCACCCGTGGCATCCCTTCACGAAGGCCGCCGATGATGCGTACCGGCGTCAAGAGGTCGTGATTCGCTATCGGGCGGTCAACCTGCTGTCGACCGCTTTCGAGGGGTTGGACGCGGCGCGCAGCGAGCCGATGCCGGGCGATCTGCTGGATCTGCTGGCGCAGCGCGAGCGCGAGATCAACAAGGCCAACAGTAAGCCGGATCCGAGTCAACCGTTGAGCGCCAAGCCCGTCGAAGGAGTCTACAGACGGGTTCGGCGCGCCATGAAAGTTTTGCTAGGTAGGGCATAGCCGCGAATGATTATCACCGACCGGTTTGTCTATATTCACATGCCCAAGACGGGCGGAACGTTCGTCGAGACGGTGCTGCGCAAGATCCACGAAAAGCGCGGAGACCTCATCGAGCACCGTCGTGCCGATCAGCCGCCGCGCCGCCGTTCGCTGCGTGACCTGTTCAAGAAACGCCGCCCGGTGTTCCTCGAACTCATCAATCTCGCCGGGCCGAACGAGTGGAACCAGCATGGCCGCGTGAGCCAGATTCCGCCCGAACACCGCGATAAACCCGTCCTCACCACCCTTCGTAATCCGTACGACCGGTACGTCTCTCAGTACGAGTTCAAGTGGTGGCAGCAGCATCCAGAGACGTTTTTCCGTAACGTCGGAGACCTCAAGACGAAGTATCCGCAGTATCCGGACATTTCGTTCGCGGAGTTTGTCGAGGTCTCCAATACGTTTTCGGCTGACGAGCTGAGGCAGCGTTTCGACCCACAGGATCGGCTCGGCCGGCATACGATCCAGTTCGTGAAGTACTTCTATCCCAATCCGGCGGCGCTTTCCGAAATCGACGCCGACTATCTGGCCGCCCGCCGCTACCAAACGGACGTCCACCCGAATTTGCACTACACGTTCACGCACGACCTCAATCAGCAGCTCTATGACTTTCTGCTGACTATGGACTATCCTCACGAGGAGATCGCGTTCATCTTGCAGCATCAGAAGGTGCTTCCGAACGGGCAGGGCCGGAGTGAAGATCAGACGTGGGAGAAATACTACACGCCAGCACTCAAGGCAGCGGTGCGGCACTATGAACGAATGCTCTTTGAGATGTTCCCCGTCTTTGACTGCTGAGGCAGGCGAATATGTGGACGCGCGAAGGTATCGTCGTGTGATGCGCGGCACAACTTCTGCCCATGGCGGGGCGCAACCTGTCCCGAAGCATAAGGCCCGATGATGCTGATTACAGATCACTTTGTCCATGTCCACGTCTCAAAGACGGGAGGCACGTTCGTCGAATCGATGGTGCGCAAGCTCTACGAAGCGCGCGGCTGTCACGTGGTCGAAGTGATCGAAGATCAGCCGCTTCCATGGAGGCAGCGTGTCCAGCGCGTGTTCAGCCGGCAGCCAGCGATCTTCCTGCTGCAGCACTACCCGATCTACATCTCCGATCAGCCGGCGCACGGCCGCACGATCAAACACGCAAAACACCAGACCCCCAACAAGCACGGCTGGGTCTATCAGATCCCGCCGGAACACCGGCATAAGCCCATTCTGACGACCATCCGCAATCCGTATGACCGGATCGTTTCGCAGTTTGAATACAAGAACTGGCAGCAGGCGCGCGGGTCGAAATATCGCGAGAGCGTCATCGCTTCTCACTACCCGCATTTCCCGAACCTCACGTTTGCCGAGTACGTCGAGCTGATGAGGCTGCTGGCTGACGAGCTGATGCTGCCCAAGCTGTCCCCCGAAGATCAGATCGGCTATCAAACGCGCGAAGTCCTCCGGACGCTGTTTCAAGACCCGCTGCGCCTGCTGGACATCGACGCGGACTATCTCGCAGAGCGCCGCTATCGTGAGGACGTGGCCCCCAATCTGCACTACACGTTCACGCATGACCTGAATCACGGGCTGTATCAGTTCTTGCGCAAGCTCGATTTCCCTCACGAGGAGATCGCCTTCATCCTCGAACACAACAAGGTGCTGCCGCGTAAAGGCGGCCGCCGCGAAGATCAAGCGTGGGAAAAGTACTACACGCCGGAGCTGAAGGCCCTTGTCCGGCGCCGCGAGCGTGTTATGTTCGAGATGTTCCCGGAGTTCGGGCAAGAAGCGCTGGATGAGAATGCGTAACCGGCGCGTCCCACTGTGATTCTCAAGATGGGCGCTGGAGACTCAACGTTGTGAAAGCCTTGCACATCAATACCGACGAGAGCCGCGGCGGCGCCGCCCGTTCCGCCAACCGGCTGTATGCGGCTCAGCGGATAGTGGGGACGGATGCGCGGATGCTCGTGCTGCGGCGTTCGACCAGAGACCCGAACGTCGACAGCGTCCCGCTGAACCGGCTTCAACGGTTGATCCGACGCCGCGTCATTCACCTCGACCGCCCGTCGAAGCGCGCCTATCCCGAATATCGTGGCGGCGACTGGTCTACCGGTCGGGTCTCCACGCCGGTATTGGGGTATCTTGAGCGCGCCCGGCCCGACGTGGTCAATCTTCACTGGCTGGGCGGCGGGATGCTGTCGGTGGAGGCGCTGGCGAGAATCCGTGCCCCGATCGTCTGGACGCTTCATGATATGTGGGCGGTCACCGGGGGATGCCATTACGCCGGAAGCTGCGTGTTGTACCGGACGGGCTGCGGATCCTGCCCGCAGCTTCGATCGACACAGCCACGGGACATCAGCGCGTCGACATGGGAACGCAAGCGGCGCTCGTGGCGTGATCTCAACCTGACGATTGTCACGCCAAGCCGCTGGCTGGCGGATATCGTGAAGGAAAGTCCGATTCTAGGCGGCTACCGTACCGAGGTCATCCCCAACGCGATCGACACGCAGGTGTTCCGGCCGTTCAACGCCGCGTTCGCGCGCGATGTCCTGCGCTTGCCACAGGACAAGACGCTGATCCTGTTCGGGGCGCAGCACATCGACGACGAGCGCAAGGGGTTCGCGTATCTCTCAAAGGCGCTGACGCTTCTGCCGGAAAGAGACGACGTGGAGCTTGTTCTCTTCGGCGTGTCCCAACCGGTGCTGGAGACGAACCTCAAGGCGCATCACGTCGGGACGATCGACAACGATCAACTCCTCGCGCTGCTGTATTCGGCCGCTGACGTCTTCGTTGCGCCGTCGGTGCAGGACAACCTGCCGAACACGGTAATGGAGGCCTTGACCTGCGGGACGCCGTCGGTCGGATTCCATATCGGCGGGATGCCGGACTTGATCGACCATCAGCAGTCGGGCTATCTGGCGCGGCCCCTCGACGCCGAGGACTTGGCCCACGGGATCAGTTGGTCGCTGGCGAACAGGGCGGCGCTGGGAGAACATGCACGCGCCGAAGCGGTATCGCGCTACGACAGTATGCAGATTGCAGCGCGTTATGTGGGGTTGTATACTGAAATCATTGGTGATCGGTTCGGAAGAGTGTCCTAAACACTGCACTACAATGGCCGGGGCAAGGCCGCCTTCCCTGTGGAGGGGGTGATTGTCATGCGGGTAGTGCAGTTTGTTTATGCCGGCATGCCTTTTCGAGAATGAAGTGGAGACCTGTCGCTTGGCGCGATCAGACAAGAACTTGCTGGTGCTTTTCCTTCACGTCCCCAAGACCGGCGGGACGACCCTATGGTCGATTCTGTACCGGCAGTACGGCTACAAACGCGCGCGCCGGATCATGGAAGGCTCCATCGCCAACAACGACGCGACTCTCCGCGGTTTAATCGAGCAAAACAGCTCCACGATTGCACTGGTGGGCGGACACGTGCCGTACGGTGTGCACACGTCGACGGATCGGCCGACGTCGTACTTCACCATGCTGCGCGACCCGGTTCAATGGCTGTTCTCAAGCTACTACAAGGTGCTGAGGAAGCAGACTCACCAGCTGCACGAGAAGTTCATCACAGAGAAGCTCGACCTGAACGACGGTATCGTTCATCTGAGAAGCAACCTGCAAACCCGGCTGTTGGCGGGCATCGACGATTCAGGCGAGTGCACGCCAGAGCATCTGGAGATCGCCAAGCAGACGCTGCGCGACCGGATCGACACCTTCGGGCTGCTGGAGCGCTATGACGAATCGCTGATCATGTTCCGGCGGTTCTACGGCTGGAAGACTCCGCTCTACGTGCGCAAAAACGTCGGGACGAACGTGCGCGCTAAAGCCCAACACACCACCGAGTCGATCAAGATCGCCGAGCAGCACAACAATCTGGACGTGCAGCTGTATGCTTTCGCGGTGTCGCTCTTTGAGGAACGGGTGCGTGAGCAGGAGCGCGGGTTCCGGCGGGAAGTGGCGATCTTCCCGCGTTTGAACGCCCTCTACGGACGCTGGGTGAGTTTAACGGGTCGGCGTTGAGATTATGCATAACTGCTTCGTTCTGGGCGCAGGACGCAGCGGCACGAGTATGGTAGCAGGCACGCTGGCGGACGCCGGCTACTACATGGGCGATACCATGATGCCTGCAACCGGGGCGAACCCGAAAGGATTTTTCGAGTCGCGCGAGGTTGAGGCGCTCAACGAGGACTTGGTTCGCACGATGCTCCGGCCTACCTTGCGAGAGCGCATCTCGCGCGGGCTGGGCATCCTCGCGCCGCAGCCGAACTTCGCCGATGCGCCCGCGTGGGGCAAGGTGCACTGGCTGGCGATTCTGCCGCGCTATCGTGACCCCACCGTAACCCCCGCAAAAGCGGCGCGGATCGCCCAGATCACCGATCACCAACCCTTCTGCATCAAAGACCCACGGCTGTGCTACACGCTGTCCGGTTGGCGCCCGCATCTGCACCATGCGGTGTTCATCTGCGTGTTCCGCGAACCGGCGATCACCGCGGCCAGCATCCTGAAGGAGGTCGAGCAGGAGGACTATCTGAAGGGGATTCGTTTGTCGTACCGGCAGGCGCTTGACGTGTGGGCCTGCATGTATGCGCATATCCTGTACAAGCACCGGCATCGCGGCAAGTGGCTGTTTCTGCACTACAACCAAGTCTTGACCCAAGATGGACTCGACAAAATTGAGGCGCTGACCGGCGCGGCGGTCAATCGGGCGTTTCCGGACGCACAGCTCGCACGGACAAAAGCGCATGCGCGCCCGGTTCCCCGGCCCATCGACCGGATGTACCGGCAGTTGTGCGCGCTAGCGGGGTATACGGGATGAGCCAGCCGCGCGTGACCGTGCTGATGCCGGTCTTCAACGTCGAGAAACATCTGCGGGCCGCCGTTGACAGTGTTCTGAGCCAGACGTTCTCTGACTTCGAGTTCCTCATCATCGACGACTGCTCCACAGATGGCACGGCCGGAATTCTGGCGGCGTATGACGACCCGCGGATCGTGCTGGCGCGGAACCCGCAGAATCTTGGCATCGTCGCGTCTTTGAACCGGGGGATTGCGCGCGCTCGCGGCGAGTATATCGCCCGGATGGACGGCGACGACATCTGCCTGCCGGAACGATTGACGGCTCAGGTCGCCTATATGGACGCGAACCCGGTGGTGGTACTGCTCGGCACGAAGTACACGCACATCGACGACGACGGGCAGTTCGTCTATCACGGAGGTGAGATGCCGCCGCCGCCTGAGCCGGGGACGCCGGGCTATATGCGCTGGTCGCTGCTCTGGATGACCTCGGTGCAGCACCCCACGGCGATGATCCGGCGCAGCGCGTTAGCGGACATGCAGTACGACGCCGCTTACTTCACGGCAGAGGACTACGATCTGTGGGCGCGGCTGAGCCATCGGGGACAGGTCGCGCGCTTGCAGCAGATTCACCTGCATTACCGGGTCAATCCGGCGGGGATCTCAACGACCCGACGCCAGCAGCAGCTCGATACGCACTACCGCATCATGCACCGCGAGCTGTGCGCGTTGATGGACGCGCCGTTATCGGAGGCCGACACACGCGTACTGTTCCAGATGGTGGTGCCGCAGCAGCCTAAAGGCGCACCTCAAGAGGTCATCCCCGGCGCCGATCTGGTCGCCGCGCTGCGGACGTATTGGGCCATTCGCAGGCGCTGCTTTGCAGTGTTCCTGCTCCAAGCCGAGGAGCGCGCGCACATCGACCGCGAGGCCGACCGGGTGCTCCGGCGGATGCTGGCGTATGCGCGCGCGTACTCCGACGGCCGCGAGCGATTGGCGCTGCGGGCGTGGCTGATGCGGCATGCGCCGGGGCTGTTTGTGCGGCTGGCCGGCGAGTTCATTCGCTCGAAACAGCGGCGTCCCACAGGGACATAGGACAGCCGCCGGCCATCAGCGCAGGGTTGGGCGAAAGTTCGCCGCAGTCACCATTCTGACTCACCGTCACCGTACAAGTGCCAATCGACCAACCCGGCTTTCTCCTCGTCTGTCAGCCCGGAGCCGTCGTCATTGTCATCCTCGCTGTCGGCGCGGTCTTCATGCGCAAGCTCGGTGAGAATCCGCTTCCGCCGGTAACTCGCCATCAGCGGCGACTCTTTCGGTTCGTTCCGATGCTCTCCTGTAATGAACGTCCACAGCCATCGCAGCATGTTCGATCCTCGTGGTGATTGATAAAGGGGGGGGCAGTTGTCAGTTGTCAGTGGTCAGGGATCAGTGGTCAGTGGTCAGTGAGTGTACCGCATTCGGCCCGCCGTCACACACGCACGTCCTTCTCCCCTCTCCCTGAGGGAGAGGGGCCGGGGGTGAGGGCTTCTCCGAGTGATGAGTGCCAAGTGATGAGTGCTGAGTGAAGGGCAAACCGATTGAACCACAAAGGATACAAAGGGGGCAGTGGTCAGGTTTCAGGCGTCAGTAGTCAGGGGCAGCAGTCAGAAATGGCCCCGCCCGCCCGCCCACTACATCCCACCACCACATGCGATTCGTTCTCCCCTCTCCCCTTGTGGGAGAGGGGCCGGGGGTGAGGGTTTCTCCGAGTGATGAGTGCCAAGTGATGAGTGCTGAGTGAAGGGCACACCGATTGAACCACAGAGGACACGGAGGACACAAAGGGGCTTGCAGGGCCGCCCCGCTGCCTCGCACCACCCACTACCACGCACGTCCTTCTCCCCTCTCCCTGAGGGAGAGGGGCCGGGGGCGAGGGGATCGAAGCCGCGCGGCACGATCGCTTTACACGGACAACAGATTCCTTTCAATCTCAAATCGTCTCCACCCTACGCGGGGTGGTACTAACTCTGTTACAATCGTTGGTCGCATCACCCCACCGACGTAGAACACGAGGGCAATCCGGTGAAAACCACCCGGAACGATATTCGTAACATCGCCATCATCGCGCATGTCGATCACGGCAAGACGACGCTGGTCGACGGCATGCTCAAACAGGCCAAAGTCTTCCGCGACGCGAACGCCGCCGCCGGCGCAGGCGAGCGCATCCTTGACAGCAACGCGCTCGAGCGCGAACGCGGCATCACGATTCTGGCGAAGAACACCGCCGTGACGTGGAACAACACCAAGATCAACATCGTCGATACGCCCGGCCACGCCGATTTTGGCGGTGAGGTCGAGCGTGTGCTGAACATGGTCGACGGCGCGCTGCTGCTGATCGACGCTGTCGAAGGCCCGATGCCGCAGACCCGCTTCGTGCTGCGCAAGGCGCTGGCGCTCGGCCTGCGCGTGATCGTGGTCATCAACAAGATCGACCGTCCGCACGCCCGACTTGATGAGGCGCTCAACGACACCTTCGACCTGTTCATCGAACTGGGCGCGACCGACGAACAGGCCGAGTTCCCGGTCGTCTACGCTATCGGCCTTGAAGGCCGCGCCGGCTACTCCGCCGATACGCTGACCGGCGACCTGACCCCGCTGTTCGAGACCATCGTCAAGTACGTGCCGGCCCCGGAGATCGACCCCGACACGCCCGCGCGCCTGCTAGTGACGACGCTCGACTACGACAACTTCAAGGGCCAGATCGCCGTCGGGCGCCTGCGCTCCGGCACGCTGCGCAAGGGCCAGACCGCCGTGCGCATTCAGCCCAACGGCCACCGCATGACCGGCCGCATCGAATACCTGTTTACGTTCCACAACCTCGCCCGGCAGGAAGTGAGCGAGGTATCCGCCGGTGACATCGTGGCGCTGGCGGGCTTCGATCAGGTGTACATCAGCGATACGTTGGGCGCGCCGGAGATCACCGAAGGGCTGCCACCGATCAGCGTGGAAGAACCGACTGTGCGCATGACGTTTGGCGTCAACACCTCGCCGTTTGCGGGCAAGGAAGGCAAGACCGGCCTCGGCACGTCGCGCCGCCTGCGTGAACGCCTGTTCAACGAAGTGCGCCAGAACGTCGCGCTGCGCGTCGCCGACGGCGATCAACCCGACCGCTTCGTGGTCAGCGGACGCGGCGAGCTGCATCTCGGCATCTTGATCGAGACCATGCGCCGCGAAGGCTACGAGTTCGAGGTCAGCAAGCCCGAGGTCATCTTCCATACCGACGAGGATTCCGGCGAGATGCTGGAACCGGTCGAGGACGTGCATATCGAGGTCGCCGACGACTCGACCGGCGTGGTGTTCGAGATGATGGGCGCGCGCCGCGGCGATATGCTCGATATGTACAGCGAGAACGGCACGACGTATATCACCTACCGCGCGCCGACCCGCTTCCTGCTCGGCTTGCAGAGCCAGTTTATGCGCGCGACCAGCGGCATGGGCCAGCTGCACACCCTGTTTTATGATTATCTACCGCTGGTGCAGGCGCTCCCGCCGCATCGCCAGTTCGGCAGCTTGGTGGCCGATCAGAGCGGTGTGACGACCGCCTATGCGCTGGTCGGGCTGCAGCAGCGCGGCACGTTCTTCGTCGACCCCGGCACGGATGTCTACGAGGGCATGGTCGTCGGTGAGCACATCCGCCCCGAAGACCTGAGCATGAACATCACACGCGCCAAGCACCTGACCAACTTCCGTGCCAAGCCCAGCGAGACGACCGCCGGCCTGATCCCGCCGCGCCGCATGAGCCTCGACGACTTTATCGAGTTCATGGACGACGACGAACTGCTTGAGGTCACGCCGGAGAGCCTGCGCCTGCGCAAGCGTATTCTGAACACCGAGCTGCGCATGAAGACCGAGAAGGCCAAGCGCAAGCTGGTCGAGGCGTAAGGGTAGAGGGCAGGGGCCAGACATTAGGGGTCAGTTTTCAGGGGTCAGGGGTCAGGCGTCAGACATCGGCTGACAGGGTTCCAACGCAAGCCCCTCTCGTGTGAGAGGGGTTTTTGCTGAACCAGCAGGGTTGGGCGTTCAACCGGACCAATGATCGCGGCTAACGTTTTCGCCAAAGCCCGGACGACTCCTCAAAGTACCACAGGCCGGGCGGCTCTGGCTGGCACGAAACGGGAAGCTCGTTCTGCCCGGTCTGAAACTCGATCTTCACCTCTTTTGAGGTCAGGGCACGGACGAAGCTGGTGATAACAACATCCGCCTGCCGCTGCGCATCCAGTAGGATCCCGCCCTCAAGCGCATCATCGCGAAACTCGTTGATCGCGACATAGCTTGCGAGACGCCGCATCTCGTCAGAATCTATCCAGCAAACGGGGCTTGTGCCGAATGAACGGTACTGCTGGGTCGCAATCGGGTCGAGATAGCACCCTGTCAGGCGGGCTGCGGGAAGCCTGATGGTGTACGTACTGCTTGCTTCATCAAAGACGATGTCTTCGGCCGTGACGGCGCCCAGATCGATGCCGGCCTCAATCGTGCCTTGAGCAACGTGGCTCGCCCCAACGCGGCACACGTTCGCGATGCCGTAATGGGTAACGACATCAATCCCCGCCTTTGCCACCTCGACCTTTACGGTCACGAGCTGTCCCAGTGATCGAATGCCCTGAAAGATTGTCTGGGTGCTTGCGATCTGTGAGGTCGGAGGCTGCGGGGCGAGCGACTGGAACACGCCGCGAACCATGTCAAAGCCGCCAGTGGCTAGACCACACGCGATCGCGGCGGCCAGAATTCCGAGAACAATCACGCATCCCAGATTGAAGTTGATCGCCTTGCCCATGAGTTTTCGTATCTCGGACTTTTCGTACAAGCCGCATGTCCAGGGGATTCTGATTGTAACACGGATGGCCTGCCTCAAAGACAAACGGGCGTGTTGACCGCTGCTGTCGCCTCGAACCCCGCCCTCAGACGGATGTCTCGCATCCTTGTACCCGCCTCAAAACTCTAAGCCGGTGTTCGTAAGTCGAGAGATTCGGTCTCCCATCTTGCACCGTTAGTCGAGTGATGCGGCGCGGCGTTTTCTCATCACTCATCACTCTCAACTTCGTGCTTAGGAGTAAAGAGGCCCAGCGGATACACCGTAGGGACATGCCGGCTCAGCGCTGACCGCGACCTGCGGAGTCATCCGCCAAGGATCTGAAATGCGCCGTTGCAGCGTTTCGAGATACCCGATCCGGAATCGTTCCGGTATACTGTACACTGTTACCGTCCGCACATGGAAGATATTCGTGGGCGGCGTAAACGATCCAAAGCGCAGGAGTGCTTGCTTTGAGGTAGCGCGTAACCACAGCTGAGTGCGTCTTCTGAAGTGAGGGAAGTCCGGTGCAAGTCCGGCGCTGTCCCGCAACGGTAACGGCATCATCCGCCGAAGCCCGATAACTCACCTGAAGACTTGCTTGATCGTGTCCTTCGTGGAGAAAGGGTACAAGCATAGGTGACTTCTATTTGCTTACCCCGCTCCCAAGCGGGGTTTTTGTTGGGCAGTGCCATCCCTACGGACAAGGAGTCCAGATGAACACCGTACGTCGCGTAATGCTCGTTATCGGTTTGATCGCCGTGCTCGCTGTCGGCGTGTCGGCGCAGGAGGCCGTCGCTGAGGCGAACCTCGTCGATGCCTGTGTCGAGAACTACGATCCCGCGGTCGACTACTTCCCGGCCAAGGCCGAGATCGAATATGCCGAGAACTTCTCGGTCGAATACTTCAACAACTACAAGGTTGTCACCATCCTGCCATGGCCGGGCGCAGAAGCGCCGCAGACGTACGTCCTCGTGCAGTGCGGCACCCCCGCGCCTGAGGGCTTCGAGGATGCCGTGACCGTCGAGGTGCCGGTGCAGCGTTTCGTCGCGATGGCGACCACGATCCTGCCGGCCCTCGAAGCGCAGGGCGTGCTCGACCGGCTGATCGGCGTCGACACGACGCTGTTCACCAGCAGTGAGGCCGTGCTTGAGATGGCCGAGGCCGGTGACGTGGCCGAGATCGGCGGGGGCGGCAGCGGCGGCGACATCAACATGGAACTGCTGCTGAGCCTTGAGCCGGATCTCGTGATGGCGCAGGAGTTCTTCGCCGGCGGCACGACCCTCGACCAGCTTCAGACGGCCGGCGTCACGGCGGTGTTGAACGGTGATTACGCCGATACGTCGCCACTGGGGCAGGCCGAATGGGGCAAATACGTCTCGCTGTTCTTCAACACCGAGGCTGAGGCGTCCGACGTGTTCGCCGGCGTGGCTGAACGCTACGAGGCGCTGACCGTGCTGACGGCCGGGGTCGAAGAACGCCCGACCGCTATCGCCGCCAGCCCGTACAGCGGGACGTGGTATATGCCGGGCGCTGACAGCACCATCGCGCAGTTGATCGCCGATGCCGGCGCGGACTTCCTGTTTGCGGATCAGCCCGGCACCAGCGTGCCCCTCGACTTTGAAGTCGTGTTCGAGCGCGGCGCGGAAGCCGAGCTCTGGGTCAATGCCAACCAGTTCTGGGCGACCACCGAACAAATGCTGGCCGACGACTCGCGCTTTGAGGGCTTCGCCGCCGTCGCCAATGGCAACGTGTGGAACAACAACAAGCGGATGAACGCCAACGGCGGCAGCGACTACTTCGAGAGTGGCGCGGCCAATCCGGATGTGATCCTTGCCGACCTGATCTCGATCTTCCACCCCGACCTGCTGCCCGATCACGAGCTGGTGTACTACCAGCGGCTCGGCGCGGCACAGTAGCGATAATCGCGCAGTCCGGGTGGGGGACGCCCTGCCCGGACTGCTGTTCGATAAGGACATCGCCCATGAGCCGGCCGGAGAACAGCGGCGGACAGGGATACGAGACGACGCACCGCCCCGACTCACCGGAGCGTGGGACGGCGGCGCCCAGTGCGGTTCGCACGGCGATGCCCGTCCTTAAGCCGGTGCTGATCGCTGCCTTGCTGATGGCGCTGGTCGTGATGTTCCTGACGACGCTGGCGGTCGGGTCGGTGTCGATCCCGGTCGAGGATGTGGTGCGCGTGCTGCTCGGTCATGACGTGGCGCGCCCATCGTGGACGCGGATCATCCTCGACTTCCGCCTGCCGCAGGCCATCACGGCTATTCTGGCGGGCGCGGGGTTAGGAGTCGCCGGCCTACTGATGCAAACGTTCTTCCGCAACCCGCTCGCCGACCCGTTCGTGCTGGGCGTCAGCTCCGGCGCGAGCCTCGGCGTGGCGCTGGTCGTGCTGGCGGTCGGCGGTGTCACGACGAGTTTCTTGGCCGGGCTGGGCCTGATGGGCGATCTGGCGCTGGCGGTGGCGGCTTCGGCTGGCGCCGCGGTGGTGCTGATGATCGTGCTGTTCGCGGCGCGCCGGATCGCCAGCGGGATGTCGCTGCTGGTGCTGGGGCTGCTGTTCGGCTACCTGACCAGCGCGGCCGTCAGCTTGCTGCTGTACTTCAGCATTCCAGAACGGATACAGGCGTACATCACATGGACGTTCGGCAGCTTCACCGGCGTGACATGGGGCCAGCTCGTTATTCTAGGGCCGATGATCGCCGGCGGGCTGTTCGCCGCGTTTCTGCTCGGCAAGCCGCTGAACGCGCTGCTGCTGGGTGAGTCGTATGCGTTCAGCATGGGGATCAATCTGATGCGCGCGCGTTTCGCCATCTTGACGACGACGGCGGTATTGGCTGGCACGATCACCGCGTTCTGCGGCCCGATCGGGTTCATCGGGATCGCCGTGCCGCATCTGTGCCGCAGCCTGTTCAACACGGCGGATCATCACCAATTGACCCCGCTGACCATGCTGGTCGGCGCGCTCGTCGCGCTGATCGCGGCGTTCGCCGCCAGCGTGCCGGGCAGCAACATCGTCCTGCCGCTGAACGCGGTCACGTCGCTGATCGGCGCGCCGGTCGTGATCTGGGTGCTGCTGCGCCGTCAGAACATCAAGGAGTCGTTTTCATCATGACCGACCCCTTGATTTATCTGCACGACGTGAGCGCGGGCTACTTTCAGGGCCGCAGGCCGCCGTTGGTCGTCGTACAGCCGTTCTCGGTCACGCTGGATGCCGGTAAGCTCGTCTGTGTGATCGGGCCGAACGGGGCCGGCAAGTCGACGCTGCTGCGCACGATCGCCGGGATGCAGAACCCGGTCGGCGGGCGGGTCGATCTGCGCGGCCGTGACATCCACCGCATGTCGGCGGCGGAGCGCGCCCGCCAGCTCAGCGTTGTGCTCACACAGCGCACCGAGATCGGGTTATTCACCGGATACGCGCTGGTGGCGATGGGGCGACAGCCGTACACGTCGTGGCACGGCCATCTCAGCGAGCAAGATCACGCGGTGATCCGCGAGTCGCTTGCGCAGGTTGGCGCGCTGCCGCTGGCGGGGCGGCCGATCAACGCCATGAGCGACGGCGAGCGCCAGAAAATCATGATCGCGCGGGCGCTAGCGCAAGAACCCGACCTGATGATCCTCGACGAACCGACCGCGTTTCTCGACCTGCCACGGCGCGTCGAAGTGATGCTGCTGCTGCGCGGGTTGGCGCGGCGCACCGGGCGCACCGTGCTGCTGTCGACACACGACCTCGACCTCGCGCTGCGTAACGCCGATCACCTCTGGCTGATCGACGACCGTGGGACGGTGACCGCCGGCCTGCCGGAAGACCTCGTGTTGCAAGGCGCTTTCGAGACGGCATTCGCCAGCGCCAATGTCGAGTTCGACCTTGAGTCGGGGGCGTTCAAGACGAACGGGATGGGCAAGCGCCCGATCGTGCTTCAAGGTGAGGGCATCGCCTCGGTGTGGACGCGGCGTGCGCTCGAACGTGAGGGCTACGCCGTAGTCGACCAAGCGCCGGACGACATCCCGCATGTTACGCTTTCACCCGACGCCGAACACCCGTGGACGCTCGTCGTAAGCGGTGAGTCTCACGGCACGGACTCCATTGGCGCGCTGATGGATGCGCTTGGCGGGATGTCTGCGTCGCCGTTTCCTACGAAGCGACACGTTCAAGACGGTATAGACCGGAGAGATGGGTAACACTATTGGCAAAGCGGAGCAGCAGGAAGAAACCGCGATGCCGTGGAAAGTGGCGCCCTGCTGGCGGGTCGCCCCTTAGAATCTTTCTTTGTGTCCTTCGTGTCCTCTGGGGTTCAGCCGTTTTGCCCTTCCTCAGCACCCCTTTACGGAATCTCGCCCGGCAGCACCGCGACCACACCATCGACGACCTCGGCGCCATCGGCCCGTAGATCGGTGATGACGCCAGTTTCGGGGTCGAAATCGTACACCTTGACCCACAGGCGCACCGGGCCGTCGGGCCAGTCGCCGGGCAGCAGCACAGCGCGGTGATCCCAGACCGCCTCGCCGGGCGGGAGCAGCGTGGTCGTCTTAAACGTCGCGCCCAGCCAGCTGTCGGCCCCTTGCGCACGTATGAACGGGTTCTCCGCGCTGACGACGAACAGGGCGACGGTGTAGTCGTCTGTTGGCGGCTGATCGGCGCGCCAGACGAGGCTGACCGGCACGATGCGCCCCGCTGCCGGCACGACGCCGTCCGGGATCGTGTAGCCGAGCAGTTCGAGCGATCCGCTGCCGTCTGGATGCGTGAACGTGTAGGGCGCGGCGATCTGCGGCACGGCGGGCGCGTCCCATGCCGGCGCGCGGTGCAGGTCATAGCGCAGCAGCCGGGCATACGCCGAGAACTCGCGCTCGCTGACGCGGTAGTAGCGTTCGCCCATGTAGCGTTCAAACGGACGCCGCGACCATGCCAGCGCGGGGCTGCTGTCCATGAACAGCCACAAATCCGGCGTGTAAGCCTCCCACTGCCGGATGATCGGCTGTAAGCCGGGCGCGATCTCTTTGCGTGCGTCCGCGCTCATGACCTCGACCGGCTGCTCAAAGCTGCCGCGGTCGCCGGGATGATAGGGCAGGCCGACGATCCAGCGCCGCCCGACCTTGCCGTAGTTCATCCAGAAATACGTCGTGTCCGGGCTGTTGACCAGCACCGCGCCCCCTTGCGGCACGTCGGCGCGGATCGCTTCGACGGCGGCGAACAGGTCGGCGCGGCCCGCCAGATAGAACGGATCACGGTCGTACAGCAGGCGCAGTCCGCCGTATGTCAGCACGATGAGCGACGCCGCCGAAATCCCGATCAACAGCCACGTCCGCCGGTTTCGCAGGGCGAAGGCCGCCAACACCGCAGGGATCACGAACAGCGCGGCGTAGGGCAGCGTATCCGCCCGCGCCCATGCCCAGTTGACCGGCTCGACACCGATTGCGCGCAGCAGTCCGACAGGGCGGATATACGCGAGGTCATTGAAGCCGGGCAGCCAGTAAGTCAGGCCGAAGCTGGCGTCGGACACGGCGCGGTCGTAGGCCGTCCAGTTGAATATCACCGACGACAACTGCCACCACAGGCTGTACGCGCACAGCCCGACAGCCACCGCCCGCACCGGCCAGCGCCTGAGCCTCGGCCACACGTCCATCGTGAGCAGGATCAGCAGCGGGAGCACCGGCAGCATGAAGCGCTGTGGCCAAATCGTGCCGCCGAACCAGTTTCCGCCGAACTCGCCCTCTCCGCGCAGCAGCCCATAGCCGAGCACGAACCCGAAGGCGATCACGATGATCGACGCGGCCAGCGCCGGTTGGCGACGCCACAGCAGCAGGCCGCCGGGCAGGGCCAGCAGCAGCACCGGGGATGTGCCCCAGATGCTGCCGCCGATGCTGAGGGTATACGTGTGAAGGGCGATGCGCGTCGTCTCCGGGATGATCGGGAACGACGGACGCAGCAGATAGCCACCGGGCAGCACGTCGCGCAGCAGTTCGGGCAGCGGGGTATAGATCAGCGCCAGCACGAGCGCGGCCAGCGCGGCGATCAGAAGCACGGCGGCCCGCCTGAGCCATGTCCTGCGCCACGCCGTGGGCGGGAGGACGAGCAGCGCCATCCCCGGCAGGGCGAACAGCGTGACATCTTTCGTCAGGTACGACAGCGCGAGCATCGCGGCGGCGGTCAGCGCGGCGAGAAGGCGGCGCGGAAGCGTGGGCGCGCGCGGCACGTCATAAAGCGCCAGCACGGCGAGCAGCAGCCACACGCACATCAACGGCTCGCGGAAGAAGGTCTGGCTGTACGTCCACCAGATCGTCAGGACGCCGAACGCCAACGCGGTGATGATCGACGCGCGCGGCTCGGCCCCGAAGCGGCGGGCGGCGATGTAGACGAGCGCACCCACCAGCGCGCTCGTGCCGACGTTGAACAGCCAGAGCGTATGCACAAGGCCGATGCCGGAGATGCGCTCGGCGAGGGCGTACAGCGGCGCGGTAACGTCGATGAACAGCGGGTCGGCGATGGTCGCGCGCAGCGGTGGTTGGCCGTCGATAAACTCGCGCGGGGGAGTCTGCCACATCCCCTCGTCCGCCAGCGGAAGGCCGAAGCGCGCCATGCCGCCCACGGCGTCGAAATACTCAAGCTGGTCGCCCAGCTCGATTCGTCCGGTATACGTGATGAGATAAACGGACGCCAGCAGCAGCGCGACGATGCAGGCACGCGCGGCGTCAGCGAAGGCCGGCCCATGGAGAACCGGGCCGGGAGCGTGCCGCACGGCCACGAGCTACTTCTTCAGGACTTGATTACGCCGTTTCATCACCCACTTGAGCATGCGCTGCGACCGGGTGAGCTTTTCGAGGTTATCGAGGCCCTTTTCCATCGTCTCGGCGCCGTGGATGAACTTGCGCTCCTTGACTTGCAGGGTGCCCATCGCGACGAGGGTGTCGGCGTGCATCTGCTTCTCGCCCAGCTCCTCGAACACGTCGGCGGCCTGCGCATAGCAGCTGTAGGCCTGCTCGTGATCGCCGAGCGCGGCATACACGCCGCCCATGTTGCCCAATACCTGTGCCGTGCGCAGCGCGTCGCCCATGTCTTGAAACGTCGCCAGCGCCGCGCTCATCAGGTCAAGCGCCTGCTGGTTTTCGCCCAATGCGCGGTGGACAAGCCCGATATTGACCTGCATTTCGACGGCCTTATCTTTCTGACCGGCAGCCCGAAACGCATCGGCGGCTTGGTTGAACAGCTGAATAGCCTGCTCGTAGTTCTTCTTCTGATAGGCGGCGATACCGCTGTCTTGCAGCTTCTTGGCGTCGTCAGCCATGACGTCCTCCTTGCCGGTTCCGATAACGGCGTCCTTCCAATCGTAGCGCAGTTTCGCAAGCCGGAGAGTTAAAACAGGCGCTCGATCGTCGCGGCTTGACGGCGTGTCATCAGCCAGTCGATGAAGCGCTGTTCCTGCGCGATGGCTTCCTCGCCGGACACCAGCGGGCGTTCGCCAAACTCAAGCGTCTGCACGATGTGCCAGCCCAACGCGGTCTGAACCGGGCCAGACGTCTCGCCGGGTTCGAGGCTGAAGGCCAGATCCGCCAACTGCGGAGTCGTCAGGTCGGTTCGCACGAAGAAGCCGAGGTCTCCGCCGACATCCTTGGTCGTGACGTCACGGCTGAGTTCCGCCGCCAGCGCCTCGAACATTTCGCCGTTGGCAAGCCGGTCACTGACGGCCTGTGCCTCGTCCTGCGATGCCAGCAGGATATGGCGCGCATGAACGGTGCGGATGGCTTCGACCTCGCCGCTTTGCAGCAGCACAGCATCACGCACGCGCTGCGTCAACAGGTTCGAGTACAACGCCGAACGGAAATCCGCCTCGGTATAGCCGTTGTCGGTCAGCCATGCGTCCCAGTCGGTGGTCAGGGCCTTCAGGGCGTTGATCTCGGTGTCGATGTCCGCTTCGTCGACGGTGATGCCCAGTTCGACCGCGGCCTGTTCGATCAACGCTTGTTCGATCAGCGCGTCCAGCACCTGATTGCTGACCTGCTGCGCGATCGCACCAGCGGGTGACAAGCGCGCGACCGCGCGTTCGTATTCATCGCGGGTGATGTCCTGCCCGTTCACCCGTGCGACGACATCGGGGAGATTTTCGGTCGAGGTCGTCTCGCCGAGAATCGGCGGCGCGGCCTGACCGGCGCACGCGGCCAACCCCACGGCGACGGCGCACATCAGCACAGCAATCAAGCGGCTCAACAGCACATCCTCTCCGACCCGTCACGCAGCACTGAAAATCGGCCCCTGATTATGCAAGGTTCCCCCACGGCCTGCAAGGATAGGCGGGCCACGTCAGCCCTTGCTGGTGCGGCCGGGCGGATGGTGTGGGCTGGCTGGCCTGAACGGTGTGCCGGGCGTCTCCGGCGAGACCGGGTCGTCGTCGTCCGGCTCGACCGGTTGAGTCGGTATTTGCGGCGACGGTTGGGCGCTGTGGCGCTGCGCCGTCTGCTGCATGCGCGGCATGAGAAGTTCCGACAGCAAGCGCGTCAGGTCAAGCGGGAGCCGCTGGCGGAAGTCGCGGAAGGTCTCGCCCCCGCTTTGGCCGTGGACGGTGTAGGTATACGTCTCCCAGATCGTCTTGCCGGTGACGGCCATCTCAGGCTGCCAGCGGTCAAGCAGGAGCCAGTTCGCGCCGTCGGACTGATACAGCTCGAACACGATGCTGACCTCGCCGTGTTGGCCGCGCAGGCGCAGATCGAGCGCGACGGGCAGCACGGCGCTGCGCTGCGTGATCCGGCGCAGCAGTTGGCGCGTCAACCTGCGGGCCAGCGGCGTCACGCGGCGTTCAACCTGATCGGCGTCGAGCGCTTTGTTGCTGTGAGCGAGGCGGTTCAGCCGGCGCACCACCCACAGCGGGCCGGGGGTGTAAGTCCGCGCGACGCGGCCGTACTGATCGTATTGGCTCATGCGCAGCGCGGTGATCGTCCAGCCGCTGAGGTATTGGCCGTCCGCGCCTTGCAGCAGCTTGACGACCGCGCTCGTCCCGCGCACGGTGGGCTGGGTGATGGTGTTGTTTTGCGCGTAAGGCTGCCAACTCTGGCGGATTCCCGACTGGCTGTACGGGTCGATTGGCGGGGTGGTCGCGTACGGCGGCAGATGGTTGCCGAAGGCGGGCGGCCGGCGGAAGATCAGCCGGTACAGCCGCAGCAGCACCAGCAGCAGCACCAGCACCAACACCAGCATTAGCGCGGCGATCAGGATTTCTTCGCGCTTGAGGTTGTCGAGATCGACGGTGTAGTCCAGAAAACTGATGTACAGCGGATTAGCGGCAGGCGGCGGCGGGTTGCAGTCGGCCGTCGCGGCCGGGATCGACACGGTGAGCTGGCGCGGCTGGCTTCCGAAAGCCAACCCGCCGTTAAGCACGACGCGCACCTCGAACGTCTGCGAGGTGTTCGGCGCGAAGCCGGCCGTCGGCGCCGACAGGGTGATCGTGCTGCCGCGCCCGGCGTCAAGCGGCTCGACGGGCTGCGAGGCCAATACCGTACCGGGTTGGTCGAGCGCGCGCAGTTCGACGGTGACCGGTTGTACGCTCCCTGCGCCGTTGTTGGAGATCAGATATTCAAGCTCGAACCGGCAGCCATCCGTGCTCACCCCTTCGGTTAAGGGGAGAATCCGGTAGAACGGCTGCGGCTGGGACGTGTCTTGGGCGGCGGCCGGCAGCAAAACGCCGAGGAGGGCGGTCAGCACCAGCGCACGCAAGAGGGCTTTGAACATAGGCGGACTGCCCGTCGGTGCGGATATCGTCGCGGAGATAATACCACGATACCGCCAAAACCTGCCGATGTCCTGTCGCATAGGCGACGGTGCAACTACGGCGGGCCGGTGTCTTAATGAACAGGGCAACCGTGAACGTTCGGCCCGGCTTCGGCGGTTTCAGTTCGGGCTGAAGCGCTCCGCCGGTGGAATACGGTACGGTGGAATCAGTTCCGGCGCCTCGAAGTACGGAAGCTCGATCTCGATGTGGCGCAGGTACGGCATCACGAGCTTATAGCCGATCGGAATGCCGATGTTTGCGACGTGCATCGCGGCTTTGATCAGCCACATCCGGCCGCGGTCTCCCGGCGGTTGTTCGAGCGGGTCGATACCGTCGCGTTCGCAGTAGAGGCGGCCAAGCCCGAACGCCGCGATTCCACTCTCGGTGTTCATGTTGCGTTTCTCGAAGTAATAGTAGGCGGTCTCAAGGTTTGACTCGGCCGACGTGAGCAGCCCGGCGCTGAACTTGACCGCCGCCAAGGCAAGCTCGGCCCGGTTACGCTGTGCGGGTAGACCGAAGCGATCTGCCTCGCTCCGGTAGTACACCGCGTCGTTGACGTCAGCAGCTCCAGCGCCGCGCAAGCTGCGAAGCAGCAGCCGATACGCAGCCAAGTCCAGTTCAAGGATTCGGGTCGGGACATGGGCCGGGTTCGTACGATAGGTAGGCAGGGCTTTGATAACGCTGCTCGCCGTGCACAAGATCGACTCGGCTGATGAAATCTCGCCGACCAGTATCAAATGCCACGCCAGCGCGACTTGCAGCCGGAGTCGTTGGAAATGATTTAGGGGCCGGGTCAAAGCCACGTTGTAGGTCGCGATCCAAGCATACAGATTGCCACCTTCCGGCAGGAAGTGGCGCAAGCTGTACAGACCCGCAAAGAGGACGTTGGCGTCTTCTACGCGGCGAGCCAGATAGTAGAGCGTGTGCTGCCACTCGCGAAGCCGCGCGCTTTCAAAGTCTTTACCGGGGGAACAAAGAATTGAATCAACGAGTCGAGTAAACGCACGATCATATGTTTGAGAAGGTTTAGCCATAGATTGTTGTGAATACCGGCCTTATCACATAGATTAACACCCGCCTTGAATTCGATTGTATGCCGGAATTGATCAGAGTTACGCCGGTTAATTTTGAAGTTCGCCACGGTCTCGATTCCTGCACGGCGAAACCACGCCAAAACGTGGCGATCCGTGGCGATTCGTATTAGCGGGTTTGCAGCCGGTATATTTCAGTGCTCGCCGGACGTCGTGCTGCGGCCGTGACGCAGGCGGCGCACGGCGCTCCGCACGCGTGGCAGCAGCTCGCTGAAGGCCGTGTAGAGCAGGGCGTTAGGCGCGAAGTCGTATGCGCCGATCCCCTGTCGCACCGTGCCGCGAAATCCGCGCTTGAACTGGTAGACGCCCCACATCCGGTCGCTCTCGTCAAAAATCTCCGGCGCGCCCCACAAGTCGTAACGGGTGCAGCCCTGCGCCTTCGCCCAGCGCATCGCCGACCACTGCAGCAGGTAATTCGGCATCTTGTCGCGGTGGATATCGCGGCTTGCGCCGTAGAAGTACCAGCACGTCGACCCGAAACGATACAGCACGACATGCGCCACCGGCTCGCCCTCGACCTCGGCGATCAGCGCGTGACCGAGGCCGGCGGCGAAGAAATCGCCCCATGCGCGCTCATAGTAGGCCTGCGGGCGCGTCAAGAATCCATCGCGCTGGCCGGTCTCCTGATACAGCCGGACGAGCATCGGCAGGTCGGCGCTGACCGCCGGCCGGATCGACACGCCGCTGCGTTCCGCGACGCGCACCTTGCGCCGCGTGTTCTGGCTCATCGCCATCAGCAGCGTGTCTTCCGGCGGCGTGAGGTCGATCACGATGGTGTTGCGAAACTGAATCTGCTCGCGGCTGTAGCGCCATCCACGGCGGAGCAGCGCGTCCCGCCACGCCAGCCCCTGTGGCGCATCGGCGGCGTCGTCACCCGGCGTGCCGATCGACAGCGCGATATCGGGATCGATCTTGAGGGCTGCGGCGCGTTCGCGGCGTGCGAGGGACTCCAGCTCGGCCAGCACGCCGTGCGCCAAGTCCATCGAGACGTCAGCCAGCAGCGGGCCACGCGGCGCATACATCACCTTGACGGGGCCGGCCCGCCGCACGCCGATCGAGATCATCGCGCGCAAGCTCGCCCCGTCGGAATACGCGAGGCGCAGCGGCTTCCATCCGGTCGTGGCGTGCTTGAACTCGCCCCACTCCCAGCTTTGCAGGATATGTGCGTCGGGGAACTGTGCGGCGGCGGCGTTCCACCGGTCACGGTCGGTCATCACTTCAGCGGTGAGGGGCATCGGCACTTCGCGGATAGGTTCGGATACAGACGAATCATACACTATGGGGGAAGGGGCAAAGGGCAGTGGTCAGTGGTCAGTGGTCAGTGGGCAGGTGTCAGAGCGCAGGGGTCAGGGGTCAGTGGTCAGTTGTCAGGGGGCAGTTGTCAGTTGTCAGGGGTCAGGAGGCAGGGGTCAGGGGTTGGGAGGCAAAGGGCAGGGGGCAGGAGGGCGTAGAGGACACGGAGAGGGATTCGTAGGGCGACCCGCCGAATCGCCCCCGTTATCTTTTCCCGGTCTCCGGCCGCGCATCTAAACGTCAAGGGCGTAGATGTCGCCTTTCTTCCACCCGCTCTCGGCGGCGACCTGCTTGGCCGCGGATGACCGGCTTTCACCGGCGTCGAGGCGTGCCCTGAATGCAGCGCGCACCTGATCCGCGTCCCAGTGGAGCGCCTCGGCTGGCGCGCCCGCGATCAACAGCGTGATCTCTCCGCGCGGGGGCTGTTGGCGCATGTGTTCGCGTACCTCGGCCGCCGTCCCGCGCACGAACTCCTCGAACTTCTTCGACAGCTCGCGGGCCACCACCACCGGCCGGTCGGGGCCAATGCCGTCCACAATCGCATCCAGCGCGTCGGTCAGGCGATGCGGACTCTCGTAGCAGATCATCGTCCGGCGTTCGTTCTTCAGGGCGGCGAAGTACTCCGGCAGATGTTTGCGCGGCAGGAATCCGAGATAAACGAACGAATCGGTCGGCAGGCCGGATCCGACCAGCGCGGTGATCACGGCACTGGCGCCGGGCAGCGGCACGACCGGATACCCACGCTCGATGGCGGCGCGCACCAGCTCGAAGCCCGGATCGCTGAGGCCCGGCGTGCCAGCGTCACTGATAAGCGCGACATCGCCGGTATCCAGCACGTCGAGGATGGCATCGAGCTTCACCAGCTTGTTGTGCTCGTGATAACTGGTCAGCGGCGTGTCGATCTCGTAGTGATTGAGCAGAACGCGGCTCGTGCGTGTATCCTCGCAGGCGATCAGCGCGGCAGACTTCAAAATGCGCAGCGCGCGGAGGGTGATGTCCTCGAGGTTGCCGATGGGCGTGGGGACAAGGTATAGGATGCCGGTCATGGTGCGTCCGTCAGTCGCATGTTAGCAGTGGGTCAGGCGGCGTGTGCGCATCTAAACGCATGCCGGCCGCTGTGCTATTATACGGGCAATCATTGAGAGCAGGCTGAACCCTATCCTATGTCCCGAGTGCTGATTTTCCTTGGCCTTGTGTTCACGGCCGTGCTGACCGCCGCCCCGGCATCCGCCAATCTCGACTCCGCCGCGTGTGCGGGCATCGACCTATCCGCCGGTGTGCCGAGCGCATGCCTCGACTACATGCGGGCTTTTCCGACTCCGACGCTGTCGCAGGTTCGCCGCGATGGCTATACCATCAATAATTACAGCTTCTGGAAGGTCGACTCGGCCGGCGCGCCGGTGTTCGATGCTCCGGGTGGGAATGTCGTGCGCGAGATTCCATCCGGCTTCCACGCGGTGCAGTCGCTCGACTCGACCAGCGTCGAGGGCTGGGTGCAGATCGAGGACGGCAACTGGATGACGGCGTCGTCGCTCAAGTACACGCCGGCGTCGGAGTTCCGCGGCGTTCAGATTCTGGACGGCTTGCAGAATCAGTTCGCATGGGCGCTGGACACGATGTATACGTCGGATTATCCCGGCGGCCCGCAGAACGCCGACAGCGGACGCTTGCTCTACCGTTACGACACGATCACGCTGTTCGCCGAGGCCCCCGACGAAGAGGGCTGGCTCTGGTACATGGTCGGCCCCGATCAGTGGGTCGAGCAGCGCGTGATCAGCAAGCCGGTCAAGACCGCGCGCCCGGAAGGGGTTGAGGGCCGGTGGGTGTCGATCGATCTGTACGAGCAGGCGTTGATCGCCTACGACGGGGATACGCCTGTATTCGCCACGCTGATCTCCTCTGGACTGCCCGGCAATGACACCAACGAAGGGCTGTTCCGCGTTTGGGCCGACCTACCGCAGGATCGCATGAGCGGGTTTGCCGGCGCGCCTAACGCGTATGACCTCAGCGGCGTGCCGTGGGTGATGTACTTCGACGACTCGATCAGCTTGCACGGCACGTACTGGCACAACAACTTCGGATACCGCCGCAGCCGTGGGTGCGTCAACATGAGCATTAGCGACGCGCGCTGGGTGTTCGAGTGGGCGCAGGAAGGCTATCGCCAGCAGGGTATCCAGCGCGTCAGCCACGAGCAGCCCGGCATTTACGTGCTGGTATGGGGCAGCGGCGAATACCGCACGACTGGCGCCGCCACGAAGTAACGCATCGGGGCGCTGTCTCACTCCCAAACCTGCTCCGTAGTGGTCATGGAGAAGGATTCTTCAAGTGCTGAGTGCCGCGTGCCAAGTCGTGAGTCACGGGCAAAAGCGGATCAGCCGATTGAACCACAAAGGACACGATGGACACCAAAGGGGTAGGTTATGTGCTCCCCTGCCACGGATCGCGGCTGGCGAACGCGCCTAACCCCGGCGCCAGATCCCGCGCGCAGCGGATGTCATGCGGCTCATACCACCTCGCGTTATCCCGCGGCGTCCCAGCACGCGCGCAGAACCCCGACCGCGGCCGGAAGCACCTCGACGGGATCGCCGGTCACGCCGCATTCGAGCGCGAACCATCCCTCGTAGTGGGCTGCTCGCAGCGCCTTGAAACACGCCGTGAAGTCGGTATGCCCGTGCCCCGGCAGCTGGCGGTTGCTGTCGGCCAAATGCACATGGCCGATCAGCGCGGCGTTATCAGCCAGCGCGGCGGGCAGGTTTCTCTCCTCCAACCCCATGTGGAACAGATCGGCCATGATCTTCACGCGCGGACTGTCCGCCATCTTGCAGATCGATGCCGCGTGCGCCAGCGTCTTGAGGTACGGTGTCTCATAGCGATTAAGTGGTTCGAGCAGAATATGCGCCGTACCGTTCGGCGTTTGCCGGACAGCCTCTTTCAGCGCGTGGATGAGCAGCCGTTCAGAGAGCTGCGCCGCGTCACCAATCGGGGATAGATCCGGCACGGGATACTGCTTGCGCAGCGGGAGCGCGATCACACCGGCCGCGCCTAACGTCTCGGCAGCACGCAGCGCATTGACCAACCCATCGAGACGGCCCGCGCGTTCGGCGGGATCCGCATGGACGAGGTCGTCTTTTGCCATGCTGCACAGGCTGGAGACCGGCAGGCGCGATACCCGCATGGCGGCGCTGATCGCGTTCATGTGGTCGCTGAACGTGCCGAACTCGACAAACGGCAGGCCCCATGCCGTCAGCTCGACTCCGTCGAA
>JAANMX010000144.1_pt1 | contig 88435 bp, 81 predicted proteins | sample 7279681 | NCBI WGS metagenome assembly JAANMX01 (sample SAMN14094542, study PRJNA606508) | bioreactor metagenome | isolation source: A lab-scale SPAN reactor treating ammonium-rich wastewater day 351 | place: Ireland: Galway | collected 2018-01-01
CCCTGGAGGCAGTGTCCAGATCAATATCGGGACCTATGCCACGGGAGGTCAGCCAAGCCCTGTTGGACTCGACATTGACGAGTTCTTCGCCAACGACGGTTCTCTCCGCCTCGTGGGGGGCATCAATGACCGAGTCGAGTTGTCCGCCATGGCGCTGCACGGCGGGGTCTTCATGAACAACCGCTGGCTTTTCGGCGCAAAGTGGCTGGTCTTGCCCGATGCCCCCGATCACCCGGCCTTTGCGGTAGGTGTGCAGTCTCTCAACGCCGGCACCACCAATTCCCAGCCCGTTCCCCCTCACTTCCTGGACCCATCAGTTTTCGGGGTCGTCAGCCACAGTTTTCCCCTGAATGACTCAGGCATGGCGCTTGACCTTCACGGTGGCATCGGAACCGGTCGCCTGCGAAACGGCTTCCTGGGCGGAGAATTCCACGTAGTCCCGCAATTCAGCTTGATCGGCGAGACGGACGGCACCATTCGCTCAGCCGGCTTAAAGTTCAGCCCCAACAATCGTTTTGATATTCTAACCTCGGTTCAATTCCAGCGACAGGAGACTTTCCTCGGTTTTCAGCTGTCGTATCGAATCGGGCCAGCTGAAGCCGGCGATGACCTGGCCGAGGAGTACGAGTCCACTCTGGTCCCCGAGGATGCGAGTCCGCCAGCGGTCCCCGAGGATGTGAGTCCGCCCGCGGTCCCCGATGATGCGGATCCCGAGACGGAAAGTCATTCCGATTCAAGGCCCGTGGCGGGGCCTTCGGAGGTTGAGCGCCCCACGACTCCTTCAGGGGTGGCACCAGAGCCTGCCCGGACCATTGTCTCCGACGAGTCCGAGAGACCCGGTGGAATCGTGAGCCTGCCCACCGAGAGGCGGGGACGTGTCCTGGAGTTGCCCCTGAGCAGGCCCCTCTCTGACTGATGGCATCCTGTGACTCCAGGAACCTGTCCCTGTGCTCAAGCCCCTAAGCCGCCTCCTCCAACTCGCGCCCGTCGTCGTAGGCCGGGCCGGCGCTCACCAGCTCGCCCTGCAGGGTGATCACGATCCGGTGCCAGCAGTCGGCCGTTCGGCTGTCCAGGATGGCCCGTCCCTTCTCTGGCTCGATGCGCAACAACTGTCCCACCGTCTTTCCACCCAGCAGATATCCGAGCGGCTCGGTCTGGGCCAGCGACCAACCACGCCGCATCAGGAGAAAGGGCTTGCGAGCCAGGCCGGCCAGCAGTCGAGGGGTGACCCAGTTGAACTGGCCGCTCAGGCCCAGATCGCTCAGACCTCGAGCGATGGCGACAGGAATCTTGATGGCATCGGATGGAGTTTTCAGCATTGGAGACCTCCCGTGAGCTATGCCTCAGTATCGGGCAGGGGACTTGCCAGTCTGTTGCCGAGGGCGACCTGTTGTGAACAGCGTGTTAATTCCGTGTGAACGACTTTCCAATTTGTGCTGAGAGTCTGTCCTTCGTGGGATGCCCAAACACGTCTCGAGAAGTCCGGCCGCAAACCCCCATTTGGTATCGGAGGCGCTACGCTCTCCCGACGCCGCAAGACTTCACCTGATGAGCCGGCGCATCAGCTCCAGCGCCCGGGCATGGCTCTCGGCATAAAAACCGGGCAGGTCGGTCCGCCCGCCCGTGGCTTCCAGCAATGAAAAGTCCAGGCCCGAACGGCAGCGCCGCTCCATCTCGTCGAAGTGGCGCAGATTGCGATCAAGCAGAGCCGGACCGGTCTCCACGGGAGCGTGGCAATAGAGCGCGTGCCGCGGCCGCAGGTCACGCATGGCCCGCAAGGAGGCCCGCAGGGCCGTGAGACAACCGCGATCACCCACCAGCGGGAAAGGCTCCTCGGCCGCGTCCCCGGCCAACAGCAAGCCGACCTCGGGAAGGTAGACTGCGATGTGATCGATGGTATGCCCGGGAGTGCGCAAGAGCTCCAGGGTGAGGTCGCCTCCATCCACGGTCAGACGCTCGTCGAACAGCACATTGGGGGGCGTCAGGCGAACCCCGGCGTAGCGCTCGGGCTCGCGGGCGGCATGCTCGCGCAGGTCCTCCCGGGCCCGGAGGTCCAGAGCGCGTTCGGCCGCCAGGCGATGGGCCAGGATGGGGGCGGCGAAGATCTGGTTGCCCCAAAAATGGTCCCAATCGGCGTGCGTGTTGACGGCCAGCAACTCGCGGCCGGGGCCGGCCTGACGCGCCAGGTCCACTAGCTCCAGGGCGGTCTCCTGGTTGACCATGGTATCCACCAGCACATTGAAACGGCGGGTGACTACGATGAAGCTCTGCACCAGGTCGTCCAGGCCCACGGCCAAAATTCGCCCATCCCAACCGCAATTGTCCAGAACACGTAGATTGGGCATGAAAAGCAGGAGTTCGCTGGCGTAAAACTTAAAACCCTCTGCCAGTCTATGTTGAATTTTCGGCCGCAGAAGAGCTTGAAGGTGGGGCTGGTCGTGCTGGTGGCCTGGCTCTGGCTGGGTCTTCCGCTCGCCGCTGAGGGCGAGCACCAGGCCCTGTTCCGGGAGAAGTGGGGGGGAATCTACTGTCCCGCCGGCGTCACCCGCGTCCCGGACCAGACAGGTACTCGAACCTTGCTGCAAACCCAGGCCGGGCCGGTGACCATCACCAGGAGCGGTTTCGGCTACGTGTTCCAGTTCCCCAAATGGTCGGCCACGGTGCAAGAGCAGGTGGATGGCTCGCTGAAAATCCGCTTCGGGCCCAACACCTATACTTTTCAGCGCAGCAAGACGGCCTTTGAGGCCCGTTTGCCGAACGACAAGGTGGTTTATACGCTGACCTACGGGAGGGTCACCGCCATCCACGGCAAGGCAGGCAGCGTCAACATCCGCACCACCTTCTCCACCAATACCTACACGATTTTTGGGCCCAACGGAAAGACCCGCTTGCAACTCGAGCCCAGGGGCAAGGCCTACGCCGTGCATCTGCTCGAAGGGGAGCCTGTGGATCAGATCCCCTACCTGGTCCGAGGGTATCGCTTCGAAGATCCCCTCACCGGCGTGGGTATCTACGTCCAGGTTCCCGGCGGGAGGTTGACCCAGAGCCTGGCCTGGAGCGCCTCGGCCATCTACAAGGCGCCCGTCCCCAACCCCGTGCCGGTCGAGGAGGCGCGCGAGCCCGATCCGCTGCAAGCCGCTCCTCCACGCAAGGGCAACTCTCTCAAAGCGGTGATCGGCTCGCCCCAGGAGATCGAGGCGCGCTATCCAGCCGAGGGAGAGGACCACCTGAAGATGCGACCTACTCCTGAGGGGGAGGACCACCTCAAGGCCAACCTGGGCAACCCCGAGGAAGATCCCCTGCAGGTGCGCCAGCACAACAAGCCAGCCGCTCGTTCCAGCGTAAAATCCGCTCCCGATGGTTTTGATCCCCCCCCCACCGGCTTTGATGAAGCCGAGGATGACCTGATCCTTCCGTCCGGCCAGCCCGTTCCCGTCGAACAACAGTGAACCGACTGCTGTTGCTGCTGGCCATCTGGCTGGTGGGGTGCAGCGCCCCCTCCTCGCCCCCGACCACCGCCGGCTCTCCCAGGACCAGAGTTGCTGTCGTGCTGCCGAGCGCCGTCGACGACCTGGCCTGGAGCCAGTCCATGGTGAATTCGCTGAACGCGCTCAAGCAGAAGGACCCGAACCTGGAGGTGGCCATCTCCGACAAGATGGTCAGCGTGGCCGACGCCAACGCCGCCCTGCGCGACTATGCAGATGAAGGCTACGACCTGGTGGTGGCCCACGGTACGCAGTATGGTAATGGTCTGTTCGAGGTGGCGGCCGACTTTCCCGAGGTCAGCTTCGCCTACGGAACCGCCACCGATACCCGGGGAGTCCGCAACGTCTTCGCCTACGACGCCGCCGCCGACCAGGCCGGCTACGTGAACGGCGTGCTGGCTGCCGGGCTGAGCCAGAAAGGCATTCTGGGGGTGGTAGGCCCGGTGGAGGCGGGGGATGCCAAGCTCTACATCGACGGCTTCCAGGCCGGGGCCCAAGCGGCCCGACCGGACGTGAAAGTGCTGGTCGCCTACACGGGCAGCTTCTCGGACACTTCCCAGGCAGCCGAGACGGCCAGCGTTCAGGTGCAGGCCGGGGCCGACGTGCTGACGGGCTCGGCCCAGCAGGTGGCAGGGGCCATCAACGTGGCCCGCGAGAAGAAGCTCTACTGGTTGGGCACCCAGGCTGACCAGGCCTCGCTGGCTCCCGACCAGGTGGTGGTGTGCCAGACCTACGATTGGACCCCGGTGCTCCAAGACATCCTCAACGAGCGCCGCCAGGGCCGCCCCGGGGGCAAGCATTACCGGCTGACCTTCGGCAAAGGTCTGGTGAGCGTCTTTAATCCACAGGTCCCCGTGCCCGAGAAGGTCCGCGCCTCCTACGACAAGGCCCTCAGTGAGCAGAAGTGAGGCGGCTTGCCCTGGAGGGCATCAACAAGCGCTACGGATCCACTCAGGCCCTGCAAGACGTCAGCCTGAGCTTTGAAAGCGGGCAGATCCACGCCCTGCTGGGTGAGAACGGGGCGGGCAAGTCGACCCTGCTCAAAGTGCTCAGCGGCCTGGTGCGCCCCGACAGCGGACGTGTGCTGTCCGGGGGTCAGCCGCTGCACCTGACCTCGCCCACGGGGGCAATTCGCCAGGGTATCGCTACGGTGCACCAGCACTTCATGCTGGTCGATGAGCTGACGGTGGCCCAGAATCTGGCCCTGGCCGGCCCGCGCCGGCATCCCCAGCAGCTGGCGGAAGAGTATTCCCTCAGCCTTCCCTGGAGCACTCCGGTGGCTGAGCTCTCGGTGGGCGAGCGCCAGAAGGTGGAAATCCTGCGAGCCCTGGCTCAGGACGCCTGGCTTCTGTTATTGGACGAACCAACCGCCGTGCTCACCCCGCTTGAGGTCAAGCCGCTCTTTGTCGTTTTGCGCCGGATGGCGGCCCAGGGTCGAGGAGTGGTGTTCGTGAGCCACAAGCTCGGGGAGGTGATGCAGCTGTGCGACCGGGTCAGCGTACTGCGCCAGGGGAAGCTGGTCAGCCACGTCCAGAGCGTCTCCCAGACCACCCCCGGAGAACTGGCCCGGCTGATGGTCGACCGCGAGCTCGATCCGCTGCCGCTCGAGCGCGGTCCGGTTTCGAGCGCCCCCCGGTTGCGGCTGAGCGAGCTGGCCGTGCCCCCACGACTCAAGCGAGTGGATCTTGCCGTGCACCAGGGCGAGATCGTGGGGCTGGCCGGGGTCAGCGGCAACGGCCAGCGTGAGCTGGCCGACGCCCTGGCCGGTCTGATCCCGTTTGAGGGCAGCGCCCGACTCGATGGCCGCGAGCTGGCCGCCATGAGTATCCGCCAGAGACTGGAGGCGGGCCTTGCCTACGTGCCCGAAGACCGCCAGACGACGGCCAGCATCCTTGACTTCAGCCTTTGCGAGAACCTGATCCTGCGCGACTATCCCCGCCCTCCCCTGGCCCGGCGGGGCGTGCTGCAACCGGACGCGGTTCAAAAGCGGGCCCGAAAGCTGCTCGAGGAGTATTGCGTCAAGACTTCCTCGGTGGAGGCGCCCGCCCGTACCCTCTCGGGCGGCAACCTGCAGAAACTGGTGCTGGCGCGCGAGTTGTCTCGCCAACCCCGGCTGCTGGTCGCGGCCCAGCCCACCCGGGGGGTAGATCTGGGAGCTACCCGGGCCATCCATCGCCTGCTGCTCGATGAGCGAGCGTGCGGCACGGCCATCCTGCTGATCTCAGAAGACCTGGATGAGCTGCGCACGCTGTCCGACCGCCTGGCAGTCATGGAAGGGGGGCGCATCGTGGGAATCGTCCCTCCCGACACGCCCCCGGAAGAGATCGGGCTCCTGTTTGCCGGTCAGGCGCGATCGTCCAGCGAACCTTGACCGGAGCAAGAGGGTTCTTTCCTCCTGTTGTGTCCTGGCACACAGCGCCCGGAGGTCGGATGGAGTAGACTGAAGCGGGAGCCGCCAGCCCCAGATTCGAAGACGGGAGGCCTGCCACCGTGTCCGTCACCCACATCTGCGACAGCCCCACCGAGGAGAACCACCACCTGTCCGAGCGCAATCTTGCTCTGGCGCTGGCCCTTCGTGAGGAAAGACAACGCAGCGAGACCCAGATCGCCGCCTATCAGCGCGACCTGTCGGTTCTGTGCCAGGACCTGGAAGAGCTCGAGCAAGAGAAGGGGACGCTGAAGCAGAGCCTGGCCAGGGCCGGCTCGCGGTTGCAGGAGCTGGAAGCCGAGCTGCGCACGGCCCGAGAGCAGGTCGGCCGCAGGAAAGCGGCCCCACCTCCCCCGCCGCCGCTCACGCCGGTGGATCGAATGCTGATCAAAGCCATGAAGCGGATCATCCTGGGTCGAGGCGAGGAGGCCCTGGAAATCTTCGCCACCCTGGCCGGCCATAGCCCGTCCTTTGCCCAGTTCTACCAGAAGGTCTTTCAGAGCTGGGCCATGGTGGGCAGCAGCATGGAGGGCTCGCGCTTTGCCCGTCAGCTGGCCTTCTCGCTGCGCGGCAACGCCCACAAGCGATTCCTGCGCGCTTACTGCGAGGCCCTGGACCAGCTGGCCGGCCTGGCCAATACCTCGGCGACCACGCGCCGCCGCTGGTTGCTCGAGCTGGCCGAGCTGAACGCTGACCAGCCCGCCCGGGCCATCGGTTATCTGCGCAGAGCCCGCCAGGCTTCCTGATCGTGCTACGGTGCGGCTCGCCAGTCTAGATGGCGCCGGCCGAACGCCAGTGACAAAACAGGGACCTGCCCGGGACGATGCTCGGGGGCATCCTGGCCCACAAGCTCGCCTGCTTGCGAGCGCGGCACCACGGCCACCAGGGTGCCGTTGTAGCCCGAGCGGCGCCGGAAGGGCTCCAGGTGGCGCAGCAACTCGGGTGAGCAGCCGCGGCCCCAGGTGGCGGCCACCACGATCAGCTCGTCCGGACCGGCTTCCAGCCCGTCTAACTCGGGAGCATTGACTTCAAGAAGATTCAGAGGGTCCATGGGGCTTGCAGGGCACCCGGCTTCCGCCCACGATAAGGTAATCCTCCTGCCGGCCCAACGAGGTGCAGCCCTCGGGCTTCTGCAGGCGCTCCCAGCGCCCCGCCATCTCACTCTCTTCCTCCTGGCGCTGCTCCCTTTCTTGTTGCTTGAGCCTGACGAAATTGGGGGGATCGGCGAGATATTGCTGGACGCAGTGAACGCGGTCGTCTCCCTCCAGCATGTGCTCGTCGATGAGTTGAAATCGCTTGCGGGCGGTCAGATCCACCGGCTCACCGGGAGTTTCGTATAGCCCGTGCTCGAGTGAGTGGCTCCAGAGCTTGCGATAGGCCTCCAGAGCCCGGCCCCGGTCCTCGCCCGGCTCGAGGCAGCGATGGATCGTCTCCAGTGCCCGCCGGGCGGGCCCGGTGGGATCCACCACTCGATGGCGCTCTTTCTCGTCCAGGAACAGGGTCTCGTAAAGGTCTGCCGTGCGCTCCAGGGGCTCTTCGGGGGGGGTGTTGCGCTCGAGCAGCTCCAGGTCGCTGCGGGCCGCCGAGACGTCGCAGTCCCAGAAGATCCCCTTGCGCTCGAGTGCGGCCAGCCGGTTGAGCAAGGCCTGACGGTCGGTCTGGATCATCGATTCATTGTCGCTTGTGCGGCTGAAAGGCGTCAGGGGATGAAATACATGGGATTGGGCAGCTTGTAGAAGCTCTGGGCGTAGCCGCCCTCGAGATCGCTCATCTGGTCGCCCACGTTCACCAGGATCTCGTAGCCCTGGTCGGTCAACTGGCGGCGCACTCCCGACTTGAAGCCCACGATGGAGGACTCCTTGTAGGCTTCCGGCTTGAGGTAGAGTCCTTCCCAGTCGGAGTAACCCGCGTTGCGCAGATCCTTCTCGGTGGACTCTCGCAGCGCTTCGCCCCGGCCGGTGATGAAGAAGCAGGCCACCTGGCGGCTCTCGGCATAGCGGAAGAGCTCCAGGGTGGAGGGGATGGGCGGGGTCCGGGCGGCGGCCACCCAGGCGTCAAAGCGGGCCTGCTCGAACCCGAAGTCCTCCGAGAGCATCAGAGGATAGTTGGATAACGAAGTCTCGTCGATGTCCAGCACGAGGGCCGGTCGCTTGACCCCGGCCAGGTTGGCCTCCAGGTAGGCCCTGGCCCTGGCATTGATGGTCTCGCACTCGCGGGCATACTCGCCCGAGCTGACCCAGTGCTCGACCTGCTCCTTGACCAGCGTGAGGTTGGGGATGAGCTGGCTGGGGGCCTGGGCCAGCGCAGGAGCCAGCAGCAACAGGGCAATGAGAAAGCGTCGCATGACGGCCAGGGTTCTATCCGGAGCGAAGCTTGTCCTCGGCCTGGTGCGCCAGCTCCTGGACGATCACCTGGAGTGATCGGGCGGAGACCTCTTCGGGGGGCACCGGATCGCCCACCACCAGGGTGACCCGGCTCCACAGGCCGCGAAAGCGGCTCAGGGCGCGCCCACCCTTGCGACTGAAGAAGCTGCCCCACAGCCCGCCCAGGGCCATAGGCACGACGGGAACCCGATTGCGCTCGATGATGCGCTCGACTCCCGGGCGAAACTCGCTCAGCTTGCCGTCGTCGGTCAGCCGGCCCTCGGGGAAGATGCACACCAGCTCGCCCGCCGCCAGCTCCTCGCTGATACGCTCGAAGGCGCGCTCGAGCACCTCCGGGTCGCGTTTGGCGGAGGCGATCGGAATGACCTTAGCGTCCCGAAAGATGGCCCGGAGAAACGGCATGCGGGCGTAGCTCAGGTCCATCACGAAACGCACGGGACGGCGCACGTCGGCGGCGATCAAGAACCAGTCGATAAAGGTGACGTGGTTGCACACCAGCACGGCCGGGCCTTCGCGGGGGATCTTTCCCACGCTGTAGCACTTTAGCCGATAGATCAGGTGGGCCAGCAGATAGACGCAAAAGCGCAGGAAGAACTCCGGCAAGAGGGTGTAGATGTAGGCAGCCACCAGGGCGTTAAGGATGCCCAGCAGCAAGAAAATCTGGGGAATGGTGAACTGGAGGTGGAGCAAAGCCATCACCACCAGGGTCTGGGTCACCATGAAGGCGGCGTTGACGATGTTGTTGGCCGCGATGACCCGGGAGCGATGGCTGTCGGCCGAGCGTTGCTGCATCAGGGTGTAGAGCGGCACGATGAAGAGCCCCGAGAAGAGGGACAGACCGAACAGGTCCACCATGATGCGCCAGCAAGCCGGCAGGGCCAGGAACTGCTCCAGGCTGACCAGCTGGTCGGAGCCGGCCAGGCCGGCGGTGGGGGCGCCGGCGAAGAAGAGGTCCACGCCGAAGACGGTCATGCCGATGGAGCCGAAGGGCACCAGCCCCAGCTCGAGCCGGTCGAAGCTGACCTTCTCGCACAGGATCGAGCCGATCCCCACCCCCACCGAAAAGATGGTGAGAAACAGCGTGACCACGTGCTCCTCGGCGTGGAGGGTGTCCTTGCCGTAGCTGGGGAAGAGGGCCAGGAAGACCGAGCCATAAAGCCAGAACCAGCTATTGCCCAGGATGGAGAGCCAGATGGCCCGCTGGGGATAGACGAAGGCCAGGATGCGCACGGTGGGCGGGACGGGATTGAGCTCCACCGCAAGGTCAGGCACGGCTGGAACGGTGGCGCCCAGGAAGTGGCTGGCCAACCGACCCAGCAGGGCAATCCCCAGCAGGGCCAGGCTGACCACGACGGGGCCCTGAGCCAGGGCGATCAGCACGCCTCCCAGCAGGGTCCCGGTGAGGATGGCCAGATTGGTGGCCATCTCGACCAGCGCGTTGGCACCCACCAGGCGCGCCTCGTGGCCAACCAGCTGAGGCAGGATGCTGTATTTGATGGGGCCGAAGAACGTGGAGTGGGCTCCCATCAGGAAGATGGTCACCAGCAACAGCACGATACCGGCCTGATTGCCCTGCCCCGCCAACAGGAACCCCATGGTGGCCAGCCCCATCAGACCGATCTCGATGGTCTTGATCCAGCGCACCAGGAAGGCCTTGTCATACTTGTCGGCCAGCTGGCCGGCGGTGGCCGAGAAGAGGAAGTAGGGCAGGATGAAGATCCCGCTCGACAGCACCGCCATCATCTGGTGGTCGAGGCCGAGCACGCTGACCGAGCGGTAGGTGATCCAGATGACCAGAGCGTTCTTGAGAAAGCTGTCGTTGAAGGCTCCAAGGAACTGGGTCCAGAACAGGGGCCAGAACTTGCGTTCGATCAGCAGAGCGAGCTGTTGCACGAGGGCTACCTTCGACCTGCCCCCTCTTTCAGTTTTTTTTCAGTCTTTCAACGCATGATATCGCCGTATGATCACGCCTCTGAGCCCAAACGCCAACTTCTGGCGCCAGCGCCCCGCCCGGGCCAGCGGTAACAGCTCCCAAGGTGCGGAGCTGGGCTCGGCCACCCGCCTGCTGGTTCACACCGCCGACCTGAAGAAGGATCAGCAGGACTACCGGCCGGTGGCCTTCAAAGCCGGTCCGCGGGGTGAGCTCTACGTGGCCTACCAGTCGCGCCAGGCCACCTATCTGTCCCGGGTGGAGCCGGACGGCTCCATCGCCTGGGAGTCGCCCACCCCCTTCGCCTCGATCTCCAGCTTGACGGTCAGCCCCGACGGGGGCAGCCTGCTGCTCAAGAGCCACGATGGCCTGGTCTGTTTTGGCGGCGACGGCCAGGTGCGCTCCCAACTGGCCTTCCCCAAGAAGGTTTACTCGCAAGCCTGCCAGGATGGCTCCGGGCGTCTCTACCTGGTGGCCGAGGGCAAGCTCGAGGCCTACGACGCGGCCGGCAAGCCGGTAGCGCAGTTTTCCCCCGAGCGTGCTCAACCCCCCGTGGCCACCCCGGAAGGCGGGGTGATGCTCCGGGCCGGCAACGAGCTGGTGCGCATCGCTCCGGGGGGTCAGGAGAGCGGGCGCCTCAAGCTAGAAGCTCGCCCGGCCGAAGGCAAGGTCTCCTACTACCATGGTCGGTTCTGGCCCCTGGAGGGGGGTGAGGTGCTGGTCGAGGAGGTCACCAACATCGAGATCCGTGGCCCCCACGCCTATCGTTTTCGCGCAGGCATGGGCTTCGGGCCCGGCATGGACCCGGATCACTTCGCTCCCCAGTACGTCAGCAGGTCGTGTCTACAGCGCCTCGCGGCTGACGGATCCAAGCGCTGGGAGAGCGAAAGCCTGGGAGAGAGCCCCAACCTGTACGTGACCCCGAAAGGGACAGTCTTCTGGAACATGGGGGGCGGCAAGATCGTGCGTCTTTGCGCCGAGGGCCGCGAGGTGCTCGAGTTCGGTCCCAGGGCCAGCGTGCAGGGCCGGCTGGTGCGCCACGAGGGGGCCGTCACTCGGCTGGGCGATCCGCCCCGGCGCATCCAGCTACCGGCCAACGACTTCGAGCTGCGCGGCGAGACTCCCGATGGGCGCTTGCTCTTCGAGGACCGCGAGCGACGCGAGCTCTACGGCTATGATGGCGAAAGGGGTTTCGTGCGCCTGACCGATCGGCATCTGGAATACACCGCCCGCCTGCCTGCCAGCGAGCCTCTGCCGGCCGGCCGTGTCGAGAGCCGGGACGGCTACGTGGTGGTCAACGGCGTGCGGGTTCCGGTTCGCGACTGATCCACCCTTCCGCCAACGACCAGCAGGACCGGCCAGGCCGGGGGAACTTTTACATGCCAGAAACGCTTTCAGGTTTCTTTCAGGGTAGGGTAGCCGCGACACCTACCGTCTGGAGCCACCATCGCAATGCACGTCGCCGCCGCCCCCGCCCCCATCCTTCCGCGCCAACTGGCAACGCCCCAGCCTTCGCCTTCGAGCCAGGAGGAAGAGCCCCCGGCTCCTCCCAGCCTGAAGGATCGCTTCTCCTCTGCGGTGGGTGACGGGCTCAATGCGCTGGCCTACACCCACAAAGCGCTGCCAAACTTTATTTATCCCAGCGTGTTCGGCACCGCGGCCGAGAAAGCTCAGATCTGGCAGACGCTGGACTCGCTTCCCATGTACGACGCCGTCCGGCCGATCTCCATCTCGGTGCGCGAGAGCCTGGGCTCGAGCAATCTGCTGGGGGTCACCCGGCCCGCCATCAACTCCATCGAGCTCAACCGCACCGGCATCGGCATGACCAACCCCGAGAACTTCCGTTACACCCTCATTCATGAGATCGGCCACACGCGAGACTACGAGGGCGGGGTCGTCAGCGTGATCACTGGCGGACACTCCTCCAGTGATCCCTTCGGCGCTCCCCCCTATGTTTCGCGCTACGCCGGCACCCTCAAGCAGGAAGATTTCGCCGAGACCTACGCTGAGTATCGCCTGAACCCCGCCCGCTTGCGCCACGTGAGCGAAGAGAAGATGGATGCCATGGAGCGGCTGGACCGGCCCAACTTCATGCAGGCCTTCGTCGACCGCGAGGAGTTCCGCGAGACCGGCAAGCTCATTGCCCGCGGACTGGAGGTGCCCTACCTGCGCTGGGGTCTGGGCCTGATGACCCAGGTGGCGGCCTACAGCCTGGCGGCCAGCGGGGTGGGCGAAGTGATCAGCGGAGTGTCCAACAAGGACACGATGCGCGCAGTCAGCGGTGGGACCCAACTGGCCGCCGGGGCCAGCTTGATGTTCTCCTACAAGCACCCGGTGCTGGGGTTCGTCGCCCTGGGGGCTCTGGGAGCCCACCGAGGCCTGGAGATCGCCCGGGAGAAGGGGGCCCGCCAGACGGCCTCCTACGCTGCCCTGGCCGGTGGCGCGCTGGGGGGCATGGTGGGCGGCATTGCTGCCCCGCTGGGCCTGACCATGCTCGGCTACCAGGCGGCTGGCCCTATCGGCGGCGCGGTCGGCCTGGTGGTGGGTGGAGTGCTGGGCAATCGCCTGGGTGCCGCCGCCGGGGCTCACGCCGGATTAGCCCTGGCTGGCTAATTTAACTGGGACCGGTCGGCTGAGGGAGGTAATCGGAAGGCTTGAGGCTCACCGAGGCCTTCATCAAAGTGGGCTGGCAGGGATTGTCCACTTCCAGGGCGGCGGAAATGCTCTGGCAGATGCGCACCCCGATCTGCGAGACGGGCAGGTCATTCTCGTCGCGGCCAAAAGGCTCTTCGATCTCCTCACCGATGTACTCGATGCCGGCCATGATATAGAAGGTGACCATCACGATGGGGACGGTCCACCAGTGGTAATCGTGGACCAGACCCAGCGGCAGGGTGACCACGTAGAGCAAGATGATGCGCCGTAAGTGCAGGGTGTAGGCCAGGGGGATGGGCGTATTCTTGATGCGCTCGAGCCCCCCCACCAGATCGCCCACCGGCTTGAGCCCCGTCTCCACGATCTGCAACTCGTGCCCATCCAGACGACCTTTATCGCGCAGCACCTTGGCCAGGTCGGCCAAACGGTACATCAGGAAAATTGGTTTGTGAGGCGAGTGCAGGTAAGCCACCCGATAGTCGGGGGGTACCAGGGTGGAGCTGTACTCGTGATTCCGGTCGCGCAGGTGCTCTTTGATGCTCCAAACGTAGGCGCAGAGCCACTCGGCCAGACGGTGGCGCTCATCCAACCCCAGGTCGGCGAGGGCACGCAGCTTGATAGCGACGTAGCGCCCACTGTCGTTCAGATTTCCGAGCAACTTGCGAGCTTCCCACCAGCGCTCATAGGCCGAATTGGTGCGAAAGACGAGCAATAAGCTGATGACGAAGCCCAGCAAGCCGTGCAATGTCAGCGGGAGCTCGATGTCCCACAAGTCGAAGTGGAAGTCACCCAGGCACAGAATGGCCGCATAAGTTCCCAGCACCACCAGGCTGAGGGCCATTCCGGGCGGGAACTTATAACCTTTGGAAAGGAGCAGGAAAAACCAGTTCCCCCGTGACTCCTGGGTCAGAGACGCGCTGGACATGGCCTTGCCATTTTGCATTTAAAGGCAGGACCCTGCCTGAGAGGGATCAGGTGGGCCCTGCTCTGAGCTCGCGCGACGGCGAGCGGAAAGCAGTGGGCCTTCCGATTGCCCCCAGAGGGGATTCTTCATCCCACTTCGGAGTCGCCGTACGCCGCTCGCGCTTCTTGTGAAGGAGGGCGTATTCGCGCGGCCGAAACCCCGCTCGTGCCATCGCCCTCAGCAGAGCCGCCCGCGGCCCTGAAGCCCTCTCGCCACACCGTTCTGCTGCTTCTGCTCAAAATGCAGCTGGCCTACATCATTCTGGCGCTGCTCTGGGGTTTTTTCAGGAGTATCCCCTGGTGGAAGGCCCTGCACTGGAATCTGGGGCTGGTGGGTGGAGCGGCGCTGGGGCTGGGGCTGGCCGCTCTCAGCCATGAGCTCTTCGGTCGACTCGCCGAGCGCTTTGAGTCCGTGCGCTGGTTGCGCGAGGAGTGCATGGGCCCCATCGCCCGGGTGCTCTCGCCCGGTGGCAAACTGTTGGTGGCGCTGGCCTCCGGCTTCGGTGAGGAGGTTTTGTTCCGGGGGATCCTGCTGACCGAGCTGGGCCTGATACCCTCAAGCCTGCTCTTCGCCCTCCTCCACCTGGGCGACCGCCGCATGGTCTGGATGGCTGGCTGGGCCTTCTTGACGGCCTTACTGATGGGAGGACTGGTATTGCTCACCGGTAACCTGGCCCTGGCGGTGGTGATCCACTTCTGCAACAATTACGCTTCGTTCTGGTTACTCCACAAGACAGGAGCCCGCTCTTGAAGTCGATCACTCGTCATCTCTGGTTCGAGACGCCCGAGCGACGGAACTATCTCAACATCACCTCTCAAGTGCAGGAAGTTCTGGAGGAGAGTGGCATCCAGGAGGGGCTCTGCCTGGTCAACGCCATGCATATCACAGCCAGCGTCTACATCAATGACGACGAGCCGGGCCTGATTCAAGACTACGACGACTGGCTCGAGCAACTCGCGCCCCACGCTCCCACTGCAAAATACCGCCACAACCGAACCGGCGAGGACAACGCTGACGCCCACCTCAAGCGCCAGATCATGGGCCGCGAGGTGGTGGTGGCGGTAACCGCTGGAAGGCTGGACTTCGGGCCCTGGGAGCAGATCTTCTACGCCGAGTTCGACGGCCGACGGAGAAAAAGGGTTCTGGTCAAGATCATCGGTGAGTGATGGGCAAGATCTTGACCTTCGTAGGGCAGTTCCTGGAACGAGACGGCTGGCCTTATGAGATGGAGGAAGGGGCGCTGCGGCTGCGTTACTCGGGCAAGCACGGCTACTATTCCGTCTCGGTCGAGGAGCGATTGGAGGAGCGGCGCGGCTACCAGGTGGTCATCGACAGCTTCTGTCCCGTCAACATCCCTCCCGAGCGTCGCCTGGTGGCTGTCGAGTTCCTGGGTCGGGCCAATTTTTCCGTCTCGCTGGGCCAGTTCGAGTTGATCTCCGAGCGCGGTGAGATTCGCTACCGCACCAGCCTGGACGTGTTCGACGGGGAGCTGAGCGACAATCTGTTTCGTCCCCTGCTCTACACCAACATCCACCGCATGGACTTCTTCCTCCCGGGCCTTCTGGCCGTTCTTTACGGCCGTACCACCCCCCGGGAGGCGATGGATATCCTGGCCGCTGGAGGCACCCTCTGACCGATCTGTTGCAGCCAATCGCCGAGCTGCTGCAAGCCGACCGCTGGGATTTCGACGTCAGCGAGGAGGGTTTGAGCGTCCCCCTGCAGAGTAAGGACCTCAAGTGGACCCTGGCCATCTCGCAATGCGGCCCGACCCGACTGCGCAGTGTGGCTCTCTGTCCGGTGCAGGCCCGCCGCCGGCCCGACATGGCCGGGTTTCTCAATCGGCTCAATGTGCGCCTCGACCTGGGCTGCTTCGAGCTGGACTACCTGCACGGCGACATCCGACTGCGCACATGCCTCGAGCTCGGTCAGGCCGAGCCTGCGACCGATCTTCTCCGCCCTTTGCTGATCACAGCTCCACGCATTCTGGAGCTGGCTCTGCCTGCCCTGATCCGGGTCTGCGAAGGAGGATCCGCGGAGTTGCCCCAGTTGCCCATGCCTGAGCCCACCCGCCGCAAATCGCCCGCCCAGGAGCAGTTGTCAGCCTTTCTGCGCGCAGCCGGCCAGAATCCCACCCGGCGTGAGGAGAAGCAGATCCTGCACGTGGTGGGCGAGCGCGCCCGCTGGCGCTGCGAGGTGGCCATGCATGGCAGCATCTGCCGATTTCTCAGCCGGGCCCCGATCGCCATCCCCCCCCGCTCCCAGGCGCCGGTGCTTGAGTTTCTGACACGCACCAACTCCAACCTCAGTCTGGGGAGCTTCCAGCTCGAGCGCTCGGAGGTTCGCTATCGCACCGCCTTCGACGCCGGCCCGACCGGTCTGCTGCCTGAGTCGGTACTGAGTCCGCTGCTCGAGGTCAGTTTGACGGCCCTGGACCACTGGCTCCCGGGCTTTCTCAGTGTCATGTATGGCAAGGAGACCCCCCTGGTGGCCAGCAGGCGTCTGGCTGGCGCTGCTGGCTGAAAGCCTGCAACAAAGGAGAAAGGCCAAGCTTGGAAAAACCTCTGGCCGGTTCTGGTCGAGTTTCCAGGAGGTTGACGTGAGCGATAAGGTCGATCTGGCAGTCATAGGCGGTGGCCCCGGGGGTTACGTGGCGGCAATTCGGGCCGCCCAGCTGGGGATGACGGTGGCCCTGGTGGAAAAGGACTCCTTCCTGGGCGGTACCTGTCTGCACCGCGGCTGTATCCCCACCAAGGCGCTGCTCCACTATGCCCATATGTATGGGGAAATGAAGCGATCGGCTGAGTACGGAGTGCTGATCGACAACCTGCGCCTGGACGTTGGCAAGATGCAGGCCAAGAAGAACGACGCTGTTTCCAGGCTGGCCCGCGGCATTGACGGCCTGATCAAGAAAAATCGCATTCGCTCTCTGACTGGCACCGGCCGGCTCATCAAACCCGGTCTGCTGGAGGTGGATGGGACGCCGCTCGAGGCCACCACCATCGTGCTGGCCACCGGCTCTTCTCCCATCGTGTTGCCCGGAGTGACGGTGGATGGGGTGAAAGTGCTCACCTCCGACGAGATCCTCAAGCTCGACCGGATACCATCATCCATGCTGGTGATCGGGGCCGGGGCCGTGGGTCTCGAGTTTGCCTCCATCTACAATCGCTTCGGCACCAGGGTGGAGGTCATCGAGATGCTGCCCCGGGCGCTGCCGGCCGAGGATGAGGAAATCTCGGCCGAGCTCACCAGGTCCTTCGCCAGGCAGGGAATACCCATCCGTACCTCCACCAAAGTGGAGAGCATCGCCACCACGGCCGAGGGAGCCCGGCTCACTCTGGACAGCAAGCAGACCCTCGAGGCCGAGATCCTCCTGCTGTCGGTGGGCCGTTTCCCCAACACGGCCGGCCTGGCCGAGTTGGGCATCGAGCTTGACGGCCGGCGGGTCAAAGTGGACGAATTCGGTCGCACCAACCTGCCTGGTGTCTACGCCGTCGGCGACCTCACCCCGGGCCCTCAGCTGGCCCACGTAGCCTCGGCCGAGGGAATTCTGGCGGTGGAGCACGCCGCCGGGCATGCCGTGCGCCCCATCGACTACAGCAAGATTCCGGGGGCCACCTATACCCATCCCGAGGTGGCCAGCGTGGGTCTGACCGAGCGCGAAGCCCGCGAGAAAGGCTATGAGGTCAAGGTGGGTCGCTTCCCCTGGGCCGCTCTCGGCAAAGCAGCCATCATCGGCGAGACCGAGGGGCTGGTCAAGGTCGTGGCCGAGGCAAAATATGGCGAGTTGCTCGGTGTGCACATCATGGGCCCCTCCGCCACCGACCTGATCGCCGAAGCTTGCGTGGCCTTGCAGTGCGAGGCCACGGTGGAGGAGCTCTACCGCACCATCCACGCTCATCCGACCCTGCCAGAGGCGATCATGGAGGCCGCTCACGGCGTCTTCGGCAATCCCATCCACTACATTCCGCCTCCCGTGCGCAAGAAGGAGCCGGTGCCGGCATGACCGAGCTGGAGCTGTACCGCTGGATGGCGCTCAATCGGGCCGTGGAAGAGCGGCTGGTGAGCTTTTACCGCCAGAACAAAGTGGTGGGCGGAGTCTACCGCAGCCTGGGCCAGGAGGCCATCTCAGTAGGCACGGCCGCAGCCCTCGAGCCCCAGGACGTTGTAGCGCCTCTGATCCGCAACGCGGGCGTCTTCCTGATGCGCGGCTACCGCCCGCGCGATCTCTTCATGCAGTATATGGCCAAAGCCGGTTCCCCTACCGGAGGGCGCGACTGCAATACCCACTTCGGAGACGTGAGCAAGGGGGTGATCGCCCCCATTTCGATGCTGGGAGCCATGATTCCGGTCTGCGCAGGCATCGCCTGGGCCGGTCGCGAGCAGGGCAAGAACCTGGTGGCCATGACCTACATCGGGGATGGGGGCACCTCTACCGGGGACTTTCACGAGGGCATGAACCTCGCTGCGGTCTGGAAGCTACCGCTGGTGGTGATCGGCGAGCACAATCAGTACGCCTACTCCACCCCCACCAGAGATCAGATGGCCATCACCGACCTGGCCGAGCGCGCCCGTGCCTATGGCATTCAAGCCGAGACCGTGGATGGAAACGACGTGCTGGTCGTTCTGGAGGCCGCCCGACGGGCCGTGCAGCACGCCCGCAGCGGCCAGGGGCCCTACTTTCTCGAGTGCAAGACCATGCGCATGCGCGGCCATGCCGAGCACGACGATGCGCGCTACGTGCCGCCGGCGCTTTTTGAGGAATGGCGGGGCAAAGACCCGCTCGACCGTCTGCGCCAGCGGCTCGTCGAGCGGCAGGCCCAACTCGAGAGAATCGACCAGGAGGTCGACCGCGAGGTGGAGGCCGAGGCCCGCCTGGCCGAGGAGAGCCCGATGCCCGACCCCAGCTTTGCCTTCGGGAGGGTCTTCGCGTGAGCCTGACGACCGAAAAACCACACCTGGGACAGGCCGAGCCCACCGCGGGGCGGGGCCCGACCTATCTCGAGGCCATCCGTCAGGCGCTGCTCGAAGAGATGCAGCAAGACCCCAGCGTCTACCTGATCGGCCAGGACATCGGCCATTTCGGCGGCGCCTTCAAGGTGACCCAGGGCTTGCAAGAGCTGTTCGGGGAGAATCGGGTGAAGGACACCCCCATCTCGGAGTCGGGCATGATCGGGGCCGCCATCGGGGCTTCCATGCTGGGCCTCAAGGTGGTGGTGGAGATGCAGTTCATCGACTTCATCGCCTGCGGCTACAACCAGCTGGTCAACTTTGCGGCCCTGTGCCGCTATCGCTGGGGCCAGGGCGTGAGCATCGTGGTGCGCGGTCCGTGCGGGGCAGGGGTGAGCGGAAGCGCCTTCCATTCGCAATGCCCCGAAGCCCATTTCATGCCTACTCCGGGGCTGAAGATCGCCTTCCCGGCCACCGCCGAGGACGCCCGCGGCCTGCTCAAAGCCGCTATCCGCGATCCAGACCCGGTGCTCTTTCTGGAGCACAAATTCCTGTATCGACGCATTCGCGGGGAAATGCCCGCGGGGGATGGTCTGGTGCCCCTGGGCCAGGCGGCCGTGCGTCGGCGCGGGACCGATCTGACCATCATCACTTACGGGGCCACCGTGCATACGGCCCTGGAGGCGGCCGAGACCCTGGCCGGAGTGGGGTATGCCCTGGAAGTGGTGGATCTGCGCACCCTGGTGCCGTTGGACGAAGAGACCATGCTCGACAGCGTCCGCCGCAACAACAAAGTCATCTTGCTGCACGAGACGTGCAGGAACCTGGGACCGGGCGCCGAGCTCTCGGCGCGCATCGCCGAGAAAGCCTTCGAGTATCTCGACGGGCCGATCGTGCGGGTGACTGCCCCCGACTCCCCCACCCCCTACAGCCCACCTCTGGAGAAGGCCTGGTTGCCTGGTGTCGAGCAGCTGCTTAGCGCTGCGCGCGGCCTTCTTCAATACTGAAAGGAACGCCATGACCGACGTCTACATGCCCCAGATGGGTGAAAGCATCGCCGAGGGAACTATCGTCAAGTGGTTCAAAGAGGTCGGCCAGCCCGTGAAGAAGGACGAGCCTCTCTTTGAAATGTCCACCGACAAAGTGGATGCAGAGATCCCCTCTCCGGTCGAAGGCGTGCTGCTCGAGATCCTGGCCGGCCCCGGGGTCACGGTGGAGGTCGGTAAGAAAGTGGGGCGCATTGGCGCGGCCGGAGCGGCTCCGGTGGGCGCGCCTGCGCAGGTCCCTGTGGCCGCGGCAGTGGCCACCCCGGCCCGCGAGATGGTGGCTGCCCGCTCGGGCGGGAACTCGGGCGCGATCCCCTCGGTCGAGGAGCTGCGTCGCGTGCGTTCCTCGCCGCTGGTGCGCAAGATTGCCGCCGAGCACGGGGTGGATCTGGCCCGGGTAGGTCCGGGCAGCGGGGTTTCGGGACGGGTCACCAAGCAGGACATCCTGACCTTCCTCGAGCGCAAGCCCGAAGTTCCCCCGGCGGCGGCCGCCGTGCAGTCGGTGCCGGCTCGCTACCTGCACACTCCCCTGCCGGGCCAGCGATCGGAGCCTTTCTCGCCCATGCGCGAGAAGATCGCCGAGCACATGGTGATGAGCCAGGCGATCTCGGCACACGTGTGCACCTTCTTCGAAGTGGACATGACCCGGGTGGCGCGCCTTCGCTCCAAGCACAAAGCCGCCTACGAGAGCAAGGGGGTCAAGCTGACCTACACCCCCTTCGTCATGAAGGCGGTGGTGGACGCCCTGAACGAGTTCCCTCTCCTGAACAGCTCGGTGGTGGACAAGAGGATCTACTACCACCCCAGCATTAACCTGGGAATGGCGGTGGCGCTGGACTGGGGCTTGATCGTCCCGGTCGTGCACCGCGCCGAGGAAAAGTCGCTGCTTGGCCTGACCCGCGCCCTGGCCGACCTGGCCGAGCGAGCTCGACTCAAGAAGCTGGCACCCGAGGAGGTGCAGGGTGGCACCTTCACCATCACCAACCCGGGTATCTACGGGAGCCTGGTCGGAACGCCCGTCATCAACCAGCCTCAGGTGGCCATTCTGGGCATGGGGGCGGTCACGAAGAGGCCCGTAGTCACCGAGGAGGACGCCATCGCCATTCGGCACATGGTCTCCATGGCCCTCAGCTTCGACCACAGAATCATCGACGGCGCCACGGCCGACCGCTTCATGAGCCGGGTCAAGGCCACGCTGCAGGAGTTCCCCGAGTCAGCGATGTGATCGTCCGTCGTCTCGGGCTGATCGGCTATGAGGCCGGTCAGCAGTTGCTCTCGCAACTGGTCGAGCAACGCAAGCAGGGCCTGATTCGAGACACTCTGCTCTTGCTGCGCCATCCGCCCACCATTACGGTAGGCTCCCGGGGGCAACTCGAGGACTTGCTTGTGTCCCGTGAAGAGCTCAATCGCCGGGGAGTGGAGCTGCATGCCAGCAACCGGGGGGGCCAGCTGACCTATCACGGTCCGCAGCAACTCGTCGGCTACTGCATCTTCGACCTTGCCGCCGGGGACCGGGCCGACATGCATCGCTACCTGCGCGACCTCGAGCAAGTCGTGCTCGACCTCCTGGCCACCTACGAGCTCGCCGGCGAGCGGGTAAGCGGCCGCACCGGCATCTGGGTCCGGGGCCAGAAAATCTGTGCTCTGGGCGTGCGGGTCAGCCGCTGGGTCACCTCCCACGGACTGGCCCTGAATGTGGGCGACGATCTGTCCGGCTTCAAGCTGATCGTGCCGTGCGGGATCCGCGACGCCGGCGTCACCTCGCTGGCCAGGGAACTGGCCCGCACTCCCCCGATGGAGGAAGTGGAGCAGCGCCTCGAGGACGCGTTTCGGGTCCGCTTTGAGGAGCACTAAACGGCTTCAGGCCAGCGGCCCAGAGGTCTCAGAGGAAGACCTCCGCCGTTGACCCATTGCCGATAAGGAACTGGTCGCTCAAAACGCCTCAACGGCTCCCTTTGCTTGAGACGACGCAGGAGCTCCTCCATTCCCGGGCGAGCCAGGATGGTGCGGGATTTGACGCCACGCTCGGCCAGGTCACGCAGGGCTGTTCGCACGATGGGCTCCTGGGCAGTTCTGACGGCAAGCTCTCGAGCCGATTCGCTCCACAGGTGTCGCGCCAGGGCCCAGTAGTGCTGAGCATATTCCTGGCGATCGGGCGGGCCGGGTTGGGGCGCGCTGGGGGGTGGAATTGGGCGCTTGAACCCGGCAGTTACGTAGGGGCTCAGCATCATTCCTCGGAGCAACAAGATTGCGGCCTTCTCGATCTGACCCCGGTCGAAGTGAATGGCTGCGCGATTCAAGAGCCCGAGTGGCTCGTCGCCCAGTAGATGATAGTGCTCAAGTGCTTCCTCGAGACGCCCAGCGCCGTGCACGGCCAGTGCAAGCGCGACCTGTCCTTCCCTGCATGGGGTCTTTTCCTGGCATGCCCGAAAGGCTTGGAGCGCCTCCTCAGGGCGGCCGAGATGGATTCGCAATAAGCCGAGGTTGTAGAGTGATAGCCAGTAGGGCCGTGCCTTCTCTTCGCTGGGCTCCAAGCGTCTGCGCCTGTGCGGGAGCTGATGGAAAGCGAGCTGGCTGGCCTCGAGGTAGCATTGTTCGGCCGCCTCGAACTGTTGCAGATACACGAAGCCGTTGCCGGCTTCGATCAGCTGGTCGGGGCTCGATCCCTGGGACTGTCTGACTTCGTCAAGCAGCGACAGTGCATCGGTGTGGTTGCCACAGGCCAGTTCCTGGAAGGCCAGATTGCAGGTCTCTGTCTCGCATCGCTTCGCTCCGAAACGAGCTTCCAGGGCCCTCAGCTCGAGCCGGGCCAGCCGAAGCACCTGGGGGTCGTCCTCCCTATCCAGGAGATCAGTCAGTTTGGAGGCGACTTGCTTGATTCGATGGAGCCGCTCGAGCCTGCCCGGCTTGTTGCGCTCCTCGTTTGTCGAGCCAACCAACTCGAATGCCTGGCGGCGAAGCCGCTTCCAGTCGATGACGACCTGGGGATAGCGGAGCTCGAGCTGAGTCTTGAGGCCCTCCCAGCCTGACTGGCTGAGGCTACGATGAAGTGCGGCTCGGTCCTGGAAGTCGAGCACCCGCCTCTGCCGTGGCCGGCCCGCGCCATCGCGGTAGGAATGCAGCAACACGATCTTTTTCCCTTTCTGCACCAGGAACACAGGTCTCTCCTCATCTGGTCAGACTTTGCAGCGAGTCGCCTTTGAAATCCGCTGGATTACCGCACGTGCAGCCTTCAGCGTTCAGCGTTCAGCGTTCTCCAGGTTGGGCCAGCCAGTGCGACGAGCCAGCCGGTCAGTGACCAGTACCGCCTCGCTTGCCACGAATCCGCCGTCCCGGAGGGGGAAGGTTGTTCGGACTGTCCTCAGGAAACTTGTAGTTCTAAATTTGCTTATTTAGAACTACAAAAGATTCGAGCAACATTCCGACATTACCTCCCCGATGTGCGGGGCTGGGCGGGCAGGGCAGGTTGGGCAGGTTGGGCGGGTTGGGCGGGTTGGGCGGGTTGGGCGGGTTGGGCGCGGCCGCGTCTGTGTCTCTCTCACGAGGTCGGGTGGCTCCGTGGGTGAGCCTCGGAGACGGCGTTGCGGAGAGGTTCTCAGGAGGTGAATCAGGCAGGACTTAACGCACTTACGCGAGCAGGGACTTGCGCAGGCGGTCTAGCTGGGTGGGGCTGAGGTCGGGGTGCAGGGGCAGGTAGATGGTTTCGGCCAGCATCCGATGGGCCTGGTGGGCCGGCTGCCCGCCTTCGCGCGAGGGGACCACCACGAGACTGCTGCCCGGCGTAGCGTCAAAGCCTGCCTGGCGAAGGGCCGTGAGCCGCTCGCGGGCCAGAACCGGCACAACCCAGTGATGGTGCACGCTCGCCCCGCGCCCGGGCCAGCTCAGCCTGGGCGGCAAGCTCGCCAGAAAGCCGGCTCGAAAGCGGCGTCGGCATTCGAGTCGGATGGGGTCGAAGGCGGCCAGTCGACGGGCCAGGAACTCGAGCAGGGCCGGGCTGGGGCGGCGCCGGATGGACTCGAGCAGATGGTTGGCTGGAAAGCTGCGGGTGGTCTGGCGCAGCACCTGATCATAGTCCAGGCCCAGGAGAGCGCACAGGGCGACGAAGCCATCCAGGCAAACAGAACGACCCAGGAGCTGCAGAACCAGAACCTTCAGGGCCCGCCGCCCCAACTCCAGATCGGACTGGGCTGGCCAGCGCGACTCGATCGCTCGCACACAGAGAGGCGGAGCGCCTCGACTAAATCCTCAGCTCGAAGGTCGAAGCGATGCCGGGGAACCAATTCAGGCTGGCTTGCGGGTGCGGGCGGCCAGAACCTCGCCCAGATAGCTCCAGGCCTTGCCGGGCTCGCCCTCCACCGTGGTGGAGTACTTCTTGGCCAGGTCGACCTCGCGCTTGCCCATCAGGGCCATCGGCTGGGTGAGCGCCACCCGGAAAACGCGGACCGAACGGTCATCTCCCACCGCTGCCAGGATGCCCGAGTCGGGCGAGAAAGAGAGGTAGCGGCACTGCTGCCACGAGCCGAGATCGGCCACCTCCCGCGTCTCTGGCATGCTGAACAGGCGAATGCGCTTGTCTCGCTCACCCGCAGCCAGGATCTGCCCGTTGGGAGCAAAGGCCATGGTCCACGCTTCTCTCTTACAGATCGCGTCCTGCCCGTTTCCCTTGACCGGCCAGAGGACGGCATGGTCGGCACCGGTGGCGGCCAGGAACTCCCCGTCGGCGGAATAAACCGGGGAGGGGAAGTTGAGGTAGGTGGGCGGCAGGTCGCGAATCTGGCGTCCAGTGGCCATTTCATAGATGGCAACGCGCATCTGGGACTCCTTGTCCTCCTGAGCCTTCAAAAGGACCAGGGCGACCGTGTCGTGGGTGGGCGAGTAGACCGGGGTGGCCATATCCACACCCTTGCCCATACGGACTTCGCATACCTGACGACGGGTAGGAGGATCGAAGATCTGCAGGGGCGAGTTCTCGCGCTTCACCAGCAGGAACTTGCCGTCCAGCGACAATGAGACGTGGGTGACCGCCTCGCCGCCGGTGCGGCGCTCGAGGAAGTGCAGCATCTGCCCGGTCTCCACATCCCAGATGCGCACCGAGGCGTCCTTACCACCCGAGATCAAGAGCTTGCCGTCGGCCGTGAATGCACAACTGGTCACCAGATCATCGTGACCGGTCAGGGTGTGGCGGATTTCGCCGGACAAAGGCTCGATCAGCCGGATCTTATCATCGGAGAACCAGCAGGCGATCACCGAGTCGGCCGGCGAGCTGAGGATGGCCGGGGAGGTGCCTTCACTCCACTCCCAGCGGAATTTGGAGACCAGATCGCCGGTGTGCAGGTTCCAGACGCGGATAGCGTCCTGAGAGCTGGTGGTGCAGAACTTGAAGTCGGGAGAGACGGTACGCGATTCCACAGGCACGGGAGCGGTGGGTTGGATGCGTTGCATGGTGCGCTCGTCGGGGGCGTGCCAGACGTTGATGTCTCCGCCCGCGTCAATGGTCACCAGGTTCTGCCCGTCGGTCGAGAAGATCAAGCTCACGCCTTTGCCTCGATGGGAAAGGCTGCCCACCTGGACCGGCTGAGGGATCATCAAGGGCCAGTCGGGAGCCGGGCTCAAACTGCACAGCTTGGAGTAGGTGGCCTGGTCGCCCGGATCGGCCGGCTGGAAACTGGACTGTTGTAGGAAGCCCAGCAGGCCTACCGACCAGTGGAGCGGACACAGGAGAATGTGCTTGTAGACCTCCTCTAGGTCGCCCGCCTGCACCAGGCCCGCGAAAAGGTCTTTCCATTCCGCTTCCCCGTAAGAGGCCCACTTGGAGACTTCGCCCGCCTCGGCCAGTGTGGCTCCCTTCAAGCCTCCGAACATGCCCATGATTTTCTTGAACACGCTTTCTAGCCTCCCTCGCCCCCTGGCTCCTCATCTCCGGTGTTCATCTGGCGCAGCCAGACCACCCGCTGCGGATAGGGAATCTCTATGCCTTCTCTGTCAAAGCGCTCCTTAATCCGCAAGAGCAGCTCGCGACGAACCGGGAACTGCATCAGCGGAAAGGTCCGCACCATCATTCGCACCACCAAGGACGACTCGCCCAGTTGATCGAGCCCGAGCACCTCGGGAGGCTCAGCCACCTTGTCCGGCCAGTCGGCCAGAAGCTTCTGGGCCTCTTGCTCGACCACTTCGAGCGTTCGGCGGATGTCGGCGTTGTAGCTCACGGGGATTTGCAGGTCCACCTGAGACCACGTGTTGGACAGGTTGCTCACCATCCGCAAGGTCGAGTTCGGGATGGTGATCAGGCTCCCCTCCACATCGCGGATGCGGGTTACGCGCATCGTGAAGGCCTCCACCCGGCCCTCAGCACCCTGGATCCGGATCAGATCCCCCACTCCAAACTGGTCCTCCAGCACGATGTTGATCCCGGCGACCCAGTCCTTGAGCATGTCCTGGGCGGCCAGTCCGACGGCAGCCGTGGCGAAGCCCGCCCCGGTCACGATAGCCCAGAGATCCACCCCCAGTGCTCCGAAAAAGATCAAGACGGCGGCCAGAATGACGACCAGCCCCACGGCGATTCGCGCCAACTGGTGATACATCATCAACTGCTGACGCCAGCGCGGTCCTGAGGCAGGGTTGCTCTCGTTGTAACGCTCCATGGCCGCGAAGTAGTAACGCAAGGTTCGGCGGCCTACGCCCAGCGCAAGGTAGGTCAGCATGATGACCATAGCAAGCCACAGCAGGGGAATGACCACCTTGCTCGTCACCCAGAGACCGGCCGGTCGGGTCCTTGGGAAGCTGGTCAGGGCCAGGGCCAGGAAGGACGTCCAGATGACGAACCGAGGGCTCCAGCCGGGAAGTCGGAGGAAGCGTCGGAAGGCCCAGACGCTTGCCAGGTCCACCGCCACGGCGAGCAAAGCGGCCATCGCCAGCCACTTGAGCAGCCAGATCAGGTGCCCTTCGGCCCGTTCGGCGGCAGCCAGCTTGAAGGAGGTTCTCAGGGCCTTCAGCCAGCTCTGGCCAAGCTGCTCCCTGGTCTGGCCGTTGGCCACCAGGTCGCTGTCGAGAATCGGGATGTGGACTTTCCCCTGCACGACCACCTCGGAAAGGTCTTTGTCGTCGCGCTGGATCTTGATGCTGGGCTCTCCAGGAAAGTCAGCGTCGATCAACTCCTGGAGTTCGGCCTGCAACTCCTGGGCGCGGGCGGACGCGTCCAGGCTGTCGGTAGGCCCGACGGTGAGCACCGGCAGGCCGTCGAGCTGGACCACGGCCTGGGGAGGAACCTCATTGGCGGCTCGCAGCCCAGCCGCATCGACCGGGGTCGGCACCGGATCCCCGTCCGGCGTGCCCTGCGGCGTGGGAGAGGGAGGCTGGGCCAGAGAAAGAGCGCTCAGACCAATGAGCAGATAGACGCCCAGAGCTCGAAGGAGAAGCCTCATCGGCTGCAGGTCAGCGAGAAACCGCCTGCTTCAAGCTTGCCAGGTAGCCTTCCAGGCGGTCCAGGCCGGCATCGATCTGCTCGAGCGAGGTAGCGAAGCTGAGGCGGATTTGGTCTGGTCCCCCGAAATCCTCGCCCGGCACGACTGCCACCTGGGCGTGCTCGAGCAGGCTCTCGGCGAAGGCGGCCGCTGAGTCGAGCAGGCGTCCCTTCGGATCGAGCTTGCCGAAGACGGCCTCGCTGATGTCGGGGAAGACATAGAATGCTCCTGTAGGGCGCGGGCATCGAATGCCCGCCAGCGAGCTGAGCCGTCGATGGATGTGGGCGCCGCGCTGGGCAAAGGCCTGGCGCATCTTCTCCACCTCGTCCTGGGGGCCATCCAGGGCGGCCGCCACAGCCGGGTAGCAGAAGCTGGTGATGTTGGAAGTCATCTGGCCCTGCAGGCCGTCCATGGCTTTGATCAGACCGGGCTCGGCCACGGTGAAGCCGATGCGCCAGCCGGTCATGGCATAGCTCTTGCTCAGGCAGTTGAAGGTGACCGTCTGCACGGCCGGGTTCAAGGTGGCAAAGCTGACGAAGGGATCCTCGCCATAGACCAGCCGCTCGTAGATGTCGTCGGCAAAGACGATCAGGCTGGGGTGGCGCGCCACCACGTCGGCCAGAGCTTTGAGCTCGGCCGGGGAGTACATCGTGCCGGTGGGATTGGAAGGCGAGTTGATCACCAGCACCCGACTCTGGGGCGTAATGGCCTGCTCGAGTTGCTCGGGGGTGATCTTGAAGTCGTTCTCCACCCCGGCCGGAATTTCGCGCACCGTGGCACCGGCCAGACGGGCCTGCTCGGGGTAGCTGACCCAGTAGGGGGCGGGCAAGAGCAACTCGTCCCCGGGATCGATGACCGCCATGAAGGCCAGGTAGAGGGCGTGCTTGCCCCCGCAAGAGATCAGAACGTTCTCAGGTCCGCTCGGCAGGCCGTGCCGGGTGGTCATGTAGCGAGCTACCGCCTGGCGCGCTTCCGGGGTGCCGGCACACGGCTCGTACTTAGTTTTGCCCTGTTCCAGGGCCTGGATGGCGGCAGCCTTGATGTGAGCCGGCGTGTCGAAGTCGGGTTCGCCTGCCCCGAAGCTGATCACGTCCACTCCGGCGGCTTTCAAAGCCTTCGCCCTGGCCGTGACGGCCAGGGTACTGGATGGCTTCAGGGCTCGGACTCGAGCGGAAAGATCCATGCCTTAGCTGAGCGAAAACAAGGCGCTGACGGCGGCGTACTTGCTTTGCTGGGCGTAGAGGGTGGCCGAGAGGGCCAGTGCAGTGCGCTCCACCCCGGCCGCCTCGACCGACTGGAGCGCCTGCTCGACCTGCTCCTGGGTGGGGTTCTTGCTCAGGGTCTCGGCGAAACCGAGCACTGCCTTGATCTGTTTGGGCTCGACCTGCATCAGGCCACCCAGGCGATGGATCTCGGCTTCTTCCGGCTCTTTCAGGGCGCCGTCAGCCCAGGCCATGTTGGCCAGATCGAGCAGGAGACTGAACTTCAGGCGGCTCTCGGCAAAGCGCTTGATGACGTGCTCCATCTCCTCGGGGGAGGCGGTGCAGGAGGCCATCACCTGCCCACGCGCTTCTGGACCGAGCACAAAGTGAAGGCTGAGCGCTCGAATGGCGTAGATCTCCTCGGTCGTCACATCGCCATCCGCCCCGGCCATGGAGGCCACCACCATCATGTACTCGGTGCGCTCGGATTCGTTGTAGTCGGTCAGGTGCGGATTGGACACGGCTCGCTCCTTCGGATTGAATGCAGGTTGGGCGGGGCATTCGCTCGTGGCGAGGGCTTTCCTGCGGGGCTGCGAATCACCCTCGGTGGTCTGGCTTCTCTTGCTCTGGGCGCTCAGCGCTCAGCCCGATATCGAGGATGTGCTGGCTATGCGCCGGATGGCCATGAACGGGGGCATCGATCTGGCCCATCCCATCCCCCGGAGTCTTCTGGCCAAGCCATACCGAGCACCGGTCCTGGAGCCCTGGTTTTTGCCCTACGAAGAGTGGGAGACCGAATACAGCGAGTATTTCCTCCGTCACTACGGCGATGCACGAGTTCGTTTCCGTCCCAGCGCCATCTGCGTGCACTTTACGGTCACCTCGTCGGCCACCGGGGTCTACAACGGATTCGTGCGCGGGGGGGGCATGTGGAACGGAACCGGGGTAAGCTTCGGCCACCCCAGCGTTCACCTGATGGTGGACAAAGACGGCACGGTCTACCAGCTCTTGCCGCTCGATTTTCGCTGCACGGGGGCCTACGGGGTCAATCACAAGGCCCTTTCGGTCGAGCTGGTGGCCCTCGATCAGAAAGACCTGCTCAGTCGGCCTCGCCAGCTCCACGCCTCGTTTTGCCTGGTGCGCTGGCTGATGCGTCGCTTTTCCATTCCGGCCCGGCAGGTCTACGGACACAACGACGTTTCTCTGGGACGCCCTGTGGTGGCTGATTTTCTCGACCTGGCCGACAAGAAGTGGCCCAACGGCTATCCCCCCGAGGCTCGCCGCACCGATCCGGGCTGGATCTATTTGCGCTGGCTGCACCTCTGGCTGCAGGCGCACCGATAAAAAAGGGCCGGTCCTTCGCGGACCGGCCCTTCCTCAGGTCTACCTCGCGAGATCAGTACTCGGGAGCAGCCGTCTTGCCCTTCTGATCCTCAGGAAGCTCGGCCACCAGGGTCTCGGTGGTGAGCACCATCGCGGCGATGGAGGCGGCGTTCTGAAGGGCGGTGCGGGTCACCTTGGCAGGATCCACGATACCAGCCTTCATCATGTCCACATACTCGCCGGTGAGGGCGTTGAAACCATGACCGCTCTTGAGCTCCTTGACCTTCTCAACAACCACCGAGCCTTCCGCGCCGGCATTGGAGGCGATGGTCTTGAGCGGGCTCTCGAGCGACTTGCGCACGATTTCCAGCCCCAATGCCTCCTCGCCCTCGAGCTTGAGGCTCTTGAGCTTGTCGAGCAGGTGCACGAAGGTGGCGCCGCCGCCAGGGACGATGCCCTCTTCGACGGCCGCGCGGGTGGCCGAAAGAGCATCCTCGATGCGATGCTTCTTCTCCTTGAGCTCGGTCTCGGTAGCGGCGCCCACGCGGATGACGGCCACGCCGCCCACCAGCTTGGCCAGCCGCTCCTGCAGCTTCTCGCGGTCGTAGTCTGAGTCGGTCTCCTCGACGGCGCGCTTGATCTGGTCGATGCGGCCCTTGAGGTCGGCCTCGGAGCCCTTGCCCTCGACGATGGTGGTCTCGTCCTTGGTGATCTTGACCTTGGAGGCCTGACCCAGAACTTCCAGACCCACCTTGTCGAGCTTGTGGCCCAGCTCGTCGGAGACCACCTGACCGCCGGTCAGGATGGCGATGTCCTTGAGCATCTCCTTGCGGCGGTCACCGAAGCCAGGAGCCTTGACGGCCGCAGCCTGCATGGTGCCTCGCAGCTTGTTGACCACCAGCGTGGCCAGCGCCTCGCCCTCGAGGTCCTCGGCAATGATGACCAGGGGGCGCTGCATCCGCACCAGCTTCTCCAGCAGGGGCAGGAGATCGGAAACTGCGCTGATCTTCTTCTCGCAAATCAGGATGTAGGGGTCGCTGAAGACGGCTTCCATCTTCTCGGAGTCGGTCACGAAATACGGGGAGATGTAGCCCTTGTCGAACTGCATGCCCTCGACGTGCTCGAGCTCGGTGTGCAGAGTCTTGGACTCTTCCACCGTGATGACCCCGTCCTTACCGACCCGCTCCATCGCGTCAGCCACAATCTTGCCGATGAAGGCATCGTTGTTGGCCGAGATGGCCGCAACCTGGGCGGTGGCCTCTGCGGTCTCGACCTTGACCGAGACCTTCTTGATCTCCTCGACGATCTTGACCACGGCCTTCTCCATGCCCCGCTTGAGGAACATCGGATTGGCGCCGGCAGTGACCTGGCGCATGCCCTCGTGCAGCATGGCCTGAGCCAGCACGGTGGCGGTGGTGGTTCCGTCGCCGGATACGTCGTTGGTCTTCGAGGCCACTTCACGCAGCAATTGGGCGCCAAGATTCTCGAACGGGTCGTCGACTTCGATCTCCTTGGCTACCGTGACTCCGTCCTTGGTCACGGTGGGACTGCCGAACTTCTTGTCGAGCAGCACATTGCGTCCGCGCGGTCCCAGAGTGACCTTGACGGCATCGGCCAGCCTGTTGGCGCCGGCTTCCAGTTTCTTACGGGCATCCTCATGATAGAGGATCTGTTTTGCAGCCATGGGTTCTCCTTGATTGATGAATTGTGTTGGGGTCCGTCAGGGATCAGGAAAGGATGGCGAAAATCTCGCTCTCCTTGATAATGAGGTAGTCTTCCCCATCGATCTTGACCTCGGTGCCGGTCCACTTGCCATACAGCACGCGGTCGCCCTCTTTCACGGTCAGCGGGGTCACGACGCCTTTGTCGTTGGTGATTCCCTTGCCGACGGCGATCACTTTGCCCTGCTGGGGCTTCTCCTTGGCGGTGTCCGGCAGAATCACTCCCCCGGCGGTCTTCTCTTCCTGGGGCATCGCCTGCACGATAACGCGCTCGCCCAGCGGGCGCAGATTCAGCTTGGTTTTGGTGGCCATTTAGCTCCAACCTCCATCATGAGTTAATAAAACGTATACGGGATCGCAGACAGGGTAGCCGAGGCCCCGTTAGAGAATGCTAGGAGAAGTGTTAGAGTTGCATTAGAGCCGCGAAGCCCGCAACTTGCAGCGGCCCGACTAAAGTCGTATTCTTTGGTTATGAGCCTCAGCACCGTGGCCACCCGGAAGTTTACCCCGGATGAGTACTACCGGATGGCTGATATGGGCATCTTCGCACCTGGCGAGCGCGTCGAGCTGATCGAAGGAGAGATCGTCCCGCTGAGCCCCCAGAACAAGCCGCACGCTTCCCGAACGGGACGGATCAACACGCTGCTGGTCCGAGCCTATGGCGACACCCACGACGTCCGCGTGCAGTTACCGCTGAGCCTTCCCCCGGCCAGCGAGCCCGAGCCCGATTTCGCCGTGGTGCCCATCGCCTGGGTGGAAGAGGCCGCTCGTCACCCTCAGAACGCCGATCTGGTGCTGGAGTTGGCCGATACCTCCCTGCGTTACGACCGCACCGAGAAGGCCAGTGTCTACGCCAAGGCGGGCATCCCCGAGTACTGGGTGCTGAACCTCGCCCAGCAGTGCCTGGAGGTTCACCTCGACCCGGGCCCCGACCCGGAGGCACCCTTTGGCCACGCCTACCGCTCCCGCCGGGTCTACCAGGCAAGCGAGCAGGTGGTCCCTTCCCGCCTGCCTGGCAGCTTCAAGGTCCGCGACCTGCTCGGGTAGGTCCACGCCACGCCCGTGCCCCTCGGGCAAGAGAGAGGGCAAGAGCGAGTCCCAAAGCTCCAGTTGGGGCGGGGTCAAGTGCAGCCACCAGGCTTGCACAAGAGGCTTTTCTTTTCAAGCAAGCTTCCCAGGTCGGCATTCCGGGCTCAGAAAAAATGTTCGTCGAAAGTCTGGACGACGGGGGTCCTGACGGATATAATCTCGCGGTTTCCTGTTTGAAATCCATCCATATCGGAGTGTTTATCTCATCATGCGTAGAGAAATCGACGGCTGGTACAGCCCGTCCCTGGGCAGCTACATGGATATCGTTACTTACGGTCACTGGGGCTTCCCGCTCCTGTTGTTCCCCACAGCTGCTGCCGACTTCCTCGAGTATGAGCGCTTTCTCATGCTCGACGCCCTGGAGCACCAGATCAACGCGGGCAAAGTCAAAGTCTTCTCGATCAACAGTATCAACAAGGAAGCCTGGCTCAATCGCCATCAGCATCCTTACTGGATGGGCGTGCGCCAGGCCCAGTACAATAGCTATCTAGAGAACGAGGTGATCCCCTATATCTGGAACAGCTGTGGCGGCCGGGTGGGCGTCATCACCTCGGGTGCCAGCCTGGGCGCCTTCCACGCGATGAACCAGGTGCTGCGGCGGCCCGACCTGTTCGCCGGGACCATCGCCATGAGCGGCTGCTACGACATCCGTGAGTACTTTCATGGGGAAGGCTACGGGGACGAGAACATCTTCTTCAACAACATCGTGGAATATCTCCCCGGCCTGAACGGTGGCTTCCTGCACATGCTGCGCCACAAGGAGCACATCCACATCGTCACCGGCCAGGGCGACTATGAGAATCCCAATGCCAGCCGCCACCTGTCATGGTTGCTGCACACCAAGGGCATCCCTCACGAGCTGGACATCTGGGGCTACGACATGCCTCACGACTGGCCCACCTGGCGCTCGATGCTGCCCTATTACGTGGAGAGTCGCTTTTGAATGAACCCGGACGGACCACCGGGAAAAAGCCCGCCACGCGGCGGGCTTTTTTTATGCCACGCGAGACAACAAGACCCGCCGGGCCAGGGCACGCAGCATCGCGTTGAGACGCCTCGGTTGCTCCCACATGGCCACGTGACCGCCCAGCGGGAAGACGGTCAGCTCTTGCTCGGGAAGCAGCTGGGCCATGCGCAGGCCCGAGGTGACAGGAATCAGCGGATCGAGCGCCCCCAGCACCACCAGGGAGGGCACCTCAATCTTCGGGTAGCAGTCCCACACGTCCCACTCTTTAAGGGTGTAGTAGAGCATGTGCTGGCTGACCTCCGAGTTGGTGGAGACCAGGTTGGGCATCGACTCGCTCAGGAGGTGGGCCCGTGAGCTCATCAGCTGCAGGAGCCGGTAGGTAGGCCCCTGGGGAATCGAGCCGGCTGTGTTCAAGAAGGCTACCGCCGCCGTGCGGTCGGGCATGGAGGCGGCCAGCCGAGCCCCCACGCAGCCCCCGAACGAGTGCAACACCAGTACGAACCGGCCCGGCAGCACCTCGGTAACGAACTCCTCCAGGTCGGTCTCGAAATCGGCCAGTTGGGAGGGCCCTGGCCAGGGAGAGGAGCCGTGGCCCCGCATGTCCAGGGCCACCACATGATATTCGCTGGAGAGGTCGGCCAACTGGGGCGTAAAGTTGGTCCAGCTGCCCGAGCAACCGTGCACGAAAAAAATGGTGGGCCCGCTGCCGGCTTCCACCCACTTGAGCCAGTGCCCTGGCGTCCTCTTGGAATGAAAGAGGTGATGACGCAACTTCATACTTGAAGTTTACTCCCAGATCGCCCCTCTGGCCAGGGGCATTTGCCCTATGCCCTGCAGGGTCGCTTCAGCCAGGGTTCGAAGTGCGCCTGCCTATGTCATACCAATACATCTTCACCATGCACGATCTGCGCAAGGTGTATCAGCAAAAGGAAGTTCTCAAGGGCATCACGCTGGCCTTCTTCCCGGGCGCCAAAATCGGGGTTCTGGGCATGAACGGTGCTGGGAAAAGCACGATTTTGCGCATCATGGCCCTGGCTGACCGCGAGTTTGACGGCCATGCCGAGCTGGCCGAAGGCGCCACCGTCGGCTACGTGCCCCAGGAGCCCCCCCTGGACGAGTCGCTCAACGTGCTGGACAACATCCGCGCGGGCGCGGCCGACGTCACCGAGCTGATGCGCCAGTATGACGAGGTCAACGAGCAGCTTGGCGAGGAGATGGACGAGGCCAGAATGGAGAAACTGCTGGCCAAACAGGGCCGCCTCATGGAGGAAATCGAGGCCTGCGACGGCTGGGAGCTCGACCGCATCATCGAGATCGCGGCCAGGGCCATGCACCTGCCGCCGCTGGACAGCCCGGTCACCATTCTCTCCGGCGGCGAGCGTCGCCGCGTGGCCCTGTGCAAGGTGTTGCTGCAACAGCCCGATCTTCTGCTCCTGGACGAGCCCACCAACCACCTCGACGCCGAGTCAGTCGCCTGGCTCGAGCAGCACCTGGCTCAGTACGAGGGCACCGTGGTGGCGGTCACCCACGATCGCTACTTCCTCGACAACGTGGCCGGCTGGATTCTCGAGTTGGACCGGGGGCGGGGCATCCCGTTCAAGGGTAATTACAGCTCCTGGCTGGAGCAAAAGCAAGCCCGCCTCGAACAGGAGGAAAAGTCCGAGTCGGCCCGTCAGAAGTCGCTCAAACGTGAGCTGGAGTGGGTGCGCCTTTCGCAGAAAGCTCGCCAGGCGAAGAGTAAAGCCCGTCTGGAAGCTTACGAGAAGATGGCCGCTCAAGTCTATGAGGATCGGCCCGAGACGGTCGAGATCCAGATCCCCCCCGGTCCACCCCTGGGCACGATGGTGGTGGGGGCCGAGAACCTGAGCAAGGGTTACGGAGATCGCAAGCTGATCGACAGCCTCTCCTTCCAGTTGCCCAAGGGCGGCATCGTGGGCATCATCGGGCCCAATGGCGCCGGGAAGACCACGCTGTTTCGCATGATCGTAGGGCAGGAGCAGCCCGACTCGGGCAGCCTGAAGGTGGGCGACAGCGTCAAGCTAGCCTACGTGGACCAGTCGCGCGACGATCTGAACCCGGATCGCAGAGTCTTCGAGGAGATCGCCGACGGCAAGGAGGATATCGAGATCGGTGGCCGCTCGGTCAACGCGCGCGCCTACGCCTCGCGCTTCAACTTCAAAGGATCGGACCAGCAGAAGCGCGTGCACGAGCTCTCGGGGGGTGAGCGCAACCGCCTGCATCTGGCCAAGGTGCTCAAGAGTGGCGGCAACGTGCTGTTACTCGACGAGCCCTCCAACGACCTGGACGTGGATACGCTGCGCGCCCTGGAGCTGGCCCTGCTCGACTTTCCCGGCTGCGCCGTGGTGATCAGCCACGACCGCTGGTTCCTGGACCGAATTGCCACCCACATTCTGGCTGCCGAGGGGGACGGAAAGTGGTTCTTCTTCCCGGGCAACTACAGCGAGTATGAGGAGCACAAGCGCAAGCGGCTTGGTGAGGCGGCTTTCGCTCCCCACCGCTACCGTAAGCTGCGCCACGACCAGTAGCAGAGGGATTCCCGGCAACCGGTCTTGCATCAGCCTGGCGGTCCCCAAGCACCTGCACGAGCGGTCCGCTCGCTCTACCAGCCGAAATGGTCGCGCAAGGCCAGGTAGAACTCGGGGCAAATCACCAGGTTTCCGTGCAGGGCGTATTTCTTGTCTTGAAGCATCTGCACGGGCATTCCGGGGAGCTCGAGGCTGGAGGCGGCCACCATGCCGTCGCCCCACGTGGGCTGCAGCATGAAGCGATTCCCCACGGTGGCCTTGAGGTCGGTGCCGAAACAGCGGGCAGATTCCAGGCGAGACCGCTGCTCGGCCCAGCGCTGGTTCAGGCGGGCCAGCTCGGGCGAGTTGGGAGCGAGCCATTTCAGGGCTGGCTCGTCATCGGCCTCGACATGCTTGAGGCCAAGCAGAAGGTCGACCGCGTAGCCGCGCGCCTTCCCCTCCAAGAGACCGATCGTGATGCGGGCCAGGCCCGAGCCGTGGTTGGGGGTGCCCACCATGTGAAGCTTGCCCACCGCCTCCCCGCCACGGTCCAGGTATTCTCGCGTGGTCAGGCCCCCCATGCTGAAGGCGGCCACATCGACTTTGCCCGTTCCTGTGACCTGGCGCAGCGCTTCGAGGTTTTGCGCCAGCTCGTCAGCGCCGCCCCTGTCGGGAGCCAGGTTGTTAGCCGAGAAGACGGACACGAAAAGCTTGCAATCTGGACCAACCCTCTCCACCGGCTGCCTGCACTCGCAATCGGCGTAGAAACGGCCCTGGCGGACGTAGTGGACGGGACCATTGTCGGGACTCAGCTTGTCGACCAGGGGGGTGAAACGCTCGATGGGGGTATGGAAACCGGGCACGAACATCACCGGCCTTTGCACCCGGGCCGCCGGCAGAGGGCCCAGCTCGCTGGCGGGCACGGCCGCCGGGGCAGGTTTGATCTTGCCCTCCAGCACCTTGCAGGCGCACGCGGCCAGGGGTCCGGTGGCAAACTGAGCGGCAGCCTCCAGGGCCGCTTCGATGCTCTGGCGGATCATGCCCAGTCGCCCAGGCTTGTCCGGGCGAGGTTGAGAGCCCGAGAGCTTGATCGATTCGGAGGGCTCCGGCCGGGGGCCCTCGGCTACGAGCGGCTCTCGGGCGGCTTTCAGGGGAGCCGTGAATCGGGTCACCGCGGCCGGCAAGATGCCTCGAAGATTCATGGCGCTCCCGCCTGTTTCTCGATCAGCAAGACCACCAGGTTGTCGCGCGCTCCCAGCACTCCGCGCAGTCCCAGGGCCGGATCGAGCGGTCCCTTGAAGAGCTGGACTCCCTTACCGTCGTAGGCGATCAACAAAGGCGCACCGTTCTCGCTACCCAGCAGCAGCATCCCTTCGCGGCCCACCAGGGGCCAGCCCCGCACCTGCTCCCAGCCCCACAGGGCCTCGCCGTTGGTGGGATCGTAGGCTACCAGCTCTTGCTTGACGGGGTCGTGCAGCACGGCGCTGCCCGCGAAGGAGGCCACCACCGAGCCGGTCAGGGTCCGGCCTGCAGCCAGGGGCTTGCCGGTGCGCAGCTCTCGCAGGTAGGTGCCTTCCTCGATGCTGATGGCGAGCCGACCGCTGCGGGCCAGGAAGCCTCCGGCATCGGTCGAGCTCCACAGCAGCCCTCCGGTGGTTGCGTCCAGGATGTGCAGCATGGGGGTCTCGGTGGCCCGCCCCACCACCATGGCTGCATCCACCTGCGGCTCGAGCAGTGGATGCTTCAGCCGCACCAGCTCGTCCTTGGGCTTGCCCGTCTGAGGATCGAGCCGCACCAGCACCGTGGCGGGTCCCTCCAGGGGCTTGCCCAGGCTCTGCTCATTGGCGGCTACCTGAAAAAGCCTGTCGCCGTCCACCAGGATGGTTCCCTGGTGCTGCCAGCGCAGCTCGCCGCCGGAGATCGCGTGGGCGAAGGTCTTGTTGCCAGGGCCGCGGGTCAGCACCAGGCCGCTGATGGCGGCCTGCACCTCCTCTTCGCCCGTGGTATCCACCCGCCAGATGGAAGCGCCCCGGTTCAGGTCGACCGCGGTCAGGTGGGCTCCGTCGCACCAGTAGAGCACCCCGTCGCGAGTGGTGAACTGGCGGGGATTGGAGGGGCGACCGAGGTCGAACTCGCGCTCTACTGTAAGCGTCATGCCATCGAAGAACTCCACATAGCGGCCCGTGCCCACTCCGGCTACGGGCTGGGAGGGCTTGCCGGGCAGGAAGGGGTCGGCCGTGGCCGGGGAGGCGGAGGGGCTGGGGCTGCTGGATCCGACTGCGAAAGGATTTTTGAGAGCCAGGGGTGAGGCGCTCGGGGATGGTGAGGCCGAAGGGGAGGCGGAGGGGCTCGGGCTGGCGTCGGGGCTGGGTGAGGGACTGGCGGTGGGGAGAGGAGTCTCATGCACTGGATCGGGCGCCGGCCAGGCCAGCAAGAAGAGGCTCATCCAACCCAGGCAGCAGAGCTGCACGAAGATGAAGAAGAAGGTGGAGCCGTAAACGACGGTCCAGGGGCGATCCGAGCTCTTGATCTTGCGCCGGCCAGCGACCAGCAAGCCCAGGGCCGCCCAGATGATGAGCAGGCCGACCAGGCCAGGGATTCCGGCCAGCAGTCCGAGCTTCCAGCCCGGATGCTGCTCGAGAACCCAGCCCAGGGGGCTTCTGGCCAGGTCGAGCGACATCCAGACCCAGCGATAGTGCCAGCTCACCGCCAGACACGACGCTGCCAGCAAAACGGCGCTCGCGCACAGCCCGGTGTGCATCCCCATCAGGTAGCGCTTGAGGGCGTCCTTCATCGCAACAGCACCGGAACAAGAAGATGAAGCAGGGCGGCCACGCCCGCAAGGTGCACGAGCGCGATCAGCAGCGGCAACACCCAGCCCTGGCGAAGCGAGGCCTTGCGCAGATAGCCCACCAGCAGCCAGCCCAGGGCAAGCAACAGGGCCGCGCCGACCGCGATGGAGGCCTTCGTGTAGTTCAGCGAGCTGACCCAGAAAGCCACGACCAGGGAAGGCTCGCGTTTCTCGACCAGCAGGGTGCTGGCCGCCCCGGGGGTCAGAAAATGGAACAGGGCCAGCCATCCCGCCACCGCCAACCAGAACGACAGTGCCAGACAGAAGTTTAGAAGCCGAATGTCGGAGATGCCCGGGGGCTGGTTGGACTTCATCTGGTTGGAGGATTCGCCGTCAGGGGAGAGCTGCCTCCAGGACCTCGCGGCGCAGCCGCTCGTCGATCAGCCTGGCCAGCGACCCTCCGGGGTGGTCCTCGGTAGCCGCGAGTGGACAGACCAGGACAGAATCCTGGACCGTGCGGGCCTCCCGGTCGTAGATTCGCTGGCGGCCCTGGTGGCTGGTGAATCCACGGCGGTGGACCCCCTCGGGAGGGCGATAGCCTTCCAGGGCCACCGGTTGCACCGCCACCAGCAGGCCCAACAACTCGTTAGGGTTGGGCCCGGTAAAGGCCTGCGGACCCGACTCTCCCAGCAGGCGGGCGGCCGCCAGTCGCCCATTGAAGCTCAACAACACGCCCAGAACCGAGGACTGGCCGGCCAGGAAGCTGTCCAGCTCGGCTCGCCGCTCCAGGGGGGCGCTCGGATCGCCTTTGCGGATGCGCACGCTTTCCAGCTTGAGCTTCCAGCCGTAGCGCTCGGCCAGCGAAGCGTAGGCGCGCGCCAGGAGCATCACCAGCTCGGCTCGCTCGCCGAAAATGCCCACGGTGGCCAGGCGTCCGGGCTTCTGGCGCTCGTAAAGGTCGAGCAAGAGGGCTTCCAGCTCGCTCTCGGCCCGGCCCTGGGCGGCCAGCAACTGATCGGCATCGAAGCCTGCGCCCCGGCGGCTCTCGGAGAATTGCACAAGAGCACTCTCCTCTAACTGCTCCACCTGGCTCAGCCACTGGCTCAGACGCTCCAGCAGCCCCTGAGCGGGATGATAGAAAGGCTGCTTGCGAGGTTGTCGCTTGCGTTGAGAGTGGATTTCGTTGTGCACGGCCGTCACCAGCGGACCAGACTGCACCTGGCGGCCCAGCCGACGGGTGCTGCTGATCCGGTCCACGGACGTGCCCGCCCAGCGGGCCCGGGCCAGCGGATCATAGCCGGTCGAGCGCACGGCGGTCGTCAGCTTGAGATCGCCCTGTACGGTAACGTCCAGGGGAAGCTCGGGGGGATGGCGGTTCAGCTCCTCGGCCAGGGGAGCGAGCAGCTCGCGCTCCAGGGCCCGCTTGAGCGGACGGGCTCCATAGCGGGGATCGTAGCCTGACTCGGCCAGGCGACCGGCGGCCTGGTCAGCCAGCTCGAGTCGCACCGGACGGCTGGCCACCCCCTCCCGGGTGCTGACCTGCTGCAGCTCTCGGCGTGCGATGGCCAGCACCGTCTCGGTCGAGAGGGGCTCATAGGCCAGCACCTGGTCGATGCGATTAAACAGCTCGGGACGCAGCGCCGCGCGCACCGCCTCGGTAAACTCGCGCTCGGCCGAGGAGCTCTGGGCACGCAGGCCGAGCGAGCCTTTCTGATACTCCTGGGCCCCCAGGTTGGAGGTCATCAAGACCACGCTGTTGCTAAAATCGGCCAGGCGTCCTGCGGCGTCGGTCAGGCGCGCCTCGCCGAGCACCTGAAGCAGGAGGTCGAAGAAGTCGGGGTGGGCCTTCTCCAACTCGTCAAAAAGGACCACGCTGAAGGGGTGCTCGCGCACCCGGGCGGTCAGAAGCCCTTCCGAGCCGATCAGCCGCTCCACCGCCCAGGGGTCACTGAATTCGCTCATGTCGAAGCGCACCAGGCGATTGCGGTCGCTGAACAGATACTCCGCCAGGGCCCGGGCCGTTTCGGTCTTGCCCACACCGGTGGGCCCGATCAACAGAAAGGAGGCGATGGGGCGATCGGGTCGGGTGAGGCCGGCTTTGAGGGCCGCCAACCGGTCCACGACCAGGGAGGTGGCTCGCGGCTGGCCCAGGACCCGGCCTGCAAACCAGCCTCGCGCCCATTCCGGGTTGAAGGGGATGGACTCGTCCAGCAGCCAGAGGGGGAGCCCGGTCTCCAGGTGGAAGGCAAGGGCCGCGTCGGCCGGGGTCGCCTCGTGGTCTTGTTGCACCAGGGCCCGGAGAAACCGCAAGGCTCGCCCGGGAAAAGCCGAGTAGGCGGCAAAGCGGCGGTGGTATGTCTCGACTCGGCGGGCGGTCTCAGTGGGGCCTTTGAAACCCAGGTCACAGGCGCTCTGCAGCAAAATGCTGAGGGCCTGCTCGCGGCCCGGCTCGGTCAGCTCCAGCCGGGCGAAGACCTCCAGCAGGTGGGGCTGCTCTTTCTCCAACAGGCTGAGCTGCTCGGGCAGGCACTCCACCACTGCCAGAAGCTCTCCTCGTGCCAGAGCCGGGCGCAAGAAGCCTGCCATCCCGAAGGGATTGGTTCCGTGCCGAGCCACCTGGCAGAGCTCCATCAGGTTGCCCAGGTGCACGATGGCGCGGGTCCGTCCTGCCTCCAGAATCAAGCTCCGGCATCGCTCCTGCCACTTGCCGAAGGCCACCTGACCGGCCATCAGGCGGGCCCCACTGGTCTCCCAGAAGGGGGTGGCCTGCAACTGATAATCCAGCCGACGCCGGGCCAGCTCGCGGAACAAGGCCGACTTGCCTACTCCCGAGGGACCCACCAGCAGCACCGAGCGGGGATTCTTCCCGCTCAGCTGGGCTGCCAGCAGGTCGAGCTGGGGAGTGCGCTCATAGACAGGTGTAAGTCTTTCTGCGCTCAGATCGGTTGCCACCCGGCGAAGCACGGTGGGAAGCTTCTTCTCTGCCTGGCGGGAGGCCAGTTGCCGCAACGTGTGGCGGCGGGCTGTGACCGGGTATTCGCTGACCACCAGGGTGCGCACTCGTTGCAGGAACGTCAGGGCGTCCAGCCTGTTGAGCCGTCGCCGAAGCAGCTCCTGGAGCAGCTCCGCGCGGGCCGTCATTTCCAGAGCGGACTCGTCAGGAGCGAAGAGCTCGCTCTGCAGGGCCGGCACGTAGGCCGCCCACTGGTTCGCCACAGGATACTGCAGGGTGTGGAACTGCAGCTCCAGATTGCCCTGCCAGGCGAGAGAACGGCGCGCAGGGGGAAGCTCCAGGGTCCAGCGCACCAGGCGGGCTTGCTCGGGGGGCAGCCGGCAAACCAGATCCAGCGGGGGCAATCGCTCGAGCCGAACCCTCAGGCTCTCGGCCAGGGCTCGCGTGGAGGGGCGCTTCTGGCTGCCCCAGCGGGACACTTCTGGATGAAACACTCCCTCGGTCAGAGTCAAACCGTTGTCCAGGGTAGAGGTGAGCAGGAGGAGCGGGACTTCCAGCGGCTCAGCCACGGATGCCGATGATCTCCGCGCCCGGTCTGCCCTGGCAGATCAAGTCGGGAATCTCCTCGGCCGCTATGGGCGGCGAGAAGAAAAAGCCCTGCCCCAGATCGCATTCGTTCTTGGTAAGGTAGTTGCACTGGCGCTCGGTCTCCACGCCTTCGGCCAGCGACTTCATGTTCAGGCTGGTGGCCAGCCGGATGGTGGCCATACACACGCTCATGCTGGCCCGCTCGCCCGGGATGCCGGCCACGAAGGTGCGGTCCAGCTTGAGCAAGCGCGTATGCTCGAGGCGCAGGGTCTTCATGGAGGTCAGGCCGGTGCCGAAATCATCGATGGCCACCCGCACCCCGGCTTCTCCCAGGTCGGTCAGCACCTGGCTCATGCGCTCAGGGTCCATGGTCGTGGCGGCGCTCTCGGCGATCTCAACCACCAGGTGCCTGGGCTCGATCTGGTTCTGGCCCAGCACGTCCAGCAACATGGGGATCAAGTCGGCCTGCAGCAGCTGACGAGGCGAGAGATTGACCGTCAAGAAGAGATCGAAACCCTGGTCGCCCCAGGCGCGCAGCTGGCGGGTGGATTCTTTCAGCACCCAGTCGCCCAGCGGGATGATGAGGCCGGTCTCCTCCAGCACGTGGAGAAAGTCGCGCGGGCCCAGCATGCCGATCTGGGGGTGCTGCCAGCGCAGCAGGGCCTCGACCCCGACCACGTTGCGACTGGAAAGCTCCACGATGGGCTGGTAGTGCAGCACGAATTGCTTCTCGGTGTGGGCCAGACGCAGCTGGTTCTCCAGCAAGAGCTTTTGCATCCGCAGCTCTTGCAGCTCTGGGCTGAAGACCAGTGAGCGTCCCCTTCCTTGCTCTTTGGCATAGGAAAGAGCCACGTCGGCGTGCTCGAAGAGCTGTACAGGGGTCTCGGCGTCCCCCGGGCAGAGGCTCACCCCCACGCTGGCAAACAGGTGCACCTTCTGGCCCTGAAGCTCGAAGGGTGGGGCCAGCACCTCGGCCACCCGCTCGGCCACGTGGCGAGCCCGGTCACCGAGCTGCTGGCGCTGACGGTCTTTCAGCTCGGGCTCCTGGGACAGCTCTTCGTCGATCTGGGTGAGCAGGATGACGAACTCGTCCTCTCCCTTGCGTCCCAGGATGTCCGAGTCGCGGATGGCCGTCTTGAGGCGCTCGGCCACCTGGCGCAACAACTCGTCACCCGCGCCAAATCCGAGAGCGTCATTGATAACCCGGAAACGATCGAGATCGACCACCAACAGTGCAGCCGCACGGTGATAGCGGAAAACCTGCTTGAGGTTCATTTCCACGAACTGGCGTACGATATTCAGGTTAGGCAGGCCGGTCAAAGTGTCTTCGAAGGCCAGCTTGTGGGTCTCCTCATCGACCGCTTCAGCGTGATGGCTACGCTCTTCCAGTTGGGTGATGCGGCGCTCGGCCTGCTGCAGACTCTCCAGGGCCTGCATCAGCTCGCGCTCCAATTGCTGGATCCTTTCTGCCTCCGACATGGACACGAGGTTTACTGACTGGTGAGGGGTTTCCTGTCGCCAGCGAGAAGTAGCTTGAAGTGCAGACCGCTCGCCTGGTTATCGACTGCATGGCCCGCAACGTGGGCGAGCTGTTCCTCTGGCTGGGGCTTGGTACCTGTGCCGGAGTGTTGCTGGGCGTGTTCTTCACCCTGCTGGCCTGGAAGCTCTTGCTCCGGCGAGGCTGGCTGGACATGGGGCTGGTCATCGACCCTTTCTATCGCTGGACGGTGGCGTCCGTGTGGGTGGTGGGCATTCCCTGTCTGATGGCTCTGGCCGGCCTGACCGCGGGGCTGGCTATCGAGGTCAGGTCCTTCGTGCACAAGGAGCCGCTGGTCGAGCAGTCGGGCAAGCTGGCCTTCCAGACCGTGGTGGGCCTGGCCATCTCGGCCTCTCACCATCCCGAGGCCGAGAAGTCCGAGCAGATCGTGCAGGCCCGCTCCTACCTCGAGAATAGCCAACCGGTCAAGCTCGAGCAGGTGGAGCAGCTGGCCCTGGGCCTGCCCGAGTGGCTCGAGAGCGAGGCCTGCGACCAGGTGAGCCTGCGCCTGGGAGCCGACAGGCAGGGGCGCGCCGCCGGGATATCGCGTTTTATCATCCGCTGGACCATCGGCTGGTGGACCAGAAGCTCGGTGGACAAGCGCATGAAAGTGATCCGCCCGGTCGTCAAAGACCTGCACAACAACGACAAGGACGGCCAGGTCACCTCCGAAGAGATCGCCATCTCCATCTGCCGGGTGCACCTCAAGCCCCATGTGGAGAGGTTTGTCTTCGAGCTGGTGGTCTCTCAGGCCATCTCACTGGCGCTGCTGGTCCCCGTGCTGATCTTCCCGCCCGTGCTGCTGGCCCAACTGGTGGCCATGAGCCTGCGCTGGTGGCGCCGGCGCCATCCGCCCGAGCTGCCACCTCTTCAGGCCGACCCCGCCGAGACGGCTCCACCCTCGAGCCAGGGCCCGGTGACCGACCCCAATGCTCCCCCGGTCGACTCCTGAGGCTATCGGGACCGCCCCCCGCGCGACCGCCTCGGACTTGACCTGGCTCAATGTTTGCCGAAGCTCGTTGCGCTAGAGTTCACTTGGATGAAGTCGCAACATTCAAAGGAAGGCTGAGCCGGTGCCGGTCTGGGAGCGCAGTCAGGAACGAGGGCGGATCGTGCTGGTGCGAGACCGGCTCGAGCGCTACCAGTTGGATGAGGCCGGTCGCCCGCTGGGCTGGATCCATCAAGGTCACACCTATCGGCGCGGGCTCGATGGAACGGTGCTCGAGCTAAGCCGGCGCGAGGAGGGCCAGGACCGCTTCCACGACGTCCGTCGGCTGGACCCTGCGCAAGCGTTGGGGCAGCTCGACCGGGTTCGGGGCCGCTTGCTTGAGGCCGGCGAGCCGGCCGAGCTCGATTGGGACGCCGACGCAGCCCGCTTTCGCCAGGTTTACGGCCGGGTCGGTATTCTCCCGCCTGATCAGTACGCCAGTCTGGTACTGCAGTTGACCCGTGGCTGCGCTTACAATCAGTGCTCGTTTTGCAGCTTTTACCGCCAGGAGCGCTTTCAGATTCGCTCGGGAAGCGAGTTTCGAGCCCACCTCGAAGCGGTCCGGCAGGTCTTCGGGGCCGGATTGACGGCCAGGCGAGGCACCTTCCTGGGAGATGCCAGCGCGGGGAGTATCCCCACCCCCGCTCTGCTGGAGGGCCTGAAGGTCGTCCGCGAGGCCTTTCCGACACCCTCTCCCAGCAGGCTGGACCAGGTCGGGGCCTTTCTGGATACTTTCTCGTCCCGGCGCAGCCTGTCCGAATGGAGCGAACTGGCCGCGGTCGGCCTGCGAGAGCTCTATCTGGGGGTCGAATCGGGCTCCAAAACGGTGCTCAAGCTTCTGAGGAAACCGGGCCACCCGCGTCTGGTGGTGCAACTGGTCGAGAAGCTGAAAGCGGCCGGGCTGGGGGTCAATATCATCCTGATGACCGGTGCAGGCGGCCAGGAGCTGGCCCGAGAGCACGTCAGCTCGTCGGCCGCTCTGCTCGGTCGCCTGCCTCTGGGCCCGGGAGACCGGGTTTACCTGTCCGATCTGGAGGTCCACCCCGAGAGCGATTACGCCAGCGCCGGGTTGACCCCTCTGGACCGTATCGCGTGCCGCGAGCAGTCCAGGGAGATTCGAGGACTGGCGGGCTACCCGCCCCCTCCGCACGGGCCGGCGGTCACCCTCTACGACATCCGCCAGTTCACTTACTGAGACAACTCAGAGCCTCGAGTCGAGAGGGGGTAAAGGTCCAGCCGCAGTCTCCAACATCTTGTGGTGGCGGAGGTCTCCTCAACCACCACAAAAGGGGGTTTGCGGCTGGACTTCTAGGGAAAATTGCTCTCGACGAGGAATCTTGCAGCAAAGCTTTGTTGGGAGGGCCGGCCGCATGCGTGGGGTGATCGTTTTTCTTCTTGTCCTGCTAGGTTGTTCCCCCGGTCCACCCCCTCCCGTCTCCCAGGCAATCCCGCAGGTCATGGCTCAGGACAGCGCCCAGCCAGGGCTGGCCGAGGCTTTGAAGAAAGTCGAGTCCGGCCAGTGGAAACTCGCCGGCGACCCCGAGCCCTCGGTCGTCGCCTTCGTGAAGGGCTACAAGTTTACCGAGGCAGATCGACCCGTCTTGCAGAGTGCTCTCACCTCGAGCTCCCCGCCTGTGGTTTTTCTGGCCGCGGTGCTGGCCAGAAAGAGTCAGTTGGACAAAGAAGCCACCGAGCGGGCCTGCCTGTCAATCTTGTCCGACCCGAATCTGGCTGCTCAGGGGCTGGTGGTGCTGGCTCAGATCGCTTATGAGCAACCTCTTGAGCCAGCCACCGTGAACGAATTGGCCGGGCATTTCGGAGCTCTTGCCAGCGACAATCCATTGGGAGCGCAGATCTGGCTCGATCTGATGATCACTTCCCAGCGCGGCAAGGAGCTGGCTTTGCCTCAGGTCTTGAAGTATTTTCCCACCGTTCTCGAGGCAGCCCGCAAGGATCGCCACAACGACAAATTTGTCTTCGTTTTCCATCGCATGCTGGTCGTCCTGAGTACGGCCGCGAGCACCGAGGATCGGGCCCGGGCCAGCGAATTGCTCGATTCGCTGGACAACTTTGACCCGCTTTACTATCGTGAAGAGATTGCCCAAGCTCGCATCTTTCTTGGGAGTGAGGTCCGCCAGGCTGCGTCCCATTGAGTTGTCGACCTCGCTCTCCCCGAGGGAGCGTTCCGTGGAGTGCGCGTGAGCTAAAGGAGATTGGTCGGTCCGGGAAGCCCGGGGTACTCGAATTGCTCCAGATGGCGACTCGAGAGAGCGTTTGAACATCTGGCGGAGATATCTCAAGCTCTGGCGAGCCCGAATACCGGTCACCGGCTGGGCAGGGGGTGGGCGATTCCCTCGCGAATCGGGCGGCGTGAAAATCGTCCTCTGCCTCTTTTACCTCCTCATCGGTCCGGTCCTGGCTTCGGCGATTTCGGACCGGGACGCGCGGGATCCGTTGACCTTCGGGGCACTCCTTGGCGGCCTGCTGGTCGGCCTGATTCACCTGCGCCAGGCCACCACCCGGGGGCGCTGGGGGGTCTTCATCGGCACCGCCCTGGCCTGGATCGCGGCCATCATGCTCTGGTTCTTCTCCTTGTTGGCGCTGGCCTTCGCCTCCGATTCAGGTCGTCACCTCGAGCAGATCAACAGTCTTTTTCGGCTCTTCACGGCCGGCCTGGCAGTGGTTGCGCCTGCCGTCGGAGCCCTGCTGGGCGCACTGGTTGCCCGGGCGTCAGCCCGACGCCCCACTGTCTCGGCAGAACGCAAGAGCCCGGGGTCCTGAGGGACGGGGAACGGGCCAGAAAACGCCGGTCGCATTCGGCGCGCTTCGGCAAACTCGCCTCTGCGGACCCGGCTACGACATGAAGGCTCAGCCGGGTCTCTGGAGTGTCGGACCCTGGGACGGCGGAGGCGGTTTCTGAGGGCTTTTCTTCTTGAGCTGGACGCCATTGACCAGCAGCCGGTCGGCATCCTCCAGCACGCTGGCCGGATGCTTCTCTTCTTTACGCTGGGCCCAGGCCTTCAGCTCGCGGTCATACTCCCTCTTGTCCGACTGGTAGCGCTGCTCGGCACCGCGGAAGCCATCCATCTGCAGGTAGTAGGCGTCCAGCTTGTTTTCATAGCTGCGGTCAGCCAGGAACGAGCCCAGCCCGCCGATCAGCACGGCCCCCGTGACCCCCCCGGCGACGGCCAGCCCGATAGGGCCTCCCAGGTCCCCGGTCCCCCCCCAGTAGGCGCCCAGGGCGAGCCCACCGGCCAGCACCCCCAAAGGCAACCCGATGCGAACCAGGCCCGGCATTTCGCTTTCGGAGAGGGGTATAGCCGTGAAAACAGACAGTCCGAGCGCCGGCAGCAAGGTCAGCAGGCCACCGGCGATGCCCCCCCAGACCCCGCCCAGACTTGCCGCCGTGTAGAACCCCGAGGCTCCCCCGGCGAGCAGCCCACCGGCCCCGAAGGAAATCGCCTGGCCCCAACCCGGTGAGCTCGGCTCTTCAGGAGCGACCGGAGCCGCCGGCGGGGTGGGCTTGAACAGGTCGTCAGGACCGACCTCTTTTGCCTCACTGGCGCATGCCGGCAGAGCCGACTGCCCCGACCACCGGCCGGGCGTTTGATGAACCTGCACGAGCCAACCTCCAGGAGCAAGTTTGGCCTACCTCGGGAAAGCAGGTAGACCGACCATTTCGCCTGTTCCCAAGGCTAGCCGACGGCGCTGAAAGGGGGCTGAAATCGCGGTCTTTCCTGGCATTCATGGCCAGATTGATGCTGCAATCCTCGGGTGAGGTGCCTCCGAGCGCGACCCCAAAGCCCAGCCAAGTCAGATCATGGCATGGCCGGCCACCGGCCCCTCGCAGTTTCGAGCAGGCCGTCAGAAGGATGGAGACTTGCTCGCCGGGCTTGACTTCCGTCAATGTCCGGGGGACGGTCTTCTTGTTAAGCTGTCGCCATGCTAAAGGAATATTACCCTGTCACAATCATTGGAGCAGGCCCCGCAGGCTTGAGCGTTGCTTATGAGCTGCAGACCCACGGGGTCAACTACATCGCTTTCGAGGCGTCAGGCAACGTCGGGAATACCTTCGTTGCCATGACCGAGCGCACTACCTACGGGCCCTGGATCAACAACGTCCTGCGCGGGACGACCTGGGAGCCGTGGGGCAAATTCTACAATCTGTTGGGCCGGACTACCCGCAAGGAGTACACTGCCTATCTCAACGACTATGCCAGCAGACATCGGCTTGAAATTCGCAAGGAGTGCCCGGTCGATCAGGTCGAGTGGACCGGGAGCCGATTCCGGGTAAAGACCCCTCAGGGGAATCTGGAGTGCGGAGCCGTGGTCAATTGCGCGGGTTACTTCTCACGCCCGAGCATTCCCGATTATCCGGGGGCCAAGGAGTCCGCAATCCGACAGATTCACTCCGCCGCTTATCGCTCTCCGGCCACTGCGGGGGTGCAAATCGGCAAGGACCGGGGACGGATTCTGGTGGTGGGCAAGAAGCTCTCGGCAGGCGAGACGCTGGCCGAGCTTGTTGCGGCGGGTTTCGAGGTGGCTATCTCTCATCGTTCACCGATCGACTACTGGCCGGAGATCTGGCGCGAAAGCATGCTCAGCCCGCTGCTCTGGTTGGAGGAGCTGATCCGTCGCAAGTTCGACCTTGGTCGTCCCGGGCACTTGATTCCCAGGATGCGCAAGAGCGAGCACAGCAAATCGCTCGATTCGGGCGAGACGCCGACCTTCCCGGACATCGCGAAATTCGAGAAGGATGCGGTGGTGTTTCAGGACGGCCGCAAAGAGCATTTTGACCTGGTGATCTATGCCACCGGCTACCAGTGCAACCTGGACCACCTCCAGGGACTCCAGCTTCCCTCCATTCAAGAAGGCTCTCCGGCCGTTCGCAGACTCGAGTCCCTCGAGCTGGCCAATCTCTTCTTTGTGGGCCTGATCGGGGGGAGGAGCTTCCGCAGCGAGTTCCTGCGAGGCATCCGCGAAGATGCCCAGCTGGTGGGCGAGATCATCGCCGAGCGGGTCAGGTTCGCGCCCATCCCCGCAGCTCTCGAGTCGGTCCGGCCCCAGCAGCTGACCCACTGAAGAGCCTGAGGTCGTGCCGCCGCCCTGATCCCGCCGGGCGAGTGCCCGGCGAGGTCAGGGCGGAGGATTCCGCCCTGCGGCGTTTAAGCTGGCCGCGCCATCGGGGGTATGTTACTGCTCGCTTGCAGCTCTGCAGGTGCCCGCGTGAAATCTCCCGGGCAGCCGGAGCGGTATGTGAACCAACCCAGCATATCCGTCGTTCTTCCCGCCTTCAATGAAGAGGCCGTCATCGGGACCACGATCCTGGCCGCGGTCGACTTTTTGCAGTCCATTACCTCCAACTACGAGGTAATCGTCGTCAGTGATGGAAGCCGCGACAGGACGCGAGCCATCGTGGAGGAGCTGAGCAAGGTCAACCCCCTGGTTCGCTCCGTTCCCCACGAGCGCAACCGGGGCTATGGAGCGGCCCTCAGGACCGGGTTCGAGGCCGCCTCCCGAGAGCTGGTCTTTCTCACCGATGGCGACAAGCAATTCGATGTCCGCGAGCTCGCCCACTTCCTCCCGCTGATCGAGAGGGCCGACTTCGTCGTTGGATTTCGCGACCCGCGCCGGGATGGCCCCGGGCGGCTGCTGTTCAGCTGGGGATGGAACTGGTTGGTGAACACGCTCTTTGGTTACACGGCACGAGACATCAACTGTGCCTTCAAGCTTTTTCGCCGTTCCGTGTTGGACCGTATTCAGGTGCGAGCCACAGGGGCCGTGATCAGCGCCGAGCTGCTGATCAAGGCCCGCATTCTCGGCTATCGCATCGTGGAGCACCGCGCCAGCCATTTTCCCCGGCAGGCCGGACGCTCCACGGGGGGCAGGTTGGACGTCATCGCAAAGGCTTTCCGCGAGCTCATCTGGCTGCGCCTCCACCTGCACGAGGAGCTTGCTCGGACCCAAGCCGGTCCCCGAGCCCCATGAGCGAGGGGGCCCCCGTCGGTCCCACCAGGGCGCTGAGCACAGGGGACTTTCTGCTTCCCCTGGCTCTGGCCCTGACCGCCTTCTTCCTCCAGGTGTCCAGCCTGTCCCGAGCCGTGGTCTTCTCGGATGAGGGGGCCTTTGCCGAGGCGGGGAGGCTTGCCCTGGCAGGTCACGTGCCCCACGTCGACTTCCCCTGGTACCACATGCCTGGCCTTCCCCTGCTCATCGAGGTGGGCAGACAGCTCTGGGGGTCACTGCAGGGTCCCCGGACGCTCTACCTGGCACTCAACTGTCTGGCGGTGCTGCCGCTGTCCCTGGCTCTTAGCCGTCTCGGTTTCAGCCGGACGGCAGCCCTGATGGGTAGCTTCTTCTACCTGGCCTTCTTCGAGATGGTCCACCAGGACTTCCGATTTTTTGCCGTGAGACAGGCGGCAAATGCCCTGGTAATCGGCTTTCTGCTGGTGTCCACGCTCCCCCCTTCAAAACGCGCCCTGGCTGGCCAGTCAGCTCTGGCCATCCTGGCGGCGGCCATCTTCCTGCCAACCCTGCTGAACCTGGGTCTGGTGGCCCTGGCCTCGGTCCTGGCAGAGCGGGACCCCGCGCTGCGTTACGGCCGGGCTGCAGGATACGTAAGAGTTTTCGCGCTGGCGACCGGATCTCTCGGGGTCTGGTTCCTGCTCGTGCCACAGGGATTCCAACAAGTCGTGGTAGGACAACTCCAACGCGCACCCATCGGGCTCCTGGAGCGGTGGCATTCCCTGAGCGGCGCGACGGAAGACCGTTTCCTCTACGCTGCAGCCATGCTCTCGCTCGTCATCGGCCTTTTTCAGCTTCCCCGCGTGCGGCCCTATTCATGGGCGATGCTCGCCCTGGCCCTGGCCAGTGTGAGCACGAGCGCAAGCTACTATCGCCACTATCCTGCTCTGGCGGGACCCGCCCTGGCCTTCGGAATGGCCTCCCTGGTAGCCGTGGTGGAAGGCCTGGCCTGGCGCTGGAGTCGTCGTCCCGGGCTGCTGCTGGCCGGGGTCTGTTTGCTTCTGGCAACGGTGCAACTGGCTCTGGTGGGTCCACGCCTGCGCGTGTTGTGGTTCGAGGACGCTAATCCGGAGTTTTCCAGGATGGTGGAGGAGATCAAGCACGCCCCCGAGCCCCTCTTGACCTTCCAGCCCCTCTTCGCCGTGGAGGCCGACGTGGCAACTTTGCCGGAGCTCTCGTCCTTCGCCCTGCGGTCCCCAGCCGCTCGCGCCGAGCGCAACTTTTTCGAATCACTGCCCTCGCGCGCAGGCAGTCTTCTTTTAGAGCCCCGGGCACTGCACTACCTGCCGCCGGACCTGGTGAGGGGCTGGCGCAGTCGCTACAGAATACGCTTTGAAAACCGCGCGGGAGCCCTGCTCGTCACCGACCCCGCCGGGGCCAGGCGATAGCCCGATCCAGCCTCGCACCAACCGGCCAATCCGATCGAGCAGCCGGTGGCCCGTCCTCGAGGAGGGGGACCCGGCTCCCGCGAGAAGGTCGTGGCATGCATACCGGACCCGGGCGGTCGGGGTTCCCGGCGCGATCAGGCGGGGGTCGTAACAGGACCGTCGGCAAGCCCCCCCGGTTCCCTCGCCTGGATGGGGCTCCAATTTCTCTCGGGCCCCTCATTGCTGCCAGTCCCCAACACCTGTTGCTGGTGAGCGTGCCGCCATGAGGGTGCCCTGGTGGACCCTGGTCATTTTGGCGGCCACCTGGCTTTGCTGGCCTCTCTTGACCCGCTCGAACCTCCCCAGAGCCTCCGACCTCTCCTATCATGCGCAATACACGCGAGGATTCGCAGAGGGCTGGGCCCAGGGCCGAATCTACCCGCGCTGGGTGGGCGACTCGAATCGAGGCTACGGCGCGCCCGTCTTCGTGATCTATGGCCCGGTCGCGCCGGCGGCCGCCGCCCTGGCCGGCAACGGGGATCTCATCCGAGGGTTGAGGAGAGTGGCTGTCGTCGGGTCCGCTCTGGCGGGACTGGCCTTCTTTCTGGCCGCCCGAGCCCTGGGCTCCGACCGGGGGGCGGCTGTGGGGGCCGCCTTCTACGTGCTCTTCCCCTACCACGCCCTGGATCTCTACGACCGGTTCGCCCTGGCCGAGCTGCTGGCCTTTGTCTGGCTGGCGCCCCTCTTCGCATCGGTGTGCCTCCTGGCCAGGGGTCCGCACCGCGGTGCCCGGGCCGTTCTGGTGGCCTGCCTCGCAGGCCTGGTGATGACCCACGTCATGACTGCCTACATGGTCGGCCTGACGCTGATTCCCTATGCCGTCTGGGCGGTGCGCGGGCACTGGCGCAGGCTGATCCCCATGGCCGGGGCCATGGGAGCAGCGGCCCTGCTCTGCTCGGTCTACCTGCTGCCCCTTCTGGTGGAAAGGAAGGAGCTTCACCTGGACTGGTTCCAGGAGGACCATTACCAGTATGCCCGGAGCTTCGTCGACCGAGACCCCCGGTCGGTCGGTCTGCAAGACGACCCTACCCGGCCCTGGTGCGTCCGGGCGGCAGCCACCACGGCTCTGGTGGCGCTGGCCGGGCTCCTTGTGCTCGGTCTAAAGCTGGACGGACCTGACCGCGAAGGGCGCCGCTGCGAAGGTTTTGCCCAGGCTGGCCTGTCCTTTTGGGCCTTGTTTCTCCAGACGTCCTGGTCAGCACCCCTGTGGGCCGCCCTGCCGGGGTTGGCCGAGGTCCAGTTCCCCTGGCGCTTCGGCCTGCTGCAGTCCCTCTCCACGGCCTTTCTGGTCGCCTGTGTCACGGGAGGGCGCTCGCGCTTGGCCCTGGCCATCGTGGGCCTGGCGGCCCTGCCGGCGCTGGCGGTCTCGGCCCGGGTCACGGAGGCTCGGAGCTGGACCGCTGACGCAACCCTGGCGAACACTCCGGCCTGGCGCTACCGCGCGGTACAGGAGTATATCCCCCGGGGAGTGCTGGGCTGGCGGGAATGGCACCAGCGCTCGATACCAGGGCAGCGAGCCTCTCTGGCGCTCCCGGGCCAGGTGGAGGAGCGTTTCTGGTCGAGCCACGTGCGCCGTCTGCGGGTGGTCACGCAGCAGCCCAACCAACTCAACCTGGCCCTCTTCTTCTACCCGGGCTGGACGGCCCGGGTAGACGGAACGCCGGTTGCAGTGGGTGCGACGCCCGGCGACCAGACGATGCTGCTCGACGTTCCTCCGGGAGATCACCAGGTCGAAGTGTCCTTCGAAACCACCCGGGAACGGCGTCTTGGCCTTTGGGTCAGCCTGATCACATTGCTGGCTCTGGGCGCAGGCTTCTTGAGGCGCACGTCTTGAGGCTCCGGCGCTCCGAGGCCCGGATCCAGGCGGCTCTCAGGGCGGTGAAGGGCCCGTCGCGCTCGGCTGGTCGCCCCTGCAAGTCCACCTGGCGGCGAGCGCTCGAAGCGTGAGGGCATTCTTGCTGGAAATCTCCCGGTGGTCTCGGAGAGTGCCTCCGCCACCACAAGATATTGCAGGCGGCGGGACATCCAGCACAAGCTCCTGGGCGTCGCGCAGCCGGAAGGCATTCCCGGCGGGGCTGCTGGGGGCTCTGCTCCTGGTTTCCTACGCCTGGTTCTACCAGGGAGGAGGATGGAACCAGAACTCGCGGCTCGATCTCGTCTGGGCCCTGGTAGAGCGAGGGAGCCCGCAGATCGACGCATATGTCTCCAACACGGGGGACTATGCTCTGCGGGAAGGCCACTACTACTCAGACAAAGCTCCGGGCGCGGCTCTTGTGGCGGTGCCCGCGGTGGCGGCTTTGCGAGCTGCGGGGGTGGAGGATCGAGTCCGCCAGTCCTATGTGGCCACCCTGGTGGCCGCCTCTCTGCCCACCGCTGCGGCGGCCGTCCTGCTCTACCAGCTCCTGCTCCAGCTCGGAGCCAGCCGCAGCTCCGCCACCCTGGCGGCCCTGGCCTTCGGCCTCGGAACGCCGGCGTGGTCCTACGCCACGATGCTCTTCGGCCACGCCCTGGCAGCCTTCTGCCTGACCGCGGCCCTGGCCGGAGGGGTGGCCCTGGGCAGGAACGGTCCGACCTGGCGCAGCGTTCTCCTCGGTCTGGCCGTAGGCCTGTCGGCGGGCGGGGCCGTCGCGGCCGAATACCCCACGGCCCCCGCGGCAGTTTTGCTGGTGCTGCTGGCTCTGGCCCGGGCGGGGCAGGGGCGAGCTCTGCTGGCCGCGGCATCGATGCTCGTGGGAGCGGCCATGGTGGTCGGCCCCCTGGGCCTCTATCACCGGGCGGCCTTCGGGGCAGCGTTGCAGACAGGCTACTCGTTCCAGGCCGGATTTCCGGCTCTGCAGCAGGGGTTTCTGGGAATCACCCGACCCGACCTGGGGGTGCTGGGCCACCTGCTGGTCCACCCTTACCGTGGCCTGATCCCGGCCTCGCCTGTCCTCTTGCCGGCCCTGCTGGGACTTGCCCTGGGAATCCGCTCGAAGCCCACCCGGGGAATCTGCCTCACCGGTTGGGGAGTGTTTCTCTGCTTGCTCTTGATCAATGCCTCCTACGCTTACTGGCATGGAGGCTGGGCCTATGGTCCGCGACACCTGGTGCCGGCTTTCCCTCTTCTCTGTCTGGGACTGGGGCTGCTCTACGAGCGCGCCGGCGGAGCGATCCGGTCCGGCCTGGTCAGCCTGGCCCTCCTTTCGACGGTCATCAATCTGGTGGCCGTGTCCACCAACCCGATGCCCGCTCAGGTCGGGCCGGGCCTGGCGGAAAGGGCTCCAGCCCTGTATGCAAGTCTGCGCAGCCCCTGGCCTGGCTACCTCTGGCCTGCTTTTCGGCAGGGAGATCTGGCCATGAATCGTGAGACGGTGCTGGATCGGGGCAGTCCCCTGGTGCCTCGATCGGGAGACTCCCGGCCCCGGGCTGCCTGGAACCTGGGTCAGGTCCTCGGGCTGCGGGGCCTGGCCAGCCTCGCTCCCCTTCTCGGGCTCTGGGCAATCGTGGCCGGGGTCTGGCTTGGCTGGGAGAAAAGACTGGCCTCCAGGAGCGACCTGTCCTGACATACGCCCGACAGACTTGAGAGGGGAAATGCGCCTCGCTTAGAGAACTCTGGCTACCACCAGGGAGGGCACATGATGGACCGAAGGCTGGGGTTGGCAGGCCTGATCATCGGGGTCTTGATGCTTTTTTGGGGATGCGGCGGGGAACGAATCTTGAGCCCCACGGGTCCCGGCGACGGCGGGGGGGCAGGAGTGGGGTCGGCTCTGCTCCGAGTGACCTATGCAGCCGCGGCGCCGCGTGCAGACGAGAAAACCCCCAGGCAGGCTCGCGGGGAAGGCATTCCCGCAGACACGGCCGAGCTTCTCGTCCGGGCTTTTCACCAGGACGGGGCTCTTCTCGAGACCACCAGCGTGCGCCGGGCCCCTGGACAGACGAGCCAGGAGATCGTCCTCGACGGCCTGCGGGTCGGTGAAGTGCTCTTTCTCGTGACCGCCCTGGACGGCCGGGGTGGACGCCTGGCCTACTCGCTCGAATCCGGCACCATCCTCAACGGCCTGCAGGCCTCGATCACCGTGGACGAAACCGTTGACCTCCTGGGCGTGCGGGTGGAGCCCTCCAATTTCCAGCTCCAGCTGGGCCCGGGCCCGAACGACCCGAACCAACCCCCCAGCTCGCTTCAGACTCGCCATCTGGCCGATTTCGAGAACCATCCTCCGCTCGATGTCACCTTCGGCTCGAGTTGGACGTCCCTGGCCCCGACAGTCGTTTCTGTGGACGATGGAACGCTCAAGGGTCTGGTCACGCCCCTCAACCCGGGAACGGGCACCCTTCAGGCCGACTTTGACGGCCGGGTGGGAACCGCGCAATTTGAGGTGCTCATCGGAACGCTCGATCCCAACACCCCGGGTATCCCCGAGCCACCGGACCCCAACGACGCACCTCCGGAGCCCATCGGTCCGTCGGACCCCAATACCCCCGTGGTGCTCGGGCCGGATCTCACCTTCGAGCCGGGCTCGCTCCAGCTCTTCCCTCCCTCGCCCCCGGCCGGACACGGGTTCGACGTCCAGGCCATGGTGCGCAATCTTGGCACGCAACCGTCTCCTGAGGCCTTCGTCTTTTTCGTCGTGGACGGACTGGTGACCGGCACCGCTCAGCTTCCGGGCGTGCCGGCCGGGGACCAGCGTCTGGTGCAGTTCCCGAATGTGACTCCCCAGACGCCGGCGGTGTTCCCGTCCGTGCTGATCCTCGACCCGGGAAACACGGTCGTGGAGGCCGACGAAACCAACAACGAGATCTCTATTTCCCTGCCAGTACAGCCGCCGGACCCCAACGAGCCGACCCCCCTGGGCCCGGATCTCTCGGCGCGGTTTGGCTCGGTGCAGTATACTCCGGTCTCGCCCGAGACAAACGGCCTGTTCGACGCCACGGCTCTCATCCAGAACTCCGGCAACCAGCCGGCCGGTGGGTTCAGCCTCTCGGTCTTTATCAACGGCCAGCCGATCGGAACCACCACGGTTTCCAGTCTGGCAGCGGGCACCCAGCAGCTCTTTGCCTTCCCCTGCCAGGCTCCCGACACGCCCGGGATCTACACGCTCTGCTTCGCCGTGGACTCTGGTGGCAACGTCACGGAGCTGCAGGAAAGCAATAACCTCTTCTTCAGCCCACTCACCGTCGTGGTCGCCGACCCGAACTCCCCCTGAGGGGAAGTGGCGCCATCACGCCACCGCGCCTTGATGTGGTATCTGGCCGTGCTCCTGGCAGGCTGGGGGGCCGGCTACACGATGATGCGGGGCTCGGACCTCTACTATCACCTGGCGGGAGGGCGCTGGATACTGGCCCACGGCGCGGTGCCCCGGGCGGACCCCTGGTCCTTCGCCCGGCCGGGGCAACCGTGGGTAAACCACGAATGGCTCTCCTGCGTAAGCTTTGCCGTCTGGGAGCGGACCTTTGGTCTGCCCAGCCTGGTTTACTGGAAGTGGGCCATCCTGGCCCTCACGTTCGTTCTCTTGTTCCGGGTCTTGATGCGGCTGACGGCCTCACCCGAAGCCAGCTTTCTCGCTGTCCTCCTGGGTGCCGCCCTGGCGGCCCCCTTCCTGGATATCCGACCCCACCTCTACACCCTGTTGGCCTTCGCGCTCATGCTCAATCTGACCCTGGCCCGAAAGACGCCCTCGCCCTGGCTCCCCGCCCTCTTTCTGGTCTGGAGCAACCTGCACGCAGGATTTGCCTTCGGCCTGGTCGCGTTGCCCCTGTTGCTAGCCCCCGGTTGGCTGGCCGGGGGAGCGCGGCGCCGCCGATCCCTGCTGCTGGGAGCCGCCTCGGTAGCAGCCTGCCTGATGAATCCTTATGGTTGGGAGATCCTGAGGGCTCCATTCCTCTACGGGTTCACCGACTCTCCCTTCCGGACCATCGCCGAGTGGCATCCTCCCTTCCGGCCGGGAGGCATCCGGTCGCCCCTCTATCCCTGGGTGCTGGGTCTGCTGGGTGCCTGCGCAGCGGCCTGGATCCTGCGCCCCGACTGGCGCGGAGAGAAAGGGCCGTGGTTGGTATTGCTGGTGATCCTGGTGGTGAGCATGTCGCTGCGCAGCCGCCGCTTCATCGCTCTGCTGGGGCTGGCCCAGGCCCTCCTGGTAGCCCCGGTCCTGGCCGGTCTCCTGGCCACCATCCGCCCCCGCCCGCTTCTTCTCCGGGCAGCCCCGGCGGTCGCCCTGCTCGCAGCCGTGCTCTGGCTGGCGCCCTTTCCCAGGTCTTCGGCTGCCTTTGGCGTTCTCACCGCCGAGTGGACCTTTCCCGTCGATACCTGCGACTTCCTGGTGACCAACCGACTCCAGGGGAGGGTCTTCTGCTACTATAACTGGGGCGGCTACCTGTTGCACCGCGCCGGCGACGACCTGCAGGTGTTCATCGACGGTCGAGCCGACACCGTCTATGACCCCCGCACCTTTCTCGACTACCTGGAGGTGCTGCGACTCGCACCCGGCTGGATTGAGAAGGTGGAGGCCTCGGGAGCCGACTTCTTTCTCTGGCCCCTGGGAGAACGCCAACCCGGGGCTCTGCTGGCGACCGGGCGTTGGGTCGAGATCTACAGCGATGCAGCCTCGGTGCTCCTGGCCCGAGCCGGTCGCGTACCTCCGCAGCTGCACCCTCCGCCGGACTCACCCTTCCACCGCCTGACCCGGGGATTGCAGGCGCGCAAGCGGGGCGAGATGGTCCAGGCCGAGGAGCTGCTGCTTCTGGCTCTCAAGGAGCGCCCCGACCTGCTCAGCGCTTACTGGCAGCTGTCAGCCGTCCAGCAGGCGCTCGGACATCCGGAGGATGCGCGCCGAACCCTGGAACGACTGGCCGCCCAGCACCCGAGCCTGGGTCCATCCCGGCGTCGCTAAAGTGCAAGGCCTCTGGTCTTGCACTTTGCAACGCGCTGGAACGCAGTTCCGGCGCGTTCGTTAGATTGTGCCAATGTGCAAGACCAAAGTGCGAGCGCATTAGAAGTCCGGCCGAAAACCCCATGGGGTGGCGGCCGGACTTCCAGCACAATATGTTGGGCATCGCGCAGCCGGAGGACTGCGTCAAGGGGGTTTCCAGCTGCGCTCCTGGGAGGAGCGCGGCCGAAAACCCTGAGCGCTCAGTAGACGGGTTGCAGGTAGCGAAGGTTCAGGCGCACGAAAAAGATCCGCTGATGGCGATGCTGACGCGCATCCAGGGTGGTGCTGACCAGCAGCCAGGGCTGACCGTCGCTCCCTTTCAAAATGATGGCGCCGCGGTTTCCATGAACGGCCCGCACGATGGTCCCCCCGGGCAAACGCTCCACGACCGGCCATCGATCAGGGGTCGTCCTGGGCCACTGCGCTCGGATGTCTGAGACATCGCCGGGGAAGTCAGGGGAAAGGCGAGCGTTCAGCCCTGACGGGTCGGGATCCACCACCTTCCAGAAGTGTTGCATCGCCGCATCGCCACGGTAGTTACCCTGGGCGTCGACCCGCGGTGGGGGGTTGTGGATGGGCTCGAGAAACTGCCGGTTGGCCCGCAGGTAATAGGCCGGTCCCCCCGTCGGCTCGTAAAGGTGCACCACCAGCCATGGCTGACCCCGGCTGTCGAGAACCTCGTCCCGTTTCGTCAGCACCGTGCCCCGAGGCAGGCGCCGGGCCACAGGCAGGCTCCTGAGGTCGGCACCCTTCAACGGCTGATCCTCGTCCTTGCAGAGACGAGCGTTGAGGCCGGCCTGGTCGGGGTCCACCACGCGCCACCAGAGATGGCTGACTTCTCGATAGTCACCCCGGGCATCCGGATGGGGCAACTCATACAGGTAAGGCAGCTCGGCCCGGGCCATCGAGCCGGAGAGCAGGAGGAGCGTGAGCAGAGAGGGGAAGACCAGGCGTCGCATGTCACTTCCTTGTCGAATCAGCAGGTGCTGCAATCTCGTCGAGCTCGCAAGCTCTCCTGGGAACCTTTTACCGCGACAGGAGGTTGTCTCCTCCAATGAGCAGCGCTGGCGAGTATGATCTGGTGGTTCTGGGTGGGGGAGCAGCCGGCCTGGTGTGCGCTGTCACAGCCGCCCTGGCCGGGGCCCGTGTTGCTCTGGTCGAGCGCGAAAAGCTCGGAGGAGACTGCACAAACTACGGCTGCATCCCGAGCAAAGCTCTCCTGCACGCGGCTCGACTGGCCCACCTGGCGCGCACCTCGTCGCAAGCAGGCGTCCTGATTGCCCCGCCCGAGGTCGACTTTCCGGCGGTTCTGGCCGGGGTGCGCAGAGCGATCGCGACCGTGGCCTCTCACGAAGAGCCGTCCGAGCTTCAGGCGGCCGGCTGCGAGGTTCTCTTTGGGCAGGGCGTGTTTGGCAGCCAGAGCTCCCTGACCGTGGCCGACCGCGTGCTTGGTTTCCGCCGCGCGGTGATTGCGACCGGCACCGTGCCTGCGGTGCCCGATATCCCTGGCCTGCAGGCCAGGGGTTCGTGACCAACCGGGAGATCTTTTCGCTCGCGGCACTTCCGGCTCACTTGCTGGTGCTTGGCGGAGGCCCGATCGGGTGCGAGCTCGCTCAGGCGTTTGCCCGGTTGGGGTCGCGCGTCACGCTGGTGCAGCGCAATCGCCGCCTGCTACCACTCGAGGAAGAGGAGGCCAGCAGTCTTCTCGAGCGACAGTTCCGCAACGAGGGGATCGAAGTGCTCACCTCGTCGCGCCTGACTCGGGCAGAGCCGATCCAAATCGAGACGCCGTCGGGCCCGGTGATGCGGCCTTGCGATCAGATCCTGGTCGCGACCGGCCGCCTTCCGGCGACCGAGGGCCTGGGGCTGGAGGTCGCAGGCGTCGAGCAAACCACGCAAGGATATGTTCGAGTCGACCATCGCCTGCGCACCACCAATCCGCGGATCTGGGCCTGCGGCGATATTCACGGGGGGTTGAAGTTCACTCATGTGGCCGAGTACGAGGCCAAGCTCGTGGTCGCGCAGGCCCTGTTCAGGCTCCCGTTGAGGCCTTCCTACCGCGTGATCCCGTGGACCACCTTCACGGACCCCGAGGTGGCCCGCGTCGGCCTCTCCGAGGCCGGGGCCCGAGAGGCCGGCCTGGACCCGAGGGTCTGGCGTTTTCCGGTGGCGCGGGTCGACCGAGCGATCACCGAAGGAGAGACGGTCGGCTTCTACAAGCTGGTCACCGACCGCAGGGGCCGTATCCTGGGGGCCACCATCGTGGCTCAGGCGGCGGGCGAGTTGATCCACGAAGCGGCCCTGGCCATGCAACACGGGATCAAGGCGGATGCCCTGGCCCGGACTGTCCACGTCTACCCCACCCGAGCCCTGGGTTTACGACGAGCCGCTGATCTCTACTTGCTGGAATCGATCATCGCCTGGTTGCGACGCCTGGTCCAGTGGCTTCTCGGCTACCGAACGGATCGCCGCCCCACCCCCTTGATCACCGGAGAAATGGAGAGTGACCATGCTCGTCAAGTCGACCCGTAGCGTCTGTCCGAGCTGTTTGCGGAGCATCCCCGCCAGCGTGATCGAACGGGCCGGAAAGGTCTTTCTGGAGAAGACGTGCCCTGAGCACGGAGCGTTCGAGGTCCTGCTCGCCGGCAGCGCCCGCCACTACTACCGGCCCCAGGCTCAACCCGTCGCCGGGGGCTGCTGCGGAGGCGGAAAATGCGGTCCGACGGGCAGCCACAGCTGCAGCTTGATGGTCGAGATCATCGACCGCTGCAATCTCACTTGTCCAACCTGCTATGCCGGCTCCTCCCCTCAACTGGAGGCTCGCATGGGCCTGGAGCAGTTCCGTGAGCTGCTCCAAACCGCGCTTGCGCAGGGCAAGCAGGGCACCGATCTGCTCCAGCTCTCCGGTGGCGAGCCCACCCTGCACCCCCAGCTTTTCGCCTTTCTCGACACTGCAATCGAGCTGGGGTTTCGCAAGACCTACATCAACAGCAACGGAATCCGGCTCTCGGACCCCACCCTGGTCGAGCGCCTGGCGGACTATGGCGACAAGGTCGGCGTCTACCTGCAGTGGGACGGCCTGCAGGCAAAGACCCACGAGTCTCTCCGCGGAACGGACCTGACCCGGGCCAAGCAACAGGCTCTCGACCGCCTGGAGGAGCGCGGCGTGGACACGGTGCCCGTCATGACGCTGATCCCCGGGGTCAACGATCACGAGATTGGGAGCTTGCTGCGGGCGATCTGGAAACGTCCCTTTCTCTCCCGGATGATGATTCAACCCGCCATGGGCTCGGGTCGGGCCCTCACACTGGAGGGCCGCCACCGGGCCACCCTCTCCGATGTCATCCAGGCCATCTGCGATCAGACCGGGGTGTTCGCCGAAGAGGATTTCAGTCCCATTCCCTGCTCGGACCCAAACTGTTTCTCGCTTGCTCTGGCGTGGCGCAGGGGGGAGAAGCTCGTGCCCCTGACGCGCTGCTTTCCGCCCTATCAGAGCTGGAGCGACCCGGCGGTGCAGAGCCTGATCTCCCAGGTGACCGAGAGCTTCGACCGACCGGAGAGCCTGTGGAAGGTGCTTGACTGGATCGTAGGATCTCCCTTGCTCCAGAGCATGGAGGAAGAGATGGTGGACCACTTGCTCGACGCAGCTCTGGCTGCCCGTTCGAGCCAACCGGGCGCGAGCTATGGCGACTTGTTTGCCATCGGGATCAAGCCATTCATGGACGTCTGGACCTACGACCAGGATCGCATCGACCGCTGTTGCACCCATGTGATGACCAGCGCGGGCGAGGTCTACTCATTCTGTCAATACAACGCGCTGGAGCGCGGGAGGACGAGCCTGTGAACCCTCAGACCCGTTGCTGCGCAGAGTTTTACGAGCAGGACTGGGTCCACACCCTGCTGGGCGGCAGCTTGCATCCGGGAGGCGAGCCCCTGAGCCGCCGTCTGCTCGAGTCGCTGCAGCTTCCGGCCGCAAGCCGGGTGCTGGACGTGGCCTGCGGTCGAGGAACGACAGCCAGGCTTGCGGCCGGAATGGGCTGGAGGGTGACCGGGCTCGACGCGAGCCAGGCCAACCTGGAACAGGCTCGGCAAGACCGGGGCGCCCAGGACATCGAGCTCGTGCAAGGCGTTGCCGAGGAGTTGCCGTTTGAAGACGCTAGCTTCGACGCCATCCTCTGCGAGTGTGCCCTGTCGACCTTTTCCGCCAAGGGAGAGGTGCTCAGGGAGTGGACCCGCGTCCTGGCACCCGGTGGGCTGGTTGGAATCTCGGACATGGCTCGAGACGGCGAAATCGACGCCTCGCTGGCCGAGCGTCTGGCGCCCTGGACATGTCTTGCGGATGCCCGCTCGGTCGAGGACAATCAGCGGCTCTTTCTCGAGGCCGGCTTACGCGTGCTCGCCTGTCACGACGAAAGTCCCGCCCTGGCTGAGATGGTCGGGCAACTCAAACGCGGCCTGCTCGCCCTGGCCCTGGGTGAGGCAGCCGGATTCATGGCGGCCATGGACCTGGATCTGGCAGAGGCCCGCCGTTTGATCGACCTCGCCCGGCGCGAGATCGAGCTGGGTCGGGTGCAATATTTCCGCCTCGTCGGCAGCCTGGGCACGCCGCTCTGCGCCTCAGCACTGCAGGAAGAATTTGCTCGCCGGGCGTCCGGCAGGGTTGAGTTGCATCAAAGAGAATAGCCTGGAAATTTTTTCCAGGAGGGTCAGCGTTATGCAGCTCAGCCAGCTCATGGCATCGCTTCATCCGGTCATGGTGCATTTCCCGATCGCATTGTTGTTCGCGGCAGTCGTCATGGATCTGGTGGCATTCTGGCGCAAGGACGAGAGGCTGGCCTATGCCGCAATGATCAACCTGATCGCAGGCACGGTAGGCATCATGCTGAGCTTTACGACCGGAAACATGGCCATCGTCTGGGCGGCTCGCCAGCAGGTCACCCAGCCCCCGCTCAAGCTGCATGAGAACTTCGCTCAGTTTACCTCCTGGGCGTTCATCGCCCTGGTGGCCCTGCGCTCTTTCGTGCACGTGCGGCGCAACCGGCCCTACTTTGCTGTCTATCTGCTTTGCGGTGCCCTCAGCCTGGGCATGCTGGCGGCCACCGGTTGGCTGGGAGGCGAGCTCGTCTACAAGTACGGTGCCGGCGTGGCTCTCAAGGCCCCGCCCATTCCGCCGACCGACGTGGATCTGGCCAATCTGAGCCTCGAGCTCGACGATACGGAGGTCGCCTACTCCGAGCAAATGCACCGCGTCTTTGGTTGGATGGTGCTGGGCATGACTTTCTGGCTGCTTTATGACAATCTCAAGCTTCCCTATGCGGAGAAGGTAAGGGCGCTGGGACCAATCCTCCTGGTGGGAGGTGGGGTCTTCCTGATGGTCTTCTCCGACCACGATGCCTGGCCGATCGGCAACCTCAAGCCGATCACCGACGCCGAGGTGCTGGCCCACAAGATCATCGCAGCCTTCATGATCTTTATCGGCTCGGCCGCCAACCTGGTTCGACGCAAGAGTGCCGAAGCGGGCCGACTGCAGCACCATCTGGTCGCCATCCTGGCACTTGTGGGCGGTGGCATGCTGTTCACCCACCTGCATACCGCCGCTCCTTATGCCGATTCGGCCATCGGCGTCTACCTGCATCACTTCTTCCTGGCCGGCCTGGCCCTGTCGTGTGGGGCGATCAAGATGCTCGAGTTGCTCGCTCCGGAAGGGAACAAGATCTGGAAAGCCACCTGGATCGTCCTTCTCTTCTTGATCGCCGCCGCCCTGATCACCTATACCGAGTCCATGCCGTTCTGGCTGGAGGGAACTTAAGGCTCGGGCTGAGGCGGACTGCGACCCTGCGAGGAGCGCAGCCGGAAACCCCTTTGACACGGTTTTCCGGGCTGCGCGACGCCCCAAGATGTCGTAGGGTCCCTCGCTTGCTCAGGTTCCCTGTCCGCTCTTTGCTACCGTCTTGCTTGCCGAAGCGACGGCCTTTCAGGCCCCTTTCAGAGCTGTGGCCTACCTTGTCCATGGGTTGAGCGATGCTCAGCACGGACCGCTCGAAAAGATAACCCTGCGTTAACAACTGCCAGGCCAGGCATGATAGGATGAGGCAAATGTCAGACGCCATCGAGGAAATCGGACGCCGCAACGCGGACAAGCGCAACGAGGCCATGGAGGCCTGGGCGGCGATGATCTACTCCGACCAGAGCCGCCGCAGCGACCTGGCCGTGGTGCAAGAAAGCGGTGGTTGCGGCGGCTCGAGCGTTCCTAAGGATACGCTGCAACTGACCGACCCCAAGAAGATCGCCAGGCTCAAAGAGGTCAAGGCCACTCAAGAAGCCCTCAAGGCCGAGCAGGCCCGCACTCGCGACACGGTGCAGAAGTCTGAGCCGGCTGAGCCCACTGTGGGTGCCCAGGTCCCGATCGAGGCCCGGCGCGAGGTGGCGAAGGTCCAGGCCACCCGCGAGACCCAGGAGACGGCCACCCGTCAGGTGCGCCAGGGCGAGGAGGCCCGCGAGCAGGCCCAGGTGGCCCGGGAAGAGGCGAGCGATGCTCGGACCGCCGCTCCCGAGCTTGAGATACCCGCTACCCTGGGCAACTCCAAAGAAGCCGGCGAGCAGATCTCTAAGGTGCGCAGCCTGACGGCCACCACCAGTCCCGATCAGGTGGACAAGACGCGCGAGGCCGAGCCGCCCGAGCCCGTCATCGAAGTGGATTCTGCCGAGCAGGCGGCCCTGCTTGCCGCGCTCAAGTCGGGCGCCGGCGCCAACCCCGACCTGGTGGCCAAAGCCTACGTGCAGGCCACCACCATGCAGGGGGTCAAGGGCACGCTCCAGGAAGAGATGTTGCGAGGATTCGTCGTAGCCCTGTGAGAAGGGTGCTCCTGGCCTGGATTTGCCTGGCGACCGGGCTGGCTCTGGCCAGTGACGAGGCGTCCTTTCGAAAGCTGATCGAGCCGCTCTCGTTGACGTTCACGATTCCCACCGGGTTCGAGCCGGTCACTCCCCCCGAAGGTTGCGACTATGCCCTCAAGGGCGCCAGCGGAGAGCTACGCTACGCGATTCGCCCGCTGGCGGCCCAGGTGGAGGCGTACAAACAGAGCCAGGAACCGGGCAGCCAGACCGTGTTGACCGACCCGAACAAGCTCTATTCCGCCATGCTTCTGGCCATGGGAGCCAATCTGGCCGGGGTATCCCCCGACCGCATCCCCAACCAGGCCTTCAGCCCTCCCAACGTCAAGGCCGAGTTCGGAGCCGACGCCGGCATGACGTCGGCGGTGCCGCTGAGCGACGGACGGCTCTGCCTGCTGAACGTCTACCACAAGGACAATGTGGCCGATGCCTTCGTCTATTACATCGCGACCGACATGGAGGCACTGAAAAGTCTCATCAACACGCCGGCCGTCTTTCAGGCGCTGCGCTTCAAGTAATCACAAGAAAATTTGCCTCTCGCTTCATGTGCTCGCCCTTGATTTTGCCCCATGAGCGCAATCTGACGAAGGCAGCGGCCACGGCAGGGGGGTTGAATTTTCAACCCTAATTCTGTATAATTTGTTTCAACATGGCGAAACAGAAGAAATCCAGAGCCGACGTCCGGATTGCTTACCGGGGGCGGACGTTCGGGTCCGACCCCGGTCTTGACAACCGGCGCCAGAGCCGGCGCATGGCGCGCCAGTTCCCCATCTGGTATCGCCCCGATGGCAAAGACGAATTCTTGCGCAGCCGAACGCTCAATTTCTCCAGCAACGGAGCCCGAATCATCATGCCCGAGCCCCTCGACCCAGAGGCCGGGCTGTTGCTCGAGCTCGAGCTGGAGGAAAAGCTGCGCCTGCAGGCCCGTGCCCGTCTGGTGTGGCAGCGTCCCATGGCTGACGGCACCACTCTGGCCGGAATCCACTTCGTGCTACCCCCCGACGTTCAGAATCGGCTGAACAACTGGGTCAAGAAGCAGGCTAAAGCCTCCTAGCCCCAGAAGAGCCCCCTTCTCAGCGAAGCGCCAGCAGGCGCAGAACGCTCGCGGGCAGCTATTGGCGACCGTCGATGCGCGCGACTGTGGGAGCGATTCACACGCCAGGAGGGTTGGTTATGCAAGACGGCACGGAGCCGCTGGGGGGGCTTCGCCGCACCCATCGCTGCGGCGAGCTGCGCACCGAGCACGTGGGCCAGGAGGTCGTGCTGATGGGCTGGGTCCATCGCCGCCGCGACCTGGGCGGGCTCATCTTCGTCGAGGTGCGTGACCGCGAGGGTCTTGCCCAATGCGTGTTCGACTCGGCCGAGAGCAAGTCGGCTTTCGCCCTGGCCGAGCGGTTGCGCTCGGAGTATGTGGTGGCGGTGGAGGGCAAGGTGCTTCAGCGCTCTCCACAGACGGTCAATCCCAACCTGGCCACCGGCGAGGTGGAGGTGCACGTGGACCGTCTGCGCCTGCTGAATCCCTCCCGGGAGCTGCCCATCCTGGTGGCAGAAGAGCAGAACGTGGACGAGTCCAAGCGCATGCAGTATCGCTACCTCGACTTACGCCGTCCGCGCATGACCCGCAACATCGTGCTACGCCACCGCTTCACCAAAGCCGTGCGCGACTACCTCGACTCGGTGGGGTTCCTGGAGATCGAGACCCCCATGCTGGTGCGCTCCACGCCCGAAGGGGCGCGCGACTACCTTGTGCCCAGCCGGGTTCACCCGGGATCATTCTACGCCCTGCCCCAGTCGCCCCAGCTCTTCAAGCAGTTGCTCATGGTCTCGGGCTTGGACCGCTACTTCCAGATCGCTCGCTGCTTTCGGGATGAGGATCTGCGCGCCGACCGCCAGCCCGAGTTCACCCAGATCGACATGGAGATGTCCTTCGTGGGACAAGAAGACGTCTTCGGCGTGGTCGAAGGCCTGGTGGCCCACGTCTGGAGCACGGTCATGGAGCACCAGGTCGCGCGCCCCATTCGCCGAATGCACTACAAGGAGGCTGCCGAGCGCTACGGCAGCGACAAGCCCGACCTTCGCTTCGGGCTCGAGCTCCACTCCCTGGACGAGATCGTGCGCGGCAGCGAGTTCACCCCTTTTGAGCAGACCCTGAGCTCGGGCGGCACGGTCAAAGCCCTCATGGTTCCCGGCAGGGGGGCCATCAGCCGCAAGGAGCAAGACGAGGTGGGGGCCCTGGTGAGCGGCCTGAAGACCTTCTATGCTTCGCGCCAGCAGGGCGAGCTCAAGTCGTCGCTGCTGGCCAAGCTGGGCGCCGAGCGGGTGGAAAAAGTGCTGCAGGCCCTGGGGGCCGGCGAGGGGGACCTGGTCATCATGGCCGCCGGCCCTGCGGCCAGCCTGAACGGACAGCTCGGACGACTGCGGTTGGAGCTGGCCAGGCGTTACGAGCTGATCCCCGCGAGCAAGTTCGAGTTTCTCTGGGTGGTCGACTTCCCGCTCTTTGCCTTCGATGAAGAGAGCGGACGGCTGGTGCCCGAGCACCACCCGTTCACCTCACCCCATCCCGAGGACGCCCATCTGCTCGATTCGGACCCTCGTCAGGTGCGGGCGGCGGCCTACGACCTGGTGCTCAACGGCAATGAGGTGGCCTCGGGCAGCATCCGTATCCACCAGCGCGAGATGCAGGAGAAAGTGCTCGGTTGCATCGGTCTCTCCATCGAGGACGCCCGCCAGAAGTTCGGCTTCCTGCTCGATGCCTTCGAGTATGGGGCCCCTCCCCACGGCGGCATCGCCCTCGGGCTCGATCGCCTGGTGGCCATTTGTGTCGGCTGCGACTCCATCCGCGAGGTGCTGGCCTTCCCCAAAAACGCCAGTGCTGCCGACCCCATGACCGGGGCCCCGGTGGAGGTCAGCCAGGACCAGCTCGACATTTTGCACCTCAACGTGCGCGTGCCCCAGGGTGCCCGCTGAGGCCTGCGCAGTCGCGAGCATTCCCCCTGGAAAGGTTGCGTGCGCGGGGCTGCAGTTTTTTTTCAGCCAGGACGGATACCATCTGCATGAGCTTTATCATCCGGAGGGCATCTCATGATTATCGGGACTCAGACCTTTCAGGCGCCGACCGGGCGCACCGTTTCCAAGGCCTGCAACGATGGTTGCAGCCACAGCGACGACTCGGCCCAGCTCGGCGACCCGGTGAGCCCTCCGGAAGCCTGCCCCAAGAGCGTGGCCAGGGGCCAGTCCCACCCGTGCCCCCTTCAGGTGGCCCTGCAGGCTCGGGTGACCTCCGAGACGGTGGCCCAGCAGCTGACCGGCATCCCGGTGTCGCCCGTGCTGAGTAAGCCCGACCCGGCCACCACCCAGAAGCTGAAGGAGCTCCTGCCCGACAAGCCTTTCGTCATCGAATCCGGCCGGGCGGCCGAGCTGGCCAGGACGCTGGGCATCTCGGGCGAGCAGCTGATGCTCGAGCTGATCCCGGTAGCCAGGGAGATGGCCCGCCCGCCCGTGTCCGAGTATCTCGTCGGCGCGGTAGGCCGGGGCGAGAGCGGCAACCTCTATCTCGGCGTCAACCTCGAGTTCGGCAAGCAGGCCCTCAACCAGACCACCCACGGCGAGCAGTTCGTGGTGCAGAACGCGATGCAGGCCGGGGAAGCGCGCCTGACCAGCCTGGCCGTCTCGGCCGAGCCGTGCGGCCACTGCCGCCAGTTCCTCAACGAGCTGACCGGAGCCAAAGAGCTCGAGATCCTGATCCCCGAAAAGCCCAAGGTGCAGCTCAAAGAGCTTCTCCCACGCGACTTCGGCCCTCAGGATCTGGGCGTGACGGCGGCCGTGCTCTCGCCTCAGGCTCACGGCCTGAGCCTGCCCGAGACCGACGAGTTGACCGGCCAGGCCCTCCAAGCCGCCAACAAATCCTACTCGCCCTACAGCCAGAGCCCCTCGGGCGTGGCCATCGAGCTCAAGGACGGGTCGGTCTTCACCGGCTCTTACATCGAAAATGCTGCCTTCAACCCCAGCCTGTCGCCCCTGCAGGCGGCGCTGATGAACGTGGTGGCGGCCAAGAAGTCTTACGACGAAATCAAACGGGTGGTGCTTGTCGAGCGCCAGGACGGCAAGGCCAGCCAGGACTTCGCAACCAGCGCGGTGCTGGCCAGCATCGCCCCCAACGCTGAATACACGGTTCGCCAGGCCAAAGGAGAGTAACCCCAGCATGCAGACCCCGAGCGTGGGAGGGGGGCAAAACAATTCAGTTGCGCGACTCACGTTGCTGCACACCAACGATGTGCACGGTTTCGTGCTGCCGGTGGAAGACAAGGTGCTGCTTGGCCAGAAGGTCAAGCTCGGTGGCGCCGCCTACCTGGCCACCCTGGTTTCCCAGAAGAAGGCCGAGAATCCCGGCAGTACAGCGCTCGTCGACTGCGGCGACGCCGTCCACGGGGCCCTGACCACCGATTTCGATCAGGGCCGCTCGATGGTGGATATCATGAACCGCGTGGGCTATGACGTGGCCACCCTGGGCAACCACGACTTTCAGTGGACCGTTCCGGTTCTGGAAGAGCGCCTGCAGGCCACTCGCCACCCGATCGTGCTGGCCAACGTGGAGAAAACCGACGGCAGCCGGCTGCCCAACACATCTCCCTACGTCATTCGCGAGCTGGGGGGCCTGAAAGTGGCCTTCATCGGGCTGGTCACCGAGGACACCGGCACCCAGCAGCGGGCCGACCGGGTGCGCGGGGCCCGCTTCCAGACGGCCGAAAGCGCCTTGCGTCAGCAGATCAGAGAGGCCCGTGGGGATGGCGCCGAGGTGCTGGTGGTGGCCAGCCACTGCGGACTGCCGGCCGATACCCGCATGGCCGAGCAGTTCCCAGGGGAAGGCCTGGTCATCCTGGGCGGACACAGCCACGATCGCACCGAGAAGCCGCTCAACGTGGCCGGCAACATCCTGGTGCAGGCCGGCTCGCTGGGCAAGGAGCTCGGGCAGCTCGACCTGGAGATCGACCTGGCCACCAAACGGGTGGTGGGGGTGGACTTCAAGCTGCTGACCGTCAATCCGGATGAGATCCCCCCCGACCCCGAGATCGAGCGCCTGGTGCAGAGCTACGAGCAGCGCGCCCGGGTAGCCATGGGCACGGTGGTGGCCCACCTGCCGGCCACGCTGACCCGCAGCCGGACGACCGATTCCGGGGTCGGCAACCTGGTCTGCGACGCCATGCGTGAGATGGCAGGGGCCGAGCTGGCCTTCACCAATGCCGAGGGCCTGCGCTCCGATCTGCCGGCCGGGCCGGTGACTCGTGGTCAGCTTTACGACGTCACCCCCTATGGCGGACAGCTCAAAGTGGGCAAAATCAAGGGCTGCCATGTGCAGGAGGCGCTGGAGCACTCGTTGCTCGAGTGGGAGCAGGACCACGGCCTGCAACTCGGCTTCCTGCAGGTTTCCGGGCTCAAGTTCCAGTACGACAGCAGCAAGCCCCAGGGGCAGCGGATCGTGAGCGTGGAGGTGGCAGGCAAGCCGCTCGAGCCCGAGCGCGAGTATACCATCGCGCTGGAAGACTACCTGGCCACCGGCAAGCTGGGCTTCGACGCGCTCGCCCGCGGCCAGTACCACGAGGTGGGCAACACGGTCATGGAGGCCCTGGAGGAGTACATGGTGGCCAAGAATGGCCAGCTCAACCCCGCCAGCGAGGGCCGCATCGTTGACGTGGCAGCACGCTGAGGAACCGGGGGCAGCAGGGGGGGGAAACTGGACCGACTGGAGAGAATTTCCGACCCAGTGGAACGAAACACACGCCAGCGCGACGCCATTCGCAAAGCCCTCATCGAAGCCGACCGGCCGCTCAGCCCGGCCGAAGTGCTGGCAGCGGCCAGAGAGCTCTCGCCAGGACTTGGAATCGCTACCGTTTACCGCAACCTGAAGGGGCTGGAAGAGGAATCGCTGATCGCCCGCATCGAGCTACCCGGTGAGGCGCCCCGCTACGAAGTGGCCGGCAAGCATCACCACCACCACTTTCACTGCCGTACCTGCGGCAAGGTGTTCGAGGTGGAAGGCTGCCCGGGCGATCTCTCGGCTCTCTCGCCGCCCGGCTTCCGCCTCGAAGGCCATGAGCTGGTGCTCTACGGCACCTGCACCTCCTGTCCGTAGCGATAGACGAAGAAGCTCAAACCCCCAAGCGCCAACGCCCAGCCCCAGCTCATATGCCCGAAAGCCCACATGGTGACGGGAACGGTCAGGTTGACCAGGGAAGCGTAGTGGGCCAGCGTCAAGGTCACCGACGATTCCTTCCAGAACGAGATCAGCCACAGACACAGGGCCGATGCCAGGAAGACGATCCCGAGCAAACGCACCGGCCCGTCATACCAGATCAAGATGAAGCCCAGGATGCCGTCGAGCAGCATGAGCAGCAGGGCCAGAAAGCGGGCGAAGACCGGCTTGAGACTCAAGATCGTGCCTCCTTTGCGCGTCGGATGGCCACCAGGGCGGCCAGGGCCAGCAAGGCGTAAACCAGGGCAAAGAGGAGCAAGGAAGGTCGCAGGCAGACCAGACCCGCGGCCAGCAGCAGGTTGAGCAGCACCGCGTAGCCGGCATCTCTCCCCGCAGCCGGACGCGGGCTGGAGAAGCGCAGCAGCCAGAGGGCCGCAAAGCCCAGCAGCACGGCCGCTCCCAGCAGGCGGAGCTTGAGGCAGAGAATGGCCAGCACCACGTCCACTGCCGCCAGCGTGCCCAGGATCGCTTTCGTCACGGGCAGACCGCCACGACCCGGGCAGGAAAGTTGGGAGCGTCGCCGGCCTTGGGGAAGGTCACCAGCACCATGGCGCCGACCTCGGGCACCAGGTCGAGGTTGGCCAGGAACTCGATCTGGTAGCGATCCTGGCTGAGGATGTAGGCCTCGCAGGCAAACCACTCGTGCAGCACTTCGCTCAGCGGGCGGTCGGGGGGGATGGGGCGCCCGGTGCTCGAGCCCGGATCGGGATCGCCTGTCTCGTGGCCCGAAGCCGTAATCTTGCGCACCTCGTAGAGATAGCGCAGCACCTCCAGCGACCAGCCGGGGGTCCGTCCCTGATTGGCGATGGCCTCGGAGTCGGGCCAGCGCCGGCTCCAGCCCGTGCAAAGGGCCACGAAGGCCCCTTCGGGGATGGCTCCGTGGCGCTCCTCCCAGCTGTGTACGTCGGCCATCTCCACCACCGTGTCCGGGTTCTCCTCGACCCGGGCGCGGATGTCGAGCACCACCAGGGGCATGATCATCTCCTCCGGGCGCAGGTCCTCCACTTTACGGCCACCTCGGAACATGTGGGCCGGGGCATCCACATGCGTTCCCCAGGCGCCCACCAGGGTATGGTAGACGGCCCAGAAGCCAAACTTGTCGAGCTCCAGGGCGTTCTGGCGGGTCTCGTCGCGGTAGCCCGAATAGTGGGGAATGCCCGGCCTGAAGGTCTGGGTCAGGTCGACCAGCCTCCTGGAACGCAGGCTCCGAGCCAGCTCCCACAGTTCATGCATTGGCCTGGTTCACATCCTGGCAACAGAAAGTTTACGAGAATGTTACCTTGGCTGTGAGCTTCCCTACAACCTGCAGAAGGCCGAGGGGCTATGCTGGTGCCATGGGCATCAATCGTCGCCACCAGCGGGTTCGCGAGTGTCTACCGGCCTGGTACCGCTGCGACCAGAGCCGCTTCCTGCGCAGCTCCGTCCTGGATGTGAGCGAGGGAGGAGCCCGCCTGGTGGCCACTGAGGCCCTGCCCGAGGGGGAGGTGCACCTCACCCTGCGTCTTGAGGGCGTCCATGTGACGGTGCTGGCCAGGCGTGCCTGGCAGAAGCGGTTGAGCCGCGGCGAGGGCTATCTGATCGGGCTTCGCTTCGACGAGCCCCCCGGCAGCGTGCGGCGATGGGTGCGTCGCCAGGTTCAGCTCCGAGAGCTTCAGCGGGTCGCCGGATGAAACGCGACCCGCGCACAAAGCGCGACCGGCACGCTCTGGACCGGGACGGAATGGTGCTCTGTAACCCGAGAGACCGGGAGGCTGCCCACCGCGCCCAGGTCGAGGGGATTGCCACCGAGGATGTCAGCCAGGTCACGTGCAAAAGGTGTCTGCGACTGCTATCCAGCTCACAGTGAGAGCTGGTGGCTCTGGCCCGGCTCAAGGCGCAGCCGGTAACGCACTCGCCCATCGCTCTGGGGCACTTCCTCCGGACCTCGTCCGGGCGGCAACGGCGGGGTAAGCACCTCCACCGCCACCGGGGTGCCGCTCAAAGTGAGCTGGTAGGTCTCTTTGTCGTATCGCTGCTCCACCTGCCACTCTCCGCGACCGGCCGGATCCTTCAGGTCCAGGCGAATAGACGAGCCTTCCAGGGCGGTCGGAATGTGAGGGGCCACGCTCAGCTTGCCGGGCTCGCAACTGAGCCCCCCCACCACCTCCACCAGGCCCCAGGGCAGCGAGGCATTGGTCCAGCCGAAGCCCGGCCCCTTGCCCTGAGTCTCCTCGTAGCGTCCCTTCTGCACCGGGGGCGGGCCTCCCGAGACCACGTTGTAGCGCTCGAGAATGGTGCCTTCCTGACCCTCCACCCGGGCGATGGTGTCCAGCCACTTGCCGATCCAGCGACTGGCGGCCTCATAGTCGCCATAGCGCATGGCGCCCTCGATCGCCATCATGTGCAGAGGAGCCCAGCCCGACGGGCCGTTCCACTGCATCTCGGGATGGCCGTAGTCTTCGGCCGTGGCCGCCAGCCCGTGCTCTTTCTCAAAACGGCTCAAGCTGGCCAGGCTGCGCTCGATCATACGCTTCTCGGCCGGCACTGAAGGATCGAGCATGCCGGCCCAGAGCGGCCCGACAGCCGCCGCCAGAGCATCCTGATCGCGAGACAGCCCCTGATCGGGACCCTGGAAGCGGTAGTCGCGGAACATACCATCTGCTTCGTCCCAGCACAGGCGCAGCACCGACTCCTTGCGTAGAGCCGCCTCCTGGCGCCAGGAAGCGGCCTCCTCGCCCCTGCCCAACTGCTCGGCCATCGCGGCCATGTCGTTGGAATAGCGATACAGGAAGGCGTTCAGGTCGGGCGGCACCAGGTCCAGGGTGCGGTCGTGGAAGCGCGAGGTGGTATCGAAGCCCGACTCGTCCATGGCAAACTTGTGGTTGGGCCCGCCCCAGCGCGCCAGGCGCACCGACTGGCCGTTGATCTGGGAAATTCCCCGCTCTCCCTGCTGACACCAGAATTCCTTGTAGTCACCACTCATTGCCTGGTAGGCCTTCTCCAGCCAGAGGTCGGCCTCGGCCTGGCCCTCCTGAGCCGCCCGGAGTGGGTGGCTCAGGCGCACGAGCTGCGGCAGGATAGGCGGTTGGGACTTGTTGAGGTAGACCGAGCGGGCGGCGTTGGGAACGCGCCCGGTCGAATCGAGCAAGAAGAGCAGATTGTCAGTCATCCCGGCCACCGTCTGGCCGGCCCCCTGCCAGCGCATGCCCAGGGCCATGAACAGGGTATCCCAGTTGAACTGAGTTTTGAAGATGCCCAGGCTGGGCACCGCTGCTTTGTGGAAGATGGGCATGGCCGAGTCTCTGGCCACCACCGAGGGCTCGATGGTCAGCGGCTCCCAGCCTGCCGCTGCGCGCTCATAAAGGTGATTCCAGGCGGTACGGGCGGCGAGCGGGGCCAGCTCGGTGGCCGGGGTGGAGTGGGCCTCCTGCAGCCAATCGCGCTGATGATCGAAGAAGCGCGCCAGGGCGGCATTGCCGCCGGCGCGGAAGAAGGTACCCAGAATGCTCTGGGGCAGCTTGACCCGGCCCGAAGCGGGCAGCTCCTCGCGGGCGTAGAGCCGGTCGCCCAGCAGCAGGCCATCTCCCAGGGCCGCCACCAGCAGGCAATCCGAGCCCTTTTGCAACTGGAAGACGCCCGGCGCCAGCACCGCCAGCTCGGCCTCCGGCAGCTCGATGGAGAAGGGGCCCACCCGCAGAGGACCCACCAGCTTCTGGGAGGCCTGGGGCGAGAGCGGCTCGGTGCCATAGACCAGCCCGGTCAAGCCGCGGCTCTGCAAGGCCGAGATGGCCGTGGGGGAAAACAAGCTTTCATGCAACTCGAGCATGCGTCGGTCGACGGGGCCGGCGGTCGGCTCCAGACCGATCAGCTTCTGGCGATGAGCCCCCAGCGGGCTGATCGGGACCTGGTAGGAGGAGACCGCCGGGGGCCTGGGGCCGAGCAGGTCGCGCACTTCGGCGGGAGAGGCCAGTTGACGACCCGCGCTCTCCCAGAGCAGGCCCTCGGGCGTACGCAGCCGCTCCAGGCTGGCCAGCATCGCCCGGGCACGGGGGTCGTCGCCCTCCAACACGCCGGCCCGCAGCACCGCCAGGCTGGCCAGGGTCTCCACCGACGAGCGCTGGTCGCCCTTGAGGTCGCGGAAGGTCTGGCTGTCGGGGTCCCACATAGTGTCCAGCATGCGCTCTTTGCGAAGCTCCGCCCTGTGGTCCCAGCTGGCGGCCTCGTCCGAGCGTCCCAGCCGGGTGGCCATGGTGGCCAGGTCCTTCTCGGTGCGATAGAGCCAGGCGTTCAGGTCCACCGGCGCGTAGGCCATGGGGTCACCGTTCTCAAAGCGGTGGGCGTTCTTGGAGCCGCCCGACTCCTCCAGCGTGGCCTCAGGCGAGTAGTCCACATCGCAGAATCGGTTGAGCCCGTTGGAAAGCTGCTTGAAGTAACCGTCGCTCCAGGAGTTCCGGTGGTCGGAGGCGATGACCTCATAGGCCCGGGCCAGAAAGTCTGCATCGTGGGGCTCTTGCAGCACCAGCTCAGAGAGACGGGGCATCCCGGAGCGACCCAGCTCGTTGAGCTGGTTGGAGCCGGGCAGCACGCCGTAGCGCTCGCCCAGGCTGAGAAAGCACTCCAACAGCCCTCGGGCCGCCCCGGGCTGGCCCTGGCCCCGGAGCTCGGTCACCAGGGCCGGCAGCTCGTTCATCTCCAGAGCCGTTCCGGGATAGGGGAAGGGCACGTCGATGCGCTGCTGGCTCAACTGGCCGGTAAAGGTCCAGCCCGGTCGCAGCTCGAGCCCGGGCGGCAGGCCCGGGGTCTGGCCCAGACGCACGCTATCTTGCGGCTCCACGCTGGCAGCCGGAGGGGCGTTGCGCGAGGCCGGCAGCGGACGGGACAAAACGACCCGGTCGATCGGTCCGAGATTCATACGCCTGGACTATAGCGTACGGAAGCTGAAAAACTGCCCAAACACTCCGCCGGTTGCTCCACCGGGTCTCAGGCACCGACGCGTTGCAAAAACTCGAGCCGATTGCCGAACGGGTCTTGACAAAAGAAGCGCAGCATGCCCGGCCAGCTGCTGTCGGTGGAGAGTGAGCCGCAGGTGGGCTCGAGTCGGCGCCGGATCTGATCTAGATCGTCCACCTCGAAGGCCAGGTGAGCCTTGCGCGCGGGCATGAAGCGCGGATCGATCCCCAGGTGCAGGTGGAAGCCCTGCAGCTCGAACCAGCAGCCGCCTCGCTGAGCCAGCGGCTCTGGCTTGGGTAGCTCGGTGAGGCCGAGCAACTCGCCGTAAAAGGCGCGAGCGCGTTGCTCACCCCCTGCAGGAATCGTGATCTGGACATGGTGGGCGGACTTGATCATGGTGCCTCATTGTGAACGGGTTGAAGGGCTCTCGTCAAGGGCAGGTCGTAGACCGAGCCGTTGCTGACCAGCTCGGCCTGCCCCACCTGAAAGCGCACCCCGGGGGTATCGGTCCAGAAAACCGCCCGCCCATCCTCGATCATCAGCTCGAAGGTGCCGTTCTGCTGGAACAGGCTCAGGAGCTGTTTGCCGTTCCACTTGATGCGAGTCGGGCTCGGATCGGGCCGGCCAAGGGTCAGGACCGGAGCCGCGCCGCTTTGATCCAGCATCAGGGGGGCCGGGCCGCCCTGCACGGGGATGAGCGCCTGGCCCGTGTTCTCGGCTACCGAGACGAACTTGATCACGAAGCGCTGCGAGCTCTCCAGCGGCTCGTCGTCTAGCGAGACGGCCAGCACGGCCCCGACCGGGGAGGTCCCGGCATACTCCAGAGGGCCCACCTGGGCCGCAGCGGGCAGCTCACCGGCCAGTGCCACCAGTCGGGGAGCCTGGATACGAAGCAAACCCTGGCCCGTGCGCCGCTCGATCTGGCCGGTTGAGCTGGTATAGGTACCGGCCGCGAAGAGTGGGCCCAGGGCCAACTCGGGACTCATGCCCCCAACGCTGAGCACCACCTCGGTATCGCCCGAGGGCTCCAGGCGGGTGAGGGTGCGCAGGGCGTAGGCAACCCGGGCTGCCTCAGGACCGACCGGGTAGATCAGCTCGGCCAGATCCTCGCCCGCCTCCACGTCCTGGCGCAGAAAAGCCAGACCCGCTGCCGAGAAGAGGCCCCAGACGCAGGGGTCGCTCTGGTATCCGAACTCGACCAGCCGGGGAGCGACCTCGCCCGTCTTATAGCTGAAGAGCAGCATGCCGTCATAATCTTGCAGGCTGGCGTAAGCCAGCGCCTCGGGCATGCTGGCGGCCCGATAGGCGTTGGGCCAGACCCAGCCCCACTCGCGGATCACCACCGGCTTGTCGGGCCAGCGCAAGGTTGCGGTGTAGGGAGCGAAGCCAAAGCGGCCCGGATCGCGCAGAGTATTGGTGTTCTGGTAGAAAAACTTGCCCTGCCAATCCGGTCCCGAAAAGGCGGGATGGTCGACATAGTGGTTCTCGGAGACGAAATCCATCTCGGCCGCCACCGAAAAAACGTCGGGCGGAATGTCGGCCGAGACGACGGCGGTGATGGGCACCTTGACCCCGATGCGACGCAGATGGCCTTTCATGGTCTTGAAATAGTCCCGCTGAACGGCCACCAAAAAGTCCACACCGTCCTGCTGGCGAAGTGGGGAATCGAGGGGGCCGGTGAGATGGGGCAGAGCTACCGTGCCGGCGACCGGGTCCTCCTCGGGTTTAAGGGCCGTTCCCCAGGCGGCCGCCAGGCCGGCCCGATCCGCGTAGCGGGTCTGCAGCCAGGCGTTCCAGCGCTGGCCCAGGTTGCTTCGGTAGGGCTCGATGAGCTTGTCGGTGTGGCTTGCGTTGAGGAAGAACCCGCTCTCGTTGCACACTTCCACCAGCGCCATCATGGGGTCGTCCACCGGGGCCAGGCCGGTATAGGGATTGACGGCGGTGAGAAACTGGCTGGCATACTCCTTCTGCAGCTCGATCAGCCTCTCGTCGAAGCAGGCATAGGGGCGAGCCGCGCGAGGCAAGGCCGTGGCGTTGGCCACGCCGTCCTCGGGCGTGAAGGTGCGAAAGTCGATCAGGTCCAGGTAGTAGTGCATCTGTTTGTCTCGCACCCGTGAGATCCAGTAGTGCAGCGTGAGCAGTCGCTCGGGGTTAAGCCGGCGCGAGCCGGGCACCCCGGGAATGTCGAGCAGGGCGCCCTTGGAATCGGTGGCCTCGAAGCGCACCATGTTGACTCCGGCGCGAGCCCAGGCGTCCACCACGCGGTCGATCTCCGGGCGCGGGATCCAGAGGTTGCGGTTGGCGATGTTGACGCCCCAGAATTTGGCCCGTGAGCCATCAGCCCAACGGAACTGCCCGTCCCGCACTCTCAGAAAACCTTTGCGCAGCGAGCTCGGCTCGCGGGTCATGCTGCCCAGCTCGCGCACCTGCAGGCTGTCGGGGTAATCTTGAGCCCGAGCCAGGGCCACCAGAACAAGCAGGCAGATGAAGACGCGCACGGCCACCTGGCTCGAGTTGGCCCGCCAAGCTCGAATTCCTTTCGAGCAGGCCGGGCCACGGGCGAGTCCGAATCATCATCGGCCATGAGAGCGAGCGCGTTGCTCTTGCTGGTCCTCTGTCTCCACCTGGCTGCGCTGGCCGAGCCGGGGGAAGAGGAGTTTCGAGCCGGAAACGCCTGCATGGAGAAAAGGCAGTACCGCGAGGCCCTGGCGCACTACCGGGCCGGGCTCGAGAAGGCCCCCGCAGAGCGGGCCCTGCTCTTCAACGGGGGGCTGGCCGCCTATCTGGCTGGCGACGGACCCACCGCCATCGCCCTCTGGCAAGAGCTCAAGAAGCGAGAGCCGGGGGACTGGCGCCTCCTGGCCAAGTTGGTCCAGGCCTACCAGCTGACCGGCGACCTCAAGGCCCGCGATCAAGAGCGCGTGGAGCTGATGGCCCTCTGGCGGAAGAACCCCGCCGCTATCCAGCAAAAGAGCTTTTGTCGCGAGCAATTCCTGGTGGGGGGCGAGTCAGTCATGGCCTTCGAGAGCTGGCAGCTCGAGGGAGATCGGGCTGTGCGCTACACCTTTTCGGTGCTGAGCCCGGACGGCAAGGAGAAGTACCGCATCTCGCTCGGCTCCTACGAGGCCACCACGCAGTTCGGCCGCGAGTCGGGCGAGCTCGGGCCCAACGATCATTACTGGCACCTGGACTACTATGGACCCGGCGAGCACCGCACCTATGCCTTCCAGAAGGTCGAGCCAACCTATGACGAGGTGCGCAAGCTGGTGACCGGAATTCTTGAGGGCTCGATCAAGCCTCTGAGCAGCAGCAAGAAGTCGAATTAAAGCGCAAGGTCTCTGGTCTTGCACCTCACAACGCGCAGGAGCTGCGTACCCGCGCATTCGTCAGACTGTGCAAAGGTGCAGCAAGCCAGAGTGCGAGCGCATTGAGCCTCGATCATTCGACCTCGGGCGCCAATTTGGGTCACAATGACGGATGACCGAGAATGAGCCCTCACAGCAAGGCGGCCCCACAAAACCAACGAGGCACCTGCGTGAATGCAGGTGCCTCGTTGGGACAGGCAGGCCGGCAGGAAACCTGCCGACCACTCCCGTGCATGGCGACCGGACTTAGAAGTCCATGTCGTCCATGCCGCCCATCCCACCCATGCCGGGCATCCCGCCGCCGTGGGCGTGGCCGCCGCCGGGGGTCTCCTTCTTGGGCTTCTCGGTGACCAGCGTCTCGGTGGTGAGCACCATCGCCGCGATGGAGGCGGCGTTCTGCAGGGCCGAGCGGGTGACCTTGACCGGGTCCACGATGCCAGCCTTGATCATGTCCACGTACTCGTCCTTCAGAGCATCGTAGCCGTGGCCCTTCTTCAGGGTCTTCACCTTCTCGACGATGACCGAGCCCTCTTTGCCAGCGTTGTTGGCGATCTGGCGCAGCGGCTCGAGCAGCGCGGTGCGGATGATCTGCAGGCCGACCATCTCGTCACCCTCCAGCTTCACCTTGTCCAGGGCCTCCAGGGCGTTGATGAAGGCGGTGCCGCCACCGGCCACGATGCCTTCCTCGACGGCCGCGCGAGTGGCCGACAGGGCGTCCTCGATGCGGTGCTTCTTCTCCTTGAGCTCGGTCTCGGTGGCCGCGCCCACGCGGATCAGAGCCACGCCGCCGGTCAGCTTGGCCAGGCGCTCCTGCAGTTTCTCACGATCGTAGTCCGAGTCGGTGTCTTCGACCTGGCGCTTGATCTGCTCGATGCGACCCTTGATGTCGCCATCCTTACCGCGACCCTCGACGATGGTGGTCTCGTCCTTGGTGATCTTCACCTTGGCGGCCTTGCCCAGCATGTCGACGGTGACTTTGTCGAGCTTGATGCCCAGCTCTTCGCTGACGACCTGGCCCCCGGTCAGGATGGCGATGTCCTTGAGCATCTCCTTGCGGCGGTCGCCGAAGCCCGGGGCCTTGACGGCCACGCACTGGAAGGTGCCGCGCAGCTTGTTGACCACCAGGGTGGCCAGGGCCTCGCCCTCGAGGTCCTCAGCCACGATCAGGAGCGGCTTTTGCATCTGCACGACCTTCTCGAGCAGGGGCAGGATGTCGGCGATGGCGCTGATCTTCTTCTCGGAGATGAGGATCAGAGGCTCGCTGAGCACGGCTTCCATGCGCTCGGAGTCGGTCACGAAGTACGGGCTGATGTAGCCTTTGTCGAACTGCATGCCCTCGACGAAGTCGAGCTCGGTGTGCAGAGTCTTGGACTCTTCCACCGTGATGACGCCGTCCTTGCCGACCTTGTCCATGGCGTCGGCGATCAGCTTGCCTACTTCGTGGTCGTTATTGGCCGAGATGGCCGCGACCTGAGCGATGGCTTCAGGCGACTCGACCTTGACGCTCATCTTCTTGATGCTCTCGACGATGTTCTCGACGGCCTTCTCCATGCCGCGCTTGAGGAACATCGGGTTGGCGCCGGCGGTGACGTTCTTCAGGCCGGCCTTGATCATCGACTGGGCCAGAACGGTGGCGGTGGTGGTGCCGTCGCCGGCCACGTCGTTGGTCTTGGAGGCGACTTCGCGCAGCAGCTGGGCGCCCATGTTCTCGAACGGATCCTCGACCTCGATCTCCTTGGCGACGGTGACGCCGTCCTTGGTGATGGTGGGGGAGCCGAACTTCTTGTCGAGCACCACGTTGCGGCCACGCGGGCCGAGGGTGATCTTGACCGCGTTGGCCAGGATGTCCGTGCCACGCTCGAGCGCCTTGCGCGCGCTCATATCGTATTTAAGCATTTTAGCAGCCATGATTTGCTGATTCCTCCGTCTTCTTATTCAAAAATTCCCAGGACGTCTTTTTCCTGGAGAATCACGTAATCTTCGCCTTCGAGCTTGATCTCGTTGCCCGAGAACTTGCTGTAGAGCACGGTCATGCCTACCGCGACTTCCATCTTGGCCAGGCTGCCGTCCTTGAGCATCCGCCCCGGGCCAGCGGCCACGACTTTGCCCTTCATGGGCTTCTCTTTGGCGGTGTCCGGCAGGTAGACGCCACCGGCAGTCTTCTCGTCCTGAGGGACAGGCTGGACCACCACGCGGTCCGCCAGAGGCTTGATAGTGAGAGTTTTGGTCGCCACAGGGATTCCTCCTCGTCATTGGCTCCTCGTCCCGGGTCGGAGTCCAGAGACCCTTCAACCAGGCCGTTTTAATTGGAGACGGCGAGAGATTATGGCTTGTGGCGGGCCTTTCCTGCCCTGGCGCGTTAGAGTTCCGTTTGCGCGCGTGTTAGAGTTCCGTTTGCGGGGGAGGGGAGAAGCCGGTGCCGGTCTTGGAAGGCTCCTCAGGGAGTGGCTCATAGGCCCGGTAGACCTGAATGGGAAGAGAGACGCGCTCCTCGCGGCCACCCCCTGGAGGGGTGAGCCCCACTCGAAAGCCGTAGTGCACCCGGAACAGGCTCCACTCGCCGGAGAACGGGGCCGTTTCCTCGATAGGGAACTCGAAGTAGCCGTTGAGAGGCAGCTCGGCCTGAGGGGCAGGCTCGATATCGTGGCTCTGGACCCACAGCACTTTGCGATAGTCACTCACTTTGGATTCCTCGATAGCGGCAAAACGGAAGCTGATTCGTTCAGGCAGGGGGGACTCGACCCCCTCACCTCGCTCCAGCACCAGCTCCCCTCGCAGACTGTCAGCTGTGTACAGGTGGGAAGCGTGCAAGAGCCCGGTCAGCTTGATTCCGCCGTTCTCGACCGCCAGCTCGGCCCCAGCCGACTCGGGGAACGGGTCTTCGGGAGGGAGCACGGTCAGGTGCAGCCGGCTGATCTCCTCGAGGATTCGGGGGCGGGCCCGCCCCTTCAAGAAATACTGACAACGCAGGTCCCAGCTTGCGTAGCTCGGAGGCGTGCGCTCGGGTAGCTGAAATCGAAAGCTCTCACGCTGCGAGTGCTCGCCCGTCGAGGTAAAGCTATGCATCTGCTCGACCAGCGGCAGCACGTAGGAACGGAACAGATGATTGGCCCCCACGATCTCCTCACCCTGGAGGGAGACAATCACTTTGATCCCCTTTGGATAATCGGTCAGCTCAACTTCTCCTTCCACCACGTCTCCGGGGTGCAAGGTCTGCCGCTCGACATTCAGCTCGAGTCTCACCCGCCCCCCTTCGCGCAGAGCCCTGTGCCGCCCCTGTTTCAGAGGGTTTTCAGCAGCTGGCGGTATTCTCAAGCCACAGCAAGCGGGAAGGAGAGCTGAGATGTCCCAGTCACTGCAGGATCGCGAGCGGCGAACGTACGATGTTCTCTCTGGCAACAAGGGCCAGCGCAAGCAAGGCTATCAGCAGCAGCGCTTCCTGCGGGCAGCACCGCCCAAGAAGGAGGAGAAGAAGGTCGAGGAGGCTCCCCGGCGCCACTGGGCGGAACTGCTTGCCACCATCGAATGGGCCGAGCGGATGGCCGGCATCTACAACATCGACCGCGAGCCGAGCATCGAGCCGGCTGCGGTGGTGGCCGAGGTCGAGGATGATCGGTGGACCGTTCCCAACCAGTTCAAGACCCCGGCTCCCGTCAGCCAGGGACAAAAGCTCGACATGAACAGCATTCTGCTCCACTCCATGACCACCAGCGCTCCCACCACTCAGGCCGAGCCTGCGCCGGCCAACGGCAACGTGCTCAGCCCCGACCTGCCGATGATGCAACTGCAGATTCTGGCGCTACGCCCCCGCTTATAATTCGGGACGAGTTGGCTTGCCAGGAGGGTTCCAAGCCGGGGGCGCCCGACGGAGTCTGACCTGTCCAGGTTGCGCCGTCGCGGCGAGAGAGCGGATGAATGACGGCCAGGTTTCAGCGGGAGGTTTTTTGACGCGCACTCCGCGCGGCGTGCAAGCGACGGTGCGTGACCGAGCTTCTAAGCGAGAGGCCCGGATGAAACAATTCGTCGCGCCTGGAAAGCTCGTCGCCGTTCCGGCCAGGGGGGGCTTCAGGTCGAAGCTCGCGGGTGGACGCGAGTGACTGCCCAGGCCCGAATGGAGGCATCGTTGTCGCGGACGGCCTGACGCATGTAAGACTCTCCCTCCAGCTTCTCACCCAGGGCGTAGGCCCTCCGCCGAATGGTCGACTGATCGTGGCGCGTGGCCAGCTCCAACACCTGACGCCGGAGGGGCGACTGGAGCGAGCCACCGGCCGACTCCAGCAAGTCCAACAGTCCGTGCACCGCGTGAGCCGGATCTTCCCAGGTGGCCAAACGCTCGAGGCCCATGCGGAGCACCACCGGAGCATCCTCGCCCTGGGCCACCAATCCCACCAGCGCCGGCCGCACGAGCTCGGACGGAGGGGGGGGGACCTGGCTGAACACGGCGGCGACCTCATCGGGAACTTCTGTTCCCAGGGCCCACAACAGGACGGAGCGGCGATCGGCCGGGTGCATCCAGGCAGCGGTCAGCAACTTGTGGAGCAGGGCGGCCCGACCGCGCGGAGAGAGGAGACTGCAACTGAGCAGTTGCAGCGCCACCGCCACCCGCAGCGGACGGCGCAACTCCTCAAGCGGGAGCAGGGACTCGGCAACCTCGAGGGTCTCTGCTTCCTTCAAAGCCCCCTCGTCAGGAGGACCGATGGGCAGCCGCGAAACAAAGCTCAACACGACTTCGGCTCGGGCCAGCCCACTCTTGACCATCCAGCCCAGGGCCTGGATGCCCCCCGGACCGGGACCGGCCAGGCGGGCGTAAAGCTCGGCGCGCAGCCCGGGGGCGAGATTCGGCTCAGCATGCACCTCCTGCACAAGCAGATCGGTGAAAATCGGGTTCTGCAGCACGCCCTCGCTCAGCTCGTCCTGGCCAAAACGGCGCAGGGCCCGCCGCAGCGGGCGCTCAAGCTCGCTTCTTGACAACAGCTCTTCCATGGCCGTCGGGTATTACACTCTTCGCCGGACCGTCCCTGCTAAGGAGACGCTCGGTCAGCGCAAGATCTTCTGAGCTTTCTTGAGGGCGTTCTTCTCATTGATGTAGGAAAGCTTGCGATAGGCCTCGCCGATCTCAAACCAGGCCACCTCATCCGCCTCACCATCCCGCGGCGTGGCGTTCTCCTCGACGAGCTGCATCAGGTAGAAAAAAACGAACTTGTGGTAGAGCGTCTGGGTTTCCTTGAGGTAGAAGTAGTATTCGATCTCGTGGAGCTTGTCGAGAGCCTGGGTACGATGCCCGGTCTCTTCCAGAATCTCGCGCTCGGCGGTCTGCTCATAGGTCTCGCCCTTGTCCACCCGGCCCTTGGGCAGGGCCCAGATCCGGCCGCCGCGTTTGGAGACCAGGCAGATCTTGTACTTGTTCTTCTCGCGCTTGAAGACCACGCCTCCGGCGGACATCTGCAGAGCCTCGGGGGTCGCTGTGGCCGCCTGGGCACCCTCGGAGCCGAATCGAACCTGCCCCCCCAGAAAGTTGGAGAACTGTCCGGGGCTGCTGGCCAGCGCCTGTTGGGCCAGTTGACTGGCCGGGTGGTCGGGGGAAACCGGCCCGAAGCGAAACTCAAAGGTGAGCTCGCGCAGTTGCTTGCGAGCCCGAGAGAGGCCTTCGGCCAGGGCTCGATCTTCCGGGGGTTGCTGGGCCTCGAGCAGAGGGCCGCGCAGCCACTCGGCCTCGGTGTGAATGACGACCTGCCGAGGCTGATTTCGATTCACCTCTTCCAGACTGCGGATCAGGGCCATCAGCTGGGCCTGCTCGAGCGAAGCCGAGCCAGCACCCTGACTGATGCGGCGCACGGTGAGCTGGTCGCTCTCCAGAGTGATCCCCATGCCGGCCCGGGGAGGGTCGGCCTGGTGGGCCGTCGCCAGGGTTACGACCAGTTTCATTCGGGCCCGAAGTCGAAGTCCTCGGGCTCTTGCTTCTCGAGCTTGACATCGCGAGCCAGAGTGAGGTCGAAGAAGACCCAGGCCCGGGTGTCGAGGTCTCCACGCGCCGCCGTTCTCCAACTGGAGATGCCCGGATACACTCGAATCGTCTGAGCTCCGAACCTCTGCTCGAGGTCGGCCGCGAACTGGCGCAGCAGATTGCGGATGATCCAGGGATTGAACTCGTACATCATCGGCACGACAAAGTCGACCTGCCAGCCCATCCAGTCCTGGCAGCAAAAGTCGTAACCGGAAAGCCGAAAGCGACCATTGTCCCGGTCTCGATAGTAGAGCGGGAGAACTGCCGCCGACAGGGCTCGATGCGGCCCCAGGACCCGGCGCATGTCATCCACCAGAAGCCGCAAACTCGCTTCTCGACGCCGGAGAATCTCGTGGCAGCGGGTATACTGCTCGCGCAGGGTAGGGTTGGAGGCCTCGTAGTAGTTATAGGCTCCATCGCGGATGCCCAGCCACTCGGGTAACCCCTGTCCATCCACCGGAAAGCGTACGTGGTCCATGTGCAGGCCGGCGACCCCCGGGTGGCCCTGGATGATGCCGGTCAGAGCATCTTTCAGACGCTTGCGCACGAGCTCCGACTCGGGATTGACGTAGATTGGGCGAAGCAGTTTACGCCGAGGAGCGGGAAAGGGGTCGTCCTGGGGCCCGACCAGGAGAAACTCGGGCGGATGGGCACCGGCCCGCATCGCCTGACGAAGAACCGTTCCCAGCGGGCTACCCTGATCATTCACCCCGTGACGAGCGAGAATGACGGAGATCTGGCGGGCTTCGGAGCTGGTCTCGAACAACCGGGCGGTCTCGCGCATGATGGCCACGGTATCGGGTGCCGCACCCGGCTTTCCATCCAGGCGGCCCGCCTCGCGTCGAAGATAGTCCGCTATCAGCTCGTTCCACAGGCTGGGGCCGCTGTGCCACGGCAGCATGGCCGTGGTGTTATCCATCTTCCAATAGAACATGTGGCACCAGGCGTGCACCTCGATGCCCTGATTACGGCCTTCCTGGATGAAGATCTGCAGGGTGTCGATCACCTCGTCGCCTTCGGTCCGAAAGCTCCAGCTCAGATGCGGGTAGACCGGAACGCCCCCTTCCCCGGGTTTGTAGGGCACCACTCGGGCCGTGTGGTTCTTGATCTCGACGGCGGGACAGATGGAGTAACCGCGCAGGAAGGTCTCCAGAAAAACGGCCGTGACGCCCTGCTTGGCCAGGTGGGCCATGGTCTGACGGGCTACCCGGCGTACTTCCAACTCACCATATTGACGTGTACCCGGGAACAGCCAGTCAGGAGAGAGCCAGACGCCGACCATGGGGGGCTCGAGCTCGTAGTTGTCCTGGGCCCAGAGGGGCGTCGCTGAACAGAGCCACAGAATGAACAGGAGCAGGAGCAGGAATGACTTCCGCAGCGCCATCGAGGGAATTCTCCGCACAAATCTTGAGTCGCCGCCTCGACCCTGGGCAGCGCGACTTTATGGGAATTCAAGCCAGGGCGCTCAGATCCTCCCCCGAGCCTGGTTCCAGTCGAAGCCCGAAGCTCAACGCGAAGCTCAGTAACGTTGCAGAAACCCGCTTCGACGGCGCGACCCCTAGGAGCGCAGCCGGAAACCCCCTTGACACGGTTTTCCGGCTGCGCGACGCCCAACAGATTGTGCTAGAAGTCCGGACGCCCACAACATCTTGTG